>Ga0160492_100070_pt1 | contig 110207 bp, 41 predicted proteins | sample DID2MG_FD_108258 | JGI IMG/M metagenome (GOLD analysis project Ga0160492, IMG submission 108258) | Enriched soil microbial communities from UW Madison campus, WI, USA - DID2877_E24_FP2 MG | ecosystem: Environmental > Terrestrial > Soil > Unclassified | place: USA: Madison, Wisconsin | collected... | reverse complement strand
TGCCGGCGGCGGAAGCGCACGCATGGCGCGAGACTTATACAGCTCCGCGCAACGCGCTTGAGCGGCAGTTGGCAGCAGTCTGGCAAGAGGTCCTGGGGCTGGAGCGGATCGGCATCGACGAGCACTTTTTCCATTTGGGAGGCGACTCTATCAAGGCGATACAGATCAGCGCCAAACTGATGGACGCCGGACTTGGCCTGCAGGTCAAAGACTTGTTTGACAAGCCGACGATTCGTTCCTTGTCCCCGCTGATCGGGCAACACACCCCTACAGCGGACCAGAGGCCCGTTGAAGGAGCGGCGGTATTGACCCCGATTCAACATTGGCTTTTTGACAGGCATGCGACCGATCTCCATCATTTCAACCAATCGCTGCTTCTGCAAGCCGCTAGTGCCCTAAACCCTGAATGGGTAAGGGTTGCTTTGGCCAAGCTGGTTGAGCATCATGACGCGTTGCGAATGGTATTCGCGAAGGAAGAAGGTGAATGGATTTCGTACAATCGCGGTCTCTCTGAAGAAAGGAGAAGCTTCTCCTTCGAGATTTGCGATTTTCGCAGCTTTCCGCAAGACGAGCTTGCGAGTCGGATAAACGAAGCGGCGGATAGTTGTCAAGCGTCGCTCGGGCTGAACGAGGGGCCGTTGTGTAAAGTTATGTTGTTCCAGACGGCTAACGCCAATTATCTGCTGTTTGTCATTCACCACTTGGTGGTTGACGGCATTTCGTGGCGCATTTTATTGGAGGATTTTCAAACCGGATACATACAACTATCACGTAACGAGAGCATCCGGTTGCCCAATAAAACGGACTCTTACCTCATATGGGCGGATCGCCTGAAGACGCAGGCGAACATGCCGGACAAAATGCGTGAGAACATAGAATATTGGAAAGAACGTTCCCAGCAGCCGGTCGTTCCGCTTCCGTTCGACCGGCCCGTGGCAGAACGGTACGAACGCCATATGCAAACGGTAACGCTTCGAATGCCAGCACACATTACGGAATCGTTGCTGACCGTTGCGAATCTGGCTTATCACACGGAGACCAACGATCTGCTGCTGGTCGCGCTTGGTATGGCGGTCAACGAATGGACGGAACAGGAAAACGTATGGATTCAACTCGAAGGACACGGTCGCGAGGAAGTGTTGCCGGAGATAAATATAAGCCGGACCGTCGGGTGGTTTACTTCGATGTATCCGGTGCAACTGCCTACGCTGAACAAGGCGGGCGATCTCTCCGATTTGATCAGATCGTTGAAAGAGCGCCTTCGCGGCATTCCGGATAAAGGAGTAGGATACGGGATGCTGCGTTACCTTGCCTTATACGATATGCCGGCGATCGAGCCGGAGATATGCTTCAATTATTTGGGGCAGTTTGACCAAAGACAATCGTCGGATTTGCTGATCCTCTCTGCGCTTCCGTCCGGCCAAGCCGTCAGTCCGAACGCCGAAAGCCCGTTTAAAATCGTCATCAACGGAATCGTCAAGGACGGAGTGCTTATCCTTTCCTTCCGGTATAGTCGTGAAGAATATGACGATTCCACCATTCAAAGCTTCCTGAGTGCCTACGAACGCCAGCTTAACGGAATTGTTGCCCACTGTCTCGGCAAGCGCGATTCGGATTTTACACCGAGCGACTTTAGCGCCGTAGGATTAGATATGGACGAATTGACCGATGTGTTTGAAGCAATTGGGGATAAGTTCTAACCGTTGCGTGCAAGGAGCGGGTATCACTTCTGAAGGTGGGATGGCCACATTGAGTATGAAGAAAGAAAATATTAAGGATATGTACCGTCTGTCTCCGATGCAGGAAGGGATATTGTTTCATTACTTTCTCGAGCCGGATACGGCCGCTTATTTTCAACAATTTGAATTCAAAATCGACGGACCGCTGGCTATCGACCTGTTGCAAAAGAGTTTTGATCTGCTGGTTGAGAGGCACGACGTGCTTCGCACCACATTTGTCTTTGAGAAAGTGAAGCGGCCGCTTCAGGTCGTTTTCAAAAGCTGGCCGAAAGAGCTGCAGGTATACGATCTCAGCGGTTTGACGACTGCGCAGCAAGAAGCCAGAGTGGAGCAAATCAAAAAAGAAGATTTGGAGCAGGGGTTCGATTTATCCCACGATCATCTGATTCGAATTACGGTCGTACAGACACATCAAGAACGGTATACGATTCTCATTTCCTACCATCACATTTTGATGGACGGCTGGTGCATCGGCATTATTTCACAAGAACTTTTCGCTGCGTATGAGGCTTTTAAGAATGGAAGGGAGGTTCAGTTTAGCGAGCCCTACCCTTTCAGCAGATTTATGAGCTGGCTCGACCGGCAAGATAAATCGCGAGCCTCCGAGTTCTGGCGAGAATATTTAGACGGTTACTCCCAGACCGCGATCGTTCCGCAACAGCATCAGCCGCAGCAGGGAGTCTATATGTTGAGGCAGCATCGGGCGGTACTCGTGGGAGACCAAGTCTCGGCGTTGAACACATTGGTGCGCACTTACGGCGTGACGCTTAACGTCCTGATCCAGACGGTTTGGGGCGTTCTGCTTCAGAAATACAATCAAACGGAGGATGTTGTATTCGGCGCCGTCGTTTCCGGCCGGCCGGCCGAGCTTCCGGGCATCGAGCGAACGGTCGGCTTGTTTATCAATACGGTTCCGGTGCGAGTACGCTGCGACGAAGCAACCTCTTTCAAGGAATTGCTGCTTTCCGTCCATCGCTCATTCGTTGCCATGAAGCAGAATGAGCATCTCCCTCTGCATGAGGTGCAGAAGCTAAGCGAGCTGAAGCAACAATTGATGCAGCACATCGTTCTCTTTCAAAATTATCCTGTCCACAAAATCGCCGATTCGGTCAATGCTGAATTGGGCTTCCGGGTGCACGACGTGAATCTGTTCGAGCAGACGAACTACGACTTCGAACTGATTTTCGAGCCGGGTGAGGAAATAAGTTTCATGCTTAGGTATAACGCAGCCGTATATGAAGACGCGTTCATTGAATGCATTGCAGGGCATATTCTTCAGATCATCGGCGCCGTGCTAGAGGCGCCTGACTGCCCGGTACGGGAGTTGCAGTTGTTGTCCTCGGAGGAAAGACATCGAATTCTGATCGATTTCAACCGCACGGAGCAGCCGCTCGGCGAAGTTGTCCGGATTGAACAGTTATTTGAGGAACAGGCAGTTCGGACGCCGGAAAAAATCGCGGTGACAGGCAAAGAGAGCTTGACCTTCGAGGAGTTGAACCGTAAAGCCAACCAGTTGGCCCGGCATCTGCGGCAAGAAGGAGTTGTTCCCGGCGGGTTTGTCGGGCTGATGGCGGAACCGGCGGAGGAGCTTGTGATCGGCATGCTCGCGATTTTGAAAGCAGGGGGGGCCTACCTGCCAATCGATCCGCAATTCCCGCCGGACCGCATCGCTTATATGCTGGAAGATAGCGGGACCAAGTTGCTGTTGACCCAGAGCGGATATACGGCGAGCGCTCCCGGCCATACCAAGGTGATCGAAATCGACCGCGAAGCGCTTTATCGAGGAGACGCGGAAAATTTGCCATCCGTACAGCAGGGAGACGATCTTGCCTATGTTACCTATACTTCGGGCTCGACCGGGCAACCAAAAGGCGTGATGGTGTCGCATCGCAATGTCTTCAGCTTCTTCGTCGGCATGGATCAGCGCATTAAACCCGAGAAAGAAGATGCAATGCTTGCCGTGACAACGGTTTCCTTCGATATTTCCGTGCTCGAATTGTTATGGACTCTGACGCGCGGGCTTTCGGTCGTGCTGCACGGGAAGAACGGAAGGGCGTTCGATGACTTTGATCGCTATCTGGATGGAGGCAGAGGTGCAGGGATGGATTTCAGCCTCTTTTTCTTTTCCAGTTACGACAACGGCCATAACGACAAGACGAAATATCAACTGCTGCTGGATACGGCAAAGTATGCGGATCAGAACGGATTCAGCGGCATATGGACCCCGGAGCGGCACTTTCATAAATTCGGCGGCCTCTACCCGAATCCATCGGTAGTATCGGCGGCATTGGCCATGGTGACTGAGCGGCTACAGCTACGCTCCGGAAGCGTAGTATCGCCTTTGCATCACACATTACGGATCGCTGAAGAGTGGTCTGTGGTTGACAATTTGTCCGGGGGAAGAGCGGGGGTTTCGTTTACGGCTGGCTGGCATCCGGACGATTTCGCACTCCATCCCGAATCGTATGCCAACAGGCACGAGCATATGCTTCGTCAGATCAAGGAAGTGAGGCTTCTATGGCGCGGAGAGAGCCTGAACGTGACCAATGGGGTGGACAAGGAGATCGAAGTCCGGGTATACCCTAAGCCTATTCAGCCTGAGCTTCCGGTGTGGGTTACGACGTCGGGAAGCCGCGATACGATCATTGCCGCAGGTCGGATCGGGGCCAATCTGCTGACCCATCTACTCGGTCAGGATGTCGACGATTTGGTTGAAAATATTGTCCTTTACCGTAAGACGTTAGCCGAGAACGGGTTCTCTCCCGATCACGGCAAAGTGGCTTTAATGCTCCACACCTATATCGGCGAAGATCTTGAAGAGGTCAAGCACAAGGTCAAGGAACCGTTCTGCGATTACTTGCGTTCGAGTTTGGGCTTGATCCGTAATCTGGCGGATGCGCTCAACATGGACACGGAGGAACTTCAAACGGAGGAGGCGATGCGAACGCTGCTGGACTATGGTTTTGACCGCTATTGGCAGACGGCAGCGCTGCTTGGCACTCCGGAAAGCTGCCAGGAGATGGTGCAAAGGTTGTCGCATGCGGGGGTAGACGAAATCGCCTGTCTCATCGATTTCGGCATTGAACAGGAATTGGTCATGGAAGGCTTGGAAAGGTTGGCCGTCCTGCGTCAATCGTTTGATAAAACTTCAAGCTCGGCGCAGCAACCTGTCAAACAGCGGGTTACGATGCTGCAGTGTACGCCCTCCCGCCTTCGCTCGTTGATGAAAGACCCGTATTCGCACGGATTTCTGCGCTCGCTACGCACCATTATGGTCGGCGGCGAACCGTTTCCCGCAGAGATCGCACACAATCTCAGAAACTTGACGAATGCCCGTATTCTCAACATGTACGGTCCGACCGAAACGACCGTCTGGTCTGCGACGTATGAGCTGCCTTCGTCTGCCGGGCCGGTGTACATTGGGAAGCCGATTGCCAATACGCAGATTTATTTGCTGGACCCGGACGGATACCCCGTTCCGGTCGGTGTAACCGGCGAATTGTACATTGGCGGGGAAGGCGTGGCGCAAGGGTATTTGAATCGCGACGAGTTGACCGCCGAACGTTTCCTGCCAAACAAATTCACCGGGAAGGGTCGCATTTACCGGACGGGGGACATGGGTCGTTATTGGCCTGACGGTAACCTTGAGCTCTTCGGTCGGCGTGACGATCAGTTGAAGGTGCGCGGATACCGTGTCGAGGCCGGCGAAATCGAAGCCGTTCTGCTTCGACACGGCAGTGTCCGGGAAGCGGTCGTGCTGGCACAGGAAGAAGCGTCGGACGAGAAATCTCTAGTCGCCTTTGTGGTGTGGAAACAGGTAGAGAATACTGCGGAGCTGAGGGCGTATGTAAGCCGCTTCCTCCCTTATTATATGCTGCCGATGCGATATATCGGCCTGGAGAAGATGCCTCTTACGCCTAACGGGAAAGTAGATCGAAATACGCTTCGGCGCTCCGGGCAAGAGGGGGCTGGGCATGCTCGATTCGTGGAGCCGACCGGTGAGATCGAGCTTGTCATGGCCCGGATCTGGCGTCAAGTTCTCGGACGGGAAGAGATCGGGATACATGACAACTTTTTTAGGCTCGGGGGCGATTCGATCAGTGCGCTGCAAATTTCCTCCCAACTGCTGAAATACGACTTGAAACTGGATATGAAACATTTGTTCCAGTATCCGACGATTGCCGAACTAAGCGGATTCGTACAGACCGTTGATAGCCAAAAGGATGACCGCAACCGGCCGGTGGAAGGTGATGTTCCGCTCACGCCTATTCAGCATTGGTTCTTGGAACAGCAGCTTACGGATGCGCATCATTACAACCACGCTGTTGTTCTGCGCGGCACGAGCGGCTTTGATGCTGCAACCGTGCAGCGGGTGCTGGAGAAGTTAATGCTCCATCACGATGCCCTGCGCATCGTATTCCGACAGAAGGAGGGAGAAGGCATCGTTAAGGCGATTAATCGTCCGGCTGCAGCAGGGCGGATCGAGCTCGTTCTGCTGGATTATCGCGGCAATGAACGATACGCCGAAGAATCGGAAGCCGAGCTTGCGAAGTTGCAATCGACGCTGAATTTGACGGATGGGCCGCTGTTCCGGGCCGCATTGGTCCGCGCAGACGACGGAGACCATCTGCTGCTGGCCATTCACCATCTTTTGGTTGACGGCGTGTCCTGGCGGGTACTGGTCGAGGACTTCGCTGAAGGATATCGCCAAGCAATGCGAGGAGAAACTATTCGTTTCCAGAATAAGACCGATTCGTTCCAAGCTTACGCAAGACACCTTGCAGAGTATGCGAAACGAGAGGCTTTAATGGATGAATTGAAATATTGGCAGCAGTTGGAGCGTCTTTCGTTCCAGCCGCTTCCGCGCAAAAGTACGCTCGCGAAGCGGCCGACGGTTGATACGAGCCGCGTACTGACTCGTTCTATCTCGCCGAAGAAGACGCATCAATTGTTGCAAGAGGTTCACCACGCTTACAATACGGAAATCAACGATATTCTGCTTACGGCATTAGGGTATGCGATTAAGGAGTGGACAGGCTCGACGAATGTATTGTTCGATCTGGAGGGCCACGGCCGCGAGCCGTTTGAGGACGGTCTTGACTTGAGTCGGACGGTAGGCTGGTTCACATCGGTTTACCCGGCTGTGCTGGACATGTCTGATGTCAGGGATTTGTCCGATCAGATCAAACGGGTGAAGGAAAGCTTGCGTCGGATTCCTGGCAAAGGTCTCGATTACGGCGTCTTGAAATATTTAACGTTTGCCGGCAGCGGGGGGGATATTTCTTTCGGCTTGCAGCCGGAAATTATGTTTAACTATCTTGGGCAATTCGACCAAAGCTTATCCGAGGAGCTGTTTGCGCTGTCCTCTCTTTCGGCGGGACCGATGATTTCACCTGCTTCCGAACGCAGATACGCTATTCTGATTAATGGCATCATTAGAAATCAAACGCTGACCTTTTCGTTTGATTACAGTTGCGAAGAATTTGATGCGGCTGATATTGATAGGCTGGCCGAGTCCTATCAGCGCCACCTGCTGCGGATTATTGCGCACTGCGAAGGCAGGGAACGGACAGAACCGACGCCTAACGACTTGTTTTATAAGGGCCTCACAATTGAAGAACTGGACGAACTTGGCGAAGAGATTGCAGCGTCTATCATCGAAATGGGAGACGAAGACTAGTCATGTCGAAAAAAATAGAAATCCAAAACATTTATTCGCTTAGTTCGATGCAGGAAGGCTTGCTCTTTCGAGCGCTTGTCAATCCAGTTAGCGGCGAATATGTGCTTCAGTCTGAGTTCGATATGCAAGGCGCGATTGATCTCGATATTTTTTGCGAGAGTTTTCAAATGCTGGTTAATCGCCACGATATTTTGCGTACCGTTTTTAACTATAAGAAAGCGGACCGGCCGCTGCAAATTGTTGTAAAAGAAAGAGCGGTTTCCGTCCATTGGGAGGATCTCCGTCATGTGGATGATTCGGCCAAGCTTGAGCGAACGGCCGCGTTCAAAAGCGCGGATTTGGCGCGCGGCTTCGATTTGACGAAAGATCTGTTGATCCGTACCGCGATCTTGCGAACGGACGAAGCACGCTTCACGTTGATTTTGACCTATCATCATATTCTGATGGACGGTTGGTGTCTTGGCATTCTGTTCAACGAGCTGACGGAAATTTACAGATGCTTGAAAGATGGCATATCGCCTCAACTTCCGCATGCTTATCCTTATGGGATGTTTATCAAGTGGATTGAAGAGCAGGACAAGTTGAAGGCGGAGCGATATTGGGGAGAACTGCTTGCCGGCTACGAGCAGCCCGCGCTGCTTCCTCAAGCAGAGCGGGAAACGGAACGATACGACTTTCAAAAATACGAGTTTGAATTCGATTCCGCGACGACACGGGAGCTGATCCTGTTGGCACAAAGCGCTCACGTGACGCTGTACACGGTCATGCAAACGCTGTGGGGCGTACTGCTCCATAAATACAACAATACCACGGATGTCGTATTCGGATCGGTCGTATCGGGACGTCCCGTAGATTTAATGGGCGCAAGCCGGATGCTGGGACTGTTTATTAATACGGTTCCAGTCCGCATTCACCAAGAGGAAGGCGAGACGTTCTCCGAATTGGTCAGAAGGGTGCAGCAGCAAACGACCGAGGGAAATCCGTATGAGTATTTTCCGCTGCACACCCTGCAAGCGAAAAATGCACTCAAGCAAAACTTATTTCGGCATATTATCGCCTACGAGAATTATCCGATTCACCGGGAGTTGAGCGACGTCCATGACCCGAATGACAATTTAGGCTTCAACGTCGTCGGTTTTTCGATTCGTGAACAGACCAATTATGATCTGAATGTCATCTTTGTACCTGGCGAGCGCATGAAGGTAACGATGACTTACAATGCAGAGACTTATTCAGCCAAAGGCATAAAGGCGATAGAGGAGCATCTGCGTCAACTCGTTCTGGGCGTTCTGGACAATCCAGCCGGGCAATTGTCGAATCTGGAGATTGTCACTGCACAGGAGCGCAGCACCCAGCTTTCTTTTGAACACCGGGCGGCCTATCCGGAGCAAGAAACCATAACCGCACTATTCGAGCGGCAGGTACAGCGGACTCCGGACAAAACCGCTGTGGTCTACGGGGAGCGAAGTTTGACCTACCGGGAGCTAAACTCCCGGGCGAACCGTCTTGCCCGCGTGCTTCGCAGCAAGGACTTTGGGCCGGATAAACCGGCGGCGCTTCTGCTAAATCGCTCTCTCGAAATGATCGTGGCGATCCTTGCTGTATTGAAAGCCGGGGGCGCCTATGTGCCGATCGATCCGAGTTATCCGGAAAAGCGTATTCGGTATTTGCTGGAGGACAGCGGAGCGGGTTTGTTGCTGGTCGAATCCTATAATCGGCAGGCCGGAGTGGGATTCGCAGGTTCAATTGTCGATGTCGACGATCCGCAAACCGATCTGGAGCCGGATTTCAATTTGTCTCCGGCGGCTGAAGCGAGCCATTTGGCTTATATCATTTACACCTCCGGGACCACCGGTACGCCCAAAGGAGTCATGATTGAGCATCGAAATGTGGTGCGCCTCTTCTTCCATGAAGGATGCTTGTTTGATTTCGGGCCTGACGATGTATGGACCATGTTTCACTCCTATTGCTTCGACTTCTCGGTATGGGAGATGTACGGGGCGCTTTTGCACGGCGGCAAACTGGTTATTGTGCCGGAGCAAACCGCGCGGGACCCGCAGCAGTTTTTGAAATTGGTTCATGCGGAGCAAGTGACGATTCTGAACCAGACGCCGACGATCTTTTATCATTTCGTTCAGGCCGAACAAAAAATGCCTCAGCCCGATCTTAGGCTGCGAATGGTCATTTTCGGAGGCGAAGCTCTCGCACCTTATCAACTTAGAGATTGGAAGACAAGGCATCCGTACGTCCGGCTAATCAATATGTACGGCATTACTGAAACGACGGTGCATGTAACCTTTAACGAGCTTACAGATGCTGATATTGAGCAAAACCTCAGCAATATCGGACGTCCGATCCCGACGTTGAGCCTTTACATTCTGGACCCCAATCTGAACCTGCTGCCGCAAGGCGTTGTAGGAGAAATATATATTAGCGGAGAGGGAGTCGCGCGCGGTTATTTAAATCGGCCCGAATTGACGGCGGAACGGTTCATTCCGAATCCTTATGTCCCGGGCGATAATCTGTACAAAACGGGTGATCTGGCGAGATGGGGGCACAATTGGAACTTAGAGTATTTGGGCCGCACCGACCATCAGGTGAAAATTCGCGGTTATCGAATTGAAACAGACGAAATCGAGTTTTGCCTGCTTCAATGTTTCGGCGTTCAGGAAGTTGTCGTGCTGCCCAAAATGACGGCGGGAGGAACTCCCGTTCTTTGCGCATACATCAAGGCGAACAGGAAGCTCGATTTGCAGGAAGTCATTGCCGTTGCCGAAGACAAATTACCGCCATTTATGATCCCTTCCTTCTTCTATCAAGTTGACGGCATCCCTTTGACGACGAATGGGAAAGTTGATCGTCAGGCATTGTTGGCGGTCCAGAATGCGATGGGCGCTCCCCGGAAGCAGGAGGTCGATTCGACTGACGAATTGGAGCGGGAATTGATTGCAATCTGGAAACAAGTGCTGGATATCGGGGATGTTGGAATACACGATCATTTTTTTGATATCGGAGGCAATTCCATTCTACTTATTCAGATTCATAATTTGCTTGACCGGCGCTTCCCGGAAAAAACGACGATTGCCGATTTATTCACCTCTTCCACGATTTCCAAGCAGAAAGAGTTGATTAGGCCGTCAAATCGATCGGAATTTCCAACGGTAAACATTGAAGGGCTGATGCTCCCTTCCGATTATTATGCCAATGACATGGCAACAAGCGAAGGGACTCGCTTCAGCACCTCGATAGCTGGCGATCTGTACAATCGGATCGAGTTAATTGCCCGGCGGGAGCAGGTTACGGTTCTGGAATTGATGCAGGGGGCGTTCGCGTACGTTCTTGCTGAAATATTGCATGTCGATCGCGTGCCTCTGCAGTTGCTGACCGATGGTGGCATCCGACAGGTCGTCGTAGCATTCCAATCGATATCCGAATTCTCGACACTCTTCCATACGATAGCGAAGGAAGGTCGACTAGAGAACCTTGTTCCGCTCTCGCAAATGAACAAATCGAGGCAACAATCGACCTCGGAAACGGCGTATGTTGTGTTTGCAGAATCATTGGCGGAAGATGAGCCGTTGAATCTGACGGACTACTTCGATTTTGGATTAGAGTGGAGAACCCGGCAGGACGGGGGAGAACTGCTCTTCCACTTTAATCAGCGACGGTTGCAGAAAGAAAAAATGCGTTCTGTTTATTCGCAATACATGGGGTTTCTCAGACTTATTGTAGAAAATTACGACGGATAGTAGATAACGGAAGGGGTTCGGTCATGCAAAAAATAGGCGTCGTCGGCGCTGGAACGATGGGAATCGGAATTTCTCAATCATTGGCGCAAGCGGGCTTGGAGGTCGTGCTCGTCGATATTTCGGATGACATTCTTGCGCGCTCCAAGGTTGAAATTCGAAAAAATATCCGTTTTTCCGCTTTGTTCAAAAAAGGGCAAGCGTCCGAAAGCGCGGATGCTGTGTTGGAGAGAATCATTTTTACTACAGATTATCAATTGCTAGACGACGTTGATTTTCTGGTAGAAAACGTCACGGAGAAATATGAAATCAAACAGTCGGTTTACGGGATCATCGATCAAATTTGTCCTGAACATTGCGTGTTTGCCGTTAATACTTCCTGCATTTCGATCACTAAATTGGCAGCGGGTACTAAACGTCCGGATCGGGTAATCGGCATGCATTTCATGAATCCGGTAGCGCTGAAGCCGACAATCGAAGCGATCCGGGGGTTTCATACCTCCGAAGAGACGATTGCGACAGCGAGAAACTTTTTGGCTCGCTTCGGCAAGGACATGATTCTGGTAAATGACCTTCCGGGGTTTGTCTCGAATCGGATCTCGCATCTCCTGATGAATGAAGCCGCATTTGTCGTGCAGGATCAGGTGGCCGAATCTAAGGATGTTGACGACATTTTTAAGAAGTGCTTTAACCATGCGATGGGGCCGTTGGAAACGGCCGATCTGATCGGACTTGATACGGTCGTGCATTCGCTTGATGTGCTCTATGAAAGCTACCAAGATTCGAAATATCGCGTTTGCCCGTTGCTGCGTAAAATGGTCGAGGCCGGCTTGTTCGGCCGGAAAAGCGGTCGAGGCTTCTACGATTACTCGAGCCAAGAAATACCGGAATGAAACTATCCTTATCGTTGAAAGGCGATGCAAAATATGCGATTTGAATTAAGCGAAGAGCATAAGCAGTTTCAGGAGCAATGCAGGGCGTTCGTTGATCGCGAGGTAGTGCCGTTGGCCAATCGAATGGATCGGGAGGAGCATACCTACGGCGAATTGATCGATAAAGCGTCGGAGAAAGGTTATCTTGGAGCTGTCATTCCCAAGTCATACGGAGGGCAGCAGCTCGATTACATAAACCTTGGACTGATGCACGAGCAATTTGGGCGAGCTTGTTCCTCCATACGCAGCCTGTTGACAGTCCACGGGATGGTGACGCTGGCGATCCACAAGTGGGGCAACGAAAGTCAGAAGCGGCAATGGCTGCCCGACTTAGCCGCAGGATCGCGGATTGGCGCATTTGCGCTCAGCGAGCCAAATGTCGGCACCGATGCGAAAAGCATCGAGACTACAGCTAAACGCATGAATGACCGCTACGTACTGAATGGCAGGAAAAAGTGGATCACTTACGGGCAAATCGCCGATCTCTTTTTAATCTTCGCGCAGTGCGAGGGACAACCTACCGCTTTCTTGGTAGAGCGTGAAAGAAACGGACTTACTACCCATGCCATTGAGGGGATGTTGGGAACAAAGGCGTCGATGCTCGCAGAACTCCATCTGGAAAATTGTGAGGTTCCGGTGGAGAACGTGCTCGGCAGAGTCGGAATGGGTGTATCCTTCGTGGGAACTCATTGTTTAAATTACGGACGGTTCTCAATCGCATTCGGCGCGGTTGGCATAGGGCAGGGTTGTCTGGACGAAAGTCTGGATTATACGATGAAGCGCGAGCAGTTCGGCGTTCCTCTCCGAGAACATCAACTGATTCAAAAAATGATAGCGGAGATGACCGTCAGCGTGGAAGCGGCGCGGTTGCTATGCCTTCAAGCTGCTTATTTGGCCGATTGCGCTAGCCCTGACGCGATGATGGCGAATTGGAAGGCGAAATATTTTGCCACTTCGATTTTGGGCAAGATCACAAGCGATGCGGTTCAGATTCAAGGGGCATTCGGCTGTAGCAAGGAAAGCGCTGCTCAACGCTATTTCCGGGATGCAAAAATAATGGAAATTATCGAAGGTACGACGCAGATGCACGAAGTAATCATCGCGACTCACGCCTATCCCTAATATAAGTTGGAGATGAGTGGTTATGAAGTTATTTTGTTTTCCATACGCCGGGGGATCGGCGACTGTTTTTCATAAATGGAACAAATATTTGGGGGATACTGCAAACCTTTTTTTGATAGAATTGGCGGGAAGAGGGACGATGACCGGGGGGCTATTGTATAATAATTTTGAACAGATGATCGAAGAGGTGCTTGAACGCATTCAACCGCAGTTATTGAATGACCGCTACGCTTTTTATGGGCACAGTATGGGAGCGCGGCTTTCTTTCGAGTTGGCGCATCGCATTCGGGAGAGCGGGATCAAGGAGCCGGAATATTTGTTTTTGTCAGGCTGCGGTGCTCCGAACTTCAAACGGGATAAAATTCCTTACCATCAACTTTCCGAAGAAAACTTCAAAAGGGAGTTGGCGGAGCTAGGCGGAATTCCTGCGGAAGTACTAAGCAATCCCGAATTGTTCAATTACTATGCGCCGATTATTCGGTCAGATTTAAAGAATCTGGAAACATTCGCTGCTCGTTCGACATACGTTCCTCTTGATATGGCGTTCATTCTGATGCACGGCGACAGAGATAAGATTCCGCTATCCGCAGTTGAATCCTGGCGAGATTACACTCATGGCTCTTGTCAGCTCAACGTATTTTCTGGCGGGCATTTTTTCATCAACGACTACACTGAGCGTCTGACAGGCTTGATAAAGAGCGTTTTGTCCGGGAACCAAAAGACATTTACTTGATAACAATATGAGGTGAGCTGAAATTGAGTAAACCATCATCTAATCTGCTTCGAATCGACACTGATCTTTTGTCCGAAAGATTTAAGAAAGAGAAGGTGCACGCCTGTTTAATCAGCATAGACAACCAGCCCGTGTATCAATTGTACAAGAATAAAAAAATGGAGAAGAAGCAGCACAAAATCAATTCGTGCACGAAAAGCATAACTTCATGCCTCATCGGAATTGCGCATGAGAAGGGCTATATTCCCGATCTGAATACGCCGATTATAACTTACTTCCCTGCACTTCAGAGCGATAACGATTCGAGAAAAAAGCTGATTACAATCGACCATTTGCTAACGATGACAGCCGGCTTCGATTGGCCGGAGCTGGGAGCTTGGGAGGGCTGGCCGCATATGATCCACAGCTCGCATTGGGTGAACTATGTACTTGAGCGCCCCTTGCTCACCGAACCCGGCCAGGTGATGAACTATAATTCGGGCTGCAGTCAATTGTTGCTTGCGATTTTGCAGAAATCGACGGGACAGAATCCTCGTGATTTCGCGGTTAAACACTTATTCAATCCTCTGGGAATAAACGATTTCATTTGGCATGAGGACCCGCAGGGCGTGAATATTGGCGGCTTCGGTCTCCATATGACCATTCAAGACATGCATAAATTCGGGAGCCTGTACTTAAACAAGGGTAAATGGGGGAAACGGCAACTGATTAGCGAAGAATGGGTTGCCCTTACAACATGTCCTGAAAATTTATCCTACGCGGGCATTGGCCATTATGGGCGGCATTGGTGGACTTCCGAAACCGAGAAGGCCGGCTGGTTTTATTATGCAATGGGAATGGGCGGGCAATATATTTGCGTCGTATCGTCGATGAACATGATCATTTCTGTGACAAGCGACACATATGGGAATGCAATGAAGCCGCTGCATATCATTAAGAGCACGATTTTGTAGTCGCTTGGGATAATCGTTTCAAACATTAAGAACCAATATTCTGAAAATTGTTCAAGTAGGAGAAAAGAGAAATGACGGATGAGATTAAGCAGAAAATAATGCAAGTTGTCCAGCAGATGGACCCGGAAAAAGTGATGAATGATCAAATCTGGGACGTTCATTTTCTTGATCTCGGCATAACTTCTATTGAATTTATTCATCTTATGGTTGCAATTGAAAAGGCGTTTAATATAGAACTGCCGGACGATGCTTTAGACATTGACAAGCATTCGACACTTCAGTCAGTTAGTGAACTTATCTATTGGATAATTGGAGGAGATCCATTTGGAGCTAGTTCCTTATAATGGGTTTTGGATCGGTTGTATTCAAAACAATCTTATATCTATTTTATTAAAAGAAAGTGAATTATTTAACCTGCTTCCTCTCACAATTCAAGGTCAGTATTTAAAGAAACTGACCACTCAGTTTTCTCCTAATGATAATAATTATCATAGTTACCTTAGACAAGGATTGTTTTTGCCAAAAGTCGAATACCAAACGGATGAATTATACTCGTTTTTCAATATGGATGTAACAATAATAGACGAGTCTCTATCAGGGCTAGTTCATGAACTGGTAAAAGAAGCATTAACAAATAATCAATATGTATTTTTAGATGTCAATCGGTTCTTCTATCCATCTGGCAGAGAGTCAAATAAGATCCACTTTGGTCATCCTGCATTTATTTATAATATAAATGAAACCGACAAATACTATTACGCTTTTGATGATTGCTTGACCCCCGGGCATATGCATCCCTATTCAATCCCATTCGATGCGGTGGAATCATCAGTCCATTATCTCCATAGTAGAAATAGGGAGATAAGACTGGTGAAAGTCAAAGCAGACGAGAAAAAAATTAATAGCTTCAAGCCTGAATTTAATCATTTTTCAGACTTCGCCTGTCTCCTGCATAAAGACGATATTATTATTCAATACAACCAGAAATATCAATTGGGTATTTCCTGCTTAGATCTATATGAGGAGCAATTGGAAGAGTTGATACATCATTTGGATGAAAATAGCTTGTTTGCACTGAGGACTTCTAATTTTATACAGTACCACCAAAGAAACATTTCAATTCTTAATCTTTTTAATTCTATGAAAAAAATAGATGAACGTGACTATCATTATTTAACTGCACAGTATGAAGAATTGAAAGATAGCTGGAAGCTATTTAAGAATAAAATACTGAAAGACATTGTATTAAACAATAAACATGATTATGAAAGCTTGAAGAAGACAATGCAAAGTATTATTTATACAGAAAGACGATTGTCCAATTATTTTAATTAGCCATTAAGAGCACGAACAAGACAACGGAAAATGTACGTCCTGCTTGTGCTCTTTTCTTGTCGTCGCCGCCCGATACGGCAAGATGTGAAACTGGGCGGTTGTTCCGTTCCCCCATCTCATCATATCTCCCTTACCCAATACCGTGATCCCTCTCCTGAATTGTCAACGGCAAACCGGACAAGTAACAAGGGTACACCCCGAGCCTCGACCGGTTCGATAATGGTTAAACCAGCGGACATAATCATGGAGTTCAAGATCGAGTTGCTCGCCGGTTTCAACATGCGATTGATTAGCGAACCGTACGTACGCCAAATCGCTGACCACAACAGTAAGGCTTCCTCTTGGTCAAATCCGTGTTGTAGTTCGAGAAACCCGATGTCTTGCTTCAAGACGTTCTGGGGTTGAACGATCGACCACATACCCCAAATAAGTACCCGGCGCAGATCCTTATTTCATCCCTAACCATTCCGTTCCCGATCAAGAGTCTCGCACGGACTCCTAATCCCGAATCAACGTTACTTTCACTACATAATGAGCGATTAAGCCGTCTTGCGGAGCACTTATTTGACTATGTGCGAGGCTTCGAACGAAATAAGCTTCTTTAAGAGACGCTTATTTCGTTCACGCTCATTTTTTCGTTAAAGCTGCTCGCCCAGACATCTCCGAAAATTCGCAGCCAGACACGAGGAGACGGGCACCAGAGCCTCTCACGAGCCTTTCAATCCGCTTGCCGCGGGCTGAAAGGCTCGTTTCATTAGACCTTCAGACTGGATTCGCAGCATCGATCAGCAAGAGCCGGATTTGCGGAATTCGCGCGGCGTGCAGCCGACAAGCTGACGGAATTGCCGGGAGAAATGCTCGACGTTCTTGTATCCGCACAGCGCCCCGATGTCGGCAATCCGGAGATGGCCGTATAGAAGCTTTTCTTTGGCCAGACGGATGCGGCATTGAATGACGTCGTCCATGCAGGTAACGCCGAACGTGTTCTTGTACAAGGCTTGCAGATAGCCGGGACTAAGATGCACATAGTCGGCCATCGAGGCAACCGTCCACTGCTGGCCTGGATAGGTATAGACGGCTTTGCGAAGATCGAGCAGGTGTTGGTAATGCGGCGTGCTCTCCTTGGCCGACGAGGCCTCCAGCAGCTTGTTGAACAGCAGCCGAAAGAGGTGGTCGATCGAAAGCTCGCGGTAATCGCAGCTAAAAAAGTTTTCGACGGCAAGCAGCTTAAACAATTGATGGCAGTATGCAGGGTCCGGCATCGGGACAGGCTCTCCTAACGGGAATGCCGTTTCGGTTACGTAGGAAGCCGTCGTATCGAACCGCACCCAGTCGTTAATGAACTGTCCCGAGCAAGCACGGTATAAAATTTTGTGCCGCGGCGGATAGAGCACCGCGCAGTTGGCCGGATACTCCTTTATTTCTCCTCCTGCCCAGAACTCGGCCGGCGTCTGCGTCATGACGAGCAGCCAGAAGTCGTGCCCCTCGGGAATGTCGTATACAAAATCGCCGGGATGGGCGCTGTCGTGTCCAATATATCGGATCGTGGTCATGCCGCATTTCCCCAATCTTAGAATAGATCAAATTTCTATTAGTATAGATCATGGCTTGATAGAGCCTGTTATTCTATAATTTCATTGATAAAACAAAGCTTGATGAAACATTCGAATCAAGCGGAAGTCATGCGTAGAGAATGCCGTTTGTTAGAAATAGTCAAATAAAGAGTGTATCCACACTATAATAGCAAATAAGAAGCGCGCGCGTCACTACTACGTACTCGGGTATGCGAGAGAGCCGCAGCAAGACATCATGATGCGCCGAGGCTGGCTTCCAGCATGCATCTTGCGTACAGCGAAGCTGGAACAAGCTTTCGGACGCGAATCGTATAGGGGGCCATCAGCAGATGTATCGTAATCCGATTATTTGGGCCGATGATCCGGATCTTGACGTTATACGCGTTAACGATACGTATTACATGGTCAGTACGACGATGCATATGATGCCGGGCTGTGTTATTCTGCGCTCGTACGACCTGATTCATTGGGAAACGGCCGTTCACGTCTACGATGTGCTGGACGGTACGCCGGCGCACAGGCTGGAGGGCGGCCGGCATATTTATGGACAAGGCATGTGGGCAGGCAGTCTCCGTTTTCATAAAGGCAAGTTCTATGTCGTCTTCGCGGCGAACGACACCCATCGAACGTATTTGTATACGGCTGTCGATATCGGCGGGCCTTGGACCAAGCAATATATCGACGGCTTTTACCATGACTGCTCTCTGTTGTTCGACGACGACGATTCAGCCTATCTCATTTACGGCAATACCGACATTTATCTGACGGAGCTTGAAGACGATCTGTCCGGTCCTAAGCCCGGCGGCCTGCACCGAATCGTCGTGCGGGAGAAGCAGGAGCATCATTTGGGCTACGAGGGCGCTCATTTGTACCAAATCGACGGTCGTTACTATGCCTTCTTTATTCATATCGCAAAGGCTAACGGCCGTCGGACGCAAGCTTGCTATGCCGCAGATTCGCTGGAGGGCGAATTCGTCGGCGGCGATGTTTTTAATGACGATATTCCACCAAGCAGCCCGGCGGCACGGCCGAATTCTCGGATTTTCAATACAACGTGCTGGAGCGGCTGCCGTAACGCAGCGGCCGGCAGTTCCCGCATAAGCATGCGGACGGCAATATGCTGCTACGAAAACTCCATTATTGCCGTTCACAACGATGTCGAACTCGCGTTCGATACGTCTTGCTCGTTGGAGAACCTCGACGGGAACGGGAGCATGGGAACAAAGCTGCGACATTCCGACGGAGCCGTTGGAATTTTGCGGCAGGGACACCATAACGGCCGGCGGCATCGAACGTGGCGATGCACAGCAGAGCGAAAGAAAGGAATATGACGATCATGATGAAGAAACAAGGGTTAAATCCGTACCTTCCTTCCTGGGAATACATCCCCGACGGGGAACCGCATGTTTTCGGCGATCGCGTATATGTATACGGCTCGCATGACCGATTTAACGGACATACTTATTGCTTGAACGATTACGTCTGCTGGTCGGCGTCCGTAGACGATTTGACCGACTGGCGATACGAGGGCGTTATTTACAAGAAGACGGACGACCCGTACAACCGGGACGGGGATATGTGTCTTTATGCGCCCGATGTCGCGCTCGGTCCGGACGGCAGATACTATCTGTACTACGTGCTGGACAAGCAGCATTTCGTATCCGTAGCGGTCTGCGATACGCCTGCCGGGAAGTACGAATATTACGGGGACGTGCATTATCCGGACGGTACGATTCTGGGGAATAAAGCAGGCGACGAGCCGCAATTCGACCCGGGCGTATTGGTCGAAGGCGACGACGTCTATCTGTATACCGGCTTCTGCTTCCAGCATGACACATCCCGCTCCGGTCCGATGGCGACGGTGCTGGAGCCGGACATGCTGACGATCAAGGAAGGCCCGGTATTCATCGCGCCAAGCGCGCCGTACAGTCAAGGGTCGGGCTATGAAGGACATGAATTTTTCGAAGCTTCTTCCATGCGTAAAGCGGGGGATACGTATTACTTTATTTATTCCTCCATCCTCTTTCACGAGCTTTGCTACGCAACCAGCAAATATCCGACGCGCGGATTCGAATTCCGAGGAACGATCGTCAGCAACAACGATACCGGCATCGCCTCCTACAAGCCGGCGGAGCGGCCGATGTTCTACGGCGGCAACAACCACGGCAGCATCGTCGACATTAAAGGACAATGGTATGTTTTCTATCATCGCCATACGAACGGGACCAATTTCAGCCGGCAAGCCTGTCTGGAGCCGATCGAGCTGCTTGCGGACGGAACGATTCCTCAAGTGGAGATGACGTCGTGCGGTCCTAACGGCGGTCCTTTAATCGGCAAGGGAGAATACCCTGCTTGTGCGGCCTGCCATCTGTTCTGCAACGATGTCGCGGCGTATACGGCAGGGCCGGGGGATTGGATGGACAGCCGCTTTCCGAAAATGACGCAGGACGGCAAGGACGGGGACGAAGAAATCGGCTACATCGCCAATATGAGAGACGGCGCGGTGGCGGGCTTCAAATATTTTGATTGCGCCGGAGTAAGCAAACTAACGATTAAAGTGCGCGGCGACAGCGGCGCGTTCGACGTGACGACCGCCTGGGACGGCCCGCCGTTGGGCCGCATTCCGATGAAGGCGAGCAATGAGTGGAAAACATATTCCGCCGATATTTCCATACCCGATGGCGTACACGCCTTGTATTTCAAGTATGTCGGAACGGGCAGGGCGAGTCTGGCCGCGTTTACGCTGGAATAATTTCAAAAAGGAAGCGTTCGGAAAAAGTCGCATATTTGCGGCTTTTTTTTTCGGGCCAATGGGCGCAACCGCCCTGCCAAGTACCGGGTGCTTCGTTCTTCGTACAGAAAGAAAGAAGCGTGCGGACCGCTTTTGCTAAATAATCGGGCACAAGCCGGCTGGGTTATTCAATCTGACGATTTGATTGGCTGGCGCGGGGTGCTAGTCGTTGCAGGTTAAGCCGTTTGAGTTTTAATAGGAGCCCTTGAAGGACTCCTAATCAACTGAGCAGCTCCTTTCGTCGGACATAAGTGTCTCTGAAAGACACTTGCAGCCGAGCGGTAACGCCTGCGCCGCGCAATGCGGTTAGTTAGGAGTCCAGTTGAGACGCTTAACTGAGTGCAGACGTTCGAGCGGGTGGGATAAGTGTCTGCATGAGGCGCTTATTGTTTCTTCTTCAATCTGACGATTTGATTGGCTGGCGCGGGGTGCTAGGCGTTGCAGGTTAAGCCGTTTGAGTTTTAATAGGAGCCCTTGTCGAATTAAATGTGGAGTCCTTGGAGGAAAAAATCTTCCCAAAACATAAAGCTCCGAAAAGTTCTATGAACTTTCTCGAAATATTAAGGAGCTGCGTTACGCAGCTCCTTAATGTTTGTTAATCCGGCTAAAATCTATAAATCTGTTTAATTATAAAAGTTTATTGTTAAATTTATACGGACCATTTCATTGCTAGATCCAGTAAATTGTTAACAAAGGCGCTTTTCCACTATACCTTAGAGGTGTATAACCCAATGGCTGGAATAATATCGCTAGGTTTTGCGTTCCTGTTAGCTCTATCGTATCGAGTCGCGGGCAAACGATCGGCAACCAAAGCGTCCGTCTTTTACATTTGGGGACTGTGCGCGTTAGCCGCGGTTGCGGTTGTTCCCGAACAGTATGTGTTCCGGTTTCCGGTCGTGGATACGACCGTATTTGCCCTTGCGGCGGTCCCCATGCTGACGAACGCGATCATTTCCCAATATTCCAACTATCATCCGACGGGCACAACCGATAGGATTCATTTTATTATCGTTTACCCCATAGCGGAGGAGATCGTGTTCAGAGGCTTGCTGATTCCGATTTTGAACCGCTCCTTCTCTCGCCCGGTCGTGGAATGGTTTGATGTGCCGGTGACGCTCTCCATCGTGATTGCCGCATCGTTATTCGCCATTGCCCGCTTGCAGCGTTACAAGCTAAACCCGGCGAGCGTGAAATATATGCTGTTCGCTTTTTGCGGCGGCATCGTTTTCGGCGTTATCGCGAATTCGACGCAATCGATTCTTATCCCCGTCCTGCTGCATGTGGAGTACAATCTGCTGGCGGTCTATTATTCGAGTAAAATGAGAACCGATTAACCGGACAGTCCTTGCGAATCGTGAAGGGCTGTTAATTTTGTTCTTCACGCCCGCCTTATTGGAGCCGGCGATCCCGTTGACGATCTCTATTTTTGGACTGCGTCCATCGCCGTTTTGCATTTCCGGGAATAGCGGGTCTTTAAGGCTATCGAAAACATTTTCGACTCACGTATTCACAATTTATGACTAATGACCGTGGACTGTCGGCCGTGGTTCCATTGGGGCAGGAGTAGGGGCAGGGGATTGGTAGAAAGCATCAAAAAAGAGGTGTTTCTACACAATTCGAGTCGTATTTTAATAAAATAAGACAAAGTCAGACAAATTCCCCTATTTTCATAGACAAAAATATCAATTAAACTAAGAAGGGGCAATTTTATATGATATTGGCAAAATCGTGCGATTGTCCTGTTCACAACTTGCCGGATAGGTAGTTGGATTTACATGACGACAACAATTCGTCCAATGACGACATCGAAGGGAGATTTACAGTTAAGCGATTCTGAACCGGAACGAACTTGGAAGGGGGATTATGTTGAAACCGTGGTATACCGTCTTCGTAAAAGGCGGACACGAAGAATACGTACAAGAAATGATACATCGATCGTTCGCGTCCGACTTAAGAACGTTGGTGCCAAGGAGAACGGTTCCCGAGCGGAAGGAAGGAATCGTAACGCTGGAATCTCGGAAGCTGTTCCCTGGCTACGTATTGATTAACTCGTTCATGACTCCGGAAATTTATTATCGAATCAAGCAAATTCCTCGCATTATTCGTTTTTTACATGTACAGCTTCTCCCACAGCCAAGACTGGCCGGCAGCGGAGCTTATTTCGATCAAGGGACGATATCGCCCGATTCTTACGTCACGGAAGTACGGCACGATGAGATTCGAAGAATACTCGAGTTGCTGGACGATCAGGACAACATCGGGTTATCCCGCGTACTTGTTACCAATTCGAAAGTAAGCGTCATCGACGGTCCGCTCAAAGGGCTGGAAGGCATCATTAAAAAAATAAACAAACGTAATGCCCGCGCCAAAATTCAAATCAGCTTTCTGGGCAACGATCATTTTGTCGACGTCGGCGTTGAAGTGCTTCAGCCGATCGGCGAGCAAACATGAACGCACAATAACTCAGTCGGATTCCAATCGATGCTGCGGCACGTTGGGACAAGCTGAGGGTCATAAGCCTCCGACAGCCGTAGTGAATGCGATGCATTCATGATCGGGCGAAGCTGTGTCCGAAGGAGGATCGGGATGACGGAGCACAAGCATGAACAGTTTCTGGAGACATTTACGATAGACGGGAATGAAAGGGCTTACAGCGCTTCGTTGTATTTCTTTCGCTGCAAGGATGCGATTAACTGTTCCTTGCTGCGCGATGCTTTGCATGAAGAGGAACGGACGAAGCTTGCAGGCTTGTCCTTCGAGAAACGAATGCACGATTATTTGCTTGGGCGATATGCGGCGAAGCAAGCGATTGCGGCTATTGCACAGGCAGGCCGGCTGGACGAAATCGGCATACGCAACGGACTGTTCCGGCAGCCGATCGTATTCGGTCTTCGCGATCGTGCCGTTCAGACGAGCATTACCCACTGCGACCAACTGGGCGCGGCTATTGCGTTCGACGAGGAGATGCCGGCGGGCATCGATATCGAGAGGGTCGAGCCGGACCGAATCCCGATGCTGGAATCCCGATGCACAAGCGCGGAACGGGAATGGGCGCGTTCCGCGCCCTGTTCGGGCGCAGTGGCTCTGACGCTGATCTGGACGAGCAAAGAAGCGATCGCCAAGACGATCAAGACCGGCTTTGCCGTATCGCTGGACCTGTTCGAAGTGGAACGGATCGAGAGGCGGGAAGGCTGCTGGATTACGCATTACCGCTGGTTCACGCCGTTTCAGGCCGTATCCTTCGCGGCGGGCCAATACGTCTGTACGATCGCCTCGCCCAAGCGCGCTCTCATCAAGCCGGATATTACGAGACTTAAGGAGTTGTTCGATTGGCTGCCACCTATGAGCTCTACACGTTAAGGCTGCAATCCGAGCCATTCATCAACTATACCTATCTGATCGTCGATTCAAGAACAAGAGAAGCGGCGGTTATCGATCCCGCATGGGAGCTGGAGCCTATTCGCCGCCTGATTGCCGGAACGGGAGCGGAGTTGACAACGATTCTGCTGACGCATTCCCATCACGATCATACGAATCTGGCACAGCCGCTTGTCTCTTTGTACGGCTCGGATGTTTATATGTCCCGCGACGAGGCCGCGTACTACTCGTTTCGCTGCGACCGCCTGTCGACGTTCGGAGACGGCGGGCTTATTCGGATCGGCGATACGGCCGTAACATGCGTGCTGACCCCGGGCCACTCCTACGGAGGGGCCTGCTTTCTTGTCGATGGCGGCTTGTTTACCGGCGACACGCTCTTTATCGAGGGCTGCGGCATATGCACGACGGCCGGCGGCGATCCGGGAGCGATGTTCGACAGCGTGCAGCGAATCAAATCGATCGTTCAGCCGGATACGCGCATCTACCCCGGCCATTCCTTCGGTATGGCTCCGGGTTGTACGATCGCCCAAGTGCAGGAGTGCAACATCTATTACCAGATCGAGAAGAAAGAGGCGTTCGTCAGCTTCCGAATGCGCAAGACCGGCTCGATATTTCAATTTCAATAAGAGGCGGCTTGGACGGCAACCCGATTCCAAGCCGCGTTAATCTATACATACAACGAGGACCTTCGTCGACTGTCGAAAGCGGAACAGTCGGCGAGGTCTTTTTGATTTGCGTTAAGGAGGGCCTATGGATCAATCCATCGTATTCCTTTTTTCGGGACAGGGGTCCCAATACTTCCATATGGGCGAAGATTTGTATCGGCATCAAGAGCGGTTCCGTTATTGGATCGACGAGCTGGACATGAAGCTGTACCACATGATCGGCTATTCGGTCAGCTCCTACTTCTTCGACGAGAAGAAGAAAAAATCCGAGTCCTTCGATCAGCTTATGTATTCGCACCCGGCCATCTTTATGCTGGAGGTTGCGATGGCCCGGTTTCTGATGGAGCAAGGCATTCAGCCGGAGTGCATGCTTGGAGCAAGTCTGGGGGATTACGCGGCCGCCGCCGCGTCGGGCGCGCTGGATACGGACCGGATGCTGGAGTTCGTCGCGATGCAGGCGCTATGGGTGGAGGAGGCTTGTCCCGAAGGCCGGATGCTTGCCGTTCTGCACGACCGAAGCCTGTACGAGGAGACGGAGGCGCTGTACCGGCATTCTACGTTTGCGGCGGACAACTACAACGGTCATTTTGTCGTCTCGGGGGAAACGGTCGCTCTTGAACATATCGAGCAATATTTAAGATCCCGATCAATCGCTTGCCAGATGCTTCCCGTCAGCTACGCGTTCCATTCTTCGCTGATCGATCCGATCGAGGAGCAGGTGAGACGGTTCGGCGCGTCCTTCAATACCGGAGCGCGGCATCGGCAGTCGATTCACCGCTCCAGCATACCGGGCGGTCTGCCGCAGGTCGTGACGGACGAGTATTGGTGGAAGGTTGTACGAGAGCCGATTCGGTTCAGAGAGGCCGTCATCCGGCAGGAGGCGGCTTCGGATCACGGCTGCATATACATCGATCTGGGTCCGTCCGGCACGCTGGCGAGCTTTGTCCGCGGCAGCCTCCCGGCCGGCTCACGGTCCGAGGCATTTGCGCTTATGTCTCCTTTCAGTCGGGACAGCGTGCTGTTAAACCGATTGCTGCAAAGATTTCAAACCATAAGCCAATAGAGAGGGTGTAAATCGGATGATCGCATATGTATTTCCCGGTCAGGGCTCGCAGCACAAAGGAATGGGCAAGGAGCTGTTCGGGCTGTATCCGGAATGGGTTCGTCAAGCGGACGAATTGCTTGGCTATTCGATCGAAGAGCTTTGCTTGGACAATCCCGACGGCCGCTTGGCGCAGACGGAATATACGCAGCCTGCGCTTTATATCGTAAACGCTTTCAGCTACCGGCAGAAGCTGGAGTCCGGCGGCGCTAAGCCGCAGTATACGGCGGGGCACAGTCTGGGCGAATACAATGCGCTTCTGGCGGCAGGCGCTTTCGATTTTATAACGGGTCTGGCTTTGGTGCACAAGAGGGGCGAGCTGATGGCCCGCGCGCTCGGCGGCGGCATGGCCGCCGTATTGGGCCGAACGGAGCGGGAAGTAGAGTCGCTCCTTCGGGAGCACGGGCTCGAAGGCGTCGGCATCGCGAACTATAACACGCCCGCCCAACTGGTTTTGACCGGTTTGCGGCAAGATATCGAGCGGGCGCAGCCGGTATTCGAAGCGGTCGGGGGAACGCGCTTTATTATGCTGAATGTTAGCGGCGCATTTCATTCCCCTTATATGGAGTCTGCGAGAGCCGAGTTCAGGACGTTCATGGAGCGGTTCGATTTCTCGGACCTGCAAATACCGGTTATCTCCAATCTGTACGCAAGACCTTATAAAAACGCTGAGCTTAGGACCACATTAGCCAATCAAATTACAGGCTCAGTCCGCTGGACGGAAAGCGTCCGGTATTTGTTCGGCAAAGGAGTAGAGGACATCGTTCAAGTCGGGCCGGGCAATGTGCTGACCGGCATGATTAGGGTGATTCGGAACGAGACGGAGCCGCTGATCGTCGAGGACGAAGCGGAAGCCGATTCGGTAGAAGCTGCTTCAACGGAAGCCGCTCCGGTCGAAGCGGCGCCGGTCGAAGCTGTCGCCGCATCGGATGCGCCGGTGTCGGCGCCGTCTCCGGCGCTGCAAGAGCCGGCTCGCACGCGTACCGCTTCCGGTCGCGAGGCTGCCGCGGCGGCGGCCTTGGGCAGTCCGGCGTTCAAAGAAGATTACAATCTGAAATACGCTTACATGGCGGGCGGCATGCAGCATGGGATTGCGTCCGAGGAGCTGGTCGTCCGGATGGGGCAAGCGGGCATGATGGGATATTTCGGAACGGGCGGGTTGGACGTGCCGGCCATTCGCAGCGCCATCCGCACGATTGCTGCGCGATTAAGCGGCAACGAGCCGTTCGGCTTTGGCATTGCGCCTTGCTCGGAGCATCCGGCGAAAGAGCTGCAAGCGGCGGAGGAACTGCTTGACCCGCGCATCCGGTATATCGAAGCGGCCCAATATTTGAATTTGACCCCGGCCTTGGTTCTTCTCCGGGTTTCGGGACTGCGGGAAGGCTCGGATGGCCGCGTCATGCGGCCAAGACGAATACTGGCGAGAGTGGCAAGGCCCGAGACGGCGGAGCTGTTTCTCAGTCCCGCGCCGGAGCGCTTGCTGATGAAGCTGCTCGGCGAGCGTAAAATTACGGAGGAAGAGATGCGGCTGGCGGCGCGGCTCCCGATGGCGGACGATTTGTGCGTGCTGAATCAGGAAGGCGGCGGCCATTGGGACGCCGGAGCGACGTCCGCGCTGCTTCCGGTTGTGCTTAAGCTGCGCGACGAGCTTGCCGCCGCTGGCGGCTGCCGTCATCGCATTCATGTCGGCGCGGCGGGCGGAATCGGAACGCCCGAGGCGGTGGCCGCCGCTTTCGTTCAGGGGTGCGACTTCATCGCCACCGGCTATTTGAACCAATGCACGGTTGAAGCGTCCACCAGCGATGCCGTCAAGGATATGCTTCAGAGCGTCAGAATTCAAGATACGGACTTGGCCCCGGCGGAAGAGATGTTCGAATTGGGGGCCAAGGCGCGCGTGCTGAAGCGGGGAATGTTCTATACCGCGCGAGCGAACAAGCTTTACGAGGCGTATCGCCAGTTCGAGTCCATCGACGCGATTGACGGCAAGACGAGAAGCGGGCTGGAGGACAAAGTGTTCCGCATGAAGCTGGACGACGTCGTCCGGCGTTGCCGAAACGAGTTCGCTCCCGAGCAATGGACGGCGATCGCCGCCTCGCCGAAACGAGTGATGGCGCTCGCGTTCAAGTGGTATTTGGGACAAGCCTTTCGGATGGCGCTCGAAGGGAACGAAGACTGGCGCTTGGATTATCAGATTCATTGCGGTCCCGCAACGGGCGCATTCAACGAATGGAGCAAAGGGACCGAGCTGGCGCAATGGCGCAACCGGCATGCGGATCAAATCGGACTTCTGCTTATGAGTCGGGGCGCGGGCATTGCGGCCGAGCGCTGGCGCGGGGCAGAACCAATCGAATTGATACATTAGGAGGCGTAATATGGCTGTCGATCGCATAGGAAAGTCCAGCCCTCAATCGGACATTGCCATCATCGGCATCGCATGTCGGATACCGGGCGCGGATCACTACGGAGCCTTATGGAGCAATCTGGCCGGCGGCGTGTTCTCGGTGTCGGAGCTGTCGCCGGACCGCTGGGATATCGGGCGGTTTTATTCGACCGATCCGAACGAGCCGAACAAAAGCGTGAGCAAATGGTGCGGTCAAATCAACGGGGTAAAAGATTTCGACAACCATTTTTTTAATATATCTCCTCGGGAAGCCAGGAACATGGACCCGCAGCAGCGGCTGCTGCTGGAGGAAGCGTGGCACTGCATGGAAGATTCCGGCGTCTCGCTGGCGGAGCTGCAAGCGCGAATCACGTCCGTCTATATCGGGGTCATGACCGGCGATTACAGACAGGAGGCGCTTTCCGAGCATACGGATGTGGAAAGCTATGCTTGTCTGGGCAACTACGAAGGCATGCTGGCGAACCGCATCTCTCATGTGTTCCAACTGAGGGGAACCAGCTCGTCGCTTAACGCGGCCTGCGCCTCGTCGCTCGTTGCGATTCATGAGGCGAAGCGCTCCTTGCGTTCGGGCGAATGCGATTATGCGATCGCCGGGGGCGTCAATCTGAATCTGCACCCGTGGAAATATATCGCGTTCTCCAAATCGAGAATGCTTAGCCCGACCGGCGTATGCCGGACGTTCGACAAGGATGCGGACGGCTATGTGCCGGGCGACGGCGTCGGTCTCGTTCTGATGCAGCGGCTGGAAGACGCCGTACGGGACGGCAATCATATATATGGCGTCGTCAAAGGCTCGGCCGTCAATCATGTCGGCAAATCGCCGACGATTACGGCGCCAAGCGTCGAATCGCAGCGCGACTTGATTGTGAGCGCGTACGAGGATGCGGGCCGCAGCCCGAAATCGACTACTTACGTGGAAGCGCACGGAACCGGCACTTCGCTGGGCGATCCGATTGAGATCGAGGGACTTACGCAAGCGTTTCGCGTCTTTACCGACCGGGCGCAGTATTGCAAAATCGGCTCGATCAAAACGAATATCGGCCACTTGGAAGCGGCCGCCGGCGTCGCTGGCGTCATCAAGGTGTTGATGATGATGAAGCATCGGCAAATTCCGCCGTCCCTGCATGTGAGGGAGCTTAACCCGATGATCGATTTCAAGCGTTCGCCTTTTGAGGTGGCGACGGGTCTGTCCCCGTGGGAGCCGGCCGGTCGGAATACGCCGCTTCTGGCAGGGGTAAGCTCGCTTGGCTTCGGAGGCGTCAACGCCCACGTTCTGTTGGAGGAAGCGCCGAAGCAGCTCGTGCGAAAGGGGGCTAGACGCAGCTCCGGGGCTGCGGAGGAGCCGTTTGTTTTTGCCCTCTCCGCCCAGACGAACGAAGCTTTGGAGCGGTTGACGAACGAGTGGGAGCGCCTGCTGGAGAGCGATCGGCTGCGCGATAACGACTGGCGCGATATTTCCTATACGCTGCTTGCGGGCCGGACTGCCATGTCCCGGCGCATAGCGGCTTGTGTGAAGGACGCCGAGGAACTAAAACAGTTTTTGCGCACCGCGCAAGCGGCGGTTGTCGACCGGCATAAGGAACGAATCTCCTGCTTGCGGGTCGGCGACTTGCAGTGGACCGGTTACTCCTTCGCCGGGCAATTAAGCCGTTGCAGCTTCTCGTTCCGACGCGAGCTGGATGCGGTCGCCGGCATCGTCAAGTCCCGTCTTGGCCGAGGGCTGCTGAACGGATTTCGGAACGAACAATGGGACGAGGAGAAACGGCCGTTATTTTCGTTCATCGTCGCTCATGCTTTGGTTGCCGCTTGGCGAGCGTCCGGGTTAACCTTCGATCGGATAACCGGGGAGCGGTCCGGCGTATGGACGGCATTGGCCTTAAGCGGCATGGTCGCCGTCGAGCAGGCGGCCGCAGTATTGTCCGGCGCTATGCCGCAATCCGAAGTCCGGCTGTCCAGACCGGAAGCGGCCTTCTATGATTGGACCAACGATCGGGTAATAGAAAGCCTGTTGTTTCACGAGCCTTATTTGCGGCTGCTTGCGCAAGGAAGCGGGTCCGACGAGACGTTCGGCAGCGTGCTGCAAGAGTGGATGGACAAATCGCGGCTTCTGATCGACAACCAGTTCACTTTTCGCAAGTTCGTCGGCGAATGGAGCGAAGGCTATATGGCTGCATTCGGCCACTCGCTGTATGATATCGTATCCGGCAGCGTGCCGTGGAGCGCGGGCGATGCCGCGCATCGCGGGAGAGATCGGGTGCTTGGGCTGGCGCTGCTGAGCTCGTTCCGAAGGCTGAACCGGAAGTGGGACTTGCAGATTCGGTCGGCCGGCTCCGAGCCGCTGTTGGAGGAGCTTGCGGATTTGGTCGAGGACGGGGTGCTGACCCGGGACACCGCGATGCAATTGCTGCTGGAGGACGAGCCGAATTGGTCCGATATCGTCTCCGGAATGAACGCGCAAGTTCGTTTGCTCAGCCGCCGCCACGCTTACACGCTGCTGCACCGGCATAATGGAACCGTGGCGGAAGTTGCCGTCCCGACCGATTGGATAGACGGATTGAAGCGGGAGCGGAGCGGCGAATCTGATGACGGGATGTATGCGGTCGTCATCGGAAGCTGCGATGCGCCGGCCGGCGGCATATCGTATCATCCGCAGGCGGGTCGCGTTGCGGAGCAGACGAGAGCGTTCGCCGTCCAACTGTGGCTGGAAGGCTGGGAACTCCAATGGGACCGGCTGCTTCCGTTTCAAGGCGCGCGGAAAGCTCCGCTGCCGGTTTATTCCTTCAAGCGTCAATCCCACTGGTGGGACAAGGCGGAGAAGCAGACGCCGGAGGCCGGCCTTGAGACGGCGGAAGGAGATAAGCCGCTGGATACGCTCTATCACGCAATGGTCTGGAAGCCGGCCGTTAACGTCGGGCATGCTTCGTTCAACAATGGAGCGGACGGCATTATTGTGCTGGATAGCACGGAGCAACTGGCCAATCGGCTGCGCGACCGGCTTGGAAGCGGCAGCGTTGTTGTATGGGTTAAGCCGGGAGAACATTTTCGACAAACGGGGGAATGGCGTTACGACATCGATCCTGCCGACGAACAGGCGTTTGTCGCCTTGTTCGGACATTTGAAGAGCAGGGGAATAAGCTGCGCGAGCATCGTCCATAACGGCTCGCACGGATTGGCCGATATGGAGGAGCGGGGGCTTGCCTTGAACGACGAGAGCCTGCGTCGCGGCATCTATTCGTTATTTGCAATAACCAAAGCGTTCTATGCCGCGAAGCAAGCCGGACCTGTCCGGCTTCTTTATTTGTATGCGAAGGAAGGGCGGAATTGGCCGCTGCATGCCGCCGTCGCGGGATTTTGCCGGACGCTGCGGCAGGAGAATGCCCAATTGCGCTATACCTTGCTGGAGCATGACAGTGGAGCGGCGGACCGCGATAAGGCCGATATGTGCCTGTCCGCGTTCGCAAGCGAGCATACCGCTTCGTGCGAGCTGTCCTATCGGGGAGAGACCTGGTTCGAACGGGCGGCGGAAGAGATCGGGCCATCCGGGTCCCGTCGCGCCATTCGGTTCAAGGACGGCGGGGTATACCTGATTACGGGGGGAGCGGGCGGTCTCGGCCTTATTACGGCCAAGCGCATCGCCTCGCAAGCGAGGGCCAAGCTGGTGCTGGCCGGACGATCCGCGTGGAAGGAATCGCTTGAGGACCGGATGGACGAGCTTCGCCGGCTCGGCGCGGAAGCGGTGTACGTTCAGGCCGACGTTTCCTCGCTGGAGGATACGCGGCGCCTGATCGGGCAGGCGAAAGACCGATTCGGATCGCTGGACGGCATTATCCATTGCGCGGGACAGTACGGCAGCGGCTTCGCTTACCGAAGAACGCGGGAGCAAGTTGCGGCCGTGATCGCGCCTAAAGTGAAAGGCGCCGAGCATCTGGACGAAGCGGCGAGCGGCGAGCGGCTCGACTTCTTCCTTCTTTTCTCGTCCCTGTCGGGGGTTGTAGGGGATCTCGGGCTAAGCGATTACGCTTACGCGAACAGCTTCCTCGATCACTTTGCCGAATTAAGAGAGAGCCGGAGACGCGCCGGTATGCGCTCGGGAGTTACCGTATCCATCGATTGGCCGTTGTGGCGGGACGGAGGCATTCAAATCGGCGAGCCGGAGGCGCAGCGTTACCGGGAAGCGACCGCGCAAGAGGTACTGCCTGCCGACATAGGCATTCAGGCTTTCGACACGGTGCTGTCATCCGTTCCCGGCCATCAGGTGCTCGTCAGCTATGGCGATGCGGATCGAATCCGCTCCGTTATCTCGCAGCGCTACGAGGAGACCGGAAAGCCGATTGCAACAGACGCGCAGCGTGCCGACGCCGCAGCTACGCCCGCATTGGCGCCATCCGCCGGCAACCGTGAGGAGCGGATCGGAAGCGCGCCGACCGGGCATGCGGAATACAGCAAGCGGACGACCGAGTTGCTGAGCGGCATTCTCGCTTCCGAATTGGGGCGGCCGGAAAGCGATATCGATCCGAAGGCTCCATTCGAGCAATACGGAATCGACTCCATTCTCATCCATCATGTCAATGCCCGGCTGGAGCAAGCGATCGGGAACGTCTCCAAGACGCTGCTGTTCGAATGCTCCAATCTGGCGGAGCTAAGCGAATATCTCGTCATAAATCACGGACCGGAGCTGTCCCGGCTGTTCGGCTTGCATACCGCGGGCCAAGCGGAAGCGGCAATCGCTCAAGAGAGCGCGGTTGACGAGCAGCCGTTGCCGGAGCAGTCGCTACAGGAGCATGAGACGCATAGGTTCGTCCGAACTGACGATATCGCCAATGAAAGGAAAGAAACGGGAGGAAGGCAGGATATTGCGATCATCGGGGTATCGGGCCGTTATCCGGGCGCCGACAATTTGACGCAATTTTGGGACAATCTCGTCAAGGGCAAAGATTGTGTGACGGACGTGCCGGAAGACCGATGGGATATAGCCGCCTATTACGATTCCGACCCGGCCCGGTCTGCGGAAGGCGCAATGTATTGCCGGTCCGGTGGCTTTATCGGCGATGTCGATAAATTCGATCCGCTGTTCTTCAAGCTGTCTCCGAAGGAAGCCGAGCTGATGGACCCGCAGGAAAGGCTGTTTCTGGAAACGGCTTGGGCCGCTTTCGAAGACGCCGGCTATTCGGCTCAGGGCTTGGCGGAAGCGACGGGCGGCGGAAAAAGCGCGAACGTCGGCGTATTCGTCGGCGTGACGACCAACAGCTACGCGCTGTTCGGTCCAGATCTGTGGCGGCAAGGCAACGGGGCGATCCCGCTGTCGATGCCGTGGTCGATCGCCAACCGGGTATCGTACGTTATGAATTTCGACGGGCCGAGCATGCCGGTCGACACGGCATGCGCTTCGTCCTTATCGGCGGTCGCTATGGCGTGCGACAGCATCCGGAACGGAGATTGCCGTATGGCGCTGGCGGGCGGCGTCAATCTGTACCTGCATCCCGCCAAGTTCGTGTGGCTATCGCAGACGCGTATGATTTCTCCGGACGGCAAGTGCTTCACTTTCTCCGATCAAGCCAACGGCTTCGGTCCGGGCGAAGGGGTAGGAGCCGTTATATTGAAGCCGCTGTCGGATGCGATTCGGGACGGGGATCAGATTTACGCGGTCGTAAAAGCGGCGACGGTGAATCACGGGGGCAAGACGAACGGCTATACCGTTCCGAACCCGAACGCGCAAGCCAATCTTGTGGCGAAGGCGCTGCGCAAAGCGAATATCCATCCGAGAACCGTCAGCTACATCGAAGCGCACGGAACGGGCACGCTTCTGGGCGACCCGATCGAAATCACCGGACTGACCCGGGCATTCCGGGAAGGGACGGACGAGAAGCAATTTTGCGCGATCGGCTCGGTCAAAACGAATATCGGACATTTGGAATCGGCGGCGGGCATTGCGGGTCTGACGAAGCTTCTGCTTCAGATGAAGCACCGGACGCTTGTGCCGTCGCTTCACGCCGAGCGGCTGAATCCGAACATCGATTTCGAGGGCAGCCCTTTCTATGTGCAGCGCAAGACGGAAGAGTGGAAGCGTCCGGTAATCGAAGAGCGCGGGGCGCGAACCGAATATCCGCGCAGAGCCGGCATCAGTTCCTTCGGAGCGGGAGGGGCCAATGCTCACGTCGTGCTGGAGGAATATATTCCTTCGTCCGCCTCTGCGCAAGCCGAGGGACCGCAACTGGTCGTGCTCTCCGCCAAGAGCAAGACGCAATTGAAGCAATATGCCCGGCGTCTTGCCGCGCGATTGGCAGGAGGGACGACGGCCAAGCCGGATATTCGTCTGCAGGGGGACGATCCGGGTAAGACGGGGGAACTCCAAGCTGCGGAACGCGGAGCCGAGCACTCGGCGAATAGAATGGCGCGGATTATAGCGGATGCCATCGGAATATGCCCGGATCGTATGGATACGAGCGTTCCGCTCGCCGATTACGGTCTCGATCCGCATCATCTGGCCGCTTTGGCGGAGCGGATCGGCCGCGAATGCTCGTATGGCGCAGCCGCATCGGATATGCTGGCCGCTCCGTCCATACAGGCTTTGCTGGATCAACAGATGGCCGGAGGGCTTTCCGGATCGGACATGTCGTCGGCTCTTATGCCGAAGGAAGAGGCGGCGGAGCCGGTATCGACGCCGGAGCGTTCCGTCTCGTTGGCGGACGTGGCTTATACGACGCAGGTCGGACGGACGGAGATGGAAGAGAGAGCCGCTTTCGTCGCCGCGGACATTCACGATTTGCTGCATAAGCTGGCGGCTTACGGACAGGGCCATTCCGACAAAGGCGTATATGAGGACGGCGTTCGGAGCGGCAAGGATAAAATCGAGCTGCTGCAAGGAGCGGCCGGAGCCGCATTCCTGGAGCAGGTGATGGCCCAAGGAGATCTGGAGGCGATTGCCCGGCTGTGGACGGCGGGCCTTGCGATCGATTGGGCACGGCTGCATCGCGGCGCGCCGCGGCGGCGGGTTTCGCTGCCGACATATCCGTTCGCCAGAGAACGCTATTGGCTGCCGGAAGTGCCGACGACCGCTAGTCCGGCGATTGCGCAGACGCGCGAACCGAAGCGCGAACCGAAGCGCGAAGCGCATTTGCTGCGCAAAGAATGGCGTCCGGCCGAGCGGCAATCGGACGACGCCGGTCCGATACCGGGCCTTGCGGTCGTGGTCGTCAATGAGGAGTCAAGAGCGCTCTTGCCGGGCATCCGGTTCGCCGAGCCTCCGCTTGTCGTGCTGGCCGAAGGGGACGGCGCCTTCCGCGCTGCGGACGGTTTGACCGGCGAGCTGGCTTTTAACCTTGCATCCGTGGAAGAGGGAACGGCGATTGCCGAGCGGATCGTGCAGTCGCATGCGGTTACGGGCTTGCTGGATTTGTCCGACCTGTATGCGCGGCGTATGGGAAGCGATCTCGGAAAAAGCGGGAAGCGGGCGCTGCTCCAAACGCTGCTGCTTCATCGCAGACACGAGCCGTTTACGATTGTGCATATGACAAGCGGGCTGCAAGCCTTCGAGACGGAGCGTCCGACGATGGCGGGAGCGGCTGCCGCCGGCTTCGTGAAGATGCTGGGCGCGGAATACGTCAAGGTACGGTCGGCAACGGTCGATATCGATCTGGACGTTCGGGCCGAAGCGGGCGCCGCTCTAGGCCGCATCGTGTGTCAAGAATGGGGCTCGGCCCGATCGGAAGGCGAAATTGTGTACCGGGGGGACAAGCGGTATGCGCCGTTCTTAACCGCTGTGACGGGACCCGGCTTGGACGCGAGCATCGTGACGGCTTCCATTCAGGCGGAGCCGCTGCGTCCCGTCATGATAACCGGGGGAATGCGAGGAATCGGCGCCAAGCTTGCCGAGCATCTGGCTGCTGCTCATAAAGCGAAAAGGCTCGTCCTTATGGGACTTCAGCCAATGCCGCCTCGGAGCGAATGGGAGCGGCTGTATGCGGATTCGGCCAGCGGCAATGTACGGGAACGCATCGAGCTGGTGCGGCGGCTGGAAGAAGCGGGGGCGGAAGTCGAGCTGTACGGCGGTCCGTTGACCGACCGGACGGCGCTGACCGGCTTCCTCGATCGAATCCGGCGGCAATGGGGACGTTTCGGCGGCGTGTTTCACTGCGCAGGCTCGAACCGGAACGATCATCCCGCATTTATCTATAAGCAGGAGGATTCGGTCGCGACGGTGATGGAGCCCAAAACGGAAGGGCTGCACGTCCTGAGCGAATGTCTTCAAGACGATCGTCTTTCTTACTTCGTCTTGTTCTCGTCGATTTCGGCTGTCGTGCCCGATCTGGCGACGGGATTAAGCGATTATGCGGCAGCCAATTCGTATATGGACTATTTTGCCGCTTATCAGCATGCGCTGGGCAATACGAGCTTCCGCGCAATCAATTGGCCAAGCTGGAAGGAAGTCGGCATGGGAGAAGTGACGAGCGGCAATTACCGGAAAACCGGCTTGCTGACCCATACGACGGAAGAAGGCATGGCGATGCTTCATGCCGTCATGTCCAGACAAGGCTCGGCGGCCTATATTCCGTGCCTGTCCGGCGAAGAGCCGCTGCGCTTCGACCTGTGGCTTGCGGCGAACAAACGGGAAGCCCCGGCGTTGCCGGGCGTTTCCCGTCCGGCGGCACGGGCCGTCGAAGCCGCCGCGAGCGCAGCGGGCGAACTGCCCGGCGCTGCGTCTATTCTGGGCAAGCTGAGGCAACTGTTCGCCGAAGGACTGAGGCTCGATCCGGCCAAGATGGACGCCGATACGCCGTTCGGCGATTTCGGCATGGAATCGGTACTGCTGAACGATATGGTGTACGCGATCGATCGCTGGGCCGGAACGAAGCTGGACCCGACGGTGCTGCTGGAGCATCCGACGCTCGACTCCTTGAGCCGTTATTTGGCCGAACGAATCGGACCCGTAGATACGGTGCCGGAGCAGCAGCAGATTCAGACTCGGGAGCCCGCGCGGGTATCGATGCCGATAAGGGAACCGGTGCCGATGCAGGCGCCGGCGCTTGAACGATTGGCCCCGTCGGCGCCGGAACGGCTCGGCGCCGTCAGCCCGGCCGATTCAGCTATCGCCCACTCCCAACCGGCAAGCGGAACCGGAACGGGACGCGCCGCGCGAATCGCGGTTATCGGGATGGCGGCCCATTTGCCCGGGGCGAAGGATGTAGAGGCGTTCTGGAGCAATCTGGCCTCGGGCGCGTGCAGCATTACGGAAGTACCTGCTTCCCGCTGGTCTGCGGACCGGTTGTACAGTCCGGCTTACGAGCGGGGCAAAAGCATCAGCAAGTGGGGCGGGTTCATCGACGGCATCGAGCAATTCGATCCGGCTTACTTCGGGTTGAACGAGCAGGAGGCCGAGCAATTCGATCCGTTGATTCGCCAATTCCTTGAAGTGTCCGCGCAAACGATCCGCCACGCCGGATACGAGGACAAGGAGCTGTCCGGCCGCAAGGTCGGGGTGTTCGTGGGCTCGCGGGCGGGCGCTTACGCGCCTAGGCTGGGTCTGCCGACGAAAGGGACGATTCTGGGCATCGGCCAAAACTTTATTGCCGCCCATCTGGCGCATCATTATAACCTGAAAGGCCCTAATCTGGTGATCGATACGGCTTGCTCGTCCTCGCTCGTCAGCGTTCATATGGCTTGCCAAAGCCTGATCGCCGGAGAGTCCGAGATGGCGATTGCCGGCGGCGTCGACATTCTGCTCGACGAGAAGCCTTATTTGATTCTGAGCGAGGCGAAGGCACTGTCCCCGGACGGCCGCTGCCATACGTTCGACGAGAAAGCGAACGGCTTCGTGCCCGGAGAAGGCGCCGGGGCCGTCATGCTGAAGCTGCTCGATCATGCCGTCCGGGACGGAGACCGGATTTACGCGGTCATTGACGGCTCGGCCGTTAACAATGACGGCCGCACGATGGGGGTTACGACGCCGAATCCGATCGCGCAGCAGGAAGTGATAGCGGAAGCGATGGCAAAGAGCGGCATCGACCCTGCGACGATCGGTTATGTGGAAACGCACGGAACGGGAACGATGATTGGCGATCCGATTGAGCTGAAGGCGCTTGCTTCGGCATTCCGCTCGGCTTCCGGGGAGACGCAGTATTGCGCGGTCGGCAGCGTGAAGACGAACGTCGGCCATCTGTTGAGCGCGGCCGGCATCGCCAGCCTGATTAAAGTGGTGCTGTCGCTCGGCAATCGCCAGATTCCGCCGACGCTGCATTGCGATACGCCGAACCCGCGATTCCAATTCGGCGCTTCTCCGTTCTATCCGGCCGTGAGCTTGCAGGAATGGCAGCCGAGGAAAGGAATCCGACGGGCGGGAATCAGCTCGTTCGGGTTCGGCGGCACGAATGCTCATGTCATCGTCAGCGAATACGAGCGCGTGCCCGGCGACGCGCAGGAAGCGGCAAGAAAGCCGCTGCCGCCTGTTTCCTTTAACCGCAAGCGTTATTGGGCGGAGCCGGAAGAAGCGGAATACGCCCATTCTGACACTCGACAGAAGAAGCGGCAGAGCACGATCATTCCTTTTCTGCAAATGGAACGCATTCAATAGATTTCTCTAAGAACAGGTGATCCGATGAAAATGATGAAACCGGTCGTTTGCCGAACGCGAGTTACGAATGAAGACTTAATTATGAGAGACCACCGCGTCCATAAGGTACGCATTTTGCCCGGTGTAACTTATCTGGATATGATTCTAAGAGTTCTGGCGGAGGAAGCAATCGATTTGAAGGAGCTGGAGTTCCGGCAGATCGTTTTTCAGGAAGCGCTGGCGACGAGCGAGGCTTTCGACAAGGAAGTCCGGATTACGGTAACTCCCCTCGACCCGTACGGCACGATTGTGGTCGAAAGCCGCAAAGTAAAGGGAGAGGATGTGCTGGATGCGGAATGGAGCACCAATCTGCGCTGCGAGGTTCACCGCGTTCCGGCTTCTTCGGGCAAACGGCTGGATATTCGGTCGCTGAAGGAGCGGGCGGCCCGGATCACCGATATGGACGAGGCTTATTCGTTCACACGCAGGATGCAGATCGACCATTACGAGTTCATGAAAGGGCTCGGCAGCGTCTACGAGCATGCCGAGTATCAGCTTGCCGAGGTGAAGCTCAGCGAGCTGGCGGGGAGCTACGTCCCTTATTTCTATCTTCATCCGGCTTTTCTGGACTCCTCGACGCTCGTTCCGGGACTGTTCTACTTCCGGGATGCCGGAATGCTGCGGGAGGAGGACTTCAACAAGCCGTTCATTCCGCTTGTCATCGAATCGTTCCGGGCTTGGGAAAGCTTGCGCGACGAGTCGTGCTACGTCTACGTTCCTCGCAGCAGCGTCAGTCTGTCGGTTAACGATTTGCTGTACTCCGACATTGAGCTGTATAACCGGGACGGGGTTCAGGTGGCCGTCTTTAACCGACTGGTCATTAAGAAAATCCGTTCGGCTTCGTATATGCGTCAGCTTCAGGAAGGAGCCGACGCGGACCGAACCGTTGTTCAGGCGGGGACGTCCGATGCGGAAGCGAATAGCGGCGTAGCCGGGGCGGCATTGGCGGGAACCGGCGAAAGCGCGGAGACGCCGGAGCTGGCCGATCAACTGCGCGGCTTGATTGGCGGCTTGCTTGGCCGAAGCGCGGAGCAGATTGGCGTCGACGAGGGCTTTTATGAACAAGGGATGGACTCCGGCGATTTGCTGCGGCTCGTCCGCATGCTGGAGGAGCGGCTGCAGGTGCAGCTTTACCCGACGCTGCTGTTCGAATATCCGACGGTGACATCGCTTGCGGACTATTTGCAGACGGAATACGGAGCCGGACTGGTCGTGCTGGAGCAGGAGCGGCGCAAAGCCGAGGTCCGGACCGAGGCGGGGAAGGCGGAAGCCGCCGCGGCAACGGCGGCAGCCCAGCCGGCGCAGGTCCGCCCTCTGCTATGTACGTACGACTGGGTTGCCGAGAAGCTCCCGGAAGCGGCCGGATCGTCCGGGGGACAGGGATGCTTGCTGGTGCTTGCCGCGGACGGGAAACGGCTGGAGGAGGCTGTCGCCGCGAGTTCGTCGCTCGGCATGACGGATGTGCCGTTTGTCCTTGTTAAGCCGGGTCGACGCTTTCACGTTCATAACGCGGACGAGTTCGAGATCGACCCGGCTAACGAGGAGCATTACGGCATGCTTCTGGACGAACTGGAGAAGCGGAAGCGGAAGCCGGAACGAATCGCGCATCTGTGGTCGTGGAACGACATGGCGGACGGAAGCGAGCGGCTCGAGGAGGAGCTTGCGGACGGTATTTACTCGATCGCCTATCTTACCAAAGCGTTCGCCGCAAGAAGATTGTCGGTCCGAATGTTGTATCTTCACGCAGCCGCAGAGGGGCTGCCGAAGCCGCATGCGGCTGCTTTTGGCGGCTATGCCAAATCGCTTGTGCTGGAGGACCCGCGGTTTCAGTACGTTTCCGTCGAACTGCCTGCGCGCGATTCCGCCGAGTGGGCGCTTCTGACGCTGCGAGAGCTGAGCGCTCCGCTGACCGGCGGATTGGAAATTCGATACGAAGGAGGCATTCGTTACGTCAAACGGATGGTCCGCTTGGACCGGGCGGACATTCGCCCGGCTCATTCCCATTCGCTGCGGCCGTCCGGCGCATACTTGATGACGGGCGGGCTTGGCGGGCTCGGCTGGATGGTCGCGAGCCATCTGGCTTCAACCTATCAAGCCCGGCTTGCGCTGGTCGGACGCTCCGCGCCTCCGGCGGATTGGCCGTCCCGGCTGGAGCAGCTTCGCAAGCTGGGCGGCGACGCTTGCTATATTCAAGCGGATATAGCCGAGGCGACGGAAGCGACGAAAGCGGTTGCTGCGGCAGAGGCGGCATACGGGACGATTAATGGAGTTATCCACTGCGCGGGCGTTCTTCGGGATTCGCTGGCCGCTTCGAAGAAAGCAGGCGACATGGCGGCCGTGTTCGCGCCCAAGCTGAACGGAACCGAAAATTTGGATTCGGCGCTTCGCGGGAAGCCGCTGGATCTATTCGTGCTGTTCTCTTCCTTGTCGGCCGTCACGGGCAATATCGGACAGTCCGATTATGCTTACGCCAATGCTTACATGGACCATTTTGCCCGGCGGAGAAACCGGCTGGCGGCCGATGGCGAGCGTTCGGGCCGGGCGGTGACGATCAACTGGCCGCTGTGGCGGTCGGGCGGCATGCAGGTGGACCGTTCGACGGAAGACGCTATTCGTCATTCCTACGGGTTCGTCCCTCTGGAGACGAAAGCCGGACTGGAGGCGTTCGAGCAAATATTGGAGCTCGGTCTGGAGCAGGCCGTCGTGCTAAGCGGCGACGAAGAGCGCATGATAGCCAGACTCGGCATTAAAGCCTCGCTTCCTGCCGAGCAGCGTCCGCAGCCGCAGCCGGAAGCAAGCGCTGCTTCCGGCGCAGCGGCGGACGAGCCGATCGCCATTATCGGCATTAGCGGCCGATACCCGATGGCCGACGACGTGGAGCAGTATTGGGATAATTTGAAGAGCGGAAGGGATTGCATCTCGGAAATTCCGGCGGACCGTTGGGATTATCGAGGCTATTACGATCCCGAGCCGGGCAAGGACGGGCGCACGTACAGCAAGTGGGGCGGCTTCATTCGCGATGTGGACAAGTTCGATTCGTTGTTTTTCCACATTACGCCGCATGAGGCGCGCATTATGGATCCGCAGGAGCGGCTGTTTCTGGAGACGGTGTGGCATCTGATGGAGGATGCGGGCTACACGCGCTCTGCCGTTTCGGGCCAAAAAATCGGCGTTTATACCGGCGTTATGTGGGGGCATTATCAGATGCAAGGCGAGGGCGGGGAAGGGCGATCCCAGCATCCGTCTTCCATTTACGCTTCCATCGCGAACCGCGTGTCGTACTTTTTTAACTTTCAAGGGCCAAGCATGGCGCTCGACACGATGTGCTCGTCCTCTATTACTGCCGTTCATTTGGCATGCGACAGCATACGCAAGGGCGAATGCGTCATGGCGGTTGCCGGCGGCGTGAACGTGACGATCCATCCGGACAAATATTTGTACTTGAGCGAGCATCGGTTCACGTCCAGCGACGGCCGCTGCCGCAGCTTCGGCGAAGGGGGCGACGGCTACGTGCCGGGGGAAGGCGTCGGCGCGGTTCTGCTAAAGCCGCTCAAGCAAGCGGAAGCGGACGGCGATTACATTTACGGCGTTATCCGCGGGTCCTCGATCAATCACGGGGGCAAGACGAGCGGCTATTCGGTGCCAAGCCCCGCCGCGCAGCGGAGCCTGATTGCCGAGACGCTGGAGAAATCGGGCATCGACGCGCGAACGATCAGCTATATCGAAGCGCACGGCACCGGCACGTCGCTCGGCGACCCGATTGAAATTGCGGGGCTGTCCCAAGCCTTCGCGCCTTACCATCCGGAGCGGGGCGCATGCCCGATCGGTTCGGCCAAGTCGAACATCGGGCATTTGGAGTCCGCCGCCGGCATCGCAGGCATTACGAAGGTGCTGCTTCAGCTTAAACATAAGCAGCTTGCGCCTTCGCTGCATTCGGAACGATTGAACGAGGCGATTCCTTTCGGTCGCACGCCGTTCTATGTCGTGCAGGAGCTTGGCGAATGGAAACGGCCGATAACGGCGGCGGACGGGATAACGACCGTTCATCCTCGTCGGGCGGGCATTAGCACGTTTGGGGCGGGAGGCTCCAACGCGCATATCGTTATCGAGGAGTATGAACGGGGCTCCGAACAGCACCCGGCATCGGGCTTCGCTGCGCTGCTCGTGCTTTCGGCGAAGGATAGCGAGCGGCTGCGGGAATACGCGGGCCGGATAGCGGCTTTTCTGAATCGGCAATCGAGCGCCGGCCGCGAGAGCGCGTCATATGCGCTGAGGGACATCGCCTACACGCTGCAAACGGGCCGCGAGCCGATGGAAGAGCGTCTGGCGCTGTGGACCTCGGACATTCGGGAGGCGGCAGATGCGCTGGACCGTTTCGGCAAGCAGGGGGAGGCGGCGCAGGGGCTGTATCGGTCCGGCGAGGCTTTGCCTTGGTCAGGTGAGACGGGACGTACCGGCCCCGAGCCGGGATCGGCCGCATTCGAGCTGCTGGAGAAGTGGATCGGCGGCGGAAATCCGGATTGGAGCAGGTTGTATGCCAACGGCGCCGGAAGACCGCGGCGAATTCCGCTCCCCGGCTATCCTTTCGCCAAAATCAGGCACTGGATCGAACGGAAGGAGGCGCAGCGGCTTTCATCGGATACGCTCGGCGGAGGCCGATTCGACGTCCTTCACCCGCTCGTGCACCGGAATACGTCGGACTTGTCCGAGCAGAAATATACGTCCGCGCTGACGACGGACGCTTTCTATATTGCGGACCATCGGGTGCTCGGCGAGCCTGTCGTGCCCGGAGTCGCCATTCTGGAGATGGCGAGAGCCGCCGGGGCGATGGGCGCCGGTACGGATATTCGCAGAATCGACGGCATCGTCTGGCAGGAGCCGCTGCGCATCGACGCGCAATCGGCGGAGACGCATATCGGGCTGTATATGAACGGCCCGGATGTCGATTTTCAAGTGTTCACCGATCGCGGAACGAACGGCAAGACCGTGCATGGCTTCGGAACGATCCGGCTTGCCGCGGGCGAATCGGGCGCACTGACCGTATCGGTCGACGAGCGGCTGCGGCGTTGTCCGGAACGGATCGGCAGCGAGCGCGTATACGAGCGGCTTCTCGCGCGGGGGATCGAATACGGTCCGGCCATGCGGGCGATTGCCGAGCTTTATGTCGGGGCGGGCGAGGCCGTCGCCAGGCTGGAGCTTCCGGCGGCTGCACAGCAGGCGGACGCCGACGAATTCGGGCTTCACCCGACGCTGGCGGACGGGGCGCTGCAAGCTGTAATCGGGCTGATGCCCGAAGACGGTCCAGAGGAGAGCCGTCAATTCCTTCCTTTTCATGTGGAGCGAGTCGACTTCCACCGGAAGCTGACCCCCGTATGCTGGGCGATTGTGACCCGGCGGGAGGAAGACGGAGACGGTTCGACGTTTAGAAGCTTCGATATATCGGTAGCGGATGAAGAGGGACAGGTTCTAGTTCGCTTGCATCGTCTGACGGTGAAGCGGATTGGGGCCGGAGCCGATGCTGTGGACTTCACTTCGGAGCCGGAAGTCGGACTGCCGGAAGTTGAAGCGTCGGCAGTCGGAACTTCGGACGAAGGCGAGCCGGATATGGCGGCTTACGCAGAGAAGCTGCTGAAAGAGGTGTTTTCGGAGGAGACGGGCATTCCGACTGCCAGCATCAAAGCGGCGGAGCCGCTGGACAAGTACGGCATCGATTCGGTCATGGTGCTGTCGCTGACCGCCAAGCTGGAGCGGCGCTTCGGCCCGTTGTCCAAAACGCTGCTATTCGAGTACCGCACGCTCGCGGCGCTGTCCGATTATTTGGCGCATCGGCATGAAGATACGCTGCGCCGCCTATCGGGGAACGGCGAACGGAGCGAAACGGCGGTGCCCGCGCGGCAGAAGCCGACGCCGGCATTGGCCGAAGCGGCGAAGCCGGTACGGCTGCCGCGCCGAATGCGGGACGATCGCGCTCCGCAGAGCCGCCATGAAGCGGCGGCGGAGCCGGTCGCCATTATCGGGTTGGCCGGCCGATATCCGAAAGCGCGGGACGTGGAGCAATTTTGGCGCAATCTTCGCAGCGGAATGGACTGCATTACGGAAATTCCGCCGGACCGCTGGGATCACGCGAAGTGGCCGGGCGATGCCGGGAGCAAGACGGGCGTATACAGCAAATGGGGCGGATTTATCGACGATGTCGACAAATTCGATCCGCTGTTTTTTCAAATATCGCCGCGGGAAGCGGAGAAGATGGACCCGCAGGAGCGGCTGTTCCTCGAAGTGGCATGGGAGACGCTGGAGGATGGCGCTTATACGCGTTCCCGTCTCGGAGACGAGACGGTCGGCGTATTCGTCGGGGCCATGTACGGCCATTATCAGCTCTTCGGAGCGGAAGCGCTGGCGGAAGGCGTGCTTGCGGACGTCAATTCTTCCTTCGCTTCGATCGCGAATCGGGTATCGTACACGCTCGATCTGCACGGCCCGAGCTTGACCGTCGATACGATGTGCTCCTCGTCGCTCTATTCCGTTCATCTGGCTTGCGAAAGCATTCGGAGAGGGGGATGCTCGCTGGCGCTGGCGGGCGGCGTGAACGTCACGATTCACCCGAGCAAATATGTGCTGCTGAGCGAAGGGAAATTCGCCTCCAGCGAAGGCAAGTGCCGGAGCTTCGGCGAGGGGGGCGACGGTTACGTTCCCGGCGAAGGCGCAGGAGCGCTGCTGCTGAAGCCGCTTGGCAAGGCGATTGCCGACGGCGACCGCGTATACGGAGTCATCCGGGGCACAGCCGTCAATCACGGGGGTAGAACGAACGGCTATACGGTGCCGAACCCCGGCGCGCAGTCGGACGTCATTGCCGCCGCTTTGGCGGGAAGCGGCATCGATCCCGAGACGATCGGCTATATCGAAGCGCACGGAACCGGAACGTCCCTGGGCGATCCGATCGAAGTCGGAGGCTTGACGCAAGCGTTCGGAGCCTATACGCAGAGCAAGCAATTTTGTTCGATCGGCTCCGTCAAATCCAATATCGGCCATCTGGAATCGGCGGCCGGCATCGCGGCGTTGACGAAGGTGCTGCTTCAGATGAAGCACGGGGAACTGGTTCCTTCCCTCCATGCGGAGCGGATCAACCCCAATATCGACTTCGCCTCTACTCCTTTCTACGTGCAGCGCAGTCTGGAGCAGTGGCCGCGACTTCTTGCCGCCGATGCCGGAGCCAACGGCGCCGCGCGGGAGCTTCCGAGACGGGCGGGCGTCAGCTCTTTCGGAGCCGGAGGCGCCAACGCGCATATCATCGTGGAGGAATACGTGCAAGAGAACGGCGGCGCATGGGGGCGCGAAGCGGAGAATGAGCCGCAGTTAATTATGTTGTCCGCGAAAAATGACGAGCGGCTTGCCTTATACGCCGCCAAGCTGGCGGACGATCTGGACGGCAGGCTGAACGGGCCCGAAAGCGAGCGTTATACGCTTCGGGCGATTGCCTGCACCTTGCGGCTAGGCCGCGAAGAGATGAACGCTCGCTTGGCGGTGTGCGCCCACTCGGTCGGCGAGCTGCTGGAGGAGCTGCGGCTGTTCAGTCAAGGCCGTCCCGGACAGTGGATAGCCGGAAATACGGAAACCGGCGAAGGGACGACGGACCGGCTGCTGGAAGGGCCGGAATGGGCGCAATTCACGCAATATTTAATCACGAGCCGCAACTGGCTTAAGCTCGGGCAAGCTTGGGCGTCCGGCGCGTCCGTCGATTGGCGCCTTCTGCATAGGGAGCTTCCGATCGAGACGGTGTCGCTGGCAACGTATCCTTTTGCCAAGGAACGGTATTGGCTGGAAGCCGGCGGCAACCGGACCTTCGGGATGAACGGCGCGGGTCGCTTCATGAGTCTGCTGCATCCGCTGCTGGACCGGAACGATTCGTCGTTCGACGAGCTATGCTTCGAGAAAACGTTCCGCGGCGGCGAGTTTTATTTGGACGGCCATCGGTATGACGGCATTCCGACGCTGCCCGGCGCGGTCTATGTGGAGATGGCGCAAGCCGCCTTCTCGCTCGCAACCCGGCGGCAGAACGCAGGCGTCCGGCTCGAAGAGCTGGCGTGGCATCGGCCGTTCAAGCTGGAGGAGAAGGAGCGGTCGCTCCGAATCGCTCTCTTGCCGGAAGGGGACGACGTCAGGTTCGAAGCATACGAGGAAAGTCCCGACTTCGGGGCGGCCATCGTATATTGCAGCGGCCGATTCGCCCAGTCGGCGGATGAGGACGGCTCGCCGGCCGTCTCGCTGGACATACAGGCCGTTCGCGGCCGATGCTCGGAAATCGGCTGCTTGTCCGGCGAAGCCTTCTACAGCCTGTTCGAACCGGCGGGATTGCACTATGGCGGCGCTATGAGGCCGGTCAAGGAAGTGTGGCGCGGCGACGGCGAGGCGCTTGCCCGGCTGGAGCTTGACAGGGGGCAGGAGCAAGCGGGCGGCTATAAGCTGCATCCGGCGATGCTCGACGGCGCTTTGCAAGCGGCCGCCGCAGCGATCCCGAACGACGGCGGCCTTGCCGTCCGACTGCCTTATTCCGTGGACGGCATCGACATTGCGGGGCCGCTGCCAAGCGCATGCTATGCGTACGTGTCGGAATCGGATTCCGGCGCTGACGACGGTAGGCATGACGGGGATTACCGATGTACGATCCTGTTGACCGATACGAACGGACAAGTGCTTGTACGGATGGAAGGCGTCGTATTTCGTATGGTGCGGCAATCGGCAAGCAAAGCCGGAACGCAGCCGCTGCTTTTCCGCCCGGTATGGGTTCGTACGGAGCCGGAGCCGGTACGGGAGCCGCTTGAAGAAGAAAGCGTCTTGCTGCTGGTCCGTCGAGGCATCGAGCCGCAGGCGGAGCGCGTTTTCGGAGGAGCGGCAATCGTTTATCCGGGATCGGGCTTCGCGTCGTTCGAGCGGAACCGTTACGAGATCGATCCTTCCAATCCGGAGGATTACAAGAAGCTGTTGGAGCGCTTGATGTCGCAAGGGCCGCTGCCAAGCCGGATCGTTCATCTGTGGTCGGAGCCTGAAGGACCGACAAACAGGGGGGAAAGCGCGAACGAGGCCGATACGTCGATCTCCGCGCTCTTCTTCCTGTGCAAAGCCTACATGGAAGCAAAACAAGCCCGGCCGTTGCGGCTCGTTTACGGTTTTGCTTCCGGAGGGGAAGATACGAGGCCGCTGCATGCGGCAGTCGGCGGATTTATGCATTCGCTGCATAAGGAAAATCCTTCGTTCCGGTGTACTTCCGTGGAATGGAGAGAGGAAGGGGCGCCGTCCGTCCGAACGGCTCCTGCCTTGCTGGCGGCCGTTCGGAACGAGCTGGCTTCGGAGCATGAGGCCGTTCGGGAAATCCGCTACGAAGGCGGCTCCCGGTTCGCCCGCGGCATGAAGGAATGCGGAACCGGCGAATGGTCGTCAGACGGAAGTCCGGCGACGATCAAAGAGAACGGCGTTTATGTCATTACGGGCGGCATGGGCGGCATCGGGCTTATATTTGCCGATTATCTGGCCCGGTCGGCTCCGGTGAAGCTGGCGCTTGCGGGACGGTCGCTGCCGGATTCGCAGCGGCTGAACGAAGTGACGCAGCGCATGCGGGCTTACGGATCGGAAGCAACGTATATCCAAGCCGATGTGACGAAGCGAGAAGATGTCCGCAGCCTGATTCGCGCAACGAAGGAAGCGTTCGGCTCCATCGACGGCGTCATTCATTGCTCGGGCGTGCTGCGCGACGCGTTCCTGCTGTTCAAGACGAAGCGGCAGTTCGAGGAGGTGCTTGCTCCGAAATTGAACGGCACGATGTATTTGGACGAGGAGACGCGCGGGGAATCGCTCGACTTCTTCGTGCTGTGCTCGTCCATCAGCTCCTTGTTCGGCAATGTGGGCCAATGCGATTACGCCTATGCGAACCGATTTATGGACGCATACGCGGAGCGGCGGTCGCGGCAAGTTCTTCACGGACGAACGCTGTCGGTGAACTGGCCGCTGTGGGCGGAGGGCGGCATGAAGGTGGACGTCCGCTTGGAGCAAATGCTGGAGCAATCGATGGGCGTCCGTCCGCTGGGCAGCGCCGCAGCTATCGCGGCGTTGGAGCAGGGGTTGAACAGCCGCCTGACGCAGATCCTTCCATTGGAAGGGGACCCGGACCGGATTCGCGCCTCTATCGCGGGCGAAGAGGTGGAGGAGCCGAAGGCCGTTCAGGCCGAAGCGGCTCCAGCCGTATTATCCGTCTCGTCCGACGCGGCGGCTCGTCCGGAGCTTCGAACCGTCGCCGAACGGTATTTGACTTCGTTATTGGCGGAGGTTATCAAGCTGCCTCCCGCGCGGATTAACGTGCGAACGGCGCTGGAGTCCTACGGCATCGATTCGGTCATGATTGTACGCATGAACGAGGAGCTGGAGCGGGCGTTCGGAGCGCTGCCCAAAACGCTGCTGTACGAATACCAGACGATAGCGGAGCTGGCCGCTTATCTGTCCGAGCATCATGCGCAGCGGGTAAGCGTCCGTCTGATGCCGCAGCCGGATAGCGGCGCGCGTCAAGCGGTCGAGCAGACGGCCGCCGCATCGGAATCCGGCGGCGGAGCAAGCGTCGCGCTTCGGCCCCGGTATTCCGCGCGCGTCAAGCCGCCTTCCGCGGCAAGGAAGGAACCGGACCTGACCGGCGGCGATATCGCGATTATCGGGCTGGACGGCAAGTACCCGATGGCGAAGACGCTGGAGCAGTTCTGGAGCAATTTGGCCGAAGGCCGGGATTGCGTGACCGAGATTCCGCCGGACCGGTGGAAGGTAACGCCGGCATTTTACGATCCGGACAAGAGCAAGCCGGGCTCCAGCTATAGCAAGTGGGGCGGATTTATCGACGAGGCCGACTGCTTCGACCCGCTGTTCTTCGGCATTTCGCCGAAGGATGCCAAAGGAATCGATCCGCAGGAGCGTCTGTTCCTCGAATCGGTCTGGAGAACGGTCGAGGACGCGGGGTATACCCGCAGCTCGCTCGGCCGGTACAAGGTGGGCGTGTTCGCCGGCGTTATGTACGGGCACTATCAATTGTTCGCGGCGGAAGAGCATTTGAAGGGCAACCCGGTTACGGCGGCTTCTTCCTTTGCCTCCATCGCGAATCGGGTGTCGCATTTCTTTAATTTCAAAGGCCCGAGCATTGCGCTCGATACGATGTGCTCCTCCTCCTTGACTGCGATTCATCTCGCGTGCGAAAGCATTCGCCGCGGGGAGAGCCAGTTGGCGATTGCCGGGGGCGTCAATCTGTCCATTCATCCGAACAAATACGTGCTCTTAAGCCGAGGCACATTCGTCTCCAGTGACGGCAGATGCCGCAGCTTCGGAGAAGGCGGAGACGGCTACGTTCCGGGCGAAGGCGTCGGAGCCGTCCTGCTGAAGCCGCTGGAGCTGGCGGAAGCGGACGGAGACCGGATCTATGGCGTAATTAAAGCGACGGCCATTAATCACGGGGGCAAGACGAACGGCTACACCGTGCCAAGCCCGGCCGCGCAGGGCGAAGTCATCGCGGAAGCGCTCGGTCGCTCGGGAATCGATCCGAGAACGATCAGCTATATCGAGGCCCACGGAACCGGCACGCCGCTCGGGGATCCGATCGAGATTGCCGGGCTGAGCAAAGCGTTCGAATCGTATACGTCGGACAAAAGCTTTTGCGCCATCGGCTCGCTCAAATCGAACATCGGTCATTTGGAGTCCGCCGCGGGAATCGCGGGGCTGACGAAGGTGCTGCTGCAAATGCGGCATCGGAAGCTTGTGCCGTCGATCCATTCGGATACGATTAACGCGAATATTAACTTTAGCGAAACGCCTTTCTGCCTCCAACGGTCGCTTGCGGACTGGGAGCAGCCCGTGATGATGCAGAACGGCGCGAAAGTCCGATATCCGCGCCGCGCGGGCCTCAGCTCCTTCGGCGCCGGCGGGTCCAACGCTCATATTATTGTGGAGGAATACGCCGGAAGCGATGCCGCTTCGAACGGCGCAGTCGGCGCAGGGGAACGGGAGTCGCTGATCGTCTTGTCGGCGCGGAACAAGGACCGGCTGAAACAAGCGGCCAAGCAGCTTGCCGATTATTTGAAGGAGGACGGGATGCATAGGGGTCTGGAGCAGACGTCCTGCGTCCCGGCCCCGGCTTCGAAGCCGGGCCGTACGGGAGACGCCTCCGGGCTGCTGACGGAGCTGTCGGGCATGATTGCCGCCGTAACGGGCGTATCGACCGAGGCCGTGGATCGTTGCGAAGCGGTGCGTACTTACGTGCAGGACGGCCATCAAGCCGGCATGCTTGCGGATTATGTCAATGCCCGAACGTACAGCGAGCTGTCGGCCGCCGAACTGGTGGAGTTCGGCTCGCTGCACGAGCTGGCGGAAGCGCTTGAACCGAAGCTGAGGGAGGTTGACCGGCAGACGGCGGCCTCCGTGACGAACGAAGAAGCCATTAGCGGCCGCCAGGGAATAAGCCTGCACAGTCTGGCTTATACGCTGCAAACCGGAAGAGAAGCGATGGGCGAGCGTCTTGCTTTTGCCGCCGCCGACATTCGGACGGTTATCCGGACGCTGGAGCAATACGTAATTGGCGATGGGGAAGCGGGCGGCTGTTATACGGGTCAAGTCCATGAACAGGCGGAATCCGCTTGGACTATTCTCGACGGCGCGGAAGGCGAACGGTTCCTTCGGCAACTGATCGATAATCGGCAGCTCGACCATTTGGCTCGGCTGTGGGTCGAGGGGGTTCAGATCGATTGGAGCCGGCTGTACAGCGACAGCGAGCGGCGTCCCGACAAGCTTCCATTGCCCGCTTATCCTTTTGCGCGGGAAAGGTATTGGGTCGATATCGCGGAGAAATGGCGGGGAGGCACGGAGGACCGCGCCGCTTCGAGGCTGCATCCGCTTGTGGAGCATAATGAATCGACCTTCAAGCAAATCCGGTTTACGACATCGGTATCGGACAGCTCGGCGGCTTGGCGGGGCGGCTCGCGGAATCGGCCCGTTCTGTCCGGCATGGCGATGCTGGAAATGGTCCGATTCGCTGCGGCGACCGCACTTGAACAGCCCGTATATTCGCTTTATGACGTGAAATGGGCGAGGCCCGTTCCGTATAAGGAGGCGACCGGAGGGAAGCTGACCGCCTTGCTGCAAGCGTCGCCGGACGGAGCCCGCTTCGAGGTGATGCTGGGCGGGGCTGACAAGGCGCGTTCCGTCGTGATGGCGCAAGGCCGTCTGAAGGCGGAAGCGGGCGCTGCGGCGCAGTCCGCGTCCGTAGAGACCTTGTTGGACTGGAAGACGATGCTGGCGCGGAGCGCGGACGCCGGACGAACCGGTCCGGTCTGGTCCGATTCCGAACGATATCGGCTTCATGCATGCGGCAGCGGGGAATGGCTGCTGGAATTCCGTCCGTCGGTAAGCAACGATTCGGATGCCTCTTCGGCGATTGTTCCGTTCAGCCTGCTGGAAGCTGCGCTGCAAGCCCTTCCTCTTTTGAACGGAGGCTCGGTCGCTGGCGATGCGGGCGGGCATGCGCCGGTGACAATGGACGAACTGCTGATCCGCTCCGAGGCTTGGCGGAGCGATACGCGATTTGCCTCCGTCAAGCTTCGGAACGACGGCAAGCTCGACCTCCGTCTCGCCGACGGGGAAGGCCGGGTAGGCATCGTCGCGAACGGTTTAAAAACGAGTTCGATCGAAGGGCGGTCGACCGTGCGCGTCAACGAGAGCGAAATGACGAATATTTTGCGGCGCGTATGGGACGGCGGACGAATCGAGGATGCCGTACATCAATTAATGGGGGAACGACATGAGTAATAGCCGTGTCCGACTGACAGAAATCGTAAATAAAGTCCGGCAGCATGAGCTGACGCCCGAGCAGGGCGCCGATCTCCTTCGCTCCTTGGATGGGAAGGCCGGCGACGAGGCGGCTCCGGCGCTCGTTCTGTTTCGCAACGAATGGGTGCGAGCGGAAGAGCAGGCGGCTTCGGCCATCGGTCCGCGCCAACCCTTGGGCGATCTGCTCGTGTTTGCGGCGGACGTCCAGGCGGCCCGCACGATCGAGTCTCTGATCCGCGAAGCCGGGTTCGACGCGGGACGCATTGCCGTCGTCGTGCCCGGACCGGATTTCCGCGAAGCGGGCGAGCATGGCTGGCAGATGAATCCGGATTCGCCCGAGGATTACTTAAGGCTCGCACAAGCGGTAAGCGCTCGCGGGTTGATGCCGAGGCAGGTATGGGAGCTGTGGCCGATGTTGGGCGAGAGCTTGCCTGCGAACGGCGTTTCGCGCCGGTTTTACGCGCTGCTCTACATGACTCAAGCGTTCATGGAGCAGAAAACGGCATTCGGCAAGGTGCATTTCACGCTGGCGCATCCTTTGACCGGCGGAAGCTCCGAACCGGAGGATGAAGCGGCCGCGGCGTTCGCCAAATCCGTTCATCTGGAAAATCCGAATTATACGTACGTCTCCGTCGGGCTGGAAACGGCGCTGTACGATCATCGAACCGATGGCGGCGCCAAGCTGTACCGCGCGCTGCTTAACGAATGCGGCAGCCCGCGCGGAGCGGGAGAGGCTGCGGAAATTCGTCTCGTTCGGGACGGCCGGTTCGTCAAGAAGCGGGTTCGTTATACATCGGACGACATTGCGCCGGCGCATGTTTTTCGTGCGGCCGGGGCGGTGCTCGTGACGGGAGGACTGGGAGGGCTCGGGTATTTGACGGCCCTTCACCTCGCGGAGCATGCGGGCGCCAAGCTTGCCTTGATCGGCCGCTCGGAGCTGAATGACGATCGCAAGCGGAAGCTTCGCGCGCTGGAGGAACGGGGAGCCGAAGTGGCCTATTATCGTGCGGACGTCTCGGACGCCGGGCAGGTCAACCGCCTCGTCGGAGAAGTACGGTCCCGGTTCGGCGGCCCGATTCGCGGCGTCGTGCATAGCGCGGGCGATTACCGGAACGCTTTTGCGCTGCGGAAGAAGAAGGCCGAGGCGGAGGCCGTTCTGTCGGCCAAGGTCAACGGTACAACGGTGCTGGACGAAGCGTTGAAGGACGAGCCGCTGGACTATTTCGTTCTGTACTCCTCCCTCGCGGGAGTGACCGGCAAGGTCGGACAATGCGACTACGCATACGGCAATGCCTTCATGGACGCTTACGCGCAGCAAAGGGAACGGCTTCGGACGCAAGGGGCAAGAAGCGGCGTATCGGTATCGTTGAACTGGCCTTTGTGGGAATCCGGCGGGATGACGCTCGCTCAAGAGGAGCGGGAGGAGCTCGAGGAGAAGGCGGGGCTTCGCGCGCTTCCCGCCGACGCCGGCTTGTCCGCGCTTCGGCAGGGGATTCGAAGCGGACAGCCTCAACTGATGGCGGCATGGGGGATAGCCGATAAGATCGAAGCGTTCTTCACGCAAGAGGGCGCGGCGGCTTCTTCCGCGTTGGATTCGGCCGAGTCTCATGACGCCGCGACTGCCGCTTCGGTGGATGAAGCGAGAATGATCGAGGAGACGGAACGCTTCGTCAGCCGGATCGTTGCCGAGGAGACGGGCGTGCCCGAGGAGCAGATCGACGCGGCCGCCAGCTTCGAGCAATACGGCATCGATTCGATCGTCATCAATCATTTTAACGGCAAAATGGGCAAGCTGTTCGCATCTCTGCCCAAGACGCTGCTGTTCGAATATCACAACGTGCGGGACGTGTCCCGCTATTTGATGGTCCATCACAAGAAGGAGCTGCTTCGGCTGCTGTTTCCGGACGGGGCGGAGCGGCCCGATAACGAGGCGGCGAACCGCGAGCGAGCGGACGACGGCTGGGAGGTGCTGGAGCCGGTTATTGCGTCGACGGCAATCGGCTATCCCGCCCTTTCCTTGACGCCGGATCCGGCGCCTGAGCCGGAAGTCCGCTCGACGAGTCGGAGCGCCGAAGAAGCCGGCCGGGCGGACGAGGAAGAAGCGATCGCCATTATCGGCATTCACGGGCGCTATCCGGGGGCGGACGATCTGGAATCGTTCTGGCAGGCGCTGTCCGGCGGAGAGGATTGCGTAACCGAGGTGCCGGCCGAGCGATGGAACTGGCGGGACTATTACGATGCCGATTCCGTTAGAGTGAAGGAAGGAAAGTCGTACTGCAAATGGGGAGGCTTCCTATCGGGGGCGGACCGGTTCGATCCGTTGTTTTTCCAAATCTCTCCGCGCGAAGCGGAAATGATGGACCCGCAGGAACGGCTTTTTCTGGAGACGTCTTATGCGGCTCTGGAGAACGCCGGTTATTCGAAAACGAAGCTGCAACGGCTGGCGGGCGACGGAGAAGGAGCCAACGTAGGCGTGTTCGCAGGGGTGACCTCCAACACGTACATGCTGCTGGCGCCGGAGCAGTGGGCCCGCGGCAATATGGTAACGCCCAATTCGATGCCTTGGTCTATCGCCAATCGGGTGTCGTATACGATGAACCTGACGGGACCGAGCGTCCCGGTCGACACGGCCTGCTCCTCCAGCCTCGTCGCGATCCATCTGGCCTGCGAGAGCCTGCGCAAAGGCGAATGCGAGATGGCGCTGGCCGGGGGAGTGAACTTGTATCTGCATCCGTTCAAATATGTCGGCATGAGCCAGATCAAGATGCTTTCCCCGACCGGGAGATGCCACAGCTTCGGCGCGGACGGAGACGGCTTCGTGCCCGGCGAGGGCGTCGGCGCGGTGCTGCTGAAGCCGCTGAAACGGGCAGTCGCCGACGGCGACCGGATTCATGCCGTCATTCGGAGCAGCTCGGTCAATCACGGCGGCAGAACGCATGGCTATTCCGTTCCGAATCCGAAGTCGCAGGAGTCCGTCATTCGGTCCGCGCTGGATAAAGCGGGCCTGAGCGCGTCCTCGATCGGCTATATCGAGGCGCACGGCACCGGTACGGCGCTGGGCGACCCGATCGAAGTGGCGGGGCTGACAAGCGCGTTCCGGAAGGATACCGCATCGGTGCAATATTGCGCCATCGGCTCGGTCAAAACGAATATCGGTCATCTGGAGTCGGCCGCGGGGATTGCGGGGCTTACCAAAATCGTGCTCCAGATGAAGCACCGCAAGCTTGCGCCATCCCTCCACGCGGAGCGGTTAAATCCGAATATCGAGTTCGAGACGACTCCTTTCTATGTTCAGAGGGAGTTGTCGGAATGGAAGCGGCTGGAGGAGGAGCGGCTCGGCCGCCGGGTCGAGCTGCCGAGAAGGGCGGGACTCAGTTCCTTCGGAGCGGGGGGAGCCAACGCCCATATCATTATTGAAGAATATAACCCTCCTGCCGATCAGAGCGCGGATTCCGCCTCCGGCCCGCAATGCTTCGTCGTATCCGCCCGCAGCGAGGAAAGCCTTCGGACGGCGGCGGCGAGACTCGCCGCCTGCGCAGCGGACAAGCTGCGGGAGCGGGGCTCGGCGGAGACGCCGTCCTTCTTCGGCGGGACAATGGAGGCGGTTCGCGCTTTTGCCGCGCAGCAGTACGGCGCGGACGAAGGCGATATAGCGAAGCTTTCGGCCGCCTTCGAGGAGCTGGAGGCATACGGTCATCTTCGTCTGATTCACGCTCTCGGGCGCATGGGCCTGTTCGCGGGAGGCGTCGAATCGTATCTCGCGTCGGATTTGCGGGAAATGCTCGGCATAACGCCGCAATACGAGCGGCTGCTTGGCGTGCTGGTCGATATATTGGCCCGGGCCGGAATCGTCGCCCGGGAAGGCGACCGAATCCGGCTGGTCGGCAGCTTGCAGGAAGCGAATCCGGAGAGGCTGGAGCAGCGCCGCAGCGCAATGGTGCGGCGCTATCCGGAAATAACCGCTTACGTTCGGCTGCTGGATGCATGTCTTGACGCATACCCGGAGGTGCTTGGCGGACGGCGGAGCTTTGCGGATGTCATGTTTCCGGAAGGCTCGTTGTCTCTTGTCGAAGGCATTTACCGGGGCAATGGGCTTGTCGACTATTATAACCGCGTCACCGCCCGCGCGGCGGCCGCTTCGACTGCGCTGAGATTGCAGCGCAATCCGGGCTCGAAGGTCCGGATTATGGAAGTCGGAGCCGGGACGGGAGGGACGAGCGCTTTCGTGCTGGAGGCGCTGAAGCCGTATGCGGACCGGATTGCCTATTGCTATACCGACATTTCGGCCGGGCTGCTGCAGCAGGCGAAGCAAACGTTCGGTCGGGATTATCCTTTCGCCGAGTTCAAGACGTACAACGCGGAGCTTCCGCCGTCGGCGCAAGGCTTCGTCCCGCACGAGTTCGATATCGTGGTGGCGACCAACGTACTGCATGCGACCAAGCGGATCGAAGGGACGCTTGGCCGTCTGCAAGGGCTGCTGAAGCCGTCCGGCATGATTGCCATTAACGAAATGACGAGCGTTGTCGATTTTGCCAACCTAACCTTCGGACTGACCGGGGGCTGGACCGTGTATGAGGATCAGGAGCTGCGGCACTTCAACTCGCCGCTTCTCAGCGCGGAGAATTGGCGCAAAGCGCTCGCAAGCTCCGGCTTTCAAGAGACGCAAGCGATCGGTATCGAGGGCAACGGTCCGTATGCCGCATCCCAGCATGTCATTATGGCGGAGGTCCGCTCCGATTCCGCTCGTCACAACGAGTGGCTGGCGGCGGCAGCCTATACGCTCCAGGAAGGCCGGGAGCCGATGGAGGAACGGCTGGCCTGCGTGTCGGACGACATGGAGCGGCTATTGCACATGCTGACGACGTTCTCGGACGAGGGGATTTTGCTCCCGGGCATGTTCGGCGGCACGGCGGCGCGTCAGCTCGTTAATCGCCAAGCGGAAGGGAAGGATCTGAGCTTGGAGGATGCCGCGTCTCTATGGGTGACGGGCGCAGCCGTGGATTGGGACGGCGTGAGGCACAGCCGTCTGCGACGGCTGATCGATCTTCCGGCGTATCCTTTCGAGCAGGCCCGATACTGGATTCCTATCGTGGCCGAAGGACCGGGCAAGGAGGTCGCGCAGAGCGCGGAGCCGGCTTGGGAGGACGAGAGGGACGAACGGCGGATGCTGGACGTGGTCCGCAAGCTTGAGCAAGGCGAGATAAGCATAGAAGAAGCTGACCGAATGCTGGAGGGGATATTTAATGAATAAGGACACGATCCACGACCGGAAAGCCCGGTTGCTGAATATGCTCCGCGACCGCAAACTCCATTCGGAGGATGGGCTGGCGCAGCTTCGGGACCTGTACGCCGGGGACGGGAAGGGGGGCGAGGCAGCGGCCCCCGGACAGCGTTCGGACCGTCTCCTGTATCGTACGCAATGGGTGGAAAAGCCGCTCCCCGGTGGATCGGACGCGATGCTTCCGGAAGGCGGCATCCTCATTATGGATACGGACCGTTCGCTATTGTCCGCTCTCCGGCGGATTGCCGGCTCCGATGAAGCCGGGACGCGGCTCATACTGGCTCTGCCCGGAGAAGCCTTCCGGCAGACGGATGAATACAGCTTCGAGCTTGATCCTTCCCGGGAGGCGGATTACCGCGAGCTGATGCGGACGCTCGGCCGGCAAGGCCGTCTGCCTCGCCACATTATTTATCGATGGTCGCGCAGGCAGGATGGGGCGGCCATCGGTCGGCTGGCGGCGGATTGGAATCGGGCGGCGGAGACCGTGACGGCGTTAACCTGTCTGGCTCGCTCTTTAATGGAGCAAAAGGTCCGGCATTCGGTTCGTCTTCAGTACGTATACACCGTTCAACCGGAGGAAATCCGTCCGCTGGACGGTGCGGTCAGCGCGTTCGGGAGATCGCTGAGGATGGAAAACGGGCTGTACCGGTTCAAACAGGTTCAGGTAGAATCATCGGCGTACGATACGGACGAAATGACCGCCCGTCTCGCTTCCGTCGTCTGCTCCGAAGCCGGGGCCGCGGCGGAGAACGAGGCCGAGGTCCGCTATCGGAACGACAAGCGCCTCGCGCCGTCATGGGAGAGGCTGGACGGCGAGGCTCGAACGGCGGCGGGGAATGCGGCCGCGGCTAAACCCGGCGGCGTCTATCTTATAACCGGCGGGCTGGGAGGAGCCGGTTACAGCGTGGCGCGCCGCTTCGCCGGCACGGAAGCCGTCAAGCTCGTGCTGGCCGGCCGGTCGGAGCTGTCGAGCGCGATGGAAGAGAAGCTTCGCGCGTTGCAAGAGCTTGGAGCGGAAGCGGTTTACATGCAGGCCGATGTCGCCGGCCAAGACGAAGCCGCCCGGCTGGTCGAGAGCATTCGGGAGCGGTACGGCCGGCTGGACGGCATCGTTCATTGCGCGGGCGTTCATTATGACGGTTACGTGCACGGCAAATCGTGCGAAGATACGATCCGAACGCTCGGTCCGAAGCTGGCCGGAACGGTTCGTCTCGACGAGGCGGCCCGCCGCGAGCCGTTGGACTTCTTTATAATGTTCTCTTCGATGGCGGCCCGATTCGGCAACGCGGGGCAAAGCGATTACGCCTATGCGAACCGGGTCATGGATTTGTACGCGGAGCATCGCAATGCGCTTGTGCGCGCAGAAGAGCGGCACGGCGTCACCGTCTCGATGAACTGGGCGCATTGGGCTGCGGGCGGAATGAAGGTGCCGGAGCAGGCGGCGGAATCGCTTCGCGCCGAAGCGGGTCTGCTGGCGCTGCCGGAGCGGGATGCTGTCGCGCTTCTTGAGGATGCCATTGCGCTGGGCGAAACCGTCTGTTTCGCGGGATATGGCGACCGGTCGGCGTTCGAGCGGTTTCTGGATCGGCTGAGCGCTTCGCCGGAGCCGGAGGCCGGAGAAGCGGCAGCGTCGTCCGCAGGAACGACGGATGCCGCCGAAAGCCGGGAATGGCTGCGCGGCCGGACCGAGTCGCTGTTGAAGCGTGTGTTCGAGGAAGCGCTTAAGCTTCCCTCTTCCGTTATTCGGCCGAACCGGACGTTTCAAGAGTACGGCGTCGATTCGATTATGGTGGAGCAGTTCAACCAGCGGATGGAACGGTACGTCGGACATTTGCCCAAAACGCTGCTTTTCGAATATCAGACGATTACCGAGCTGACCGAATATATGCTGGATCGGCATTCGGCGGAAATGACCGCTCTGTTCTCGGCCGAGTCGACAGAGGCGGCAGGGGCGGACCGTTCCTCCGAACCGAAGGGCGGCTCGAAGCGGGAGACGGCTCGGCCGGCTGTCGGCAGCCGTCATGCGGCGACAGCAAGCGAACCGGGCAAGCCGGGCGCCGGAAGCAGCCGCGATATCGCTATTATCGGGATAAGCGGACGGTTCCCCGGAGCGGATACGCTTGCGCAGTTTTGGGACAATCTCGTGTCGGGCCGGGACAGCATTACCGAGGTTCCTTCCGACAGATGGGACAAGGAGCGCTACTACGATCCGGACCCGGAGATGGCTTCCCTCGGCAAAATGTACTGCACGAAAGGCGGCTTTCTGCGCGGCGTCGATAAGTTCGATTATTCGTTCTTCTCCATCTCGCCTAGAGAGGCGGCGACGATGGACCCGCAGGAGCGGCTGTTCCTCACGCTGTGCTGGGAAGCGATGGAGGATGCCGGCTATACGCGTCCGGTGAAGCGGGCCGGCGCCGACTTGGACAATAAAGTCGGGGTGTTCGCCGGCGTTACGACGAATACATACGCGCTGCTGGGACCGGAGCAGTGGATGAAAGGCAATATCGTGATTCCGAATTCGATGCCGTGGTCGATTGCGAACCGCGTCTCTTATCACTTTAATTTCAGCGGCCCGAGCATGCCGGTCGATACGGCCTGCGCCTCCGGGTTAACCGCGATCCATCTTGCGGCGGAGAGCATTCTGAAGGGCGAGTGCGGCATGGCGATGGCGGGGGGCGTCAATATGTATCTCCACCCGTCGCGTTATGTCGGCATGTGCGCCATGAGGATGCTGTCCCCGAACGGGCGATGCAGCACGTTTGGAGCGGATGCGGACGGCTTCGTTCCCGGCGAGGGGGCGGGCGTCGTCTTGCTGAAGCCGCTTGCGCAGGCGATTGCCGACGGGGATTCCATCTACGGCGTCATCAAAGGAACGGCCGTCAATCATGGCGGTACGACGAGCGGCTACACGGTGCCGAACCCGAATGCGCAAGCGTCGCTCATTGTCGACGCGTTGGAGAAGGCGAAGCTGAATCCGCGGACGATCAGCTATATCGAGGCGCACGGAACCGGAACATCGCTGGGCGATCCGATCGAGATTGCCGGGTTGACGAAAGCGTTCGGGACGTATACGGACGACGCTCGGTTCTGCGCCATCGGCTCGGTCAAGTCCAATATCGGGCATCTGGAATCGGCGGCGGGCATGGCGGGATTAATGAAAGTGCTGCTGCAAATGAAGCATAAGCGGCTCGTTCCGACGCTGCATGCTTCCCGGCTGAATCCGAAAATCGAATTCGAACGCTCCCCCTTCTATGTGCAGCGGGAGGCGGCGGTCTGGGAGCAGCCGACCGTGCGGATCGGGGAAGAGGAAGCGCGTTATCCGAGACGTGCGGGCATCAGCTCCTTCGGAGCCGGAGGCGCGAACGCGCATATTATCGTCGAAGAGTACGAGGGGACGAGCCATGCGGCAGTAGCGCGCCGGACGGCTCCGCAGGCTCCGATGCTCCTCGTTCTGTCCGCCAGAAACGAGGAACGGCTTCGGGCTTATGCGCAGAAGCTGCTGCGATTCGTCGAAGAAGCTTTCGAAAGCGCGTCTTCTCCGGAGCTTGCGGCATGGCTCCCGGACGCCGCTTATACTTCGCTTATCGGACGCGAGCCGATGAAAGCGAGAGCGGCCCTGCTGTTCGAGGACGGGAACGATTTTATCGGAAAGCTGCAAGCGTTGTGCGCGGGAGACGTCGGTCACGAGCATATATACACGGGTATGGCGGACCGAGCAGCAGGGGAAGAGCGGGAGAGCGAGGCGGACGAAGCCTACGTGCGGCGACTGCTGGAGAAGCGGGAGCTTCCGGCATTGGCCCGGTTATGGGCAGGCGGGCTCGACCTGGACTGGAAGCCAATCTATGAAGCGTCCGGCAATCGGAAAGCGCCCTTCCCGACCTATCCGTTCGCAGAAGAACGGTGCTGGATTCGGCTCGCCGACGAAGCTGCGCCAATCGCCGAATATGCAGGCAGCAGGCAGGAGCCGCCGCATGCGTTGATCGATCGGAACGTCTCGACGTTCTCGGCGCACAAGTTTGCGAAGCATTTTGCCGGAACGGAATTTTATTTGGAGGATCATCTCCATATGCTTCCGGCCGTCGTCTATATGGAAATGGCGCGGGCCGCCGGGGAGCTGGCGGGCGATTCCGGCAGCGTGACGGGGCTGCGCAATGTCGTGTTCGCAAGTCCTATTGTGGTCTCCGATGGCGGCGCGGAGACGGAGACGCTGCTGTTTCCCCGCGACGGGGAGACGGCCGACTTTGAGATTCGCACGCTGTCCGGCGCAAGCGGGGCGGCCCATGCGCAGGGCACTTTACTGTATGGCGATGCGGATGCGGACGTACAGGCCGTCCGGTCTATCGATGTTGCCGCCGTGATGCGGCGATGCGAGGGCGGCCGGCAGCAGGCGGAAGACTACTACCGCCATCTGGCTTCCATCGGAGCGCCGTTCGGCCCTCGCTTCCAAGGCATCGGCGAGTTCTATTGGAACGGCGACGAGGCGTTGTCCGTCGTCCGCATGCCGGACGGGCTGGAAGGGGAGCGGGGCAAGTATACGCTTCATCCGACGTATGCGGACGCTTGCTTGCAGACGGTCATCGCGTGGGCGTATCGTACATCCGCGGACCCGGCCCGCATTTATTTGCCGTTCGTCGTCGGAGAGCTGCAATTAATCGAACCGTCTCTGCAAGCCGCGTATGTGTATGCCAGACGGCAGGAGGGCTCCGGTCCGTCCGTGGAGGAAGCGGTCTACGAAGTAAGCTTGCTGGACGAGCAGGGAAAAGTGGCCGCGTCCTTCCGGGACTATTCCGTCCGCCCGTTCCAGCCGGTTCGCGCGGACGGTCCTGTCCCGCAGAAGCCGGAGCTTCTCTATTACCGGCCGGAATGGCAAATAGAAGAGCTGTCGGCTCAGGGCGGTGCGAATACGGGCAACGATTCCGTTATCTTACTGTTCGACGATCGGGAAGAGATGGCCGCGAGCCTGCGCAGCCGTCCGGACCTGAGCAATGCGGAGATCGTCCGGGTAACGGCAGGCAGCCGGAACGGCTGGGCGGCCGAGCGCGTGTATGAGCTGACGCCGGGCGACGGACGTCATTATGCCGAGCTGCTCCGCGATTTGACGGAGCGGTACGGCCCGTTCGGGGGAGAGCGAACGATCACAATCGTTCATGCATGGTCCCGCGAATCGTCCGCGGATTCGTTATCCCGGATGCTGGAGCACGGTATCGTATCCGTCTTCCATTTGACCCAAGCTTTATTGCAGCGCGGCATGCAAGCCGCGCTGCTATTTGTACATGAGACGGACCGACACGAAGCGCATCCCGCGTATGCGGCAGTCGGCGGCTTTGCGTCTTCCGTCGCGCAGGAAAGCCCAAGCATCCGGTTCCGTACGGTTGCGTTGACGGGACCGGGAAGAGGAACGGCGGCGACAGCCGCGCTTGTCGCCGCCGAGCTTGTCCGCCCAGGCGAGGCGGTCGAAGCGCGATATGCCGGACACGTCCGGCAAGTGCGCCGTTTCGCTCGCCACGATATCGGCGGGACGAGCGTGTTATTGAAGGAGCGCGGCGTATACATCGTAACGGGCGGGACCGGGGGACTCGGGCTGCTGTTTGCGGAGCATTTGACCCGGAGCGCCGGCGCGAATGTCGTGCTGGTCGGCCGTTCGGAACGGGACGGCCGGATCGCGGAACGGCTTGCCGCACTGGAGCAATTGGGCGGCCAGGCTCGCTATATCCGGGCGGATATCGGTGCGCCGGGCGAGGCGGAGCGGGTCGTTCGGGAAACGCGCGAAACGTTCGGGCCAATCGACGGCGTGCTTCATTGCGCGGGAAATGTGCGCGACGGAATGCTGGCAAACAAATCATGGTCGGACATGGAAGAGGTCATGCTGCCCAAAGTAACGGGTGTAATGCGGCTTGGGGAGGCGTTGAAGGCGGAGAGGCTCGATTTCTTCGCGTTGTTCTCTTCTTTGTCCGCGTTCGGGAATGCAGGCCAGTCCGACTATGCTTACGCGAACAGCTTTCTCGATTATTATGCCGCCCGCTTCGCCGAGGAAGAGCGGTTCGGCAAGCTGCTGTCCGTCAATTGGCCTTATTGGAATGCCGGCGGCATGCGGCTGGACGGAACGGCGCTCGCCGCGCTGGAGGAACGGCTCGGCTTCAAGCCGCTGGACGCGGAAGCCGGGCTGCAGTCGTTCGTTCGTCTGCTGGCGCAGCCGGGTCCTCAGTATGCGGTTGTCAGCGGGGAAGCGGAGCGGATTCAGGCGGTTTTCGCGCCGGAACGCGCGGATGAAGCCTCGTACGACGAGGAGCCGCCCGCTATCGAGATAGCGGCTGCGGCCTCGGAAGGCCGAGCGGAAACGATGGCGCTGTTCCGCGCCGATCTGGTGAAGCTGATCGGCGCCGTTCTGGAGCTGCGGGAATCGGAAATCCATACGGGTAGCAGCATGAGCGAGTTCGGATTCGATTCCATCACCTTCACGGAATTGTCGAACAAGCTGAACCGGGCTTACCATTTGAACCTTACGCCAGCCGTCTTCTTCGCGCATGAAACGCCGGAGGCGGTGGTGCGTCATCTCTATGACGTCTACGGAAGCCAATTGGACGCTTATTACCGGAAGGCCGTTTCTCCTAAGGTTCAGGTTGCCCAGACGCGCAGCAAGCCGGGCTCGTCTAAGCCGGGGAATGCGCCAGGTACGGGGAAAGATACGAATGCGCCGTCCCGCAAGTCGGCATTGGAGACGAAGACGGCCGTTCGGACGGCCACCCACTCGCCTGCGGAGGCCGGACAATTCGAGCCGATCGCTATCGTGGGAGCGGCGGGCATGTTCCCGCAGTCGGACGATATCGATCAGTTCTGGAACCATCTGGCGGACGGCAGCAATCTGGTGACCGAAATTCCTCCGGATCGATGGGACTGGCGGCAATATTACGGCGATCCGAAGAAGGAGCCTCACAAGACGAACATTATATGGGGCGCTTTCCTGAACGATCCGGCGTCGTTCGATCCGTTGTTTTTCGGCATTTCGCCGAGGGAAGCGGAGCGGCTCGACCCGCAAGCGCGCAAAGCGATCGAGACGGTCTACCGAACGATCGAGGATGCGGGCTACAAGCCGTCCGATCTGTCCGGCACGCGTACGGGTGTTTTTATAGGCGTCTCCAACGCCGATTACTCGGAGCTTATGGCAGAGCGCGGTCTGGAGTCGATCGCGACGCAATCGATGCTGGCGAATCGCATCTCGTTCCTGCTGAACCTGCGCGGTCCAAGCGAGCCGATCGATACGGCTTGCTCCAGCTCGCTTGTCGCCATTCACCGCGCCGTAGAGGCTATCCGCCACGGCGGCTGCGAAATGGCGCTGGCCGGCGGCGTCAATATGATTTTTAGCCCGAGCCTGTATATCTACGAGAGCCAATCCGGCATGCTGTCGCCGGACGGCGCGTGCAAAACGTTCGATGCGGACGCCAACGGCTACGTACGGGGCGAAGGGGTCGGCGCCGTGCTGCTCAAGCCGCTCAGCCGGGCGAAGGCGGACGGCGATCATATCTATGCCGTCATTAAGGGCACCGCCGTCAATCACGGCGGCCGGGCCAGCTCGGTTACGGCGCCGAATTCCGGCGCGCAGGCCGATCTGATCGTCGAAGCGTACACGAAAGCGGGCATCGACCCGACGACCGTCAGCTATATTGAAACGCACGGGACGGGCACGAGCCTCGGCGATCCGGTGGAAATCGAAGGCTTGAAGCTGGCCTTCGACAGACTGTATCGACAAGCCGGACATTCAAGGCCGGCACGGGCGCACTGCGGGCTAGGCTCGGTCAAGACGAATACCGGCCATCTGGAGTCCGCCTCGGGCATCGCGGGCTTTATTAAATTGCTGCTGGCGATGAAGCATCGCGTACTTCCGGGCTTGATCCATTATACGAAGCAAAACCCTTATATCCAGTTAGAAGACAGTCCGTTCTATCTGGTAACGGAATCGACGGAATGGCGGCCGTTGACGGATGACAAGGGGCTTGCGGTTCCGCTGCGGGCGGGCATCAGCTCCTTCGGCATCGGCGGGGTGAACGCCCATATCGTATTGGAGCAGGCGGAGGAACGGCATGTATCGTCTCCGCTTGAAGCGGGGACGCCGCATCTGTTCGTCCTCTCCGCGCGCAATAAGGAACGGTTGTCCGCCTATGCGCGGCAGCTTTGCGGGCGGCTGACGGCGGCGTCGGCCGACGGGCGCGCAAGCGCTCGGTCAAGTCTGCCGATGGAGGCCGACCGCGCTGCCGACGGCTATATTAGCGGCGTTCTGCTGGAGGAAGCGGCGGATATGCTGCAGGTAGAGCGGGAAAGCATCGACCGGCACGCGGAATTTGCGGAAATCGGCCTGGATCCCGCTTCGCTGGAATCGTTCATGCTCCGCGCCGCGAGCAAGCTGAATGCCGATTGCTACGAAGGAGCGTCCGGCTGCCGGACCTTGGCGGAGCTGGCCGATTATTGGTCGAATTCGACGCGAACGGGCGGCATGCCCGATCCGGGGACGCGAGCGGCATTCCGTTCGGAGACGGCGGGGCAGGAATCGGTCTGGCTGGCTAACGCCGCTTATACGCTGCAGGTTGGGCGCGAAGCGATGGCGGAGCGCGCCGCGTTCCTTGCCGGGAGCAAAGCCGAGCTGGCCGACAAGCTGCTTCGTTTCGCCGAAGGAGAAAGCGGTCTTGCAGGCGTCTTCGCCGGAAACGTGCAGAGCGGGAAAGAAAAGCTGGAATGGCTGGCGATGGTTGCGCCGGCCGACGATCTGGCGGAGCAGCTTATCGGCAGACGCGATCTGGAAGCGCTGGCGAAGCTGTGGGTATGCGGCATAGCCGTGGATTGGACAAGGCTGTACGACGGGCGGAGGATGAGCCGGATGACGCTGCCGACGTATCCTTTTGCCAAGGATAAATATTGGATGGAAGCGGAGCCGAATCGCAATCGTCCGCAGGCGGGCGCCATGAAGCCGCATCCGCTGCTCGACTACAACAGCTCTACGCTGCGGGAGACGAGCTATACGGCATTGCTCGATGCAAGCGGCTATTATTTCAAGGATCATCTCGTTGGCGGGCGGCCAATCCTTCCCGGCGCGGTATACGCGGAATTGGCGAAGGCGGCGGGGGAGCTTGCGGGCGAAGGCCGCGTCAGCCGCATCGAGAATATGGTGTGGGTGCGCCCGGTCATCGGCGCGAATGAACCGCAGATGATGAAAGTCGCGCTTCAGCCGGAAGGGGATCAAGTCGCGTTCTCGATCACGGGGACGGGCGAGACGGGAGCGGCGGCCGTATTTGCACAAGGGCGGCTCGTCTTCGGGGCGGCAACGCCGGATGAACGCTCGCTGGTCGATCTGGCGTCGGTGAAGGCCCGGTGCGGCGAAGTCTCGGGACCGGAAGCCTTTTACGCGATGATGGGAAGAATCGGCATAACGTTCGGGCCAAGCTTCCGCTCGCTGGAATGGATCGGGACCAACGGCAAGGAAGCGTTGTCGCGCATTCGGCTGCCCGAAAGCGCAAGAGGAGACGCGAACCGTTACGGCATGCACCCGGTGCTGCTGGACGGCGCGTTGCAGACGGTTACCGGGTTGCTGCATGCGGACGGAACGGGCGAGGGCACAGGCGAAGGGTATCTTCCGTTCTCGGTCCGTGAAATCCGATTGTTCTCGCCGCTGCCTTCCGAGCTGAACGTCTATGCCGTCTTGTCCGCCGGCTCCGGTCATGCATCGGATTTCCGAACGTTCGATATCTGGATGACCGATTCGTCCGGCAAGGTGCTGGCCTCCTTGAAGCATTACTTGGTGAAGCGTTCGGAGCATACGGCTATGCGGCTGCAAGCGCCGGAACGCCGGGCGGCGAGCGCCGCTTCGGCCACGGCTGCCGAGGGTCCGAGCGATACGATGAATATTCTAAGAAAACTGCATGCGGGAGAGCTCAATTGGGAACAAGCCGATCGTTTAATAGGGGGAGCCGTATGAGTGCAGCGTTAAAGCAGCAAATCTTGCAACTGATTCAAGCGGGCGTATTGACTCCCGAGGAAGGGTTCGGCAAGCTGGCCGCATTGCGGCGGGAGGGAGAGACGCGCTACTTGCCGGAGACCGCGAACGAGGCCCTTCCGGCGGAGGAAGACGCTTTGCTGTATGCGAAGCCGATATGGCAAGAGGCGGCATTGACCGACCGTTCGCGTCCGTGGCCTGACGGCCGTTATCTGCTGTTCGCGGGCCATGCGCAGCACGTCACGCAGCCGATCTTCGACAGCTTGAGGGCAGCGGGCATCGAGCCGATGGTCGTTCGCGCGGGTCAGCCTTTCAGGATAGGAGAGCCGGGTGAAATCTGGATCGACCCCGGTTCGGAAGCAGACTATGTCAGACTTGCCGATCATATAGGCGCCATGCTGAGCGAAGATCCGGATCGGCTGCCGCTGCGCGTGCTTCATTACGCTTCGCTGGCGGTCGACGCTTCGGCTCCTTCGGCGGGCTGGGACGAGCGGCTGATGTCGGGCATCGATTCGTTGTTTTTCCTGACTAAAGCATTGATGGCCGGCAAGTCGTCCGGCGAAGTGAAGCTGACTTATCTGTATTCGACCGCTTCGGAGGGGATTGCGGCTCATCACGAAGCGATCGGCAGCTTCGCCCGGGTCGTCCGCAACGAACGGCCAAGCTTCGCTTGCCGCGCGGTAGGAATCGACTTGCAGCATGGGGCGGCGAGTCCGCTTGAAGCGGTCGAGCCGCTTCGTCTGGAAGCAAGCGATGAAGCGTTCGAGCCGGATGTGAGATGGCGGCAAGGACGGCGCTGGACTCGACGGTTAGCGGAGGCGCAACCGACGGAGATTGGCGAGGACAAGCCGTGCTGGAAAGCGGGCGGGGTGTATCTGCTGACGGGCGGAATGGGCGGATTAGGCCAAGCGTTCGCGGATATGCTCGCCGGGCAATACCGGGCAAAGCTCGTGCTCTGCGGCCGCCGCGAGCCGGATGCGGACATGCTTGCCGCAATTCGCCGCTGGGAAGGGATGGGGGCCGAGGCCGTCTATATCCGGTGTGATCTGTCCGCCCGCGATGCCGTTGCCGGTCTGGTGGATGAAGCCCGGCGGCGCTTTGGCCGAATCGACGGCGTGCTGCATGGCGCCGGCGTCGTCAAAGACCGCTACTTGCAGGACAAAAGCAAAGCGGATTTCGACTCGGTGCTAAGCGCCAAAATCCGCGGCACGGCGCTGCTGGACGAGGCGCTTCAAGACGAGCCGCTCGATCTGTTCTGCCTCTTCTCCTCGATCTCGGCGGAGCTTGGAAGTCCGGGCCAGAGCGATTATGCATACGGCAACGGCTTCATGGACTATTATGCCGAGCATCGGGAACGGCTTAGGCAGCAAGGCTTGCGCAGCGGCCGGACATTGTCCGTCAATTGGCCGTTATGGCGCGACGGGGGCATGAAGGTCGACGAGGAAGCGGGAAAAATGGTCAGCCGCCGGCTCGGCATCGGCTTGCTGGAGCTGCAGGACGGCTTCCGCGCGCTGCTGCGGGGGCTGAACGGGACGGAGCCGCGCTTGATGGTTCTAAGCGGCGACCGCGTCAAGCTGAGAGGCGCGATAGGGCTGACCGGCTCAAGCTATAACGATGCCGGAACGGCGGCGTTGGACCGTCGGGAGCCCGCGCTTCGCTCTGCTTCTCTCCCGGTTTCGAGGAAGCCCGTATCCGACGCCGACATGCTGGACGAGCTAAGGCGGAATCTGGCGGCGAGCGTAGCCGAATTTATGAAGGTGCCGGCTCATGACATCGGATGGGACAACGACTGGAGCGATTACGGGTTCGATTCGATTTCGTTTATGAATTTCAGCAACTATTTAAACGACCGGTTCGATTTCACTCTGATGCCTTCCGTCTTTTTCGAATATTCAACGGTCGCCGAGCTGGCCGGGCATCTGGCGCAAACGTACGGGGACAAGCTGAAAGCCGCCGCCGTCGAGGAAGCGGCTGCCGCCGAGGAGAGGGAGGCGTACCGGCTCCCATCGTTGGCCGCTAGCGCGGCGGCAGTTGAGCACGGTCGCTTCGCTTCGGCAGAGGAGGCTTCGCCTTCTCCGGAAGCGCGCTCTCTCATTGGCGCTCATGCCGAAGCACGGCAGGAGCCGCCGCATATGGATGCGTCCGAAGAGGCGGTAGCCATTATCGGCATCAGCGGCGTTATGCCGCAATGCGATAACCTGGACATATTCTGGAACAAAATTGCCGCCGGCGAAAATCTCGTTACGGAAATCCCGTCGGATCGTTGGGACTGGCGCGATTATTACGGCGACCCGATGACGGAGCCGAACAAAACGAATGTCATCTGGGGCGGCTTCATGAACGATGTCGACAAGTTCGACCCGTTGTTTTTTAACCTGTCTCCGAAAGAGGCCGGCTTGATGGATCCGCAGCAGCGGATCGTCATCGAGCAGGTATGGAAGACGATCGAAGATGCCGGCTACAAGGCGTCCGCGCTGTCCGGCTCGAATACGGGCGTTTATATCGGCGTAGGCAGCATGGATTACGGCGAGGTTCTGACGGCCAGCGGCGTCGAGCCAAGCGGGCTGTCGGCTACCGGACTGGCCCATTGCATGATTGCCAACCGGGTATCCTACCTGCTCAATCTGCACGGCCCGAGCGAGCCGGTGGACACCGCCTGCTCCAGCGCGCTGGTGGCGATTCATAAAGCGGTCGAAGCGATCCGCGCCGGCCAATGCGATCTGGCCATTGCCGGCGGAGTCAGCGTCATCCTTCGGCCAACCTACTATATCGGTTTAAGCAAAGCGGCGATGCTCAGTCCCGACGGCAAGAGCAGGGCGTTCGACAAAGGGGCCAACGGATATGTGCGCGGCGAAGGGTGCGGCATGCTGCTTCTGAAGCCGCTTCGCAAGGCGCTGGCCGACGGCGACAACATTTATGCGCTCGTCAAGGGCTCCGGCACGAACCACGGAGGCCATGCGAATACGCTCACGACGCCGAATCCGAATGCGCAGGCCGATCTGCTGGCCGATTGCTGGAGAAGCTCGGGCATCGATCCTTCGACGGTCGGCTACATCGAGGCGCATGGAACCGGGACGAGCTTGGGCGATCCGATCGAAATAAACGGGCTGAAGAAAGCGTTCGGCCGCCTGTACGAGGAGCGGCGTTTGCCGCCGCCCGCGACGCCTCATTGCGCGGTCGGCTCCGTCAAGACGAACGTCGGCCACTTGGAAGCGGCGGCGGGAATGGCGGGCGTGTTGAAGGTCATCCTTGCGATGAAGCACGGCATCGTCCCGGCAAGCCTTCATCTGGAGGAGCTGAATCCGTACATTCAACTGGACGGAAGCCCGTTCTATCCGGTGCGGAAGACGGAGCAATGGCGCCGGATGACAGATGCCGCGGGCCGGTCGTTGCCGCGCCGCGCAGGCGTCAGCGCGTTCGGCTTCGGGGGCGTGAACGGCCACGTTATATTGGAAGAATTTATGGATGAGAGGCGCGGAGCCTCCGCTGCGCCGAAGGATAAGGAACTGATCGTGTTATCGGCCAAAAACCGGGAGCGATTGGCGGAATATGCAGGCAAGCTTGGCGATTATGCGGCGCAATTGCTGCAAGGGCAGACGGGCATTACGCTGCGGCAAATTGCCTGCACGCTGCAAACGGGGCGCGAGGAGATGGAGGAGCGGCTCGCTTTCGCGGCGGGAAGCCTGCAGGAAATGGCGTCGGCGCTCGGACAGTTCGCCAGAGGCGAACAGCCGGCAGGACGCTTGTATACCGGCCGCGTTAAATCTCAGGCAGGTGCTTCCGCCGCTGCGGCCGTTGGCGACGATCTGGAGGAAACGGCGAGGAAGTGGACGGCCGGGGGCACAATCGATTGGCGCAGTCAATCGGAGGACGGCTCCATCCCGGTTAAGGTGCCGCTGCCGACGTATCCCTTTGCCCGAAAACGATGCTGGATTCCGACCCCTGCGCAGAAGGCTGCGGAGGGTTATTCGGGTATGGCGCGCAAGGCGGCTCCGGAGGCCCGGTATCCGGCCGTGCATACGTTCACGGTCAAGCTGAACGCAACCGACGAGCTGGTGGATCATCACCGGGTCGACGGCCGGGCGGTGCTTCCGGGGGCGGCGCAAGCGGAGCTTGCCGTATACGCGGCGAATCAGATCGCCGGAGGCGGCTGGAGGCTGTCCCGAATCGTCTGGCAGGAGCCTGTTGTCGTGGAGCATGAGACGCACGAGGTCGTCGTCACCGCGCAATACGGGAACGGAACGCTCCGGGTCGAGCTGTCGGGGACGCGCGGCGAATCGCCTGCGGTGTATGCCCGCGCCGAATTCGAGAAGCTCGGCGCTGCCGCCGACGATACGAAGGCTGCTCGGAACGCTATAGCCGACGTGCAAGCGCGCTGCTCCTATCTGGGGGGGCAGGATTGGTGCTACGTTCCCGAGAGAAGCGGGGATGTGGCATACGGCCCTTACTTCCAAGGGCTGGAGCGGATGTGGGGCAATGACACGGAAGCGCTGGCCTTGTTCCGGCTGCCGGAGCTTGCCGCGCGGGACAGCGCGAAATATGAGATGCATCCGGTCATGCTCGATTGCGCGCTTCAGACGCTGAAAGGCATTCAACCGGCCGAAAGGCGTGGCGGAGCGGGACAGGTTCTCATCCCTTACGCACTGGAAGGGCTGGAATGGCTTCGCCCGCTGCCGGAGCAGGCTTATATTCACGCCCGGGTCGCGGGCAAGAACCGATTCGCCATCGAGCTGATGGACGAATCCGGGCTCGTCTGCGCTCGTCTGCGCGAGGTCGCATTACGGGAAATCAAGACGGTGAATCGGACGCCGGATTCGGACGAATGGCTGTACCATCCGGAATGGAAGCCGGCGGCTTCGCCGACTCCCGCCGATCGTTCGTTCGATGGCGGCAGCCGGCAGCGAATTCTAATCGTCGGAACCGCCGGAGAAGGGCTGCCGGAGCATCTGCAAGGCCTAGGCGAGCTATTCGTTATCCAATACGGGAGCTCGACCCGCCGGATCGGCGGCAGGCTATGGGAAGCGGATCGGAACGATCCGAACGCCTATGCGAGCTGTCTGAACGAGATCGGATCGGTCGATCACGTATATTTCCTCGGGGGGCTGAGCCCGAGCGGGGGCGCTGCGGCGGAATGCACGCTGGACGCTTTGAAGGAAAGCCGGGATCGGGGCTTAATTCAACTGTTCCGGCTGGTCAAGCCGCTTCTGGCTTTAGGGAAAGATGATGCTCCTCTCCCGCTGACCGTCGTGACGAACGGCGTGTTTAAAGTGCGCGGCGAGGATCGGGTCGATCCGTCCGCTTCGGAGCTGGTCGGGTTCAGTTTAACGCTGGGCTTGGAACAGGCCAATCTGGAGCTGTGCGTGCTGGATATCGACGCCTCCAAGCAAAGCGGGGATGGGCCGTACGGAACGGTTGCGGACGCGCTGCGGCTCCGTCTGAATCAACCGGGCCGCGTAAGAATGATGGCGGTACGGGAAGGTATCGTTTATACGCGGAGCATGGCAGCCGCCAAGCTTCCGCCGGCCGATTCCCGCGCAACGCCTTTCCGTCGGCAAGGCGTCTATCTGATCGTGGGCGGAGCCGGAGGCATCGGCCGCGAGCTGGCGCTCTATCTGGCCCGCAACGCGAAAGCGCGAGTCGTTCTGATCGGAAGAAGTCCGCTGGACGAGGAGAAGCGCCGTACGCTCCGGACGATTGAGGAGGCGGGCGGACAGGCGCTGTATGTGGAAGCGGACGCCTCCAATCCGACGGACATGAAGTTCGCGGTAGAGGAGGCCAAGCGCCGCTTCGGCCCGATACGGGGAGCGGTTCATTCCGCCGTCGTGCTGCGGGACTTGACGGTCAAGCGGATGACGGAGGCGGATTTGCAGGCGGTGCTGACGCCGAAGTCGGAAGGCAGCGTCGTTCTGGCCGACGCATTGGCGGAGGAGCCGCTCGATTTTCTGCTGTTCTTCTCCTCGGCGGTATCGCTGTCGGGAAGTCCGGGGCAGGCCAACTATGCGGCGGGCTGCTCGTTCAAGGACGCCTATGCGGCGGCGCTGGCGGAGCGGCGGCCTTATCCGGTCCGGTCGATCAACTGGGGCTATTGGGGAACGGTCGGCGTCGCGTCGGACGAGCTGCATTACAAGCGGCTGCTGGCGCAAGGAATACATTCGATCGCTCCGGAAGAAGGGATGAAGGCGATCGAGCGTATTCTGGCCGGAAATATAAACCAGATTATGCCGTTCAAAGCGGAGCCGTCCTTTCTGAAGCAGGTCGGTATTACGAAGGACGAGTCCAGGGACGAGGAGAAGACGCATGCGAGCGTCCGGGAGCAGGCTCCGCTTGCGACGGTTCGGAGCGGGCGGATGCATTCGCAAGCGGCCGAGTACCTTCGGGGCGTATTCGCCGAAGCGCTGGCGATGGACCGAGATGAAATCGACGACGGCGAAACGTTCGAGGCGTACGGCGTCGACTCAGTTGTCGTGCTGGACATTAACCGCCTGCTGGAGCGGGATTTCGGCAAGCTGCCTTCGACGCTGCTGTTCGAATATATGACGATCGAGAAGCTGACCGGTTATTTGTCAACGAATCATGCCGATCGACTCGCGCGAATGTTCCCGGCGCCCGACGGGCAGCCGGTCTCGGAAATAGCAAGCGCGACGCCGCAAGACGGCGATTCCGGCTCGGCCCGGTACGACGGTTCGCAGGAGCGGGTGGCTTCGGGATCGGATGCCGCCTTGGCGGAATGGACTATCGCCTATATACGCGGCGTGTTCGCCGAAGCGCTCGCGATGGACCCGGACGAAATCGACAAGGACGAAACGTTCGAAGCGTACGGCGTCGATTCGGTCGTCGTGCTCGATATTAACCGTCTGTTGGAGCAGGATTTCGGCAAGCTGCCCTCCACGCTCTTATTCGAGTATATGACGGTCGAGAAGCTGGCCGGTTATTTGACGGCTCACCATAAGGAGAAGCTTGAACGGATGCCGGTCATCCGCAAGGGACAGGGGCAAGGTGACCGGCCCTCGTCCAAGTCTGACGGGAACGCCGGCGAAGCGGAAGGCCGGTCGGCAGCGCCGGTCGATGCCGCCGCAGCCGCAGCGGAGCCGTCAACCGGCGGCGATATGGATATCGCCATTGTCGGCGTCAGCGGCTTATACCCGAAGGCGGACAATCTTGACCAATATTGGGACAACTTGCGGCAGGGCCGGGACTGCATCTCGGAAATTCCGCCGGACCGCTGGCAATGGCGGGATTATTTTGACACGACCGAAGGGGCGCCGGGCAAAACGTACAGCAAATGGGGCGGCTTCATCTCGAATGTCGACAAGTTCGATCCGCTGTTTTTTAGCATATCGCCTGCCGAAGCGGAAGGGATGGACCCGCAGGAGCGGCTGTTTCTGCAAACCGCTTGGGCGGTGTTGGAGGACGCGGGCATTACGCGGCGGGAGCTGGAGGCTTGGAACCGTCAGGTCGGCGTCTTCGTCGGCGCGATGAACGCGGATTATGAATGGCTGGGCGCGCAGGCGACGACCAAGGGCGTTCTGACGAACGCGCATTCGAATTTCTGGTCCATCGCCAACCGCGTCTCTTATGCGCTGGACCTGCACGGCCCGAGCATGGCGGTCGATACCGCTTGCTCGTCGTCGCTGACCGCGCTTCATCTCGCGTGCGAGAGCATTAAGCGCAAGGAGTGCAAAGCGGCTATTGCGGGCGGCGTGCATCTTATTCTTCATCCGGCCCATTACACCCGATACTCGGCGGTCGGCATGCTGTCCTACGGCGATCGGGTGAAAGCGTTCGGAGACGGGGCGGACGGGTTCGTCGACGGCGAAGGCGTAGGCGCCGTTCTGCTTAAGCCGCTCGATCAAGCGGTGAAGGACGGGGACCGGATTTATGGGGTCATCAAGTCTACGTCGATCAATTCCGGCGGCAAAACGAGCGGATTTACCGTTCCGAACCTGAACGCGCAAGCGGATCTGGTGCTCGACGCGCTGCGCAAATCGGGCGTGGACCCGAGAACGGTAAGCTACGTCGAAGCGCACGGGACGGGCACGTCGCTTGGCGATCCGATCGAAATCGCCGGGTTGACCAAGGCGTTCCGGACCTATACGCCGGACAGCCACTATTGCGCGATCGGGACTGTGAAATCGAACATCGGCCATCTGGAGTCGGCAGCCGGAATCGCGGCGCTGACGAAGGTGCTGCTGCAATTGCGACACGAGACGATCGTTCCGTCGCTGCATTCGCTGCCGCCGAATCCGAAGATCGATTTCGAGAACAGCCCGTTCTACGTCGCTCGGCAGCCGATGGCTTGGTCCCGTCCGATGCTGGAGAAGGACGGGAGGCAAGTCGAATATCCGCGGCGGGCGGGGATTAGCTCTTTCGGTGCAGGCGGGGCCAACGCCCACGTCATTGTGGAAGAATACCGCTCCCCGGCCGCCCCTTGGACAGAAGAGAAGCAGGAGGGACCGGCGATTGTCGTCCTGTCGGCTAAAAATCGCGACCGGCTTCGCGAATATGCGGCTCGGCTTGCTTCCTTCCTCCATCAAGCGTTGACGGAGGATGCGGGGCAGCCGGTTATCCGACTGCAGCAATTGTGCTACACGCTGCAAACAGGGCGCGAGCCGATGGAGGAGCGTCTTGCATTCGCCGCCTCCGGTCTGGAAGAGGTTGCGAGGAAGCTTGACGATTACCATCGAAGCGGACGAACGCAGCCAGACATGTTCCAGTCCAGTCTGAAAGGAAAGAAACGGCGCGTCGACGGAGCGGGAGACGTTGTCGACGCCGCTCAAGCGCCTGCCGCAATCCGGGAATGGCTGTCCGGCGCCGAGATCGACTGGAAGGCGATGTACAAGCGGCTTCCTCGCCGGATCGGGCTGCCGACGTACCCTTTTGCCGAGGAACGGTACTGGATCGATTACGAGAACGTTGGCTTGCCGGACCAGACGGCTGTTCCGACCGTCCTCCATCCGATGCTTGACTGCAACGTGTCTACGCTGCAAACGCAGCGGTTTCTGAAGACGTTGTCCGGAGGCGAGCATTATGTGCGCGACCACCGGGTTCAGGGAATGACGATGCTGCCGGCCGCCGCGTTCATGGCGATGGCCTGGGCAGCCGGGAACCGGTCGGCCGACAGGCAGGAGACGGCACGATTGAACTCGCTCATCTGGCATCGGCCGCTTATTGTCCGCGGCGAACCGGCACAGGCGGAAATCCGGCTGTCGGAAAGTCCGTCTGGCGTTTCGTTCGAGATCGTTTCGGGAGGCGTCAACGGGTCTTGGGGCGACATTGTGCACGCAACCGGCCGAATCGAGTTCGGAGAAACATTCGCGAAGACGAGCCGGCCTGCCATCGACGTTGCGGCGATTCGCACCCGATACGGCAGCGGCATGAAGGGCGCCGATTTCTACGCGAAGCTCCGGCAAGCGGGAATGGACTACGGTTCTTCCTTCCAGGTTGTGCAGTCTTTATACCGTTCGGATACGGAAGTGCTGTCCGAGCTGCTGGCGCCGCCGGAAGCGCTGAGCTGGGGCGGGTCCGGAAGGACGATTCATCCGGCGCTGCTCGACGGCGCGCTGCAGACGGCCGGGGCGGCTACGCTGAGCATGACAGGCACGGAGGCCGCCTATCTTCCTTTCGGCGTCGACTCGCTGGAGGTGCATCATCCGGATGCGGTCGTCCGCTATGCGTATGCGAAGGCGCTTCCTTCTGCGGATAGCGGCCATCGAGAGAAGCGGTACGACATCGCGCTGCTTGATGCAGAGGGATGCGAAGCGGCCATTCTGCGGGGCTTGACGCTGCGTAGAACGGGAGAGGCGGCGAGCGAGCCGGAGAATGGACAGGCAAGCGAGCAAGCGGTCGAGGAATGGTTGAGGCAACTGCAGTCCGGCGAGCTGTCGACGGACTTGGTAGAACAGTTGGTAGGAGGTTGGATTGATGGATAACCGTTCGGAATTGAGCAGGACCATCCGGCGCATTGAACGGGGAGAAATATCGCGCGAGCAAGGTCTTGAGCTCATCAAGACGTTAAAGCGCCAGACGGCGCCTGCGCCGTCGGCCTCGATGCCCGAACGTTTGTATTATACGCCCGAATGGGAAAAAGCGGAGCAAGGGACGGAGGCCGGTTCGGATGTCCGTCCGACAGGCTTGGTGCTGCTGTTCGACAAGGACGATTCGCTTTTTCGTTCTTTGGAAGACGCCGATCTGTTCGATAAGCGGGTCCTTGTTGTTCCGGGATCGCGCTTCGCCAAGACAAGCGGCGCGCATTACGAGATTCATCCGGCGTCCCAAGCGGATTACGACCGGCTTGTAGACGAGCTGGAGCTAAAGGAATGGAACGGTCCCGTCACGGTCGTGCATGCGTGGCTTCACGAACGGTTCGATCCGGATGTCGCGGCTATGGAACGGCAGTTGGAGCGCGGGCTGTATGCGTTGGCGCTCTTGTCCAAAGCGTGGATGAACGGCGGATATTCGAGACCGACTCGGCTGCTGTCGTTATATGCCGGACCGGAAGGGAGCGGCGCTCAGCCGCTCCATCAAGCGCTAAGCGGTTTTATGCGTACGCTGGTTCAGGAATGCCCGTCCTTCGCATGCGTTTTGCTGGATGTACACGGGGAGCGGGACAAGGGGAGCGAGACGCTCCTGTCCGCGCTGCTGCAAGAATTAAGGCGCGCGCCGGAGATCGGCTCGGCCAGCGAGGCGCGCTGCGCATTCGGTTATCGCAGCGCGAGAACGTATAAGGAGCTTGAACGCTTCGAAGCCGACGCCGACCCTGTCGCATTGGAGCCGAATGGAGCGTATGTAATTGCCGGCGGCATGGGAGGCATCGGATACGAGGTTGCCCGTTATATGGCGCAGCATGTTCAAGCGAAGCTCGTCTTGGCCGGACGGAGCCCGGAGAACGATCGAACGAGGGAGCGGCTGCAGGAGCTGCAAGAGTTGGGCGGAGACGCCATATACGTTCGGGCGGATGTGTCGGACGCCGCCTCCGCGGCTTCTCTGATCGAGCAAGGGAAGGCCCGCTTCGGACCGATTCGCGGCGTTTTCCATTGCGCGGGCGAGTTGAACGATTCCTATGTGCGAGCGAAGAGCAAGGAAGAGATGGCGGCCGTATTGGCGGCGAAAGTATCGGGTACGGTCCATCTGGACCGGGAGACGCGAGGCGAGCCGCTTCGGTTTTTTGTCGCCTTTTCTTCCGTCTCGGCGCTGGCGGGCAACGGAGGACAAGCGGATTATGCGTTCGCCAACGCGTTTCAGGACGCATATGCCGACTGGAGAAGCCAATCCGGCGCGCCGGGCCGGTCGCTCTCCATCAACTGGCCGCTCTGGAGCGGAATCGGAATGGGCATGCCTCCGGAGGCCATCCGTCATATGGAAGAAACGACCGGCATGATGCCGCTGCCCGTTCGCGAAGGGCTGTTTATGCTGCGAAGCGTGCTGGCATCGCCGGGCCCGGATCGCGTCGTTGCTTTGTACGGGGACGGCGGCAAAATAAGAGGCGCGTTCCAAGCGGGAGCGAAGCCGTCCGGAGAAGCCGCGGGCGGGACGCATTCCTTCGGCCTCGATCCTATGTCGCAGCCGGCTTCGGCCGGAGCTGCGGCAGATGCGGAGGAGGACGTACGGGAGCGGCTGATCGGATTGCTGAAATCGGCGTTCGCGAAGACGATCAAAATCAAGGCCCATCTGATCGATCCGGAGGAAAGCTTTGACGCTTACGGCATCGATTCGATTGCGGCGGTTAATGTAATCCGGGAGCTGGAAAAAACGTTCGGACCGTTGTCCAAGACGCTGTTGTTCGAATGCAGGACGATGGAGGAGCTGGCCCATTATTTGATCGGCAAGCATCGCGAGACGTTGTTCAAGCTGTTCGGAGCCGCCGAGCCGGATGCCGTCCGTACGAAGCCGGACCGGGCAGAAGCGGGGGAGCAGTCTTCTCTCCGCAATGCGCAGCCGACCGCTGTAGGCAGACAGGAGCAACCCCGGCCGGCGGTTGAACGGGCGGAGAAGGCGGAACCATCCGACCCGGTCGACCGGGATATTGCCATTATCGGGCTGGCAGGCCGTTATCCGTTGGCGGAAGACATTGGCCAGTTCTGGTCCAATTTGCAGGACGGCAAAGATTGTGTCGTCGAAATTCCGGCGGACCGCTGGGATTATCGCCAGTGGTATTCTACGGATCGGACCGATAAGAGCAAAACCCACAGCAAATGGGGGGGCTTTCTCGACGGCGTCGATCGCTTCGATCCATTGTTTTTCCAGATTGCTCCCCGTGAAGCGGTCTATATGGACCCGCAGGAGCGGTTGTTTCTGGAGACGGTCTGGCGGACGATGGAGGACGCCTGCTATACGAGGGAGAAGCTGAACCGCGGCAAGGTGAGCGTATTCGTCGGGGTGATGTACGGGCAGTACGAGCTGTACGGGGCGGAGGAGACGCTGAAAGGCAATACGATGGCGCTTAGCTCCTCGTTCGCCTCGATTGCCAACCGGGTTTCGTACTTTTTTAAATTGACGGGCCCAAGCATGGCGGTCGATACGATGTGCTCGTCCTCGCTTACCGCGATCCACCTGGCCTGCGACAGCATCCGCAGCGGCGAGTCGGAGATGGCGATTGCGGGCGGCGTCAACTTATCTCTGCATGTGAACAAGTATTTGATGCTGAGCCAAGGCAATTTTGTCGCAAGCGACGGCCGCTGCCGAAGCTTCGGAGAAGGCGGCGACGGGTATGTGCCGGGGGAAGGCGTCGGGGCGGTGCTGTTGAAGCCGCTCCGTCAGGCGATTGCCGACGGGGACCGGATTCAAGGCGTTATTAAAGGGTCCGCGATCAATCACGGGGGCAGGACGAACGGCTATACGGTGCCCAACGCGAAGGCGCAATCCGAGGTGATCCGGGAAGCGTACCGAAAAGCGAACGTCGATCCGTCCACAGTCAGCTATGTGGAGGCGCACGGGACGGGAACCTCTCTGGGCGATCCGATCGAAATGGCGGGCCTTGCGAATGTGTTCGGCAATCGGGAGAGCGAGCCATATTGCGCGATCGGCTCGGTCAAGTCCAACATCGGACATTTGGAATCGGCGGCGGGGATCGCGGCTGTAACGAAGGTTCTCCTGCAAATGAAGCATAAACGGCTTGCCCCTTCCCTCCACGCGGAGCTGCCGAACCCGAATATCGACTTTCAGGCGACGTCTTTCCGGCTGCAGCGCCGGCTGTCCGAATGGAAAGCGGAGGCGGCTTCCCGAGAGGAAGGAAAGAGCCGTCCGCTGCCTCGCCGGGCAGGAATTAGCTCGTTCGGCGCGGGGGGCTCTAACGCCCATCTCGTCATCGAGGAATACGATGGCGCTGCGCCGAGAATGCCGGAAGCCGGCGAGCCTCAGTTGATCGTGCTGTCCGCGCCGAATCGAAGCGGTCTGGAGAGCTATGCCGATGCGCTGCTGCGGTTTTTGCACGAGCAGAGGTTAAGCGGCTCTCCGGCCGGATCGGCGGTAGAGAGCGGAGACGATCCGGCCGATATTCGCGGCGAGCTTCACGCGTTGGCTTGCGACATCGTTCATCAGGATTCGTTGACGGAAGAGCGGGAGTCGTGGGACGAATACGGTCTTGATCCGTTGACTCTTGCGGCATTGGCCGAACGACTGAATGCGAAGTACGACTTGGACCTGAGCCCCGCCATCTTCGAGCAATATCGTACGCTCGGGGCGCTGGCGCAAAAAATGGCGGATGATCGGGACGCTGGCAGAAAGATTGCATCCGGCAATCCGATCGTTACGAGCGGCTCGGCTCTCCGTCTGGACGATCTGGCGTACACCTTGCAGGAGGGACGCGAAGCGATGGAGGAGCGGCTTGCTTTCGTGGCGGCGTCCATAGAGGAATGCATCGGCAAGCTGGAGGCTTTCGTTCAGGGCGGGCAGGATCAAGAGCTGCTGACCGGCAGCAGTGCGGACAATCGCTTCGCCTTCCTGAAGGGAGACGAGGCGTTCGAAGCGGTGCTGGACAATTGGCTGCACAAAGGGAGGCTGGAGAAGCTGGCCGAGGCTTGGGTGAACGGCACCCCAATCGCTTGGAACCGGCTGCGCCGTCCAACCGGAGGCCGGTTCGCGGCCCTTCCCGGCTATCCGTTCCAGAAGGAGAGGTACTGGCTGCCGGTCAAGCCGCACGATCAGACGGAACGCTATCCCGTATTCGGTACGGCTAAAGTGCATCCGTTCCTGGACAGCAACGAATCCGACTTGACGGGGCTAAGGTTCCGGTCGGTTATGGACGCCGCGGACGGCTATGTCGACGGTTACCGTCTGGCCGGCCGGCCGATCGGCTCTCCGGCCGTCGGACTGGAGCTTATTCGGGCTGCCGGCGAGTTGGTCGGCGGTCAGCCGATCAGACGGATGGACCGTATCCGGTGGTCCGGTCATCTGCGGGGCTTGTCCCCGGACGCTGTCGTAAGCACCCGGCTGTATGCCCGGCAGAACGGCATCGGGGTCGAGGCGGAAAGCTCCTGCCTGCCGGAAGGCGAGCGGATTTTCGTTCAGGCGGAGCTGAATCGGGGCGAGGAGGATGAGGAATGCCCGCCCGTTGATATTGCACGGATTTCGAACGATATGGCGGAGCGGGCAATGGCGTCGTCCAGCGGCTGGTTCATGAGCGGCGCGGACTATTACGAGCAGTTGGAGGAAAGAAAGGCGTCCTTGAGCGCCGTATATGCCGTCATCGAGCATATTGTGGCCGATCATCGGGAAGTGCTGCTTACTCTTCATACCGGAGAAGCGGAGCGAGAGGGCGGGGAAGCCCCGGCAATGGCGCTTGTGCCGGAAAAGCTGGAGAGCGCTTTTCGGGCGGCCGGCATTCTGTACGCTCTGCAGCCGGCGAATCGGGACGACTTGTTCTATATGCCGTCGGCCGTCAGCCGCATCCATGTACGCCGCACGCTGTCGGCTTGCCGGTACGCGTATGCTTGCTGGCTTCGGGCGGCAGCGGATCAAGAGGAGCGGCTGGACGTCCTGCTGCTGGATGAGCAGGGGAACGTACTCGTCTCGCTGGAAGGAATCGAGCTTGCTCCCGTCTTGATGGCGGGAGCCGCCGCGCGTCATGAGCGCCCGGCGGCGCGGAAGGAAGCTTCCTTCCGCGAGGAGACCGACATCGGCTTGCCGGAGACGCTCAAGCGTCTGCTGGCCGACGAGCTGCAGGTTTCGGCCGATCGGATCGGCGATCATACGTCGTTCATGGATTTGGGCGTCGATTCGATTCTGTTGGCGGATATGGTGCCGAAGGTAGAGCGGGTCATCGGCGTCAAGGTCGATCCGTCCGCTTTTCTGGAGCATCCGAACTTGCGCGAATTGTCCGGTTATTTGGAACGTACCCGCTCCAAGGCGGCCGGCGGCGAGGCCGATCCGGAAGAAGAAGCGGCTTCGCAATCGGAAGAGCGGCAAGGCCAGGATGCCGCCGCCAGCGAGCCGGAGCCGGACGGCCCGGAGCTTCCGGCTTCGGAGGGAGAAGCGGCTCCGGCGCTTGCCGTGCGGCGAACGCTGGCATCCTATCGGACGGAGGCGGCAACGAACGATGCCGCAAGCGCCGATCGGCCGTCTGAGCCGACGACTTCCAAGCGCATCGCCGTCATCGGCATGGCATGCCAGTTTCCCGGCGCGCCGGACAAGGAGACGTACTGGAGCAATCTGGTTTCCGGCACATGCAGCATTACGGAGGTTCCGGCGGAGCGTTGGGACACGAGGCGGTATTATTCGCCGCGTTACGAACGGGGGAAAAGCATCAGCAAGTGGGGAGGCTTCATCCAAGGCATCGAATGGTTCGATCCGGACTACTTCAAGCTGAGCGAGGATGAAGCGCTCCAGATGGACCCGAGCATCCGGAAGATGATGGAAGTGACGGCCGACTTGCTTCGCGATGCCGGATATCGGGAGGAGGAGCTGTGGGGACGGCGCGTCGGCGTATTCGTCGGAACCCGGATCGGCAATTTCCGGATTCCGTCCGACAAGCTGACCAAGAGCGCGATTACGGGTCTGGGCCAAAATTTTGCAGCGGCGCAGCTTTCCCATTACTTCAATTTCAAAGGACCGAGCATCGTCGTGGACACAGCTTGCTCTTCGTCCCTCGTCAGTATCCATCTGGCTTGTCAGAGCTTGATGACGGACGAATCGGAAGTGGCGGTCGCAGGCGGAGTGGAGCTGAATTTCGATCAAAATCCGTTCCTGCTGCTGAGCGAAGGCAAGGCGTTGTCTCCGGACGGTGCAATCCATGCCTTCGACGAGAAGGCGAACGGCTTCGTGCTTGGCGAAGGCTGCGGGGCGGTGCTGCTGAAAAGCCTCGACCGGGCCATTGCCGACGGGGACCGAATTTATGCCGTTATCGAAGGGGCGGCGGTCAATAACGACGGCCGGACGATGGGCATTACGACGCCGAATCCGGAGGCGCAATGCGACGTCATCCGGGAAGCCTATCGCAAAAGCGGGGTCAGGCCGGAGTCGATCTCCTACTTGGAGGCGCACGGCACGGGCACGATGATTGGCGACCCTATCGAGCTGAAGGCGCTGGGCAAAGCGTTCGGCTCGGCCGCCGACGAGAAGCAGTTCTGCGCGATCGGCAGCGTGAAGACGAATCTCGGCCATCTGCTGAGCGCCGCGGGCGTCGCCAGCTTCATGAAAGTGGCGTTGTCGATCCATTACGGCCAGCTTCCGCCGACTCTGAATTGCGAAAAGCCGAATCCGCGTTTCGCCTTCCGGGAATCGCCGTTCTATCCGAACCGTTCGCTGCAGGAATGGAAGCCGCGTCACGGGGCAAGGCGCGCCGGCATCAGCTCGTTCGGCTTCGGCGGGACGAACGCTCATCTTGTTCTCGCGGGCTATGAGCCGGATTCCGCGAAGCCGGTCAGGAACCCGCTGGAGCCTGTCCGGTTCAACAGACGCCGTTATTGGCTGGAGCCGGCGAGGAAGGAGCAGCCTGAGGCTGCTGTGCATGACGGATTGATCGGCGGCGCGCAAGAATTGCAACGCGTCGCTGCGTATAGCGAGCCTGCCGGCGCCGGTAAGGAGGAGCCGACAGTCGGGCTGCAAAGCCGACCGATCGACGTCATTCAGGAGGAGCCAAGCATGGCAGCGCAAGGCCGACCGATCGGCGTCATCGAGGAGGAGCCAAGCGTGGCAGCGCAAGGTCGGCCGATCGACGTCATTCAGGAGAAGCCAAGCGTGGCAGCGCAAGGCCGACCGATCGGCGTCATCGAGGAGGAGTCAAGCGTCGCAGCGCAAGGCCGACCGATCGGCGTCATTGAGGAGGAGCCAAGCGTCGCAGCGCAAGGCCGACCGATCGGCGTCATTGAGGAGGAGCCAAGCGTCGCGGCCTACGGCCGTCCGATCGGATTTATCCAGGAGGAGCAAGCCGGTTCCGGCTTTACGCACGACCGTCCTTACCAACCGATGCTTCAAATCATGATGGAATAAAGGAGAGATCAGGGATGACCGCCGCGGACCGAATGAATTTTAGCGTCATCGTGCGCAATACGGATTATATCGTAAGGGATCATCTAGTGTTCGGTGTGCCTATTATGCCGGGCGTCACGTATATTGATATTTTGTTCCGTTATTTGGAGATGAAGGGGTTCGCGCTTGCCTCGCACGAACTGCGGCATGTTCTGTTCGTGGAGCCGGTCGTTACGACGCCGACGACAGACCGAAAGCTTCTCTTCGAGCTTGTTCGGCAAGGGGATTATTGGTCCGTAACGGCAGGCAGCCGGGAGATCAAAGGGGGCGTCGTCTCGGAGGACGGCGCCTTGACCGTTCACTTCGAATGCAAGGTGTACGAGCGGGAGCCGGAGGCCCCGGTATTCGTCGACACGGCCCGGTTAAAAAGAGAGGCGTTGTCCAAAGCGGATATGGACGACGCTTACGCTTACAACCGGTTAGCCGAAATTCGGCACGAGGCGTTTATGAAATCGGAGGGGACCGTTCACCAAGGCGAAGATTTCTTGCTGGCCGAGCTGTCTCTCAGCCCGCTGGCCCGTCAGTACGCGGACGAATTTCTGCTGCATCCGGCCTTTTTGGACAGCGCGTCGATCGTGCCGTCCTTGTTCCTGAAGAAGAAGCCGGACGGCGGCAAAGCGGAAATGTCCAGCTCCGGCACCGGCAGCACGACCTTCATACCGATTTATGTCGATTCGGTTCGGGTCACGGGCAAGCTCGGACCCGTCTGTTACGTGCATGTCAGCGAGAACCGGGACATGTACAAGCAATCTTCCGATATCGCTTATTTGAATCTGGATCTGTTGAATCGGGAAGGCAAGCTGATTGCGAGAATGAGAAAGTTCGGCTGCAAAAACGTCCGCTCCCAGCATTTGATCCGGAAGCTGGAGGGGCCGGGGGCTGACGTCGCGGAATATGAACCGCCGACCGTTCCTCTTAAAGCCAACGAGTCCGTCCCGGCACCGGCGGACAGCGGAAGCCGCACCGTGGCCGCTCTTCTCGGCGAAGAAGGCCGCAAGCGGATCGAGCGGGACTTGATGGAGCTGCTAGCCGACATGAGCGGCAACGCCGCGGAGTCGATGAATCCGGACACCAGCTTCTACGAGCTGGGGCTGGATTCGAGACAACTGCTTACATTCGCGGACCGGCTGGAAGAAAAGCTCGGCAAGGAATTGTATCCGACGCTGCTGTTCGAATACACGACGGCCGTCGGCTTGGCCGCGTTCTTGTTCGACGAATACGGGGACGTCTATCCGGTCGTCGCGACGGCTTCCGCCGCAGCGGAACGTGCCGTTCATTCCCCGGCAGTCGCTTCGTCAATAGCGGATCAAGCGGGCGCAGCCGCCGAAGCCGGTCTAGCCGTCGGGGACGGAGAAGAGGGCCGCAAGCGAATCGAGCGGGGGCTGCTGGAGCTGCTCGCCGATATGAGCGGGAGGACGCCGGAAGCTATCGATCCGGATACAAGCTTTTACGAGCTGGGACTGGATTCGAGACAACTGCTGACGTTCGTCGATCGGCTGGAAGAGCAGCTTGGCAAGGAGCTGTATCCGACGCTGCTGTTCGAGTATACGACGGCCGGCGGCTTATCGGCTTATCTTGCGGAGGAGTATGGAGACGAGGCGCATTCGGCAGCCGGTCCGGCGGCTCCGGTACGAGAGCCGTCCGTGTCGGAGGCTGAACGTCCGGCAGAGCCCTTTTCCAAGGAAATGCAGATTCGTCGGGATCTGCAGGACATTATCGCCGGTATGCTGAGCGTCGACCCGCAGAAGGTAAATCCGGAGCAAAGCTTCTACGAGCAGGGGATGGATTCCAGACAGTTGCTGACGTTCGTCGATTTGCTGGAGGCAAAGTTAGGCTTCGAGCTGTATCCGACGCTGCTGTTCGAATATACGAATATCGAGGGCTTGGCTGCCTATTTGCTGGAAGCCCACCAAGACATCTACCCGTTTCCCGAAGGGATGGAGACCACTCCGTCCGCTGCCGCGCCGCAGCCCGAGCCGGCTGCGAAGGCTGTCCCGGACGCGAAGATCGCCACGCTGGCGACAAGTCCGGACGGCGGCAAGGAAGGACTGCTATTCTTTGATACGCAATGGCAGCCGTCGGCGGCAGGGCAAGGCGGCGGGCTTGGCCGCAACGTGTTGCTGTTCGAGGACGGGGACCTTCATTACGAAGAGATGGCGCAGCAGTTAAGAGCGGAAGGGAATAACGTGACGACCGTTCGTCCGGGCGACGCATTCGAGGGATCGGGTGAGCGGTGTGCCGTACGTCCGGACGCGTCGGAAGATTACGAGCTTCTCGTCGAGACGCTGAATGCCGCGGACCGCTTCCCCGATACCGTCATTCACGGCTGGTCCACAGCCCGGCATCGCGATACAAGCGAGCAGATGGACGTCTCGATCCGGCCTTTATTCCAACTCGTGAAAGCGCTTGATCGTCGGCGGGAAGGAAGAAAGATCCACTTGGTCTACGTCTTCGAATCGGACCCGATTGTCGGCTGTCCGGTCTATGAAGCCGTCGGAGGCTTTCTGAAATCGGTCCGACTGGAAATTCAGGATATAGCGGTCAAGACGGTCGAAGTACAGACGAAGGACGGGGACGCTCCCGAAGGGCTCGCCCGTATGCTGATGGAGGAGGCCAGGCTCCACAGCCCGGACCAAGTGCATGTCCGGCTGGCAGCGGGCGAACGGCTGGCGAAGCGGCTCGTTCCGGCCCAGACGGCAGCGGCTGCGCAGGCCGAGGAGATCAGGGTGAAGGATGGGGGCGTCTATCTGATAACAGGCGGCCTCGGCGCTCTCGGACGGCTAACGGCCGACTATTTGAGCAAGCAGGCGCAAACGCGGCTGGTGCTTGTGGGCAGATCCCCGCTCGGCGAAGAGGGGCGCGCGGAATTGAACGCGCTTGAGCGGAACGGAAGCCGCGCAGTTTATATGCAAGCGGATATTGGAGACAGGTCGGATGCTCAGCGGTTGATTCAAGATGTGAAGCGCCAATTCGGCGGCGTCGACGGCGTCATCCATTGCGCAGGTGTCGTGCTGGACAACCTGCTTATTCGGAAGACGACCGAAGAGGCGGAGCGGGCATGGGCGCCTAAAGTGTTCGGGACGCTCCATCTGGATGAAGCGCTTGGCGCGGAGCCGCTTGATTTCTTTATTATCTATTCCTCGCTGGCCGCCGTATCGGGCAATGCGGGTCAGACCGATTACGCGTACGGCAACTCGTTTCAGGACGGCTTCAGCGCGGCAAGGGAGGCGCTGCGAAGCGGCGGAAGCCGCAGCGGCCGAACGCTCTCCATCAACTGGCCGTTCTGGCAGGACGGAGGCATGCATATGGCTCCGCGAATGAAGGAGATGCTGAGCCGCACGACGGGCATGCTGCCGCTGCCGACCGAAGCGGGGCTGGAAGCTTTGGCGCGTATGCTTCGCATGCCGGGGACCGCGCTCGGCGTTACATTCGGGGACGTGGCGAAGATGACCTCCACGCTCGGGCTGTCGGCTCGCATTGCCGCGCCTGCGCCGCGCGTTGCGGCAGCTTCCGAATTTCCCGTCTTTCTCGAACCGTCGGAGGAGGAGGTAGAGGCGACACGGGAATACATCAAGCTGCTGGGTAAAAACCGAAAGCGGGCGCAGCGTTATTTGATCCGGACGGAATCGTCGGTTCAGACCGAGGTGATAGCGTTCGGGGAAGGCCCGCCGCTCTTGCTTATTCCGGCATTCGCGTATACGGCTCCGCAATGGAATAAGCAGTTGGAAGCATGGTCCGAACGGAACCGGCTCATCGTGTTCCATCCTCCGGGCAGCGGATTGAGCCTGGGCGGAGACGATGTGGCGTACGAAACGGTAAGCCGGGGCTGTATCGAGGCGCTGGATGCGCTCGGCGTTCGGGAGCCGGTGCCGGTGCTCGCTTCCTCTTGGGGCGGAATGGTCGCCATGTCCCTTGCATCGCTGTATCCGGAGCGGGTACAGTCGCTCGTGCTGTCGGGCTGCTTCCATTTCGTATCGCTGGAGGAATCGACCCTGCTGAAGGAATCGTTGAAAGCCGATTTCGAGCATAACGGAGCATCCGAGCTGTATGACGGGGTATTCCGCACCCAGCATATGAGCAGCGCCGTAGGCAAGTACGCAACCGCGCAAATGTTCCCTGACGGAGTAGCGTCCACCGAGTCGTATTTGTCCGGCATTCAAGCTCCCGTATGCCTTATAGCGGGCGGAGAGGACCAAGTATTCGGCAGCTCCCGCACCGAGGCGCTGCGGTCGTTGCTGCCGCATGCCAGTCTGCAAGTGATCCCGGAGGCGGGACACTTCCCTCATTGCACGAACGCCGAGGAATTTAACCGGATTGCGATGTCGTTCCTGGACTCATGCCAATCGTCCGGCGATATGCCGATCGCCGTCGGCCAGAACGGCTAATGCCGCTCGCGATCGAACGAGATTCGACACCAGAGGGAAGGAGGAGGAACGTGTACAAGTTTTCCGTCGTCATACCGACTTATCAAAGGCCGAAGCTGCTTGCGAATACGCTGCGGTATCTGAACATGCAGGATCGTTATTTGGACGATCTGGAGGTCATCGTTGTGGATGACGGCTCCCGGGACGATGAAACGAGGCGACTGGTGGAGCGGTTCCCGGCCCAATTCGATATCCGATACATCTATTTGGAGAAGGATGCGGATTCCTGCCGCTCCAGAACGAGAAACGCCGGTGTGAAAGCGGCCAAAGGCGACATTATCGTGTTTTTGGACGACGATATCCTCGTTCGAAGCAACTTCCTGGCCGAGCATGCCCGTTGTCACGAGCAGTACGATCATTTGCTGGTGCTGGGCTACCGCCGCTATCTAGACCAAGAGACGACCGAAAGGCTGGGGGAAGGCCCGCTGAGCTGGGGAGAGCTGGATCGGAATTCCATTCACGAATCGAGGCACGGGCTGTTTCAGAAGCAATCGTTTAATTTGAATCTGTTCGAGGACGCCTGGGTGCATGTATACAGCGTCATTATGTCGATCAAGCGAAGCAACCTGATTCGAAGCCGAATTTTGTTCGATGAGGATTACAAGGTGTGGGGCGTGGAGGATGCCGATTTCGGCTACCGGCTGTACAAGAACGGTTACAAAATCGTCATTAATCCTCAGATCGAGACGTACCATCAATTCCACGGCGAATATCATAACGTCGTATTGAACTACGAGATGTCTCAGTTTCTGAAGACGAACGATCTTATTTTTCAAGACAAGCACGGCTTCTCCTATATTTACCGAATGCGGGACGTATGGCGCGATGCCGTCTTCAGAAGCTCGATTCAGGAGGATGCTTCCCGGGTGAAGCTGTACGTGCTGCGCGACAAGTCGAACGCGGAGGCGCTAAAGGCGGCGCTGCTGTACGACATAGCGGCCAAATCCGACCGGTGTCTCATTATTTACGACGAGACGGATTCGAATCTGGATATTTGGGTGCAAATGATTTACGGGTCGTCCTCCAATTATCCGATGTATTACCCGTCGACAAGCGCTTTGTCGGACGCCATTGCGCCGCTCCGCCACCGTTCGGAAGTTGAAAGCGTCTTCTATTAGCAAAAACAGAAAAGAAATGATTTCAGTTCAATTGGGGGAATACGAGTCATGTACAAGTTCTCGGTTGTCATTCCGACGTTTCAGCGATCGGACTTGCTTGCCAATACGCTTGCTTACTTGAACAAACAAGATCGTTATCTGGACGATCTGGAAGTCATCGTCGTCGATGACGGTTCGCAGGACGGCGGCAAGACGAGGGACATGGTCGACCAGTTTCAAGCCAAGTACGATTTAAGGTACATCTATCTGGAGAGAACCGAGGATGCCTCCGCCTCGCGCACGCGCAACGCCGGACTGGATGTGTCCGGAGGCGAAATCGTGGTGTTCATGGACGACGACATTCTGGTGCGGGAAAACTTCTTGGCCGAGCATGCGCGCTATCACGACCAATACGACAGTCTGCTTACGCTGGGTCATCGCAGAAACCTGAACGAGGCGATAACGAGAAGAATCAACGGCCAAACCTTTACGAAGCAGGAGCTGACGGAGGAATCGTTCCCCGAGACGCGCATGCACACCTTGCAGCTTCAATCGTTTAATTTGAACTCGGCCAGAGATGCATGGATTCACGCTTACAGCTTCACGATGTCGGTCAAGCGGAAAAACTTGCAGCGCTGCGGAGTGCGCTTCGACGAGGATTACAAGCTGTGGGGCAGCGAGGACGTCGATTTCGGCTACCAATTGTATGTGAACGGGATTAAAGTCGTGCTGAATCCCGAAATCGAAGTGTATCACCAATATCACGGCGAGTATCATACGCACCCGACCGGCTTGGACGACGCGAAGCTGCGGGAGCTGAAAATCAACGACCAAATATTCGAGGACAAGCGCGGATTCTCCTATGTCAGACGGGCGCACAAGGTAAGGGGCGAATCCGTTCGCAACAATCCTTTCTTCGAGCCGATGCCTCCGACGAAGCTGTATACGCTCCGCGATGCGGCGCAGGAGCAGAAGCTGCGATCGCAGCTTCTGCGGGATATGGAGCAGGATCGTTACAAATTTTTGGTCGTGTACGACGAGAGCGGCTCCAATATCGATCTGTGGGTTCAGATTACGACGGCCAGCCCGTCCTGCAAACTGCTGTATTATCCGTCGAACAACCCTGTAGCCGAATTCATTCGACCGCTCATGTCCAACGACGCGGTAGAAAAAGTGGTCTTGTAACCAAATGGAGGGAAGCCTGATGACCGTTCTGAAAGTGGATCGACTGACGAAAGTGTACGGAAACAAGCAAGCGTTAAGCGGGATATCGTTCGAAGTGAAGGAAGGAAGCTGCTTCGGATTGCTTGGGCCTAACGGCGCGGGCAAATCGACTACGATGAAAATTATTACGAGTATCCTGGAGCCGACAAGCGGCAGCGCCGAAGTGTTAGGCTACGATATCCGCAAGCAAAGCGCAGCGATTCGGCAACAGGTCGGGTATGTGCCGCAAGAAATTACATTGCACAACAAGCTGACGGCCGAGCAGAATCTGGCCTTCTTCGGCGAGATGTACGGCGTAAAAGGAAATACGCTCAAGGAACGTATCCGGACGGTTCTGGAGCAGGTGGGACTGGCGGAGCGGGCCAAGGATGCGGTAGGCTCCTTCAGCGGCGGGATGAAGCGCCGGATCAACATAGCGGCTGCCCTGCTCCATCGTCCGAAGCTCGTTATTCTGGACGAGCCGACCGTCGGGATCGATCCGCAATCCCGCAATCATATCTTCGAGATGGTGCGGGAGCTGTGCCGGCAAGGCGTGACGCTCATCTACTCGACCCATTATATGGAGGAAGTCGAAACGCTTTGCGACGATATCGCGATTATCGATCACGGTCGGGTCGTGGTGCAAGGGTCGCTGGACGAGCTGCTGGATCGTTATACGACCAAGGCCGTTTATGTGGAAGGGATAGGGCTGGAAGACGCGCCGGAAGCGGAGGCCATTAAGTCGGCAGTGCAAGACGGCAAAGGCTGGCGCTTGGAAACCGACGAGCCGCTGCGCGTCATGAAAGCGGTCAGCGAACGGTATGAGAATTCACGCGCTACGATTACGGCTCTCGAGATGATGCGTCCGTCGCTTGAAAGCGTATTTCTGTCCATGACCGGCACCTCGCTGCGCGATTAAGAACGGGAGGAACGATGATATGATTAAGAGCCTCATCTATAAGGAAATTATGGTCATCTTCAAGGAAAAGGGGACGTTCTTCTGGCTGTTCCTGCTGCCGATCTTCTTTATTGTCATTTTTGCTTCTATATTCGGCAATCAGAAGACGAGCCAGACGGTCCACTATTACGATGCCGACCGGACGGCAGCTTCGCAGCAACTGATCGCAACGATGGAGGGCACTCCCGGCTTCGATCTGAAGTCCGACAGCAAGAAGTCGCTCGAATCGCAGCTCGACAGCTTAAAGAACGGCAAAATAACGGCGCTGCTCGTTATTCCGGAAGGATTCGAGGCTTCCTTGAACAACCCGGACGCCGCAGCGCCTACGTCGTTAACGCTCTATCGCGACGCTTCGGCCGACATGACGATCGGTCCGGTCAAGGCGCTGCTTAACAACGTCGTGTCGGTCTATAAAGACGAGAAGATTACTTCCATGCTGAAAGCCAGCGGGCAATCGGACGGCGAAGCCATTGCGGCCCTTGCGCCGCCGATTGAAATTCAAGACGTGCAGGAGAAGGCATTCAAGAACGATTCCGTCACTCAATACGTGCCCGGTTATACGATCATGTTCGTCTTCTTCATTATGACGACGATGATTAACAGCTTTATGCGCGACAAAGGGAACGGGATGCTTTCTCGCCTTCGCAGCACGCCGATGCGACCGATCCACTATTTGATCGGCATGTGGATTCCGAACATTGTCGTCGTTATTATTCAGTGCACGGTTCTGCTGCTTTTCGGCAAAATCGCCTTCGGCATGCATCTGGGCAACCTGTTCGCCCTCTTTACCGTTGTGTTGATCTTGTCGATATGCGCGACCGGGCTGGGACTTATGATTTCGATGGTTGCCAGCAACGAAAATCTAGGCAACGCCTTCGTTCAGATCTTCACGATGGGCGGCGCGATTATCGGCGGGCTATGGTATCCTTGGGACTTGCTGCCGGAATTCGCCAGACGGATCGGCATATTCCTGCCGCATCACTGGGCGCAAGACAGCTTGCAAAATATTATGATCCGCGGCGCGAATGTCGGCGACGTCTGGCCGGGACTGCTCATCTTGCTGGCTTACGGCTTGGGAGGGCTTGCGATCGCGTTGCTCCGGTTCAAAAAATTTATTACCTCTTCCGTAAGTTGATTTCCGTTCTGCCTAACTCTATACAACAAACCCAGCTTTCGGCGCCGGGTTTGTTGTCTTGAGAGGGATATAAGGTTTCGGATCAAATTTTCTGACAAGAGGAGACTGTATAGATGAAGAAAAAAGCGATAATATCGGGGGCTGCCGGATTTTTAGGATCTCATTTGGTCAAAGAGCTGTTGAACGACGGATTTCATGTTATTGGCATTGACAATTTGTGCAGCGGGAGGATCGAGAATTTGGCGCCGTACCTTCACGCTCCGAACTTTACCTTCGTCAGGGAGGACGTGAGCCATAAAGATTTTAACGGCGATCAATCGTTCGACGGCGTGGAGCAGGTGTATCATCTGGCCTCGCCGGCTTCTCCGAAATTTTATCGGAAATATCCGCTTGAAACCATTACGGTGAATACGATCGGTACATACAACATGCTGGAGATTGCAAGAAGGAACGACGCTTCTTTCTTGTTTACAAGCACCAGCGAGGCGTACGGCGATCCCGAGGTGCATCCGCAGCCCGAGGATTACAGAGGCAACGTGAACACCTGGGGGCCGCGGGCCTGCTACGACGAAGCGAAGAGACTCGGAGAGGCGTACTGCTATGAATTTCATCGGCAGTATAATACGAGAGTCAAAGTCGTCCGTTTATTCAATACGTATTCGGCCGGCTTGCGGAACGACGACGGGCGCGTCATCTCGAATTTTGTGACGCAAGCGTTGGCCGGGGAAGATATAACCGTATACGGCGACGGCAGCCAGACCCGATCCTTCTGCTACGTGGACGATACGATACGCGGGCTGAGATCGGCGATGGGCAGCGAAAGCGCCACGGGGCAAATTATCAATATCGGCAATCCTACGGAGTATACGATTCTAAGCCTCGCCCATTTGGTCAAGCGATTAACGAATTCCAGAAGCGAAATCGTATTTATGCCGTTGCCGCAGGACGACCCCAAGGTTAGAAGGCCGGTTATAACGAAAGCGGAGGAGTTGTTGAATTGGACGCCGGAGATCGATCTGGAAGAGGGGCTTTTACGCACGATTAACAACTATAAAAATCAAGTGTTCAGAGTCAGCATCTGACCGATTGAAAGCGCAAGCGATTAGAATTCAGATCGTCTTGCAGCCTGTCGGAGAAGCGCTCGGCTCGACAGGCCGGGTCGTCAACGTGAATGGAATAAGCGCCCTCAAGGACGCTTATTCCATTGGGAGTGTCGCACGTAGTTGAATAAGTGCTCCGCAAGGTTGCTTAATTGCTCGCTGTGTACGGAAAGTAACGTTGGCTTATGCATTAGGAGCTCGGGAGGGAGCCTTAATCGTGCATGGACTCGTTCATGCATATAATAAGAGCCTATCGCCTGCTCTTATACCGAGTCGTGTCGCGATACCTGCCGTCAAAACGAAATCCGCCATCTTAATAACGATTAAACGAAAGCCTGCCTGTACGTGAAAGGAACCGTTCCTTCACCGTGCGGGCAGGCTTTGTACGTTGTTCAGACCTTCCTCTATCCTGTCAATCCCCGAATCCCCGCTTCATCGCCGTTCGCCGGAAGCCTCCCGGACACTCGCCGGGCGCGTCTAGCGATCGCTCCCCTTAGCGTACGTCCGCCGCTCGATCCGTTCGATAAACGCCTTCGCCGCGATAGACAGCGGAATATGGCGCAGCGTCATGAGGCCGACCTTCGAAGGCGGCAGCGCGACGTCGAGCTTTACCTCGAACAACGACCCTTCCTCCAGCTCCTTCGCGACAAATTCGCGAGTGACGAACGAAATGCCAAGCCCCTTGCGCGCGAATTCAATAAGCAGATCGACGCTTCCAAGCTCAATCTCGGGCTTCAGCTCGTAGCCGTGCTCGCGGAACAGCTCGGTGACGGCCATGCGGGCACGGCTGTTGCGCGAGAAGAGAATGATCGGATACTGCGTAAGCTGCTCCATCGTCAGAACGCGGTCTCTCAGCTCGTTGAAGCGGGAGCCTGCAACGAAGCAATCTTGAAGCTGAATGCCCTCCTTCACTTCAAGCTGCGGATCGACGATCGGCAGCCGTACGACGCCGAGATCGATGCCGCCTTCCTTGAGCGAGTTAATAATTTCGGGCGTCGTGCCATGCGTCAGATGAATGCCGACGCCGGGATAATGCTCATGGAACGTCTCCAGATAGGGCAGCAAGTAATGCTTGAATAACGAGTCGCTCCCGCCGATCCGCAGCTCGCCGGAGTCCATGCTCTTGAACTCCGCCATTTTCTCTTCCGCAAGCGTAATGAACGTATAGGCTTGTTCGATATACGAATAGAGCACGTTTCCTTCCTGCGTCAGCGTGACGCCGCGCGCATTGCGCGTGAACAAGGTGACGCCCATATGTTCTTCAAGCTGTTTGATGGCGTGGCTGACGCTCGGTTGCGTCAAGAACAGCATTTTGGCCGCCTGCGACAAGCTCCCGGACTTGGCAGCCAAATAAAATACTTTGTACAGTTCAAAATTTATCATAGACATCGTTTATATCCCCTGTCGAATATATCGATTGTTTATATGGCAATTACCGCTATTATACTGGAGAAAACCGGTTCGCACCAGTAGGTGCGGATAATGCGAAGACGCAGCCTCCGGGGCAGCCGCGTCTTCGCGGATGAAGGTTAAGCGCCGTTCGACCGGATTAATCGGGCCGACGAAGCGATTTTGGCGAACAGGTTCGGATTCGGGTGATGGCGGAACAGTCTGTAGTGCGGCTTCGTATTCGCTTCCAGCAGCCAGATCTGTTTATTGTGGTCAATTGCGAGGTCCAGTCCGAGCTCCGTAATGCGGGGGAAGCTTTTTTTCATCGCTTTGGCGATCTGTCCGGACAACTGCTTGATTCGCTGCTCCCATTCGTCGCTTTCTTCTATGGATATTCCGAGCGCTTGATGAAGGCGGATCGCGCGGCCGCCGCTGCTGTAATTCGTCACGATCCGGTTCGGCGCCGCAACCTTGCCCATTACGCCGAAAAACCGCCATTGGCCGCCTCCCGGCCGAATATGCAGCAGCGCCCGAAAATCGACCGGCTTGCCGCTTAACTGGATGAGGTCGATTCCTTGCTGCACTAAATATTGTTGCTGTCCGATCAATAACGAAAGCCTCTTCGCCGCGTTATTGATATTGCGGTATGCGTAATCTCGATCGGCCGTCCGAATCACGTAGCCGCCGCCGTTGTCCTTAACGGCGGTCACTTTCATGACCCCTTTGCCTTGCATGCCCAAGTCGGGCTTGACGAATACCACTTTATACTGCTCGATCATATCGATAAAGGCTTGCGTGCTGTAAAGCTTCGTGTCGGGCAAATGGTCGCGGAGATTCGGATACGCCCAGAGCGCCTCGTGCTTCAACCATTTTCTGCCGGGATATCTAATTTGCTTTGCCTTCATATGCAAGGATCTCCTCCGTTGCTTGATAAGCGGCCGCTCCTATTGTCCGACCATAGGCTGCCATCCACTGCGTTGTATATCGTATTCGCGCGTCGATGAAAGCGTACCACACATGGGCGTCGGCCAGAGATAGGCATCCGTCCATGCCTGAAGGCGATTGTCTGACATATTATAATGAAGAATTTTTAATGATACGCTTTGGCGCTAGCCGCAATCGAAAGGATCGGGTGACCGCAAGGCAATGCACAATTATTTAGGAATTATGACGCATCGGATATCGAGTCCGAGCAAATTTCATCGCTATCATACATCTGCGCAGGCCGAGAAATTCGACGGCGTTATTATGTATACCCCGCGCGATGTCGACGTGAAACGGCAGCAGGTAAGCGGCTATGTCTACCGGGACGGCGGCTGGAGGCGGAGGACGTTCGGATATCCTCGCGTCAATATCGACGTCGGCTTTTACAGCGAGGCGGACATGTCGAAGGCGATCCGGGTCAAAAAATGTTCGGCGCTCCGATTTACGGGCTACGGTCTAGGCAACAAATGCCGTATTCAAAAGCATCTGGAGGCGTCCGACTATTTGCAGCCGTACTTGCTTCCAACCGAGCAGGCGAGCACCCCTCAGCAGTTCGCCTCGTTTGTTCGCAAGCACGGCAGCGTGATGCTGAAGCCGATTAACGGCTGGGGCGGCAAAGGCATTATTCGCGTGACGGAAACCAAGGAGCGGCGTTATAAAGTGCAGACGAACGGCAAGCGGCCGCTTGACCTGTCTGCCTCGGGCTTGCTCGCTTACGTTGGGAACCTGCTGCGTCACGGCCGGCACGTCATGCAGAAGTGGATCGATATTCGCAACAAGGACGGTCAAGTGTTCGATATTCGGGCGTTAATGCAGAAGAACGGCGAAGGCAAATGGCAGCTCACCGGCATGGCAGTTCGCGAGGGCAAGCAAGGCAGCATTACGTCCAATATTAAAAGCGGCGGCAACGCTCACGGCGTTCAAGCGTATCTGGAGAAGCAATTCGGCGAGGAAGCCGGGCAGGCGCTGGCGGATTCCGTCGTGGAGTTGGCCGAATATATTCCGCCGTATACGGAAAAATCATACAAATCGCGTCTGTTCGAGCTGGGCATCGATCTGGCGGTCGACCGAAGCGGCAAGCTGTGGCTGATCGAGATTAATATAAAGCCCGGCAAGTCAATCGTGCAGCGGATCTACGGGCGGCAAGCGTGGGAGAAGTGTTTGCGGCATCCGTTCGAATATGCGCGGTTTCTTGCAAGTGCAAAATGATGGGTATAGCGTGCTTTCGGTGGAAAGCACGCTATATTTTTGTTACAAATCGTTACATTCCAAGCGGCATTGGTTGAATGTACCAATGATTCTACCGTAATCTTCATGCTAATATGGTGGTACATCCCAGATAGGAGTGATTGTTGTATGAAGAAGAAAATCGTAGCATTGACGCTTGCATTGTCGTTGAGCGCTTCGGGAATGGCATTCGCTGCAACAAGCTACACCACCTCCAGCGCCTTGTCGAAGTACAATCAGTACATCAACGCGGACAGCTACGTGAAGGATGAGCTTTACAATGTGGCAGATTTTCGCAGCAAGTATGCGAGCATGAGAGGGACGTTGGCTTACGAGGTTGTGGAACGCGCAATCTGGTATATGGAGAATGGCTACTTTATTTACGGACATGGCACGGATGCCTACGGCAAGTACGGCTACGAGGATTGCTCCGGCTTTACCAGACTCGTATACGGCGATGTCGGTTACAACATTACCGGCACCTCGGCCAGTTACAATTCGGTCGGAACGAAAGTAGCGGGCGTCGGCAAGCAGAAGGTGAACGGCAAGTGGCAGTTGACAGGCATTGAAAACTTGCGAATCGGCGACATTATAACATTCCAAGAAACCGATCATATTATGCATGTCGCGATTTATATGGGCACGAATCGCGATGGACAGCCTGTCGTCATCGGCACGCGCGGCGACGGCAATCCGACGGCGCTCGGCACGGTCGATAGCTGGGCTTATTGGTGGGGCGAGAACTTCCATTCCGCTCAGCGCGTGCTGCCCGAATCGGCATTCTCCGGAATGGCAGGTCAGACCGTGAAAGCGCCTACAATTCCAAAGCAATACGTACTGCCTCCGCAAAGACCGGTGCCGGCATGGAACGGTCCAAGCACCGGCGGCTCGGGTTCCGGCGAGACGACAACGCCGCCGCCGACAACGCCGCCCACTACGCCGACGCCTCCGGCTACGACGAATCCCGGTTCGACCGTCGGCCAGAAGCAATATGTCGTGACGAAGAAGGGCTGGGTGTCCCTGAAGGCCGGGGCCAAGCTCAGCAGCGCGACCGTCGGCCGTCTGGAGCTGAATCAGAAAGCGGAGCTTGTCCGCAAAGTGAACGATTACTGGTACGAAGTGAAAGTGAATGGAAAGACGGTCTACATTACGACGAACAGTACATACACGAAAGTAGTTAAGGCCTAACCCCAGTGTATGCAAGCAGGCATGCTTGTCCCGCACGAGCCGGTATGCGGATTCAGAAACATGAATTCCGCATGCGGCGCTCGCGCGGGCAGGCATGCCTTTTGCTATATGGAGAGCAAGGGCCCGTCGCAGAACGGACGATCTGTGCGCATGCGGAAAAGATAGGCGCATACCCGATGCCGGACGATCGCCTTGGTCATATGATACGGTATAGCCTTCCGCCCTGCGAGAAGGGCAGGAGCCTTTTCTTTGAACCTGCATGCGCATAGAACGGAGTTGACTCATGAGCACGGACATTACGATATCTGCGGTCGGAGATTTTCTGATGAAGACGCGGATCATTAATTCTGCCCGGCTTGCCGGCGACAACAACTATTCCTTCGATAAAATATTCGAGCAGGTTGCGCCCTATTTGCGGGATGCGGACTATACGATCGGCAATTTGGAAACGACGTTCTCGGGAGCGGGCCGCAATCCGACGAAAGCGACGATCGACAAGACGTATTCCGTCGTTCGGCGGAACCCGCGAACCGGCTGGCCGATGTTCAATTGCCCGGATCAATTCGCCGACACGCTCAAAAACTTAGGCTTCGACGCCGTGTCGACCGCGAATAATCATTGTATGGATTGCGGCATTAACGGCTTGAAGCGGACGCTGGACGTGCTGGACCGCGTCGGCATCGCGCATACCGGGACGTACCGTACGGAGGCGGAATCGCAGCGGTATTTGATCCAGGAGGTGAAAGGAATCCGGATCGGCGTGCTCGCCTATACGAAGACGACGAATAAGATTCCGGTGCCGGCACGGCAAGCGTGGGCGGTCAATCTCATTCAGCCCGGCAAAATCGCAAGCGATATCAAGAAGCTGAAAGCGCAGAAGGTCGATCTTGTCATCGTCTGCATTCATGTCGGCAGAGAATACAGCATGTGGCCGGTCGAGCGCCAGAAGCAGCTCACGCAGATGATGCTTCGCAGCGGGGCGGATATTATACTCGGCGCCCATTCGCATGTCATACAGCCCGCTTTATTCTATCAGACGAAAGATTCCGCCACGAAACAGAAATTCGCTATTTATTCGCTCGGCAACTTCGTATCGACGAGGCTGTATCGCAACGATCATACGCTGACGGGGCTTATTACGAGGCTCAGTATTCGCAAGGAGGACGACGGGACGATCCGAATTATGAAAGCGGAATGTATACCGACCTGGACGCGGATATCGCGCATCGGTCCGCGCAGCGTGTTCCGGGTCCTGCCGCTCGGCGAGACGGTCAGAAGCGAGGCCGGGCGCAGAAGCGGCGAATGGGCGCGGATGAAGGCGAGCTACGAGCATGTGAAGAAGCATCTGAAATACCATTGCGACGCGCCGGAGATCGTCGTGCTGTAATGGAATGCGATGCGATGACACGCCAATAGCGAGGATGAGAATAAACGTATGGAACGCACGGCAAGCCGCCCCGCCGCTTCGGTTGAAGCGCAGGGTGGCTTATTGTTTGAATGCGGCGCGACGCAGCAGCCGATTAATAGATGACGCGGCGGGCATTGATAAATCTCGATTTCCAGTAGCTGCCGTTCAGGTCCGAGATAATAACGTCGTTCTTCGTACCGGCGTTATGAATGATTTTGCCGTCGCCCATATAGATCGCAACGTGACCGACGTCGCGCTTGTTATTCGGATTGATCCAGAAGAAGATCAGATCGCCCTTCTTGAAGTTGCCCCACGAAACCTTCTGGCCGACTTTGGCTTGATCGTCGTCGTCACGGTTTACAAGCTGCACGCCGATGTTCGCAAGACGGTAGACGAGATACGTGTAGCCGGAGCAGTCCGTTTTGTAAGGCGCGACTTTCTCCTGGCGCTGGCTCCAATGCACATATTGTACTTTGCCTTTCAAGGACAGTGCGGTTTGTACGACTTTCTCGCGTTTTGCGTCCAGGGACGAGGCCGACGCGGCGTAGCTCGCATCGTGCAGCAATGCTGTAGCAGGAAGGCTCACGGCCATCATCGCAAGAGCGACTTTCGTTTTCATTCCTTGTTTCATATTGTTATCTCTCCCTTTGATTGTGTTTAACTCGGTTGGCATGCTTGTATTATAAGTTCAAGAAAAGAACGCAAGAAACAATCAGAAATTGGCAAGCCGCGAATAATGAGATGGCGCAGGCGCAAAAAAAGCAAGCTTTTCACCCGTTTCGGCGCGAATGTGTGAAAGCGTTAGCAGATTCTAAGGAAATGCTCATCTAATTTTAAGTTGTAGTAGATTTGTACATATGATATAATCGCAAATTTTTATTCATTCATAGAGGAATGAGGATAATCGCTGGACTGTCCGTTATAAAGATCGCAAGAATGGTACGGTAATCGTAATTTTCACGCATTTTATTTGAATGCGCCGTTGACTATGATCGATAAGTAAGGCATAGAAAGCGTTTGCCGCTAGGATGGCGGCTCGCTGATGCTAGAGGAGGGGAGCGGCTTCTCGGAATGAACGGATGAAGGTCGGAGAAGGTTCAAGCGCAAGGCAACCACAGAATGGAGGTTATAATAGTGAGGATTCATAAGATCGCACAAGTATTATCGCTGCTGGCCGTCGCAAGCAGCGTAGCTGTCGTGCAGCCGAGCGTGTCGAAGGCGGCGATTACGGCGAACAATACGATATTCGGGCCGAACGTGTACGTATTCGATCCGTCGATGCCGGCGGCCGATATTCAATCGACGGCGAATACGATTTTCTCGGGGCAGGAGGCCAACGAGTTCGGCAGCGCGAGATACGCAATGCTGTTCAAGCCGGGCACGTATAACGTGAACTTCAACGTCGGCTTCTACACGAGCGTCGCGGGCTTGGGGCAAAATCCGAACGACGTCAACATTACCGGCGGTTTGAACGCGAACGCGGATTGGGACAACGGCAATGCGACCCGGAACTTCTGGCGCTCGGTCGAGAACTTGAAGATTACGCCGGCTTCGGGCAAAACGCAATACGCCGTATCGCAGGCCGCTCCGATGCGGCGCGTCCACATAGCGGGCGGGCTCGATCTGTTCGACTTCGACAACAACTGGAACGCGGGCTGGGCGAGCGGCGGATTTCTGGCCGATTCCGTCGTCGACGGCACAATTGTGCCCGCGTCGCAGCAGCAATGGTTCTCCCGCAACAGCCAGTGGGGCGGATGGTCGAACGGGGTATGGAACATGGTGTTCGTCGGCAATGCCAGCGCGCCAGCCGGTCAATTTCCGGACCCGCCGTACACCGTCGTCGACAAGACGCCGGTTATTCGGGAAAAGCCGTATCTGTATATAAACAACGCGGGTCAATATCAAGTATTCGTGCCGTCGCTGCAGACGAATACGCAAGGCGTAAGCTGGCTTGGCGGCGCTACGCCAGGGGAGTCGATTTCGATCGACCAGTTCTATATTGCCCGTCCCGATACGTCGAACGCCGCGGCGATTAATGCGGCGCTTGGCCAAGGGAAGCATCTGTTGTTTACGCCGGGCATCTATCATCTGAACGATACGATTCGCATTACGAACCCGAATACGGTCGTGTTCGGCATCGGCATGCCGACGCTTGTGCCGGATACCGGTCAATCGGCGATGTCGGTGGCCGATGTGGACGGCGTAAAAATCGCGGGGCTCATGTTCGATGCGGGCGCCCAAAATTCGGCGACGCTGCTTCAGGTCGGTCCTGCGGGCAGCTCGGCGAATCATGCGGCGAATCCGACCTCCCTGCATGACCTGTACTTCCGCACGGGCGGAGCTTCGGCAGGCCGGAACGATGTAAGCCTGATGATTAACAGCAATCATGTTATCGGCGATCATTTCTGGATTTGGCGGGCCGATCACGGCGCAGGCGCAGGCTGGACGACGAACGTTTCGAAGAACGGGCTTGTCGTGAACGGCAGCAATGTGACGCTCTACGGCTTGTTCAACGAGCATCACAACGAATATCAGACGCTATGGAACGGCAATGGCGGCCGCGTCTATTTCTATCAGTCTGAAATTCCGTACGACGTTCCGAACCAGGCGTCATGGATGAGTCAGAACGGTACGGTGAACGGGTACGCTTCTTATAAGGTTGCCAACTCGGTGACGAGCCATGAAGTATGGGGCTTCGGTATTTATTCCTACTTCAGGGACGCGGCCGTAAAGCTGAACAGCGCAATCGAGGTGCCCGACGTGCAGGGCGTTAAAATTCATCATGCGACGACCGTATGGCTGAACGGAGTAGCGGGCAGCGAAATTACGCATATCATCAACAATACGGGCGGACGGGTATACGGGAACAATCCGGCCGCGGCGATGCGTCAGACGGTTACGGAGTTTGCCGGGACCGGAGCGGGCGATACGCAGCCGCCAAGCGTGCCTGCCAACGTGACGGCGACGGCCGTCTCCTCGAGCCAGATCAATGTAAGCTGGAGCGCTTCGACGGACAATACGGGCGTAGCGGGCTACGACGTGTACCGCAACGGGGGGCTGGTCGGCTCGACGGCGGCAACGACCTACAGCGATACGGGGCTGTCCGCCTCGACGACTTACAGCTATACAGTGCGTGCGAAGGACGCGGCAGGCAACGTATCGGCTGTCAGCGACGCTGCAACGGCAACGACGCAAGCGGGCGGAACCGGAGGCGGAGGAGGAACGGCGCTTAGCCGTACGGGCTGGACGGCGACCTCTTCCACGACGAGCGGCGACGTGCCGGCGAATATGCTGGACGGCAACGCGGCCTCGCGCTGGAGTACCGGGACGCCGATGGCATCCGGTCAGTATATCGTCGTCGACATGAAAGCGGCGCAAAGCTTCAATAAGATTGTGATGGATTCCACGGCCAGCGCGAACGATTATGCCCGGGGCTATCAAGTGTTCGTATCCAACGACGGGACGAATTGGGGCAATGCGATAGCGACCGGCACAGGTACGGGCGCCGTCGTGACGATCAATCTGGCTTCGCAAACCGCACGGTATATTAAAATCGTTCAGACCGGATCGGATTCCAGTTGGTGGTCCGTCCACGAGCTTACGGTATACGGCAGCGGCAGCGGCGGAGGGACTTCGGGGACGCTGTACGACCGTACCGGCTGGAGCGCGACGTCGACGCCGTCGAGCGGCGACGTGCCGGCGAATATGCTGGACGGCAACGCAGCAACACGGTGGAGCAGCGGCGCGCCGATGGTTTCGGGCCAATACTGGGTGCTCGATATGAAATCCGCGCGCAGCATTAGCAAGATCGTGATGGATTCGACGGGCAGCGCGAACGATTATGCCCGGGGCTATCAGGTATTCATCTCCTCGGACGGAACGAACTGGGGATCGGCGGTTGCGAGCGGCACGGGAACCGGACCGGTAATTACGGTCAATCTGTCGGTCGCCGGCGCCAGATACGTCAAAGTCGTCCAGACGGGAACGGCGACCAGTTGGTGGTCGATCCACGAATTAAACGTCTACAGCTAAAATGAGCACATGAACTTAACAAGCCTGCTGCCGGTCGAATCCGGAAGCAGGCTTGTCGTTTATCCGTTGAAGCCGAACTGATTGCGAAATTCGGTCGGCGTAAGACCGGTCCACTTCTTGAACGTTCTGCTGAAATAACGTTCTTCTTGATAGCCGACCATTCTGGCGACGGCATATAATTTATAGTTTTGCCCAAGCAGCGGCTTGGCATGCTCGATGCGGTATTGATGCAAGTAATCGAGAAAGTTGACCCCCAGCTCTTGTTTGAACAAGGCGCTTAAGTAAGTCGTCGATACATACACTTCCTTCGCCACCGATTCGAGCGTCAGATTCGTGTTGTATTTGGCGTGAATAACGGCGATGGCGTTGCGGATGGTGCGATGGCTTGAACTGGGCATCCCTTGAGAGGACGAGGACGCAATCGTGCCGATCAGCCGTTTCACGGTCGCGGCCAAATCCTCGAGCGTTTCCATCGATACGATTTGGTTTAGGCAATCGATCAACTGCCGGTTCCATCTTGCGCTCGACAGCTTCAGACTCGAAGCGAGCCGCTGAATGTCCAATATAAAAGCGGTCGTCCGAAGGCGCACCTCCGAGTGATCGATATGACATTTCATCCGCAGAAGCTGCAGCCATTGATCGACGCAAGCGATCGTCTCTTCATATTGCAGCGTTCGGAGCCGTCCGAGAATCCGCTGCTCGATTTCGAGAATGGACGGATCTTCGAACAAATGACGGGAGGAAGCCTGCTGCCTGATTCGGCGGTCCAGTTCGCTGTACAGCGCGATCGTACCGTTGCCGGAATAAAACCGCATTTCGACCGCTTTGAGCGCCTGCTCGTAGGAATGCTGAATGTCTTCGATGCGCTCGACGCGCTCGCCCGCGCCGATGCTGACCGACAGTTTCACATAATGGCCCAAATTATGTTTAAGCTCTTGCAGCATTTGCTTCGTTTCAGAGACAGTCATCGCCGGGTGAGGCATGTTCGAAATCCAGATGAAATCGTTTCCATCGCGAACGACAACAACCCGCCCGTCGAACGCCGGCCGAAGCGTTTCTTGGATGACGTTCCATGCCGCGTAACGCAGCAGCTCCTGGTCGCCCGGATTCCATGCCCGTCCGCCGTATTTGTCGATGCGTATAATACCGGCCATCAACTGTGCGGGCCGGATCGGGCTTTGCCATTCCGCCAACTGGCCGGCACGGTTTTCCAATGCGCTTCCGGGTCGGCGAACCCATCGCCGGAGCGATTGCTCGATGACATCCGGCAGACAGCGCTCCCATTTGTGCCGAATTTCTTTCAGTGTCGATTGCGCCTCCCGGGAGGCGTGCCATTTTCTCATGGCTGCAAGAACCATAGCGGGCAGGTCGATATAGCCGGTATAAGCAATGACTTCGGCTTGGGGCAGCGCTTGCTGGATGGCAGGCAGCCAATCCAGGCTTTGCTGCTCTGCCGTTCGCAAATCGGCGACGATGAGATCGGGCGGTTCGCCGTCCGCGATCGTTGCGAGCGCTTCCAATCCATTTCGTACTTCACGGCAAACCGCAATTCCATCTGGATTGCGAGGCATGATCGTCTCAATCTGCTCGCGAATGCTGGAATCGTCCGCAACTAGGAGTACGTTCATCATAAGCGTATTTCCTCCTTAACGATGTTCGATATCCTATCAGGCTGATCTAGTCGGTAGACGGAATGAAGCCGGGGGATGTACAGCCGGAAGAAAACCGGAAGAAGGTATGAGGTCGCAAGACGCTTCGCGTTTCGCGTCTGTTTCACCAGTATAACGGAAGAGGAGCAGGAATTGGATAAGGAGGAAGCAAGTTCTGAAATAACCAAACCTACATTCTAAAGTTTGTCTATCCTGTCATACGCGCCGAGGGCCAAAATATGGAGCGAATCGTTCATTCGTTCCATATTCTGGTCATCGAATGGCGGTAACTCCTCTAAGCGGTCCGTTCGTTCGAACGGCCGTCCCCGGAATCGATCTGTCGAAGCCGCCAAGGAGAATCGGCAGCAGCGCGGTCGAATGTAAAACGGTACGTATCCGTCCGCTGCGATCCGCTGCGCATCCGGTAAGCGACGGGCACATGGACCTGCGCCGTCAATTGCCCGTTCCAATCGTCCGCTTGCGGCGATCGGCCTCGAATATGTCTCGTCGTGTCCCGAATGGAATCCAATTCGTCCATACGACCCATAATAGCGCTCATTTGCTCGTCAGACATGCCAAATGCGACTTGCCGCATCACAGTCCGATCCCGGTGATTCAAAGCTTCGATATAGCTTCGGGCAAGCATGGCCGGATTGGCGCCGTCGAGATAAGGACGCAGCTCGCCGGATGCTTTATGCACCATAAGCTGATGCGTTAGATCGGGCGTTTCGGATTTGTGCGTCGTACTGAGATAGAAATGAACGCAGAAATGGCCGGAGAAATCGTTGTCCGGAATTCCGTCTCCCCCGTGCGGCATCCCGTTCATGGAGGCGGCAATCCATTCGTTGCCTGTCCGCACAAGAATGGCGCGTCTTTTCCAAGTCCATTCGCCGTCGAAAATTTGCTTCATCACACGCGTATCTTCTTTCGACATCGGCTGAACGTCGGCATGATCCGATCCGGCGCGGCGCTGAACGCGAAAGCTGAGCCCGGTCTGCAAATCCGTTACCGTGAACACGCTTTTGTTCGGGATTAGCCGTCTCGCTTCTTCCCAAGCCAGCTTGCGCCCGTAATAATGGCGGCGAACCGTCTGCGCCAGCGCGTTGATCGTGCGAGCCGTCTCCGGGGACAGCGCAATCAGCCGATGGCGAGCCTCGTTCCATAAGCGTCCATCTTCCGCGAGATTATATTCGACGCTGCTTTCGCCATCCGTGACGGTCGCTTCAATATCGGGATAAAGCGACGGCCGATCGGCAAGCGTCTGCCATTTCGCATGCCTGAATTCACGGGTTAACGCCAGACTGTCCACCGTAAGCGAGCTGGACAGACCTGCTTGCTCTTCTACGCTAACGGTTAAGGTCAGCCGAATCGGCTTCGCCGGTTTGGCCGCCGCTACGATTCCTTCATACGGCTCGATCGGCATTAGCCAGACGGCGGCCGCAACAATAACGATTGCCCAGGCGCGGTAACAGGCCTTCACGCTGTAGAAACACCTGCCTTGTCATATGGATAAGGATGCTCGGATTACAAATCCGCTGCTTATTGTGTTCCGTCGATTCCTCCGTTATGTGTCTCCGCGCTTCCATAGAATGATCGATTTGGGCAAGCCTTACAAGCATAACGTTCCCTTGTTTAAGGCAAATTAGCGAATGATAAACTTAGGAGGTCGTACAACGCATGTTCATGGGGATTCGATCGCTTGGCTTAATTGGGATGCTCTTTATTTATCCGCTGACGCCCGGCAATACGCCGCTGACAATCGATCTGCACGGCCAGCCGGTGGCCAGCATTAAACGAAGCGACTATATGGCGAATATTCCGGGCTTGCCGATCGTAGACGAGCCTAAGGTGGATAAGCTGATGGATCGGTTGGAGAAGCAGACTAATTATCCATCCGTTAATGCCTCGCTGGATGCGGGGGGACGAGTCATGCCGGAGCGGATCGGCTACCGTCTCGATCGGCACAAATTCGCGGAGCAAGTGTATCGTTATTTAATAGAAGGCGGAACGATGCATGCCGAGCTGCCGCAAATTGCAATCTATCCCCGGGTGGATAGCGAGTTGATAACCATGATTAAAGAAAAGCAGATCGGCTACTATACGACCTACTTCAACAACCGGAACAAGAACCGGACCCGCAATATCGTCTTGGCCGCGCAGGCGATCAACAATCATGTCGTGTTTCCCGGCGAGACGTTCTCGTTCAACGGGGTTGTCGGGCGACGTTCGACGGAGAAAGGCTATATGCGCGCTCCCATTATCGTCAAAGGCGAAGTGTCGGAAGGAATTGGCGGCGGCATCTGCCAAATCTCCTCGACGCTGTTCAATGCGGCCGACCGGGCGGGCCTACAAATCGTTCAGCGCTACTCGCACAGCCGCAACGTTCCGTACGTGCCGCCCGGACGCGATGCGACCGTGAGCTGGTACGGGCCCGACTTTGTATTCAAAAATCGGTATAGCCAGCCGGTTCTTATTCGGGCGACGGTGTACGGCGGTCAGGTGAGTATCGGCATCTTTTCCTCCGAAGCGATCGACCACGAGCCGCGACAAGTGCCGAGCGCTTCGAAGAAGCTGCCGGAAGAAATTCGAACGGAGCAAAGCGTGGACGGCGGAATAGCTAAATAAAGCAACAACTTATACAACGGATGGCAGCAGCGTGGTGCATCACATTATGTGATGCGTGAGCGGCGATTAGCGGGTAGAGCGGAGCGGTGCATCACATTATGTGATGCAAGAGCGGCGATTGGCGGGTAGAGCGGAGTGGTGCATCACTGTTTGTGATGCAAGAGCGGCGATTGGCGGGTAGAGCGGAGCGGTGCATCACTTTTTGTGCTGCAAGAGCAGCGATTGGCGGGTAGAGCGGAGTGGTGCATCACTTTTTGTGATGCAAGAGTAGCGATTGGCGGGTAGAGCGTGGTGGTGCATCACTGTTTGTGATGCAAGAGCGGCGATTAGCGGGTAGAGCAGCGTGGTGCATCACTGTTTGTGATGCAAGAGCGGCGATTGGCGGGTAGAGCAGCGTGGTGCATCACTTTTTGTGATGCAAGAGCGGCGATTGGCGGGTAGAGCGGCGTGGTGCATCACT
>Ga0160492_100069_pt1 | contig 115332 bp, 86 predicted proteins | sample DID2MG_FD_108258 | JGI IMG/M metagenome (GOLD analysis project Ga0160492, IMG submission 108258) | Enriched soil microbial communities from UW Madison campus, WI, USA - DID2877_E24_FP2 MG | ecosystem: Environmental > Terrestrial > Soil > Unclassified | place: USA: Madison, Wisconsin | collected... | reverse complement strand
TGGTCTTTTCTTCCATTACACCCATCATCACCTGCGAACCGTATACCAGCAGGATGAAGTAGATCAGGAAGCCCGATACAATTCCCATGGTGCTGGCCACACGTGAATCCGATTTGCGGTCGTTCACGTTCTCGGGTTTGACCTGTATGCGGCTTGCGCTGAGTGTTTTTTGTTTCTCGTCGTCGATTCCGAGTTTTTCGTATTTGAGTTCGTCCCAGATGGTATTGAGTTTGGACTGCACTTCCGATGCGGAACCGATGGTGCGGTTGGTATTCATCACCAACTCATCCGGCACCTGTTCTACACTGGTGTTGGCGGGCACGATGATGTAACCATCGTAACCCATTGCCTTGAAGTTTTTTTGCAGGCTGTCGGCGTTGTCTTTTACCAATACCAGTTGGCTGGAGGCATCCGTTGCATTTGCCCGCTCGATACGTCCGCGGTCAAACAAGCCCGAGGAGTCGAGTACGGCTATTTTCAGGTTGGCCTTGCTTTTGGCGCCGATATAACTGGTACCGAAGATCAGCGCCAGGTAGAGCAGGGGAAACAGCAGTGTGCTGATGATGAAGGTTCTCTTGCGCACCCGCGTAAGAAATTCCCTTTGTATGATGAGTTTAATCTTTTTCATTGCCGTGTTTGTTTAGTGTGTAGCCGCACAACGCGGTGGATGATTAGTTTGTCTTTTCGAACTGACGGGCAGTTGGTGTGTCCTGTACCAGCCGGATAAATATTTCATGCAGTGAAGGAAGGATTTCGTTGAACGACTCGATACCCAATCCTTTGTTGATGAAATACTGGATAATATCGTTGTTGCTGAATCCTTCATTGCGTTGCAGTATCAGGCTGTTGTCTTTTTTCTCTTTTACGTCGAAAAGATGAATAGCGAGATGTTCGGGCAACACCTGGTTGCTGAAGTTGATGCGGAAAAGATTTTCTTTAAAATCCTGTTTTACCTGCTGCACCGTGCCGTCGAGTATTTTTTCTCCTTTGTTCACCAGCGCAATGTGGTCACAGATTTCTTCTACCTGTTCCATGCGGTGGGTACTGAAAATAACGGTAGCGCCTTTGCGGGCCAGGTTATGAATTTCTTCCTTGATCAGATCGGCATTTACCGGATCGAGACCACTGAACGGTTCATCGAGAATGATGAGTTTGGGTTCGTGCAGTACGGTGGTTACAAACTGCAGTTTCTGCGACATACCCTTTGAGAGGTCTTCTACTTTCTTGTTCCACCAGCTTTCCATGTTGAAGCGTACAAACCACTCTTTGATCTTGCGGGTGGCTTCGGCTTTGCCGAGGCCTTTGAGTTGTGCGAGATAAAGGGTTTGTTCACCGATCTTCATTTTCTTGTAAAGTCCGCGTTCCTCGGGCATATAGCCGATATAAGCCACATCGTTGATAGGATCGAAGGGACGTCCGTCGAAAATGATCTCTCCCTGATCAGGGTAGAAGATGCCGGTGATCATGCGGATAAGCGTTGTTTTGCCCGCACCATTGGGACCCAGCAAACCGAATATCTGACCTTGCTCGATGGTAAGGCTGATATCGTTGACCGCTCGCTGGGCTGCAAAATTTTTCTGGAGATTGTTGAGTTGAAGTAGTGCCATACCTGCAGGTAATTTTAGGTAACAAATATAGTCACCTGCGGTTAACGGAAGGGGAGAAAAGGATGAACGGGGACTAATGAGACAATTTGATGATTTGATAATTTGAAAATCATTACCCAATCTTCAAATTATCAAATTTTCAAATTGCTTCTCTCTAACTTTGCCTCAAATTGAACCATATATGCGCCGTGTTACGTTGCTTGCTCTTGGATTGCTGACGCTGGTCATGCTGGGAAGCTGGGGATACCTGGTACACCGTACTGTTAATCAACTGGCCATCTACCAGTTACCATCGTCCCTGCAATCATTCTTTTACAGCTATAAAGACGAACTGGTGTACAACGCGCCACGTCCGGACCAGCGCCGCAGCAGCGACAGCACGGAGGCTACAAAACATTTCATCGACCTGGAATACTACGGCGACTCTGCCGCGTGGAAAATGCCCATTCGCTGGGCCGATGCCATAAAAGTATATTCCCCCGATACGCTCATCAAATACGGACACCTGCCTTACCAGATCGTGGTGGTCCAGCAAAAACTCACAGACGCTTTCCGCAATAAAAACCGCGACAGCATCCTGTTTTATGCCGCGGATTTAGGCCATTACATCGGTGATGCGCATGTGCCCTTGCACACTTCACTTTATTACGACGGGCAGCAGACCAATCAGCGTGGCATACATGATCTGTGGGAAACAACGGTACCGGAAATTGAACTGGCGCATTATCGTTTGAAAAGTAAACACAAAGCAACCTACCTCAAAGATCCTGCGCAGGCAGCGTGGGACATTGTACGGCATACGCACTCGCTGTTGCCCGAAATGCTGGCCAAAGAAAAAGAAGTATCTGCCGGCTTTACCGACTCTACCAAATACCGCTGGCAGGTGCGTTGGGGAAAGAACCGCCGTTTCTATACGGCAGCATTTGCCAAAGCCTATTCAAAAGCACTGGGCAGTTCCATCAATGATCAGTTGCTATTATCATCTCAATATCTTGCCGACTTCTGGTACACGGCCTGGGTAGATGCCGGACGCCCCGATTTAAGTGATATCAATACCAAACCGGTGGCTAAAAGCATCCGGAAGAAAGAAGTAAAAGCTTACCGCAAAGACAAGCTGCGTGAAAAAGGCTGGCTGATATCGGCGAAGCCACAAACGGGTGATTAAACCACCATGCCGCAACATATAGCGGCCTGTGTGGCTACCCGTTCGCCATCCATTGCTGCGCTGACAATGCCACCGGCATAGCCTGCACCTTCTGCGCAGGGATAGAGGCCGGGCAATTGCGGATGCTGCAAAGTATCTGCCTCACGCGGGATACGCACCGGTGAGGAGGTGCGCGACTCCGTGGCTACCACTACCGCTTCTTCTGAAAAATAACCCTTCATCTTTTGTCCGAATGCCACAAAAGCCTGCTGCAACCTGCGATGAATAAAAGGCGGCAATACGGTATTGAGCGGTGCCGATGTGAGTCCGGGCAGGTAAGAACAATCAGGTAAAGTATCCGATACTTTATTACGGGTAAAATCGGTCATGCGTTGTGCCGGGGCTTTAAACAAACCACCGCCTGCCTGGAAGGCGCGTTTTTCTATCTCCTGTTGAAAACGCATGAGCAGGAGAGGATCGTCTGCTTTATGCGGCAGGCCCTGCTTCTTGAGCCACTGCAAGGCTTCGGCAATTTCCGTTTGCACCACGATGCCGCTGTTGGCATAGGGATTATTTCGTTTGGAAGGCGACCATCCGTTTACCACCAGTTCACCCGGGCTCGTAGCGGCGGGGGCGATGATGCCACCGGGACACATACAAAAAGAAAACACGCCTTTATCCTCTACCTGTTGCACGAGGCTGTAAGCGGCCGGCGGCAACAAAGGATCGCGGAGGGCGCAATGATAAAGCGCCTGATCAATGAGCGACTGAGGGTGTTCGACACGTACGCCCAGGGCAAAAGGTTTGGCCTGTATCTCCAGGCCTTTTTCCTGTAACAAAATAAAAATATCGCGGGCTGAGTGACCGGTTGCGAGTATCACGGCTTCTCCGTTGAAGCGGTCACCGGAGGCGGTAACAACACCTTTCAACTCACCTTTATCCTGGATGAAGTCGGTTACTTTTTGTTCAAACAAAAATTCGCCGCCGCACTCGAGGATCTGTCTGCGCATATCGGTGATGATATGCGGCAATTTGTTGGTGCCGATATGGGGATGTGCCTGGTAAAGTATTTTTTCCTCTGCGCCGAACTGCACGAAGAGTTGAAGGATGCGTTGTATATCGCCGCGTTTGCCGCTGCGTGTATATAACTTGCCATCGCTATAGGTACCGGCGCCGCCTTCGCCAAAGCAATAATTGCTTTCGGGATTGACGATGCCTTCTTTATTCAAAGCAGCGAGGTCGCGACGGCGGGCGCGTACATCTTTGCCGCGTTCGAGAATGATGGGGCGTATGCCCAACTCCAATAAACGGAGTGCGGCAAAAAGACCGGCAGGACCTGCGCCCACGATAATCACCTGTTTATTGGCCTTGCGTACATCTTTGAAAGGAAACTGCGGTTGTTCGCGTGGTTGTGCGGGTTCGTTGATAAAAGCGGTAACGGTGAGGTTGATCCATGGCTGGCGGCTGCGTGCGTCGAGTGAATGTTTGCGGATGATAAAGCCGTTGATGGCTTTATTGCTGACGCCTTCGGCGGCGGCGATCATGGAAGTAATGGTACTATCGCTGGCTGCTTCGGCCGGGCGAAGTTTAAGGGAAATATCTTTCTGCATAGTTGCCGGGTTTTTATCCCGGATGCTGCAAAAGTAACTAAAGGTAGGCGCATAAAAAATCCCCTCTGCTAACCGGCAGAGGGGATTTTTCCCGTAGGGAATAAACTTATTTTTTCGCTTTCTTAGCGCCGGGTTTGCACAGGTAGAAATTAACGGTTGCCTGTACAGCCTGGTTCATGGCGGTATTTACATTGGAAGTAGGGCTTACGTCCTGTATGCCGTGGATATAACGTGCGATAACGGAGAAGCGTGGGCTGATGAAACCTTCGATACCACCGGTGTAACCAAAGTCGAAGTCGCGGGTACGATCGGTAACGGTAACGGTTTCGTTAACATAATCCATGCGTTCGCGTCCGCGGAAGAGTACATCACCCTGCACGCCGGCGATTACTCTCCATGCTTTGCAGAACTTAAACTTAACCAGGAGTGGCATGGAAAAATAGTTGAAGCGGTAGCGTGTATCGCCCTTATCGTTTTCTACGTTTGAGCCCATAGCAGAGTAAAGGAACTCTGGCTGGATAGAGAAACGTTTGTTCAGCGGAAGCTCTACAAATGCACCGGCAACGAAACCGGCTTTATCCCATGAAGGGTTGAAGTCGGAATAAGATAAAGGGGTGCGGAAGGTACTTACGTTAAGACCGGTTTTAACACCGACAGCGGGTTTACCTTTTTCGTATTGTGCAAACAAAGCAGAGCAGCTAAGGAGGAATGCTACCAGGATGGCAGAAGCTTTTCTCATAATCAGTCTTAGATTTTTGGTTATGAACAAAAGTAATGAATATTGGTTAATCCAAGTGTATAATAAGGACGGGCGGTTTGTTGGAGCGGGAAAGAGGATAGCCGCGAGTATAGCGGGATACAGGCGAAAGGGGTGATAAAATGCGTGTTGTTGCGGGTAGTAAAAACACCTGTTGATAAATAAATTTGTTTTCGAGATTTCCAAATTTTTGACCGAAAAACTTGTCAAATAAGTGTCTTATCTGAAAGCAAAAAAAAACAACTAGAATAAATTTTTTTTTATCCAAACAAGTTGGATATTCGCCTCCCTGTCCAAATTTTTTTATTGACATTGTGTGAACAAGCTTTTCTGGACTTTTCATTAACATTACTTACGTCATTCGAATAAACTGCCTATCAACAGATGGAGAAAAATGCTGAAAAAATCTGGGCGAATTGTTTGAAGATCATAAAGGATATTGTTGAATGGCAGCATTACAAAACCTGGTTCGAGCCGATCAAAGCAATCTCAGTTAAGAACAATGTATTGGTGATCCAGGTCCCCAGTCAATTCTTTTTTGAGTATCTTGAAGAGCATTACGTAAATTTATTAGCGAAGACGCTGAAGCGTGAGTTAGGAAAAGATGCCCGGCTGGAATACCGCATCATGGTTGATAGTGGTAACAGTTCCAACAAGCCTTTGACGATGGATGTGACCGGGCATGGTTACAAAACCTATTCCAACAACGAAATGGATTTTCCCCTGGTCATCAACAATCCTGTTAAGAATCCTTTTGTTATTCCGGGTCTGAAAAAAATGCAGATAGACCCGCAGCTCAACCCTATCTATACTTTTGAGACATTCATTGAAGGTGATTGCAACCGTGTAGCGCGCAGGGCAGGTAAAACTGTGGCGGAGAAACCGGGAGCAAACTCTTTCAACCCGCTGGTTATATATGGTGGTGTTGGTTTGGGTAAAACGCACCTGGCGCAGGCCATCGGTAATGAAGTAAAGAAAAGCAATGCGAACAAGGTAGTGTTGTATGTGAGCTCGGAGAAGTTCATCAACCAGTTCATGGACCACAGCCGCAACAATGCGATCAACGACTTCATTCATTTCTATCAACTGATCGATGTACTGATCATTGATGATGTGCAATTCTTCAGCAAGGCGGAAAAATCGCAGGATGCGTTCTTTGCGATCTTTAACCATTTGCATCAATCGGGCAAGCAACTGATCCTGACATCGGACAAACCGCCGAAGGACATGGAAGGGGTGCAGGAAAGACTGCTGAGCCGGTTCCGCTGGGGGCTGAGTGCCGACCTGCAGATTCCGGACTATGACACGCGGATCGAGATCCTGGAGCGGAAGATGAAAGGGGACGGGCTGGACATGCCGAAAGAGGTAGTAAAATACATAGCGTATAATATTAATAGCAACGTACGGGAACTGGAGGGTGCGCTGATATCACTGTTGGCACAATCTTCGCTAAACAGAAGGGAAATTGATTTAGATCTAGCGAAGAAAGTGTTACGAAATTTTATCAAATCGACCAGTAAAGAAATCACGATCGATACCATCCAGAAGATGGTATGTGATTACTTTGATGTGGCTTACGACAAGCTGTTGCAGAAAACGCGTAAGCGCGAGATCGTGCAAGCCCGTCAGATCACGATGTACCTGGCGAAGGCCTTTACGAAGAACTCACTCAAGACGATTGGTGAGCACTTTGGTGGCCGGGACCATACGACGGTGATCCATTCCTGCCAGACGGTGAAGGACCTGATGGATACGGATGCGGTGTTTCGCGAGAACGTGCTCGAATTGCAGCAGAAAGTACAGCTGGCGGCCATGTAAGTGCATGGTAAGCCGGCAGCGAGGTCCCGGATGTCTGAAAACCAGTAGTTTTTTGACATTTGGGACTTCTTTTTTTGGGTTATGTAAATGGTAATCTTTATTTTTGCCACCCCTTCGAAAGAGGGAAAGAACCGGTGAGGTGGATGAGTGGCTGAAATCAGTAGTTTGCTAAACTGCCGTACGGGTTAAACTGTACCGCGGGTTCGAATCCCGCCCTCACCGCTCTTAATTACCTTTTGCTGATTTGGTAATTTTGTTTTAGCCTTGCAAAGGCAATCGGGAAGTAGCGCAGGCCGGTAGCGCACCTGGTTTGGGACCAGGGGGTCGCAGGTTCGAATCCTGTCTTCCCGACTGAGAGAAAGCCCTTCAACGTAAGTTGGAGGGCTTTTTTGGTTTGTGACCTTTGTTGAGACTTGTGCGCGAAAATTATGGCTCACGCGTCGAGTGTATTTTTTTGTTTTTGGGACTGGGGTGGCAAGGGGCAGATCGGAACCGATAACCGGCGGGACGATTACGAACTCTTGATCACGATTTTTAGGCTGAAAATCACTCCAAACGAATCTGACAATATATTAAAAATTGTCACTTATATTAGGAGGTTAGCTAGTCAGGAATAATTCTTACTTAAAATCTGAGATACTTTGGATAAGGTCATTAGATTCCTCAACTATCCATAAATTATTAGAAATTAGTTTTTCTATTAATCGTTTTTGATTCTCAGAGAATAGATCTACGTCCAGATTTGACAATAAAATAGGATTTTCTGCATTCCTCCATAGGCTTTTGTGTTCTGTTCTATTAATATCTCGAGGTAATCCATTTGGTGTTAAAAGAATTATTTCGGGAATAATTGACTTGACATTTTTAAAAATGTCTAATCCATCATAGTCCCAGTCGCAGCTATAGTAGATAGGTATCCCTCTTCTATCAGCATAGTTGAGTTTCTCAATATTTCGTCCACCGGCGTACCAGAGTTCAATATTGTTGATCCTCGGCTTCTCCGGCATTTTGAGAAAGTACAGGTTTTCGCAAAGCACAATTGCCTTGGGAGTGTTGCAGTGCAATACATAGAGATATTGAAAGTCACGGTTATCTGCAAATTGATCGATGTCCAGAATTTTTTTAACAGCACGTTCTAAGGCTTCGCTGGCATCTAAGTGTTTTTCATGCTTAAAGAACATGAGGGATACACCTCGTCTTGTTTCATTGGATGAGACAATCTGGCTTCGGATTTCGTTCAACTCTCCGCTATCCATTTGTTGTTTCATTTCTTTCAGCCGCAAGATATCATCTACATCGAATTTGCATTGCGGCGTGTTTTCCCCGATGCTTTTCAAGAGGTCTAAGCAATCATTATATTTATTAAGATACCGGCTACGAAATGTCTGGTCGAATAAAGCTTTATTTTTTACAATAATTTCTTTTTTTGTAAACAGCAGCTCCTTTGTTTGATTTGCATGATATTTGAAGATTCTATCATTTCTAAGGCTGTCGCGGTTTTCTGTTTTGCCAGTGTCATAAAGTCTATAAAGAGATTTAAAGGATTGCCAATTCATCAGTTTCTTGCTTTTAAGTAGTTGGTCAGTTCCATTTGCGACTTATTTGTTCTGAAGTAGCTCATGGTTTTAGGATAGTTGATGTCTTCATTTTCTTTTCCCGGGATAAGCTGATGGATAAACCAGCCTTCGTCATCGCCAATGGCATAAGGTTTCGGTGTCATGGTTATAATCTGGTAGCCGTATTCTTTTGCAATTTTAGGGAACAAGCTAAAGTTTACATTATCCAACGTGGCGGATTCTTCCAAAATGATAAAGCGCAATCCTGAACGATTGCCATCCTGCACTATTGAAAGTCTTGCGATACCCAGCAATGCAATGGCAGTGTAACTTTCTCCTGTACTGCCGGGAATATCCTTGCCATTTTTATCGGTAAGCCTTGCCTTCAATACAAAGTAGCGTTTGGGATTTAAAAGATCCTCTACAGCTACTTTTGTTTTGTTACCCGAGTATTGCATGTAAAAGTCTTCGATAAAATTTTGGGGGCTTATTTCTCCGGATACTCGCGTATTGGCAACACTTGAAGCGGACCGCCTCAAATATTCAATCCATTTTATGTCAAGTTTAGGTGTCGGTTCAAATTCGATCCTGAAGTAAAAGCGATTGCTGATAAGTTTGCCCCTGAAAAAGTCGTTCAGATCGCCTACCAGTTTCTTATAGCGGTCAAAATAGGTTTCTGTTTTGCCAAATACTTTTACCAAGCTTTCCAACAATTCATCAGCGATTTTCAAAACCTCCGCATTTAATACCTCCAAATGATCGGTTACTTTATCGAGTGTACTGATTTTATTGCCCAATAAGGCCTTTTCTAATATTGAAAAGGAAAAATTCCGGTTGCGTATCTGTTCATTTACACGAATATCATGGTGGTCCTTCGTTTCGGCATATTTACCTACAACCTGGTTGTATTCATCAATGTATTTACCCGCTGATGCATTGAAGATGTTTTGCAAGCGGCTAATCTCTTGTGAAGAAACCGGATTATTATTTGTATCTGGCAATTGCTGATCCGGATGTTTTGATTGGTACGTGTTTTTCGCTTCGTCAAATATTTTTTGGCTGTTTTCCAAGTCATTGAAAATCCGGTTACGATTTTCTCTTAATAAAGGCAAAGTATTGCTTAATGTATTTGCTTCTGATTGCTCACTATTAAATCTTTCTCTAAGCTCTTCATATGTCCGTCTTGCTTCATCATTACGTCTTCCTGTTTCTTTCAATAAGTTGTCATAACCAACGCCGTCTAAGTGGATGCCATATTCTTGCTTTGCTTTTTCTATTGCGGTTGCCTCTGCTTCCTGTTTAGTTTGTAAATCCATGATCTTGTGATTTACCACGGCACATAGCTGTGCTGCCATTCTATGATTGTTGAGTTTTGTAGGATCTGAAAGATCAATATCAAAATTATATTCATCAAAGACATCCACTGCCGTTCCATTTTGCAAGCTTATATATACTTCCTTTTTCGCTTGCAACAATTCATTTTCTTTTTCGAGATGTGCCTTTATTTGTTCGAGGCTGTTGAATGTAATACTGGAGAGTTCAGGCAATAATGCAGAAGTTTCAGGCACAAATTCATGTAAACTTCCTGTCTGCAACCACCAACCTTTGTTTTGCTTATCTTCTATAACCTGCAAATCGTGAATGAAGTCAACCGATTCTACATAGCGCAGGCCATCGGTAGCTTTTGCTGGCTTGTTCAGCAGAACATCACGTAAATGCACCAGTACGGCTTGTTGTACCATGTTTAAATCGGTGCTGGCCGATAGCGCAGCTACAAATAAGTTGTTCTGCTCCACGTTTGATAGTGTGTTGCTGAATTTATGCAGTTGATCTTCCTGCTGCTCTATTTTTTTTAGTTTATTATTTAACCACTTATCCTGTTCCTCCTTTTTCGTTTCCATCCCCTTTACGGTGTTGTAGCGTTCCAGCACCGGCCTTGAATGTTGAATCCGCTCTTCATAGTGGCGCACATCTTTTTCCATTAACAACCCAATACCTTTTGTTTCCGGCAGTTCGTGCATTAATCCGTCAGTATCGATATCCCTTAGCGCCTGTTCGTCTTCTTTTAGTTGTTTGAGTTTTTCAAATAATGACTGTTTACCTGCAAGGTCTGTAAACACTTCATGTTCTCTTTTTGATAAACGTTCTGCCTCTGTTAGCGATGCTGATAATTGTTCCGATTGCTCAAGGAGTGTTTCATACCTGCTTTCCTTACCAATTAACTCTGCATCCTGCTTGTCAAATTCTATCCGTTTTTTGATTTCATTATGGTGCGCATTTATATACATAGCCGCATCAAGTTTGTAATCCAATTCGTTTCGCTGCTCCTCATATTCTTGTAAGCGACGCAGATCTGCCTGTTTGCCGGTGATGTCGTATATCTGTTCCTTTGTTGTTTTAAATAAATGTAGGAGCTTGGTAATGCTCTGTTCCTGCTGCTGGTATTCATGGTTTATTTCGAATTCATCCTCTTCAAACAGGTATTCAATCAGGCTTTTGGAGCTGTCAATGTCCAGCGCCTTTGATTTTGAGAAAGATTGTATCACTTTGGCATAGGCTTTCAGGTTGCCTTCTCTTACCAGGTTGATGGGCAGCAGTTCATTTTGATAAAGCCAGTTATAGTAAGTGACGCGGTCTTCCTTCGTACTGAAGTAGTGTATGTATACGTTGTGTTCTTCAGGCAATATTCTCGCCAGTTCATCCAATGTATAGGGTTCTTTTCCGGGTTTCAAAAAGTCGGTGCTGAACAACAATTTTTCCGCACCAAACGTATGCTGCTCCAGCTTATCTTTTTCCAGCTCTACAGAAGCAGTAATGATAAATGGTTTCACCAATTGGTTACCATTGGCAAGGATCGCTACACCAATTGTGACGTAGGCATCTTCGCTTACCATAACATTAAAGAAAGTGTAGCCAATACCTGTATCATAAGGCAGCTTTTCAATCTTCCTTTTTTTCTTATCAATACCTTCGGTCGCAAATTTTATATGTTTGGCATCGGCTACAAAAACAATCTGAAAAAGATCTGCAATAATGGATTTGCCCACACCATTGGATCCTGTAAAGTCGGTACGTAAGGTATGCAGTAGGTAGTCCTGATTGTAGTGCTTTAAGAGGCAAACCGTAGAGATGGAATACAGATGAGGCGTCATTGTAAAGATTTAAGTAGTAAAACAAACGTTTCCAGTGATTGCGCAGCATGTTTTTATTATAGTTTTATGTCCGCAAGGAAAGTATCTATGTTTTCAATTTCGCTTTGGTAGATTTCAATAAAGTGGTGAATAGAAGGCAGGATGGTAAAGTGCATTGTTTCTTCCGAGTCGTCTTTTTCAACCAGCCCTATGCGATTGAAGAAGTTGATAACAGTGCCCAATATTTTCTGCACAGCATCCCATTCTTTATCAGTATAATCAGCCCGGATATCATTAAAGAAGAGTTGCTGATAGGCCTCCCTGTGCTCTCCATGTTCTATTTCATATTGTATGTCTTCCCATTGGAATTTTTTATCGTAACTGAAGTAGTTGGCGAAGTACAGGTTGGCCAAAATGCAGGCTACGATGGTAGTCTTACCGTCCATTTCAACATAGAGTGCGGGATCCGAAAGCCGCCCTCTACCGGCCTGTTGAAATTCAAGGTAGAAGTAGGTAACATTGTCATGGCTGCGCTTTTCCAGCACGAGACCATATAAGGTGCTGTAGTAATGCCCCAGGTCTTTTTCAAATTCATCGAGGATGGCAAAAAGTGCAGGCGAGGAAGGCATGATATGCGTTCCCTTAAGTAAGGTTATGTTCAGCTCTGCAAAGAGCTTTTTTACCTGCGGGGTGTTCAGGAATGCGAACCCCGGTTGCTGCGTATCGTTATTTTCCATAAATGAATATCATTGCTTTGATTGCTTGTCAATTCTTCTTCAATCCGGATATGGTTTTGTGGCGAAAGGTTGCGGATGAATTCATAACCTGTCTGTATCCCCAGTTCCAGCCCATCTTCCTGCTGCATGATTTCAAACAGTTTTTTATCCAGTTCAATTTGTTTGGCAAGCGATAGCGCTTCCTCCAGCCGTTCGCAGTGCTGCTGTATCAATATCTGCTTTTGCAGCTCCTGTTCAAATTGATTGCGCTGGCTTTCTTCGTAAGCGGCATCAGCGTCTTGCTCAAACGGTTTGGCTTTCCGTAGAAAGCCCATGTCATAGTACCGGATGTTTCTAAATCTGAATTTTTGCGACACCCAACCTCTGACCGGGAATTTTCCGGGCAAGTGAATGCCTTTGAGGTCTGTTTTGCTATTCTCCAGCAGGTATAGCAATAGTTTTTTTAAGCTGATCTTATACCGTGATTGTGTACGCAGTGATTCCTGTAGCTCTGCGATCTTGGTACCGGCAAAAGCCATTTTCATATTGATCAGATCCAGTTGGGTATCTACTTTTTCAAAGAAAGTCTCTACCTCTTCTTTTATCCGGAAAGCCTCTTGCCGGTTATATTGTGCTATATCATAGTCTGTGTCGTTAGCGGTTGCGGCCAAAGCCTTATCAGAAAACCCATCCACTATATCCCTGAGCCGGTAATGCACTTCTATTTTCATCTTAATGGCTTCGGTTATCTGCCTTGCCTTATCGCCCAGCGTTTGAAAATTCTGGGAGAATTGTTCCAGCATTTGCATAGCAGAAAGGTTGTCTGTTTCCAACACCTTGTTCAATGATTTTACGGCATCATCCACCAATAGTTTCAGGCTGTCTAAATGACCCAATACTACTTGTCGTGCATTGTTCAGAAATCCGAATTTAAACCAGCTTTGCAAAGCTTTGATCTCTTGCGCTGCACTTTCCGGTAAGCTGAAGTAGGTTTCAAAAGTATCTTTCAGTGGAAATTTTAGGTAAGGATTGTTGATTCTTTGTGTAGCGATCTCCACCACTTTTTCAGCATGTGGCGTAAGGATGAAGCGGGTAGCCTTTGCTGGTACACGTTCTAAAAAACTGCGTAGCAAGCTCTTAAAGGTGCGTTCCACCTGCCGGTCTTTGCCTGTGTCTAGAAAGGGAAGCCGCGAAGTATCTGCAATAGCTTGTTTTATCTCGGCGTATTGCATTTCGGACGAAGGATAGTTTATATATAAGTGATACAACACCAGGAATTCAAATTCACTGGGAAACAGCTCCCTGTAGGTAAGGAAAATCTGATCGGGAGTGATTATTTTGTCCTGTGTAGTATGATCCATCTTATCCATTATTCAAACCTATATATGCGGCTGTCTTCGTCCAGCTTTTTAATTACTTCCATCACCTGTGCATGCGGCATGTGATGATGATCGAGCAATGCGCAGTAAATATTGGCGTATTCATTGTAAATATTGGTAGCGAATATGCCGGTATCGTCTGAGCCTACCACGATAGGAGGAATGCTCTTGCCCTCTTCCCGCCATTTGATCCAGTTATAAAGGTGATAAGTGCTGAAGTCTTTGTGAAAACCTATCCGCACATTGCTGGTGGGCAGCGTTTCGATCACAATTTCGCGGCGGTTCATTTCTTTTAGCAGTGCTAATTGGAGCAATGTGATCTGCTCTGCTTTGATTACTTCAAAGGGATTAACGCTGGTAATTTTATGGTGATTTTTTTTGCAGGCTTTGCTATGATATTTTTCAAAGACCTCCCAGGCTTTAGTTGATTTTATATTTTTCCTGCTGTCTATAAATCTAGCATCAAGCGGTAATCGCCATTCCTCATCACTGAAAATAAGTTTTAAGTTGGCGCATTCCCGATCTTCTTCGAGAAGATGAACCGGGCAACACTGACGCATCAGCCATGCTTTTTCTAATACAGTAACAGGATAATGATCATTGTAAATGTGAAAACTTAAGTCCTGTATCTTATTTGCAATGAAAGGAATGATCCCATGTAGGGATTCAATTTTGGCTTCGATGATGAGATGGTATATAAAGATGAGGTCATCGAGGTATTCACCTTGCCTGATTAATATCTGATTTCCCACCACTTGTGCCCATTGAGCAGCAGGTAGTCCAGTTGCCGTTGCATGTCCAATACGATCGCCTTTTTGTAAGTTACAAAAAGTAATCGCTTCATAAATTGCGCGGAGGCCTCCCGGAATATGATAGAAGTCTTCTCCCGCATGATAAGTAAAATGTTTGACACCGTAACGTCGCATGAGGCGGAATACCGGTGCGAATACTTCAGGTGCAGCATCAAATTCATTGGCTGCTGCGTCCACAGCAACCACTCTTTTCCTGTATTTCTTATGGTTGCTAAGCAGCAGCGCTAATACTTTTCCTCTTTGCCATAGGTCATAACGCAAATGCTTATGCCTGATGAAGTCGTCCGGTTTACTATCTGCTTTTTTGATGAAGTGTGCGATCAGTCTTAGCTTGGGTTTATCAAATATTTTCTCATTCCCCTCTTTTTTAAGTTCTTTCAGTTGCTTGCACATTTCTTTCCAGCCGTTCCAGATGTCATTGATAAAGGTGATAGATTCTCGCTCTGTTTTTTTGGGTGAAAACCTGCCTTCGAGGAAGCGGAGATGCCTAGAGCCGTTGCCATGCATCTGGTAGTAACGCCTGCGATAAATGCGTTCGCTTTGCTCCCGCAACCCGTTTAAGGTATGTTTCTGGAATTGGTCAAAGCCATTCTGATGCGTTTGCTGTACCAGCAATCGGTTGGTCAGGCCAAGTATCAATAAGTAAAAGTGAAAGAAACCAGCTAAGGTTTCATTTTTATGTTTCCTGATTTCATCCAGCAATAGCAGGTACATCAATGCCTCTATCGACATCGGATAGGATGACCTGTTGTCAGAACTAACTAAAGATAGAAACGGGTGTTTGTAACTTCCCTGGTAGTCTGAGTGACGGTTGAGTATTTTCTGTAACAATACATACTTGTTCGGAGCAAATGATTCGCCCAAAGAAAATATGTATTCAAAGAAAAAACGCCGTAGCGATTGGGCTGATTTTAACAAGGAAATATAAGTTTTCGGCTCCAGCAGGTGAGATTCTTGTTCTAGTTGTTCTTTGGTCTTTGGATTGCTGAAAGACTCTTTTAAGTCATGGTAGATGCTCTCTGGTGTAAACAGGTAGTCTTGCCATACCTGGTCGGTCTCCAATGCTCCGTTCAAGTGCATGTGTAAGTCATGGAGTCCTTGTTGCTGGTTTAAGTAGTGATCCAACTGTGGAATACGAGCATTGGGAATTGCTGTATATTTTGTATTGGGCAGCAAGTAATCTTTTACAACAGATACCAATGCTGCATTATCTTTTGCATCTATCGTAATCTTGTCCTGCAGGAATATAACTTGCAGCAGCAAAGGCGGTATAAATGTAATTAGCTCCTGCCACTGCGTTTGCATGGTCGTTTTAACATACACTCTTACCCCATCCAGTTCCAGGTAATCTTCTGATAACTCTTTGAGCCCTTTAGTGAGTATGTCGCCAATCGAATCTAATTGTTTAAAGGTTTCATCTTTTGCCAACAGGTAATAAGAATCCGGTACAGCACGGTCCTGCTCTCTTGCTTTAAGAAACAGCCTTCTTTTAATATCGGCAAAGGACACAAATTTGCCGTGTTTGTAACTTTCAAGAGATTCGGTGTCTGAGAGCAAGAATTTTAGTTGTAGCATATTTACCAACGAATATTATTATCCGCTAAATATTTTCTAAAAGCTCTAATGCGCCCTGATGTACGACTATCATCCAAAAAGATGGAAGAAATATATTGTCTTATCAAATTATTACGACGCATAGTCTCTCCTCGATCTCCACCTTCAACAAACCATTCAAAAGGTATACTATGGTTTTGGAGTATTAGTACTAATTCTTTCCGGTTTTTAAGCAAGTCAGGTGTTTCCTCTATTGTATTATAAAGATGCAGATTATCTTGGGGCACTTGTGACCGGATTTCAACAGAATGCAGAAGATGGCTAACTGCATAATGTATTACACTATATCTTTCGTTATCTATTCTTGAATACTTGCCTAATAACTCGATCAATTCGCCGTTTTGCTCAATCCTCAGATATGCAAGTAACAATGGGCAACTTAGTATCCATCTTGAAAAACCCAAAGTATCAAGACTATCGTGATGCCGTCTTTCAATTGCTTTAAGATTATTTATAAATACACCATCATCTGTGTTTGTATTATTAATATTCAGACTTGAAGATGCTCCATCCAGACTCTCTCGTACATCTTCTATAAGTACGGCATTCATAAAAGCGATAATCTGCCTATGAAAAAGTTCATCAAGAGGTAACTCTTTGGTAGCTGATTCTGCAATGTTATTTATAGCATAAAATGATCTTGTGACGGTTCTTCCCAATAAATGAGGCGCAGGCATAATAGAGGTATATGAGGTAATCCATCTTAGAATGCTTTTCACTAAATCATCGTCCGATATGTCGTCCGAATGTTCTTCTTCTTCCAAATTTTTTAAATGTTCAGTTGTTACTATTGCTGCTACATCAATCTGCTTTTTCACAAATCCGACAATAGGATAACTTCTTAGCTGAGATAGTTCTTTCAGAAGCTGTTTTAAAAGTATCACTTTTCGTCCCTCATCTTCGTCCCGTAGAACGATCTCGTACTGTTTGATAATCTCGCCGATGGTCGCCAAGAGTAAATAGAAGGAATATCCTATCCTGGATTCATTTTTATAGCTAAATGTTGCTGAAAAGGCTGGAATGTACCCCAATATCCGTTGCGCCTTATTTGTATTACTTGGTTTGAAAACAACATCAAGCCTATTAGTATAAGATTGCCTGGAAATACTTTTCAAAGCTTTTAATTGAATAAAATAGGGTGTAATATCGCTTACCGGAGTTTCTAGTTCTAGTGCACCATATAAATATGCTTGTATTTTGCCCGTAATATCCCGTAATATATTGTCATGAAATATGCCAGCACGATCACACAAATCCTCTATACTCGGCATAAGCTTTTCATGGAGAAGAGAGCCACCTCTATAGGGAAGGAGGGTAGTTAGATTTCTCAAGTAACCTATTTTAATCATATAATCAAAAATGACAAATCGGTTATTGTTTTTAACAGTATTGGATAACAAAAGATTTAGGGTATACAGCGTTGCATTTAAACTGTCATTTGTAGTTGTAGGTAGCAGTTGGTATAAATCTTCCAGGTTTTGTTTATTCAACAGCAGCTTTAAAATAACGGAATTCAGGTACTTTGGGGCGTTAGCCGCCATGGCTATATCTACTTTTTGCTCCAGTAAATTGGACAGGAAAATGTCAGCAAGCTTATTGTTATCAATTGATACATTACCGTTATCTTTTATTACTGACTCAAATACTAATAGAAATTGTATTTGTGAGCGTAGAGGTTGGCTTAATAAAAATGTAGAAAAAACTTCTATTTGAACTTTATTAAGGATACCATACTGTCCGAATATTCTTTCATACAAATCTTCAAGGTTTTCTTCTACGCTTTTATCATCTAAAGACACGATTAAACCAAGTCTTCCTTTTATAATTTTACGGTGTAGCAGTGTATTAAGATGTATACGGTATTGAGGCTGCATGATCTTTAACATGTACTGGGCCGTAAGTGTCGTGACCAGTGTATTAAAATCTTTTAAGCCATCCTTACGATCAGAATGTGTGCCTTCATATTTTAGTATCTCTTCACCGAAATTTTTCCACTTCTTTTGACGTACAACGGTTGTATACAATTCTAGATCACCGCTTATCAACGTGATGATTCTTGCTCCAGTGAAATATTTACGTATGGTTTCTAATACGACCCAACCTTTAGAGGCATCTACATCAATGTCATCAAAGATTAGCAAGAACGCTTTTTTGTCAATGATTTCGAGTGATTGTTCAAGAAATTTATTAAAGTTTTTAAATAATTTTTGAGAAGCGGCTACGGCCTTTAAACCGTTGTCCATCACAAACTCCGGATCCTGCCAGCTGTCCCCATTATGATTACCTATGCCATCAATAGAGGGTATACCAGCGGCTAATTTATTTAATGAATTACGCCATTGTTTACGTGAAACTGTTGATTTGTTTTCACTCTGAGGATGACACTCTTCTTTAGTCAGCTTTTCTTCTACGAGATCCATGATTAACGAAATTACATTCAAAAAGACATGACCTTTTTCCTCAATTAAAGTGGGGTCAACAATACTTAAAACTTGTAGTTGAGATAAATCAATTTCGCTTTCTTTATCTTTTTTCTCTTGCTCAACCCATTTTTTTATACTTAGCAGAAAAGAAGTTTTGCCACTGCCTCTTGAGCCTAGTAGTGTAATGGTATTATGCAAATACTCTTTTTTAGGGTCGTCAACAGCTAGCTTCAGGGCGTTTTGTATATGCTGAAGAGTGGTAATAAACTCGACTTGATGTATCCGACTTCCAGATTCAAATTCTTTTGCATGATCGCTAGATTTTAGAATGATTTTTGTCGCCTGTACATAAGTGGCTGTATTTTCTGCTGCCATTTTTTAGGAAAAGATTTATTTACATTAAAAATTGTTCCCGATAATAACCCACTTTAAAATCATAAACCGGTCTTTGAGAACCGACGTATTTCTCTTTGCTCCTGAGATAAAGCGGATGTTTGGACAAGGAAATATTAGATGATCCGGAAGGAGAGTAAAGCGCTTTTACCCGCACAGGTCTGCCAAAGAAGGCGTATGGTAGCATCACTTCCCTGGCAGCACGAATGGTTGGTGTTAGTTTCTGTCTGAGTATATTTTCATAAAACAGTTTGAACGCATTGTTATTGCCAAAGGCGCTGGTGCAGAGTATCCGCTCAATCTTTGATTGCCGGATCTGGTCTAAAAGTTCGTGGTTCAACAATTCAGGAACAAGGTCACTGTCTAATGCGGTTGTGTTTTTTCTACGACATTGTTTTATGGTATCGCTGACCGCTATTTTTCTTTGCTGCAGGAAGGAAAGAATACCTTCCAAGGTAACTGGTTGCGCTAATGCGTCGGGAAAAGCGTCGCTAAGGATGTTCCAGATGCTGTTGCGGTTGCCATAAAAGAATGGAACTTGGAAGTCTTCCACGTTATGCGGGTGAATAGTTCCCAGGATCAGCAGCTTACTGTCAGCATCGATGGGATAACGGTTAATATATTGATGCCGTGTTATTATAAAGAAGGTATTATTGGTACTGAGTCGAGAAATTTATATTATCGGGCTATAGTTATATGCCGAGACGATTTGGATGAATTGAAACAATGCTTGACTTTCCTAGTAAGCGAATTTCACTGTTTTGAGCTTCTTTTATAAGAAGCTCACCGTAATTTCCACCCGTTGAACTTCAGTAATGTTGATGATGTTCGCTTATGTGGCACGCACTAGATACTTAATTTGTCTACGTTCAGAAGAGGGGATAGTTTTAGAAGAAATGAGCGAAGATAGAAATGGTGAAAATCTCCGCAGCATGTGCGTAAGGTGGTGGAAGATGTCATATTCAGATAAGGTTTGTTAACGCTGAAAGTAATAAAACTTTTTATTTTATTCAAACAACTCGGTTTTTTTCGGAACTTTTTTCGCAGGTTTCATGATTACGATCAAGAGCCATTTTTTTCAATCAAACCAATGTTCGGCCATTTATACATACTGTCATCTGGTACGGCATAAAAAGGGGAAAAATCCCCGGGGGGATAGGCATCTGTCGTCTGGGATGACAACAGTTTCGTATGCACGAACCAATGCGCGTTTTGTCCGGCAGTACGTATGCTTGGGAGATGTTACGGTATTGTTTAGAACGTATTTACCGTTCACACATTCGGAGATACAACCGACACAAGCCTGCACCTGTCACATTTAAAGTCATAGTATCCATGCAGGGCCGTTTTCAAGTTCCACTTCTTTTTACAGACCGGGCAGGGGCGGGCCAGTTGATCGCCTTTTGCTTTGCGGTAGTTGTGCAGATAGTAAAATGTAGGTACCAAAGTCAGTTCTTCGATTTTCCGGCAGATGGTAAGCCCTTGCCGGGAGAGTTGAGAAGTTGGTTCCTGCATTTGGTTCAACGCCCACCGTTCGCCCACTTCAGAGTTCATTTGCAAACTGTCGCAGGAGATGTAGTTGGTTTGCCAGCTCAGGATAGGCAGGTAGCCGTGATCATAATAAACAGGAATACGGTATAGCGGCACCGATTTATTACAGGTGCCGCAGGTCAGTGGAGAGTCAATAGAGAGGAAGTTTGTGAAGAGCAGATAAAATTCAGATTTCTTGCAGCTACATGGGCCTTTATAGCTTTCGTGTGATTTACCAACTGTCCGTATTTCCAGCTTCGTACCACAGAGCTCTTCCACAATTTTCTTTCTGTTATTTACATAGAAGTTGTCGAATTTTTTGTCCAGTGATTTTTTTTCCAGCGTATAGGGTAGGCAAATAATTTTATTGTCGCTTATGTATTGCGATTCTATTGTGCCTTGCGTTTGCCCGCTACGTCGATAGGAGCCGAGCAGGAATTCGAATTCTTCAATTATCTCATTTCTATCAGCCTTGGTCTTTATTTGAATCGAAATTTCCTGGATGTACATTTTTACGTTTTTATCTTCCTGGCTACTGTGCGGGGAACAGGACTTAGTACCAAAATTACATTGGGCTAAACAGATTTGCAACCCCCAATCACGTTAAAGCTAAATTATTGCAGTTGGCATCACTGCCCCTGCACAAAAATGTCCCGTTTCTATTTCCCCTGATCAGCCGGCACTTCTAATGATATCGACTTCCAGTTCATTATAGTCTTTTAATAGATCCTGAACGAAGTGGAATGAATCATATTCAATTCCTTTTTTAATAATTACTTCTATTTCTCTGCCATTATAAAACAGGATCCGTCGGCCGTTATGTTCCAGGTCTATGTAGGTCATGATCGACCCGGCAGCCTTCGAAAACGCAAGAATCCATTTTTTAACCGATAAGGAACGTTCGAGCATCTGGCTCATTTCAGTGGTCACGGCTCTTAAATCAATTTCATAGACCTCATGATGTTTCAGCCTGGTGATGGTTGAATCAAAGAGACCAATGCCAATCCTGCAATCGCCCAGGTAGGCCGCTGCAAAATTGGCTTTGAAATCTTCAAGTGAATCCGGCATCCTATATTCCGCATCCCATGACGCAAGTGAGGCAATTATATCCGGATCTATACCAAATATCAGACTGGTCGAGAAGGATATGCGCTTGAAATCGGTAATAACCTGGTTTGCCTCTATTTTTTGATTGCCATTCAGCAAGGAAAAGTGGCCGTTGATTTTCAGGATTTCGTTGGCAACGGCAATTTTAATAGCCGTATTGTTCTCCTCCTGTGAGTTGGCACAGAGCCATTGCAGGCATTGTGGTAGTTTTTCTTTTCTTACATATGTCCTGATCGAATAGTCCAGTCCCATTTTGAAGTTTCTTTGATAGTGATGAAAATATGGGATGTAAGTTACATAGAATACGGGATAGCCGTTCCGCGTCCCGCGACATTGCCCACATTTTTTAGGCGGTACCGCCGTTCACTTATACACCTGTATATTTCGGCGATGTACCGCCGGCCCGCACTATTATATCGATTGCCCGCCGTCTACCAGGAAGTTGGCACCTGTTACGAAAGATGCCTCCTCACTTGCGAGGTAGTGAATCATACCGGCCACTTCTTCGGCTTTGCCCATTCTTCCCGCAGGAATACTTTGTATCAATTGGTTTTCTAACTGTTCATCCAGGCCGATTTTTTGCATGATTTCAGTAGCCACCGGGCCGGGGCTGACGGCATTCACACGTATTTTTCTGGGTGCCAGTTCCAGTGCGGCGATTTTTACCGTCGCATTGATGGCCGATTTGCTGGCTGCATATACAGAAGCGCTTTGCGGAGAGATGGTTGCCGATGTGGAAGAAAGCATGATCACGGAAGCACCTTCACCAAGTAGCGGAATAAACCGGCTCAGGGTAAAATAAGCCCCCTTGAAGTTGACATTCATTATTTCATCAAATACACTTTCTTCTATTTTTTCTATTGTTGAAAACCGGGTAATGCCGGCATTGACCAACAGGATATCGACCTTACCGAATTGTTGGGCAACCTGCTGCACAAGCTTGTCGATGTCCCCTAAGTTACTTTGGTCTGCTACGAACCCGGTTACCTCCAGTTCAGCCGCAGCCGCTTCCACGGCCTCTTTTCTCCTTCCCGTGATAATTACATTTGCCCCGTGGGCTTTGAGCCTTTTCGCTGCAGCATAACCGATACCACTGTTGCCGCCGGTTATTACGGCAATTTTATTTTTGAGCGTTTGCATTGTTAGTTATTTTATTAGTTATTGAATATTACAGGGTGAATGTTATTCCCGTCATTTCTTCGCTAAGCGTCCACAGTTGTTTTGCGCTGGCTTCATCCAGCGAGTACAGGTTTACACCTCTTCCTTCGGACACATTTGTACCAGGCGAAGCGATGTCCGCATCCTCACAGTAAACACCTCCAATAGTATTTAACAGAGGAGAGGTGGCGCACCAGACTGTTGTGGCAGCACCTTGCGGAATTGTTTTAAGTGCTGCGGCTACTTCCGGCAGCATATTGCCGTCTGCGTCCACGAACCCCATTTGCTGAAACAGCTCTAATGGTGCTTCTCTTCCGAGTTCCGTTCCTCCGATAGAACCGGGATGTACGGCATAAACCCTCACGTTGTAATCGCGTGCACGGTTGTCCAATTCCATTGAAAAAAGATTGACCGCTGTTTTTGACTGGCCGTAAGCGGCCAGTGTTTCGTAGGCACGATGCAGAAAATTGGGATCTTCGAAATTGAAAGGCGAGAATTGATGTCCCTGCGAAGACACATTGATAACCCTGGCGCCACCCGCTTTTTTAAGCGCAGGCCATAATCTGGCCGTGAGTTGAAATGGTGCCAGGTAGTTGGTCGCCAGTTGCGATTCAATACCGCGCTGGTCGCGGCGAAGTGGTACCCACATGATACCTGCATTATTGATGAGCAAATGCAGCGGCCGGCCGGATGCCATAAAACTGTTTGCAAATGCATCAATGGATGCCGGATTGAGCAAGTCCAGTGACATGATTTCTACATTGTTGATGTTCTCCAGGTTTTTCCTGGCCTTTTCAATATCCCGTGCAGGTACTATTACTGTTGCGCCTGCTGCTGCCAGCGTTCTCGTTGTTTCCAGGCCTATACCTGTATTGCCACCGGTTACAATGGCGATCTTGCCTGTAAGATCGATGCCTTTGATTACATCGCTGGTGGTTGATTTTGCATTAAAGCCGGAGCCGGTTGATTGTTGTAAGGCCCCCTGATAATTGTTTTGTGTCATTGCTATTATTTTTATTTGTTGATACAAAAATAGACAGCCGTGACGCTGGTGACTTTGTTGAAACGTCCGAAGTTGTTTTGTTCAAAAGGTCATTGCCGGATGCTTGATCCCTATTGAATCGATTCCAACACAAAGCCCTTCAACATTGTTGAAGGGCTTTGTAAAATCCTGTGCTTCTTTTTATTTATCGGTTTCGCAACACCTACAACTTTACAAATCTTCCAAACCATTCCTTTGTCCCGTCATTAAGCCGTATCGTGTAGGTGCCTTTTGCAAGACCCGATACATTTGCCTGCCATACGCTTTGGTCGTTCAGTTCTTTAAACATTACCTGCCTGCCGGCAATATCGAACACGGTAAGTTGTATTTTCTTTTGAATACCCGTGTATTTTATGGTGAGGGTATTCCCTGCCGGACTGGGATAAACGAATAACGCTGCTGCTTCTTTTTCAACTATGATAGTAGCAATCGGGCTGTAAGTGTACCGTGCATCTCGGTCCACCTGTTTCAGGCGGTAATAATTAGTGCCTTGGACGGGTGCATTGTCGGTAAAGTTGTAATAGTGCGTGCCGCTGTTATCAGCAGCATGGACGATACCGGTTTTTCTGAAAACAACGCCATCGTTGCTTCGTTCTATTTCAAAATGAGATGTATTTATTTCATTGCTTGTTTGCCAGTGCAGCAGCACCTTTTCATTTTGCTTAACGGCAGAGAAAGAAAGCAGGTGAAGTGGCAGTAAGCTTTTGCCTCCTAAAATATATTCGGTGCTTTGCCCGGTAAGCGTTAGGGTATTAGCGCCGATATCCAAAGAAGCTTCGCCATCTGTCCAGGTAGTGACCGAGTTGTCGTTTCGTTTATATAACGCAAGCGTACTTTCATTACCTGCATTTACATTCGGGTTACCGGTATAGTTATAGACAGCCGTGTATTGCGGCGAGGTGCCGCCTGCCAGGAATACACCGAAGTAGTTGTTCATCGTGCCGATACTGGCGACACCGCTTAGTGTATTTGGCTGCTCATCTACCCTGTATACCTGTATGCCATCCGGGTTACCCGAAGAAGAGGTAACGGTAAAGTTTTCACCATTCGCGTGCGCAATATTGGCCGTTTTCACCGCATTTACATAATCGTGTACCGATGCATTGCCAATAGGGGCACCGCTTGTTATCCTCGATGAGCCGTTGATCAGTACGCCGTAATTTGAATGATCACTTTTATCAAATAGGGAGTTGCCCAGGGTTTCATCAAAGTTGTAGTAGGCTGACAGGTTATCGAACAGTATATCTGTGTTGGTAATTTTTTTACACATCCTGTCGCGGAGCTGGCTTTGTGTAAGGGCTACATTCCAAAAACGCACTTCATCCAGGGTACCCTGGTGCGGTGAGCCGGCAGAGCAGCAGGAGTTATTCATGCCCAGCCGCCAGGGCCGGTCGCCGGTTTGCAGTGCCGCGCCATTGGTCGGTATGCTTCCAGGCTGCTGCACGCCATCTACAAACACGACAAGATTGGTACCATCATTCACTACTGCCACATGATGCCAGGTGTTGTCATTGATTACTTTTGTTGTTTGCAGTTCCAGGTCGCCGCAGCAGAGGCCATGCCATACACCGATCATGCCGCCATTGGTCGTAATGCCAAAATCGCCATCCGAAGTGGCGCTGTTCGCATTGCCCAGTATGGTTGGTTTTTGCCAGTAGGTAATGTTGGTTCTGTTTTCTGTTGTTTTGATCCAGAAATCAATGGTAAATTGCGTGGCCCCATTCAGCAACGAAGGCAATTGTACATAGTCGTCATAGCCATCAAGCGTAATGGCATTACCGCTACCGGGCTTAGTGGTGGCTACTTCGTTAAAGTATTGCGTGGCTATTTGTTCCGGCGATAATACCCCATCATAGATTTTTACCTCGTCAAGCGTGCCGTAAAGCGGGAAGGCGAGGTTGCCGTTTTCATAAGCCGCTCCCAGTATAACCGGCGTGTTATCATATTGGATAGCGGAGGCATAACCGCCGGTAGCAGCCAGCACACCATCTACATACAGTGACCGGTTGCCGTTAACAGCATCTACCGTAAAGACAAGGAATTTCCATTCATTATTGATGCGTGGTGAGGAAACAACCTGGTTGTCTCCACAGCTAAAAGAGTTGGACACATAACCGCTGAAACTGACACTTTCCGTTCCGAAGTACCACGAATCATTTGCGCAGGTGCCAATTGCCTTGTCTACAAAAGTATTCAGGCTGATACCGTCTAACACATTTACCCAACAGGAGATAGACAGATTGTTTGGCCGGAGCAAAGCATTGTCTGCCACCTGGATAGAACTGATCGCTATGCCCGGAAAACGCATGGCGCTGTTGGCATTGCCATACCTGTCGGCAACAGGTGTAAGGGTGCCGGTGATAACACCGTTTAATCCATTACCGCTTACATCGTTGGCGTTGCCATTGAGTGGATAGCTGGCTATAAGCGTTTGAGCGGCAGCCTGGCGGCCACTACCAATAAACCCCAGCGTCATGGCAATAAGAACAGGGACTAAAAGATGTTTTTTCATATTAGAAGAATTGATTGAGGGAGCAGCGTTACTTTTTTCCATACACAAAATTGGCAGCGTGAATGTAGGCGGCTGGAGTAGCTTGTACAATCGTAAAAAAGTATGATTTTTAAACCCTGAGATTGGACTGTGTAATTGCAAGTGGTCAATCTGGTCAGCAGATTGCATGAAACATCTTATTTTTAAACTGTCGAATATTTACTAAACCGAATAGTATGAAGAATACAGTTTTTATATTTTGGCTGGTATTTACAACATTAGCTGCACAGGGCCAGGGGAAGAAGTTAACTTATCCGCTGACTGACACGATAAATCTCCGGGCCAGTAACGTTGTTATTGAACCGGAGGTATACAAAACTAAACGCTCTGTGAGAGTAGCCGACAGTGATCCCAAGCTTGATACGGAGTTGCGGTTGGTGAAGTTGGCAGACTCTACTTTTCATAACGGAACGATCGAAGTGGAGCTGGCCGGGGCGCCCATGAAAAATAGCGGTGAGGATGCAAGAGGTTTTGTTGGGGTTGCTTTTCGTATCGATCCTTCCAATTCAAAATTTGAATGCATTTATCTAAGGCCCACAAACGGACGCGCTGATGACCAGGTCAGAAGAAACCATTCTGTTCAATACATTTCTTATCCTGATTATCCGTGGTATAAACTGCGGGAAGAGTTTCCGAAAAAATATGAGACCTATGTTGATCTCGAAACGGGCCAATGGACCAAGGTTAAAATTGAAGTAAAAGGGAATACAGCAAAATTATTTGTCCATGGCGCAACGCAGCCGACATTGATTGTTTCGGATTTGAAACATGGTGATAAGCTCACAGGAAGCATCGGGCTTTGGATCGGACCGGGAACAGAAGCCCATTTCAGAAATTTGGTGGTAACGAAACAACCTTAAACAATTCATGCGCATCGGGGAGCTCAAGCGTGTTTCCTTACGACTGTAACCCTTGATTGATTCAATCGGATTTACCAGGAACAATTTAGAATAGCACGGGGCAAATTAAAAGGCGTAGTACGCCCGCATAAAAACGCATACTTTTTTTATTTTTCCTTCCCTAATTTTAGCGGCACCGCTGAACGCGGGCTGCCAACATGAAAGTATTATATTCCCTTTTCTTCTTTATTTATTCAACCACTGTAGTTGCCCAAACCATCAACTTATCCGGCACCGTCAAAGATTCCGTGTCCTTCCTCACAGGCGCCACCGTTTCCCTTTCCCCTGATCAGCCAGCAGTGCTCACCGACAGCAACGGCCGGTTCAACTTTTCCCTGAAAGAAAAGAAAACATACCGCCTTGCTATCACGCACGCAGGCTACCAGTCATACGAACAGGTCATTGTCCTCAATTCCGATACCGATCTCGGAATAATAGCACTCCGTTCCAGTACCACCACCATGCAGGGCGTTGTGGTTACCGCACAGAAACCCGTGATCGAAATCGGCAGCGACCCTAATACGCTTGTCTATCATGTGGCGGCCTCGCCAGACGCTGCGGGCCAATCGGCGCTGGAGACGTTGAAGAAAGCGCCGGGTGTTTCCATAATCAATAATACCACTATCAGCCTCAATGGCCGCTCAGGCGTTACCATTATGCTCGACGGCAAACTTTCTTATTTATCCGGAAAGGAATTAATCGATCTGCTCCAGGCAATGCCATCCTCCTCGATTAAAAGTATCGAGATCATCAATAGCCCGGGCGCTAAGTATGATGCTGCCGGCACAGCAGGCATCATCAATATCCGTACTAATAAGATCCAGACCTCGGGATTAAACGGCAGCATAGGCTCGGGATTCAGTTACGGCATTACATTGAGGCAGAATACAGACATCAACCTGAATTACCGCAAGAACAAACTCAGTACCTTCTTTAGTTATAGTCATTTTGTTGGCCGGTATACTTACGATTACGGAACGGACCGTCTGCAGAATAACCGAAGCTATTTCAGCAGCACGTACGACGAAGACAAAAGACAGCGCTTCAATTCAAGATTGGGGATGGATTATGCCATCAATCAAAAACACACGGTGGGATGCATGGCCAGTGCCAATTTCATCACCGGCGGCGGCCTGACAGATACCCGTACCGTGATCAGTTTACCAGGTTCCGTTGTCACCGACCAGCTATTGGACGCGATCAATGATTATTATTTCCAGCATACCCGGCGCTATAATGGAAACGTCAATTACCAGTACGAGGACAAAGCAGGACGCAGGTTGAATTTTGATGCAGATATCGGTTATTTCAACAAAGCCAATAAAAACCTGCAGTCGAACCAATACCTTGATGCGACGGAAGTATTGCAGAGCGATACGCGTTACCGCACCCTCAACGAGATCGATATTCGGCTTAAGGCAGCGAAAGTTGATTACACCAGCAACCTGTGGAACGGTAAAATAGAAGCAGGGATGAAAATAGCCGGTGTAAAGTCGGTCAACGACGGACAGTTTTATCATGTAAAAAATACCGACAGTTTAGATAACCGCCGTTCCGATTATTTTTCTTTTAATGAAACGGTCACCAGCGCCTATATCAGTTATAAGAATAATTGGGAAAAATGGTCCTGGCAGGCTGGGCTCCGCATGGAGAATACCGACAATAGGAGTGATACGATCAAACGGAATTATACCAATTTTTTCCCGGCGCTCAGTATTGGATACAAACCGCGCGACGCACATAATGTTAGCCTTGCTTATTCACGCCGCATCGACCGCCCGGCTTATCCTGATCTCAATCCCTTCGTTTATCTGCTGGATGAATTGTCCTATTGGCAGGGCAATCCTTATCTGCAGCCGCAATTGACCGATCGTTACAGCCTGCAATATGTGTATCGCAGTTCAACCGTGATCGGTATTAATTATGCGAATACCACTCATTATTATGCACGGATTACCGATAGCATCAACGGCAATCAGCTTGTCATGATTCCACGTAATGTGGGTAGCCAGCGAAGCTTTGGATTTACGTTGACACAAATCATAAAAATCAGGAAGTGGTGGGATGCTACATTGAATGCATCCGCACTCCGGTTACGTAATGATATCACCTATACGAAAATGGTCAACTTCGCCGTGAAGCAGTGGGCAGGCCGGATGAACCTGGTACAACGGTTCAAGATCAGCAGCACATTTGGAGCAGAACTAACGGCCATTTATAACAGCCGCCGTTTGAATGCGGCCAATGAAGTGCACCGGCATACGAGCCAGGTCGATATAGCGCTGCAGAAAACATTTGGAGAACATGCCATTGTCCGCCTTGCGTTCAACGATATTTACAAAGGCACCCGATCGCGCAGTGTGCAGGATATGGACCAGTTTTATATCCGCAGCTATGGTTACTACGAAACGAGACAGATCCGTCTCAATTTTACCTGGAAGCTGATCGATAAAAACAGCAAAGCGCCCCGTGTACGCAGCTCCGCGCTTGAAGCAGAAAACGGAAGGGTAAGGTAGTGGTGATTCCTGAGCATCAGGGATACAACAAATACTTCGCTCTTGTCGCTTTGAACTGTTGTAATCCCGGTTCCCAGCTTTTCCGGATATCAGCTTCCGACATGCCGGCAATGATCTGCTTTCTTAACTGATCCGTACCAATGCGAAGGTCGAAAGCCGAGATATCCTGCCCTGCCCTGCCAGGCATAAAGAAATGGGCCTTGTCCGGGTAGGCATTGTACAGTTCAATCAATAATTTAAGATCGATCTGCCGGCTTTTGCGCAATTGGCTGATATCATAATTGCGGAGATCAAGCCCGTAACAAACCGAGTCTTTGTGTCGCGGGCTTTCACTCATCCCCGGAATACTGACGGGTTTATAGGAAAACGAATATTGTCCTTTCAGTGCGGGAGCGCCTAAGATGGTGAAGGGCATGTACGTTCCGCGGCCTTCGTTGATAGCCGTGCCTTCAAACATACAAAGGCTGGGAAACAACATTACCGCCTGTTGTGTATTTAAGTTGGGCGAGGGCTTCACGGGCAACACATACGGCATGTCGTGGTTGTAGTTGGCCACTTTTATGACTTTAATGTTGCAGGGTTTCTTCAGGTATCCTTCACCATTGAGGTATTGGGCAAACTCGCCGATCGTCATGCCGTGGGTCATTGGTGTGTAATGGATGCCGATAGCCGATTTGAACCTGTCTTCTGTCATCACCGGCCCATCGACTACATATCCGTTGGGATTGGGTCTGTCCAGTATAAGCAGTTCCTTGTCGTTTTCCGCGCAGGCCTGCATTACGTGTTCCAGCGTATTAATGTTAGTATAGTAACGGCAACCCACATCCTGGATGTCAAAGACCAGGAGGTCAACATCGGCCAATTGTTCTTTTGTCGGCTTTTCGTTTCTGCCGTATAACGAAATAATAGGGATGCCTGTTTTGGCATCTTTTTCATCGCCGACCACCGCGCCGTTGCTGGCATTTCCTCTGAAACCGTGCTCCGGTCCAAATACTTTTACAATGTTGACGCCAAGACTCAACAGGCTGTCCACACTGCTTGTGCCACCGATGATGGAACTCTGATTAGCGACTAATCCAACCCGTTTTCCTTTGAGGTAGGGGAGGTATTTTTCCGTCTGGTCAGCACCGGTAATGATTCCGGATTTCCCGGATGGGCGCTGACCGGGTGACGCTTGTATCGCGCAGTTAATATGGCTCACAGCTACAAGGGCTAAAAGAAGGAAGGCGGTAAGTCTTTTCATTTGCTGAAGATATAGCATAAAGCGATAGCGGCATTACAGAAGACGGTTCTTCTCGTCAATTGTCTCGCTCATTGAAACCCATCAGCGTATTCCTTTAATCGTCGTACTAAAAGCCCGGAGTCCTGAAGTGATGTGCTGGATTCGCCTGGATATTTTTGTTTAAGCCATTCCTCGAATCGCTGGCTTTTTTCCGCCACTTGTTTTAAATACAGGCTATAACCGGCAGTGGTATCGATGGTTGCCTTGACAATTTTTCCCTGTTCATTCACCGAGAGTTGGAATTCCCATTTGGGAAAGTCAATCCGGAGATAGTTGAGGTAATCACTTTCATCTTCCACTAAAACTGACGCAACGAGATGTTGTTGGGTTACCGATACAACGCTGAACTTTCCGTTGAAATTTTTCGACTGCGGAATATAATTTTCGATGAATGATCTTTTGTCATGGCTATAACTGCTGTAGGTACGCCTGAGCTGAAAGTCATCCGTAAGTAAAGACTGTAAACTATCCACCTGGTAGTTGTTTACAAAAGCAAAAAATTTATAGACAGCAGGAGATCCGGAAGCTTGCCCGTAACAGTACAACTGATTCAATCCGGTAACCAATAGCAGTATTATATAGACCTTTCGCATATCATGCTTATTAAGTGCCGCACTTCGTAATAACGGCTGAAGATTTTATATTAAAAATACGTAATGAGGGCATTTTAAAATCGGAATCACTTGGCCCTTTTTTCGCGGAGTGATTTTATCGGAGGATGGCCTGGTTCGTTATTTTGGATGATCGTTATATACACCTGTCTTATTATTCAGGCATAATCCACGTCGCGAAATCATTATCTCTCTATCTTAGCGCTTCAACAGCCGAAACTATGCCCTCAAAAGCCCGGAACCTTTTTTTCTATTTCATTCTCACATTTACCTTTCTTCCGGCCCGAAGCCAGGACAGCCTTCTCCTCCGCTCCGATAAACTGTTAAGCGACATCAAAGACGCTCCCCACGACAGCATCCGCCTGAAACTTTATACCGAACTCATCGACCTCAACACTGAAAGCCGCCCTTCACTGGTATCTGGCTGGGTGGAGAAGGCCGTTGCCATCGCCCGCAAAAATAATCTGCCCGCAAAACAACTCGCCTTTGAGCTCAAAGAACTCCGTGCCCTGAATCTCCAGGGGCAGTTCACCACCACGCTCGACAAAGGAAAACAAATTGCGCCGCTACTCGAGAAAACCGGTACACCCTTGCAGAAAGCGGCCTACCTGCTCAGTCTCGGCAATGCCAGTCAGCGTACCGGCAACTATGAAATGGCCGCCACTCTTTTCACACAGGCAATAGACGTGTGCGAGAAAAATGAGATCCGCGATATTGAGGTACGTGCCGCCATGAACCTCGGCAACCTGTACCAGTTCCTGAACCGTTACGATGATATGCTGCTGCATTTGCAACGCACATTGGTAAAAGCAGAGCGGTATAACCTGGCAGAAGATATTCCGATGATCAAGTTCAATATATCCAATGCCGAAGCCCATCTGAACAATTTCGGCAAGGCCATCGACTATTTATTGGAAGTATTGCCTTATTATCAAAAGACCAATAACCAATATGCCCTGGGTCTGGCTTACGCTAATTTATCCTGGTGTTATTTCAAGTCACAAAAGCGAGAGCTGGCGCTGGATTATGCTTATAAAAGCTATGCTATCCGTTCCGCCCTCAACGATAAAGCCGGTTTGACGCACCTGGAACTTAACCTGGGCAAAATATACCTGGAAAATGCGCAATACGATTCCAGCTTTAAATATGCCAGCTCCTCTTTGCAAAAAAGCCTTGCGTTAAAATTAATCACCGACGTCAGGGACAATTACGAGACCCTCGCACTGCTGAAAGAAAGACAGGGTGAGTACGCAGAGGCCAACAAGTACCTGCGCAAATTCTACGAATGGAAGGATTCCATTTATATACAGGAGCGTGACAAAGGTTTGGGCAAAGAGCTGACGGCCTATAAGTCTTCCGCTACTGATCAGATCAACGGGGAGCTGAGGGCGGCGAAACAAAAAGTAAAAATATACCAGGTGATCGTCGTTGGCCTGTTTTTGTTACTTGGCTTTGTGTTGTTAAGATCATTTATTGTCCGGAGAAAGCATAAAACCCCATCAACCAGCGAAGCCGGCTTACCACTCAGTGATGAGGAATCCATGGTACAGGCGCTTAAATTCCAGGAAAAAAAGGAGCTGCTGAACGAAATAGATGAGCTGCGGGTGAAAAATGAAAAGATCTTGCAGGAGTTAAATACGCAAAAATCCACGGATATCACGGCCCTTCGTGACATGATTTCTTCCAACAAACTTCACTCCGATGCTTATTGGAATGAGTTCCTTTTGCTGTTTTCAAAAGTGTATCCGTCATTTTTTGAACGAATGAAACAGGAGTATCCTGTTTTAAACCAGAACGAACTGCGCATTGCAGCATTGATCAAGTTAAACCACAGTATTACGGACATGGCAAAGGCCCTGAATATAACCGTAGACAGTGCCCGCAAAGCCCGCTACCGGCTTTACAAAAAGATCGGCTTGTCGAACGACCAGGAGCTGATCGACACGATCATCCGCCTCTAAACTATTCTCCATCAGCAACAATTGCGGGTAAAACAGGGATTTGTCCCTGATTTGTCCTGCCCGGTCACGCCTTTTTCCCAACCTCTGGCGGCAGCCGGATAGTAGCTTTGATATCATTATCTCAAGGACGATTACAACAGGCCATGCCGCCATCTTCTTCCTTTAATTGATATCAAACCACCAGCCCTCCATGAAGATTTTTCTCTCACTAACGGCCGGCCTTCGGGCATTCACACGGAATAGGAGAGACTTCCTGCCTCGGGTCAGACCGTCCTGCTTCACCCTCTAAATCGATATATTATGCATAGAAAACTACCCTGTTTATTCCTTTTTGCTTTGGTTTTAATGAGTACTGTTAACGCACAAACGCAATTCTGGTCAGATAATTTTGAAGATGCCGGTTCGCCTTCTGCGGGTAGCCGGACGCCATCTGTAGCCGAGTTTATCAGTTGCACCTCTCCCGGGTTGTCTTATTTCAAAAGAACAACCGGTACCGAAATCAGCCCGATCGTTTTTTCCGGCTTTTCGGGAGCCAAGTTTTGGGCGGCGATGGATATTGATAAGGGTTCGGGATGCGGAGCCAATAATACCATCAGCGCAGCTCAGTCAATAACCTGGTCGGGTATTAACATTGCCGGTAAAACGGGGTTGTCCTTCCGCGGGCTGTTTGGTGCTAATTCCACGGCCTTATTTCAGGGCTTATTTTTTTTACCGAGTACCGACTCTATGTCCATTGCCTATCGTATCGATGGAGGCGCCTGGATCAAAATTGTGGGTGTTCATTGCAATGACAATACGGCGACCGGCGGCCCGCTTGGATTTGACCTGAATGGTGACAGGATCGGGGACGGGGGTATTTATACGCTGGGGAATACTTTATCAGAAATCACTGCCAATATTCCAGGTACCGGCACTACCCTTGATCTGCGGTTTAATATTTTCGTTAACAACCAGAATCCGGGCGCGATGGCCTTTGATAATTTCCGTCTTTATTCCTCCTCTGTATTACCCCTCACATGGGCCTCTTTCAATGCGCGCAATCAGGACAACGGAGTGGCACTTGACTGGAGCACGGCCTCTGAACAGCATACGAAAGATTTTACCGTTCAGCATAAAACCGAAAACGGTACATGGAACGATATAACTGTGGTTGCTGCCGCAGGTAACAGCAGCTCACTCCGCAGTTACAGCTACACACATTTATCACCTTCCAACGGACTTAATTATTACCGCATCCAGCAAACGGACCTGGGTGGCAGGGTTAGTTATTCCGATGTGAGAATGATCAGGTTCAGTGCGGCAGCACAACGGCTTATTATTAAAGAAAATCCGGTTGTCAATGGTGTGTTGAAAGTGCAGGTAAATCAACCTGCTGATGTATTTCTTTATGATGCACAGGGACGTTTGGTATGGCAGCAGCAACAGGCAATTGGCCAGCTTTTCATTCCCGTGGATCGACATCCCAAAGGGATTTATACATTGAAGTGTAAAGGGGATGTGCGGAAAATCGTAGTGCAATAGGATCAGACGGTTCTAAACGCAAGAAAAGCCTTTCAGCTAATGCTGGAGGGCTTGCTTGTTTCGGACGGTCCGGTCTTCCGTTTATCTATAAAAAATATCTGTTGCCTTATTACGCCAGTCGGTGTTTGACGACAGGTTGGGGTTTTTGCAGGATAAAACTACTCAGCCCGGATAAGCAGGACAATCGTAGGAAAGCATGATTTTCAATGTCGCTGAGGAATCATTTAAAAACAGGATTGCTTTATAAAAAGAGGCGGCTTAATTTGCACTGAGTATTGGTGTGGGTGAGCTGATTAAGCCACCTGTTTAACTATCAATTACCAGTATGCGCATCATGAAAACAAGCCTGTTCATTGTAGACGATCATTATATAGTCATCGAAGGGATTCGTGCCCTGTTGTTGAACGAAGAATCTATTGAATGGATGGGACATGCCACGAATGCCGAGTCATGCCTCAGTTTTCTGAAATTGCAGCAACCGGAGATAATATTGATGGATATTAACCTGCCCGATAAAAGCGGAATCGATTTGTGCAGGGAAGTAACAAATCTGTACCCTTCCATACAGGTAATAGGTCTCAGTACTTTTAACCAGCAGGCGGTTGTCCACGACATGGTAGAAAACGGTGCTTCGGGATACCTGTTAAAAAATGCGACCAAAGAGGAAATCATGCTGGCGCTGAGAACCGTGCAAAGGGCAGAGATGTACCTGAGCGAAGAAGTAGCTGCCGCCTTACGGGCGCCTGTAGAAAAAAAGCCGCCCATAACACGGCGGGAGAAAGAAATACTACAACTGATAGCACAGGGTTATACCAATATTGAAATAGCGAACCAGCTGTTTATCAGCACAGCCACCGTAAATACGCATCGCAAAAGTCTTTTGGAAAAATTTGAAGCCAAGAATACCGCCATCTTAATCGGACGGGCGAATAAACTCGGCCTCGTATAATTCGTGGTTGGCTACTCAGAGCCGCGAAAGGATTTCTGCTTTCTTGGCTTCATATTCTTCCTGCGTAATCAATTCGTTTTCGAACAGTGTCTTTAATTTTTTCAGGGAAGCCGTGATCTCATCTTCAACGGGCTTGGGTTCTTCTGGTGCCGGCGGCTGTGGTGCCTGCGAAGAGGGTAGTGGCGCGCTTACGGTGATCCGTTGCGCTCCGGCTCTCTTACTTTCAAGCTCAAGTTGCCTTCTGTATTCACGCTGTTTTTCCTCCTGCTCCTGCGCGAAGGAATAGAGCTTTCTCGCCTGTGCTTTTGGCAGGTAGTCGATCTTGCTGACCGATCCGTCTGCTGTTTTGATGGTGAATTCAGCTCCGAAAACACCTTCTTTCATTTGACAATCTGCTATGTCTTTCCACAGGTAATCCTGGAAATCCATTGCCAGGCCCAGGTTTTTGGACCGGCAGAAAATGATCCTTTTGTTGGTCAATGCCACACAATCAGGGGAGATCGTAACCGCGGGCTTTTTCTGTACGGCGATATATTCTACGGTCTCCTCGTTCATCAGGAGTTCATTCAGTTTTCCTGCTATCTTTTCGATTGCTTTCGGGTCCTGCTCTTCGTTGAGAAACTTTTTGAAACTTTCTATCATGGGTTGGCTATTTTGAATCCGGTCGTAAAACTAGTCAAATTAGTGTTACAGGATTAGTGTCCGTGATGTATGATTCGTTAAAAAATACTGTGTTGAATGTGCTTTGCCAATAAAGACAGCCTGTTTTTCAGCAGTTGCGTTTTCTGCCGGCTTGTTATTATTTCTTTGATGTGACAGCTCTCCGCCATGCGCCGGTGCCTTAATATCCTAAAGGGGGGAAAAACACCCTTATTGGCCGTCTTCCACAAACAATAGTAAAGAGATCCTCTACTTTTATTTTCTGATCAGCTAAATGGCACTGCTAATCCAAAACAACTTTATAGCATTATCCATTTCGGTTGGCAAAGAAACGATGGAATTTATATCCTTTTACCGGAGAAGATGTAAAAGTATCTGGGCTTTTGAATGTCACTTGATAAACTGATAGCAGTCTCAGATATCATGAACATGAAAGCGAGATGAGCAATCACGGATGGACAGGCTTTTGCCATAAAAAGCAAAAGCGGGTTATTATATCGAAACCAAACTAAACAAGCACCAATGACGCCACTGCGTAGCCAACAGTTACTGTGCATTGTAATGTATGCCAGTGTCTTTTTTGCTTCCTGTGTACAGGGAGGCGGTTCCAGGACCGATGCCGGTATGCCGGACACTACCGCACGGCCGGCGGTTCAAACAGTAAAGCCCGATTACAATGTATTTGTCGAGACATCCGGCAGCATGACCGGGTATTTGAACGCAAATCCTTCTGAGTTTGTAGAAACGGTCACCTCTATCATTACATCTGTTAAGTCGTACCGATCGGAGGGATTGCTGGATAGCCTGAACCTCTTTTACCTGGGAAAAGATCAAAGCAAAGGAATGAAAGACTTCCAGCAACGATTAAAAACTTCATCGTTCAGCAATATTGCTACCGGTATTTCAGACTTCGACATTTTTTTTGATACGGTATTAAGCCATGTATCGGAGAGGGGGGTTGCCATACTCATATCGGATATGATTTTTTCTCCGGCAAAAAAGGATCAGCGAGACGTTGGTAATTTTCTGCAAAACCAAAAGAATGGCATATATGACAAGTTTGATACAAAACTCGATTCGCTTCCCGTATCAACGCTATTGCTCAAATACAGTTCAAAATTTACCGGTAATTATTATAATCAACAAGGCGGGAAATATGCCATTGATACACCGCGACCCTATTATATCACGATCGTAGGTAAACCTGAATTTATAGACGCTCTTGTAAAAAGAATTGATTTCAGCAGTTTCGGTGGCTTTGAAAAGATGCATTTATTTGAGGCGCCTGCATCAAAATCCGTGGCGAAGATTATTTACGACAAAAAGCAAAGCAGGGGTTCTTTTGAGTTCGAAAAGCCCGCAACCAGGCTGGAGATTTATAACGCAAAGGCCGAAAACGGAGTGTTCCAGTTCCCCGTGGCTGTTGACTTCGGCCATATTATAGCGGAGGAGAATTTTTTTCTGGATAAAAATCATTACCGCTTCGCAGCGCAAAGCTCCAACTACGAGATAGCCGGTGTCAGCCGGATTAATCCCACCGAATCGCAGCACAAGGGCTATACTCATATCATCCAGGTAAAGACAACAAAACTAAATTCCGGTTCACAGAAAGTTGAATTCGGATTGACAAACTCAGTTCCTGCCTGGGTTGCCGCTTCCAGTATCGATAATGACACTGATAGTAGACAGGTGAAGGATTCTGCCAGGACTTTTGGTTTTTCCACGCTTGTAGATGGCATACACCGCGCTTACAGAAGCAAATACCAGGACGCTGACCTTTTTCATATCACCATAACAGTTACTAAATAGAAATTATGAATTCATTTTTTGACACGATGATTCGTTTAGGTTATGCCAGTGACCTGCACGATCATCTCAAAGGCCTTGACAAAAACTGTAACGATTTTACAGGCACATCGGTATATGCCCTTGTTTTTTATGTGTTGCTGGGCTCTGGTTTTTTGATCATGTTTAACTACTACAAAGGATTTTTTCACCGGCCCGGCTTCACCAGCAGGCGCGCATGGCTCCTGCATATATTCGGCGCTTCGGCCATTGTGTTCACAGTGGCATTATCAAAAAGTTTATCCGACCTGAATAGCGGTAATTTCTGCCCGGATTTGCGCTTCAATAGTTCCGACTGTGTTTTATTTGCTTTTACCTGCGCATTGTATTCCCTGCTTTTCACTTTTCTTCTTTCGCTGATTTTAAAGTTTATCAGTATCCATCACAAGCGTATACCCTTCTAATCTTTTTTTATGGCTAAACTTTTCATTTTTGCTATTGGAGGCAGCGGATCAAGAGTTGTCAAAGCCTTGACATTCCTGATGGCTTCCGGCGTGAAACTAAACGCAGATACAGTTGTCCCGGTTGTTATCGATCCGGATGACGGAAACGGCGACCTTACCCGTACGGAAGAGATCCTTCAGTTATATAAGAATATCTATGAGAAAGGAGGTTCTGCTGAATCCACCTTTTATGGTAATAAGATCAGATTCCTGGATGAGTTGGGAGAGAATGGTTTTGTCTCCGATAATGTGAGAGGAGAAATTGAAGGTGTGCGTGATAATCTGTTCAAGGAATTCATCGGCTATTCTGAGATGGACCTGGCAAACAGAGCGATTACATCCCTGCTTTTTTCCCGGCTGAACCTGGAAGCGAGTATGGATGTCGGTTTCAAAGGGAATCCCAATATCGGAAGTGTTGTGCTGAACAAATTCAGCAGTTCCGATTCATTCAAAAAATTAGCAGAGACTTTTGGGCAGAACGACAGAATATTTATTATCAGTTCGATTTTCGGCGGAACCGGTGCAGCAGGATTTCCGCTCATCCTCAAAAATATCCGCAACGCCACCCCGCCTATTGCCAACCATGTCAGTCTCAACAATGCCAGGATAGGTGCCGTTACTATTCTTCCTTATTTTAATGTCAATGGCCTGGGCACCAAAACATCCATCGATAGCAATACATTCATTACCAAAACCAAGGCTGCCTTAAATTACTATTCACGTAATATCAGCGGCAACAGGTCACTGAACGCACTTTATTACATTGGCGACAATATGACCAATAACCGGATTGAAGGTGCCGACGGTGCTGCAGATCAGAAAAACAATGCGCACTTCATTGAGCTGGCTGCCGCGTTGTCCATTGTTGATTTCATGGACATGGAAGACTCCGAACTGCAGGTTGAAAATGGCGAAGCTGTTCAGCCCCGGCATTTCGAATTTGGAATCGAGGAGGATGTGCCTGCCATAACCTTCAAAGAGATTGCCAAGGCCACGCATCATACGCTCGCTTTGCCACTCACGCAATACGCATTGTTCCATTTGTTCATGAAGAATCATTTTCACGAAAAGAAGACACAGAAGTTTGCGGTAAACGGCAATCACAAACTACAGGAGCAATACCTGGAGAAAAGATTTCACCAGGATCTGGAAAAATTCAACACGCATTTTGAAGACTGGCTGAAGGAGATGTCGGCAAGTACCATTTCCTTCAAACCGCTCAACATGGAAGTGCAGGGTCAGGATATATTGAATCTGGTAAACGGAAGCCCGGAAAAGAAGAAAGGCATATTCTCTTTTTTAAAGGAAAATGGCCTCGAGTATTATGTCTCCGTTTTGAATAAGGTGGAAGAGAATAAGAAGTTTGATGCCATGGGCAATTCCAATAAAAAACTGCTGGCCGTTTTTGCAGATGCAACAAAACAGATTTCTTCAGAGAAGATCAACTTATAAACACGCTTTTTTATGGGCAAGATATTTCGTTTACATACGGGTGGTTCTGATACAATACGCCACTGGTCCAGGATAAATTCTCACCTCACGGAGACGGTTATTGATACCATTGAAGATCCGGCGGGAGCTAATTCTGCTAAGCAGATCACTTCGATCCCGAGCCCTTTTGCCCGCATTGACCTGGCACGTGTGGCATTCAAGCAGGTATCGTCGGGCAGGGATCTTAATGGCGATACCATCTATCACCGGATCGTATCAGACAGCCTGGACGCCGGTCAGATTTTTTTCAACCTCCATGCGTTGAGAGATCGCATCGAGGTGATTGCCTGGGATCCCGGCATCAGCAAGATCGGAAATGATATCAGGATTGCCGAGGACAGTGATCTGGGCCGGCTGATCTATTCGGGGAACGAAAAACACGCCCTTTATGGCAAAACGCTGGAGCTCTTTTTGTCGCAGGACCGACAGACGTATAATTTTTCTGATCTGAAAAGACTCTATTTTTTAAACTATAAAAACGGACCGGATCCTATCAATATTATTGGAGGCACTTCTCCGTCTACTTTGTTTTTTTCTTCTGCTAATCCGGACCTGGCTTCTTATGTCGATTTGCAATTCGGACCCGACAAGGTATTTGATCAAAAATTTTGTCCCCTTACCGAACGGAGTGCAGATTTTATTCTTTATCTCTATTCGCTGCGTTATTCAATTCCACACTTTCCTTCCCGCTTTCGCGAGTTGGACAGCTACCTGGAACAATGTTTTAAATACCTTGAAAATAGTCTGAAAGAGGAAATCCGTGCTTTTTCTGATAGCTCCTACCTGAACGCCTACCTTGCCAGGCAGGCAATTACCTACATCGACAATCCCGGAAACAATGTCGAGATATTTGGTCATCCCTTTCGGAGTAAGGTCACCGATCGCATTCAGAGCGACTTTGAAATTCTTGCGACCAAATCTGCAGCAACGAAACCCCTTGTGTTGCCCAATGAACAATTCAATGGCCTTTTGAATTATGTGGAAGGTAAGTGGCAGCATGATTACCGGGCGCCCTATTTTGATCCGCTGCCGCTTGGGGAAAGGGTATTGCCACAGCAATCACACGTTAGCTGTCCCTATCTCACGGTAAGTGATCTGCTCGAACCTTATATCATTAAACTCCCGTATCCGGTAAATAAGGAAAAGTTCTTTAATGGCAATTATACCTCCGATACAAATGGTTTTGTCCTCCCGTTGAAAAGAGAGTTTTTCAACTATTTTTCGATCGCGGATCTGAATAAGCCGCTGCACGATGGAAAGCGGATGTTTGAACTTCAACCACTGCAGAATAATGCCATTAAGGCAATCCTGCGAATCCCGATAAAAGCGGAGGGCAATTATATAGAGTTTTACAGAAATTATACTGCCAATCAATTTTCTGATAAAATCCAGCGGCCGGACGAGATCAATAACAAGGGGATAATTGTAGACAATCAATTCGGCCTGAGCATTTTTCCCTTTATCAAAACCGGCGATGACAAAAATGCGCATTACCGTGTAATGTTTATTGACAGGGATACCAGCCCGCTGACGAAGCTTAACGAGTATAACCTGAGTTTTTACAAGGATGGCGACGGCACCGATGTTGTGCAATTTCTGGACAGGAAAGTCAGGAGTAATAAGCATCAACAGGGACAGGGTGCTTCTTCCTTCTATTATGTGCTGGAAAAGGAGTTTGATTTCATTGAGGTGAGGAACAGCTTTGGCGCGAGTGGCATACTTATACCGGCTTTCAGACGGGTAACGGGGGGCACCAAGAAATTTTCCTTTGCTATTGATTTCGGTACCACCAACACGCACATAGAATACAAAGTGGATAATGAAAAGGAGAAACCTTTCGAAATAACGGAAAGCGATATCCAGGTCGGATCGCTCAACTACAATGACCAGAAGACAACCGACCTGCTTAAAAATCCGGCACTTGGATTTGGTGCAGATATACTGGTAAAACTAATCCCGCTTGAATTTGTTCCGGAAAAAATTGAAAGAAACTCCACCTATTCTTTCCCCCAAAGAACCATAATAGCCGACAGCGATAATTTTAATGTGGAATCTGACTCTACCTATTCCCTGGCAGACTTCAATATTCCGTTTACTTATCTGAAAGAAACAATTCCTCCCCAATTTGAAGTAACAGGCAATTTAAAATGGTCTGACTTTAAAAATGACAGGAAACTCAAGGTCAGGACGGAAAAGTTCATTGATACGCTGTTATTATTGATCAGGAATAAAGTGCTGCTAAACGGAGGTAATCTTGCAGAAACAGATATTGTCTGGTTTTATCCTTCAAGCATGTCTGAATACAGGAGAGGTGTGTTTCAGGCAACCTGGGAGGAGCTTTGTGGCAAATACATCCGTTCCAACAAGCCGGTGCGTAAAATGTCTGAATCAATTGCCCCGTTCTTTTACTATAAAGAGCGGGCCGGTACATCGGCTTATGACAAACCTGTGGCCTGTATTGACATCGGTGGTGGCACCACAGATATTGTAATTTTCAAAGACAACAAGCCGGTGTACCTGACCTCGTTCAAATATGCCGCCAATGCAATTTTCGGCGATGGTTATGGCAACTCGCCCGAATCAAATGGGTTTATTGGAAAATACGGACCGTTGTTGTTAAAAAGTCTGACCAATTCTTCAGCAAAAGACCTGAGCCAGGTGCTGAGAGATCTGGAAAATAAACATACAAAGTCACTCGAACTGATCGAGTTCTTCTTCTCAATTGAGAACAACAGAAAAGTCAGGGACAATAATATACCGATTTCATTTGCCAGGGATCTTTCGCAGGATACGGATATGAAAATTGTATTCCTGTTTTTCTACGGCAGTATCATTTATCATCTGGCGTGCCTGATGAAGGCTGAGGGATTGGAGCCGCCGCGGTTTATCAATTTCAGCGGCACGGGATCAAAGATCCTGAACATTGCCGATCCAAGCCCGGGAGTAGGGAAGTTGACGGAGTTTACCAGGATGATTTTTGAAGATGTTTATGCCATTGCCCTCACAGAACCGATGGAGATCAAACAATTTGAAGAACCCAAAGAGATTACCTGCAAAGGCGGCTTGCTATGCTCCGACTATACAGGCGTAGACGAAATTGAATTGAAGATCAAAACGGTATTATTAGGCGATCAAAATAAAACGATCGTTCCCGGAACCACTGTTTCTTATGCAGACCTGGAAAACCCGGAGCTTTTGCAAACCGTTACAGCAGAAGTAAGTGGATTCATCGACAGATTTTTCGGCTGGAACGAGAAGTACAATTTTAATAGCAAGTTTGGTATCAATCCGTCGATGTTCGGAAAGTACAAAGAATGGCTTAAGCAGGACATGCGCCAGTATCTGCTGGCCGGTATCAGGGGGAAAATGGAGGATGTACAGGAAAATGCAGCCGCTAACGTGGAAGAAACCCTGTTTTTCTATCCACTGACCGGTGGATTAAACAAGCTGGCACATAACATTCAAATGAATAATAATTAAAACGAAAGACGATGCGGGCATCATTACTATCAGCAATTCTTTTTTTCTGTTCTTTAAACCTCTCGGCTCAGCCAGATGACGATCATCTGGTGCGTGCCCGTGACTATGTCAATGCAAGGGTTACGTATCTGATGCTGACGGAGCATGTAAAGGTTGACAAGGCCGCAAGGAATAAATGGGATTCTTTAAAAAGTATCCTGGAGGAGAACACCCTACAAACGGTATTGCAGTACAGGGTGCTGTCAGCTTCATTGAACAACGGATTTAAGGCAACGCGGTCAAAATTATCGGCACCGATAAACAAGCTTGATCTCAGCAGGTATTCAGCCGCCAGCCCCGACAGTGCTGCTTCGGGTCTTGTGGACAGCGCATTCCGGATTCTTAAGCGATCGTATCCTGACATTTATGCTATGGTTGAGCATCATAAAATGACCTTAATAGAAGATATCAGAAAGATCTTTCCAAAGGAGGTTGAAAAAAAGGCGGATGTCCCCGCAGCAGAAGTGGCCGGCATCGATTATCAGCCGGCGGTTGAAAGGAAAGCAGGATTTTTCAGCCTGGACTACTTTAATTTCTGGACATTACTCGCGGTGTTGTTATCGCTCGCTTCTATGGCACTCGCAGCTGCTATTTTTAATAATTATCGTGAACGCGAGGAAGAACGTAGTCGCGAACTGACCAGACGGGACAACGAGAACTATTATCATGCTTCCGCAATTACTGACAAAGATTTCCTCCGGTATAAAGATTACATCGAAGATAAAATAAGTGAAATCAATAAGTCGCTTGAGGCGGTTAACATAGATATCCGTAAAAAGGACCTTGCCGCTTATGAGAAAGAAAAACAATTGTATATCCCGCCGGCGATGCAGGAAGGTGAAGAGCCGCAGGATGTTTTTTACATGAGTTCACCGAGCAACAATTATTTTCCGATGGCCGCAAAATCACCGCATAAGGAAAATACACTTTACCGCTTTGTGGTAAGGGGAAATAAAAAAGAAGCAGAATTTGAAGTGATCAACGACGGCGCCCCCATCACGCAGGCGGCTTACCACGCTTCCAATTATTTTGAACCAGCCTGCAATGCCGAGAATTCTCCCGGTGGCGCTGTTAGCCGTATCGTAACCACGAAACGCGGAAAGGCCTCTTTTGACGGAGAAAAGTGGATCATCAACCATAAAGCAGAAATCCGGTATGAGTAATTTTCAGACAGTAGAAGTTTTGGGAGTCGCGGTTATCATTGCGATACAGTTTTTCGTTTTTTTGAAGACGCTTTCGAACATACGTAGTTTCCGGCACACATTTGATGCTGCTCCGGCAGTGGTTAATATGGCTATCCCCATTAGTCACCTGAATTCAAAAAAGCCAACTGTCATTATTGATGATTACTCCCAGTATTTACAACACAACGATACTGATCCGGCAACACATGAGCAGGGTTTTGTTAAAGAGGATAGTTTATCCGGTGATGAAGCCGGGGCAAAGAAAGAAGTTCACCTGATCATTCCGGGGTTAGAAAGCAGTACAGAATTGAAGGACATTATAACATCGATAAACATATACCTGATCAAAAACAGGGGCGCGTCCTCCGACTTTCATCTGATAAAAGATGTTGTGGAACGTAATGCCGACACACAGGAAGGGGAAATAGCACATACCATTTCATTGCCGCTTTACCTGGGACTGTTGGGCACCATGTTTGGAATCGTCTTCGGCTTGTTTAATATATCGGATATCGGAGAAAGTTTTGACGTTGGCAGTAAAACAAACGATGGTATATCCGTGCTGCTGGGAGGTGTGAAGATTGCCATGATAGCAAGTTTGACAGGACTTGCATTTACCATCATCAATAGCGGATGGTTTTACAAAGGCGCCAAGTTTATACGGGAGAGCCGGAAAAATGAGTTTTATACATTCATCCAGACGGAATTGATGCCCGTTTTGAATCAGAATATCAATTCGACGTTGTATTCCCTACAGAATAATTTGTTCAGGTTCAATGATGATTTCTCAGGCAACATCGGACGTTTGAATGTGATCATGAATAAAAATTATGATACGTTGGCCGCGCAGGAACGGGTTTTGTCGGCCGTTGAACGACTTGATGTGACGGAATTTGCCAAAGCAAACGTCAAAGTGCTGAAGGAAGTTCAGCATGCAACGGAAAAATTTGCTGCCTTTAATTCGCACCTCGATAATGTGAATGAAATGGTTGCCAACTCCGGCAAATATGTCGGGCAAATGAATGAGTTGCTGGTTCGGACGGATAACCTGAGTTCCCTGGCTTCGAGGATTGTGGAAGCTTTTGAATTCAACCGGAAATTACAGGAGTTTTTACAGCACCATTATTCCGCCCTGGAGAAATCCCAGCAGGTGTTTGACGAAAAACTCACCGGAGTCAATGATGTATTGTATCAAACCCTTGATCAATTAAAAGATTTTGTACAGAGCAAGATAGTAGAGGTGCAGCAAATTTCCCTGAGAGAAATTGAGCTGATAAGGGAGCAATACCCGGACAAATGGAAGAAGCTGGATAACCTGGTACACCTGGAGCCATTAAGCAGGAATGTTGCAGACATAAAATCCGGTTCGGTTTCGCAGTCGGAAAAGCTGAAAAGCGAATTGTCGTTGTTGAACGAGAAGTTTAGCCAGGTACTCGCCGAATTTGGGGAAATCAAAGAAGAAAAAGCTAATACATTCATTCGCCGGATGCAGTTGCGTCTCCGGAAGATATTTAAAAAACAAAATCCTGATGAAGGATAATCATTCACATTTTTTCTGGCCCAGTTATACGGATTTGATGACGAGTTTGTTTTTTGTCATGCTGGTATTGTATGTGCTGACCTATGTCAAACTCCGGTCAACTATTACCTTGCAAAAGGAAAAGCTGACGATAATTGATGCAGTTGAAAACAATCTTCAACCCTTAAAAAGGGACACTGCACTTTTCAGGTACGAGCCGCAATACAAGCGATTCAAGCTGTCTTTTGATGTCAAATTTCCGACCAATGAGTACAATATCACGAATGTTGAGAATTATACAAGTACGATTGCCAAAATTGATCAGGCGGGAAGGAAATTAAAACAGGTGATTGATAAGTTGAAACAGGCGAAAAATGCCAACCCAAGATTAGAAAATGTATCGTATATCCTGGTAATAGCCGGGTATGCATCAAGATTCGGAAGCGAAAACCACAACTATGTCTTAAGTTATAACCGCGCTTTGAGCCTCTGGAATTACTGGCGGTCAAAAGGGATTGATTTCGAAGGAGGGGAATATGCAGATCTGATTGATTTGCAGATTTCCGGCAACGGATGGGGTGGGATTGGAAGGGTATTGGATGATGAACACAACAACCAGCGATTTCTGATACAGATTTTTCCAAAAATCGGTGATATCAATTAGGCGCCGGGGCTATCGCTGTTTTTTGCCGCTTGCCTGCTGGACGGGTATTACAGAAAGAAAGAAAACAGCGTAGAAATCTTCGCCTGGATATGTGGTTTAGGTTGTACCGGAAGTGCGTAAATAAATTTATGCATTCCGGATTGTTTACCTGTATCGATTGAGCAGGATTGCACTTTTTTCCCGAACTTACAACAAACCATTAACGCCGTATGCTCTCCAGACTTATCCTGGCTGTGCTTTTATTGCCGATTACCGCAGCCGCCCAGCCCCCGGCTATCGTCGACATTGCCAGTCAATGTTCCCAACAAAACCTTAAACGCGATCTGTATTATCTGGCCAGCGATAAACTCGAAGGGCGACTGATCGCCACCAGGGGTGATACACTTGCTTCGGAGTTTATCGCCGCTGCTTTTGCCGAAGCAAAATTGAAGGCACCTTATAACGGAACCTATTTCCAGGCTGTTGCTGCCAGAAAAAAAATGATCCGCATGTCCGTATCCTTTAACGGCAGCCGCTTTGACCGTTACGACGGATGGTGGTTGTATCCACTGGCGCCACTCGAAATAAAAAATGCGGAGGTGATTTTTGGATTTGGTTCCGTAGATCAGATCACTAAATACGTTGCCACTCACGATGTAAAGGGAAAGATCATGGCCGTTTCCGGGACCACCATGCGGCAGGCTATTACCGATAATATCGGTGACAGCCTTGAGCGTGTATGGAAACAAAAAGGTGTAGCAGCCGTGCTGATGTATAATGCGCGATTGTACAGGGCAATCAATCAGGCAAAATTATATCTGCTTCCCCCCGAATACCAGAATAAGGATCTGGATGAATACGAAGGAGGTTTGCCTGGTGGGGATCAGATGGCCGAAATTTCCCTGACACCCGAAAGAATGAACGAGTTGCTGGCCAGCAGTGGCTTAAAGATCAATGCCGACGAAAGCCTGTCCAGACCATTAAAGCAACCAGTCGTATTAAAAAGCCGTATCAGCGTTAATTATTCTGAAACATTGCAGGAGGAAAGGGCACTGAATGTGATCGGCGTGTTGCCGGGAACAGATACTACGCTCGGGCCGGTAGTATTATCTGCGCATCATGATCACCAGGGCATCGTGAACGGCACATTGTACCCCGGCGCCGTTGACAATGCGAGCGGTACGGCAGCGATGATGGAAATAGGCAGGTTAATGAACACGGCCATAGACCAGGGCCATCGACCGAAACGCACGATCATTTTTGGTTCCTGGACAGGAGAGGAAAAAGGCATGATCGGTTCTTATTATTATGTCAATCATCCTTTGTATCCGGTGAAGCAAACGCATGGCGTATTGAATATCGATATGTTGGGCCGGGTAGATACTTTTTACAGTGGTCGCCGGCCAGACAGCAACTATGTATATATACTTGTGATGGACTCTGTGAAAGGCTTCCGGAATAGTCTTTCAAAAGCGAACGAATCGTTGACGAAGTTAAAATTGGATACTTATTACGAGCAGCCTGCAAATAGTAAGCGCCGGTTAACCGGCTCGGATCAATTTCCGTTCTGGGTACAGGGTGTGCCATTCGTACGGATCGATTGCGGTTTTGCGAAGGAGTATCACCACCCTGAAGATACGCCAGACAAGATCAACTATCCGTTGTTGACGGAGCAGACAAAGCTGGTTTTTTTGACATTGTGGAATATGGCGAATGAGTAATTCTTCTTGCTGGTTTGGAGACCAGCAAGAAGAACAAGGGCGGTTTATATCACCCCAAAATTCTTCAATCCATTCCAGATCCCGTTATTATCCGTATCGTCCGTCACATAATCTGCCACCTCCTTCACGCGTTGTGAGGCATTGCCCATCGCCACGCCGATACCTGCATGTTTGAGCATGGTCATATCATTTCCGCCATCGCCGAAGGCCATTGTTTCAGCCAGTTCTATCGAGAAGTGACGGCAAAATACATCGATACCGACTTGTTTGCTGACCTCCTTTGGATTTACATCCATAAACACCGGCGTCCATCTTGAGGCCACGCAGTTCGGCATCACAGTTTGCATAAACTGTTCTTCATTTTCCGGCGTGATGAAAACATTGGCCTGCAGGATGTCTGAAGTGTTCAACTGATTTACGTCGATCAATGGCGGTACCGGCAGTTTTAATTCTTCATGCAGCATTTCTATATCCGGCGTTACCTGGCTTGTCATGGTGGTGCTCTGCGTCATCAGCACAAAAGGGATCGAAGGGGCTATTGTATGATTTAACAGTCGTGTAATATCACCGGTGTCAATCGTTTCCTTGTGAAGCAACTGTTCTTCTTTTGAGAGGCAGTATCCTCCGTTAAAGGTTACAAAACCATCAAAATCCAGGTGCTTCACATGATCGAGCATGGTGATGGATCTGCCAGTTGCTGCAATGATTTTGATGCCTTTTTCTTTCAGGCTTATTAATGCTTTTTCGGTTGAGGCTGGAATAGAACGGGTAGTAAAACTGATCAGTGTACCGTCTAAGTCGAAGAATACCGCTTTTATTGGATTGCTCATTACTTCTTTTAAAAAGTGAAGCGCAAAGATAAGGCAGCGTGATCCGGGTCGTGTTTTTTCAATGTTAAGAGTCATAAAAAAAGAGGCAGCCCCTGGAGGGACAGCCTCTTTTTTTTTAATCTAAAAAATACTTAATGCACTACGGAGAACTTCTGTGCTACTGATTCCTTGTCATCGCTGATCAAAACGGTATAAGTACCGTTGGCCAGCATCCGTGTATCCAGCTCGGTGAAGCTCGTATTGCCAGACAGTTTCTTTTGCTGCAGTAATTTACCGGCCATGTCATACACGGCAATGGAAGGTGAGCGCATTACTTTGTTGAAATGGATCGCCGCCCGCTGATCGGCAGGGTTTGGTACGATCACAAAACCGTTGTCCTTCTCCGTGAAAGTGACTACGCGGACTACGGAATATTTATATTGCTGATCAACGTCTACCATCCGGAGGCGATAGTAGTTACTGCCCTGCAGCGGACGGTAGTCAGTAATACGATAAGCGTGATTGCCGCTGAAGCCGGCTGCAACTGTATCGATCGGTGTCCAGGAGTTGCCGTTAGCGCTTCTTTCCACGATGAAAGATTCCGTGTTCACTTCTTCGGTTGTCTGCCAGGCAAGCAATACCTGCTGTCCGGCCTGTACTGCAGTAAAGTCGAGCAGGTTGAGCGGTGTTACGATCAACTGGCGTACAAATACGGGATAGGCGGCGGTGTCGAGTAAGGCGTTGCTGCCGTTGTAGAAACCCGTTTTTACAAAAGTGCCGCAGCCATTCAGTGAAAGTATATTGTCTATATACCAGCCGGTAAAGCCAATGCCGTTATCCGAAGTCATACGAAAACGTACACGGATACTCTGTCCCGAAAAGGAACTGAGGTTTAATGTAGTCTTATTAAACGTACCGTTATTGCCGCTGAAGGCACGGCGTCCCGACAGGATGGTTGAAGCGTCCATGGCCGTTGTGTAGCCATTCTGTACAATATAGGGGGCTGCGTCTATCCAGGCAGTTCCATTAAAAATCTCGACGACTCCGCCATCATAAGTGGACTCTGTTTTATAGTACTGATAAAAGGAGAATACGGAAAATGCTCCCGCAGTGAAAGGATCGGTGGACAAAGTAAAGTCAGCAGTGGTTGTGAGGTTGGGTGCAAACCAGGAGGCAGCACCTTCATGGGCCATAGTGGTGGAACTGCTCCAGTTACCGGCACCGGAAATCACCGCAGGTGTAAGGTTGCCCGTAGTAGCACCGTCTCTGTTGTCATTCACCAGGGAGTCCACCGCACAGCCTGTCATGGCAGCCCTGAGGGTTACGCTGTAGCTTTTTGTTTCATTGGCGAGGGCAAAGTTCAGCGGGCCAGACGTCACAACATTTCCGCTGAGTGTGCCGCCGGTGCTGCTCACATACTCAAAGCCTGTGGGGATGGTGTCCCGTATGATGTAATTATTGGCTGGCACCTGGCAATTGCAGGTAGCAGCGTGCGTGATGGTAACCAGATTGCCCGAGTTGACAATCCGCGTATCCATTTTTTTGTCAAACCATACACCTGCCGGCAGATCGGTTGCCACAACCTGATCATTAGCGGCGGTCGAAAGGCCCTGACGAGCGCTGAAGCCCATGCCTCTTCTGGCAAATGCATTCCAGATAGCGCAGCGGTAAGCGCCGTTATACAAAATGGAATCTGCCGCGAGGATTGCGTTGCGGGCATCAATGAAACCGGGCTGACAGGGCTGGAGTTTCAGTCCGGTCATTACGAGTTTCAGGGCGATTATATTGCCACCTGTGCCTGCGCTGTTATACAGGTTGGGTGTAATGGAATTGGTTTGCTGGATGATGTTCCAGGTCATGTCCCAGATGGCCGAGCACCATACCTCACCATTGTCATGCACACCTGTACCGGAGTTCAATGCAGCATACGTAAGCGGGTTGATCGCCATATTGGTCGTGTATGGATAACGACGGAAACCGCCGCCGCTGGTAGATTGTGACAGATCGTAAGTGGCGATGGTGCGCGGGTTGGTACCATCGCTAACAGTAGCTGTGGCCCAATTGGTCGTCAACATCAGTGCGATATAATCGCTCCAACCTTCGCCACCTTGTTCAGCGTTGCCGAGGCAACTGGTATTTAAGGTGCCACCGGTAAGACGGTTGGAAACACCATGCCCGTATTCATGCGAAACCACGCCATTGTCCAGGTTGCCATCTTTATAAATGCCGGATGTCATGGTTACGGTTACGGGTATTGATGCATTGAGTTGGTTGATGATAGCGGTTGCGGTATTGGCACCGATAGAGATAGCCGGAATAGTAATAGTGGCATCGGTACCGCCCATATTTAGTGGTGTATTATTAGAGTTGTAAACAATCACCGCGCGTGCACCGGCATTCTGGGCGTTTTTTATCTTGAAAGTATAAGTGGTACAGCCGGTTGCACCAAAACCATCTATCATGGCAATGTTGCCGGCAATTGCTGCAGCATTAGTGGCAGGTGCACAACCGCGGTGGATAGTTCCGCCCGCATCATCGTTGTACAATACAACGTTGCCGGTTATCGTACCGGTGTTCATTAATTTATTCGGAGAGACAAGTGAATTTTCTGCTGCCAGGTAACCGCCTGCCAGGCCTGCAGGCGATGTAATATTAAAGGCCGGAGCTGAGGTGAAGAGGTACATCTGCATACGGCCACTGGTACCATCTGTTGGGGTAGCGAAGTTGGCATTGTTGTACCCCAGGCCATCCTGGCCGTGTGCCTGCACCGCATCGTTGCCTATACCGCCGCGACCGAGGTTATCGGCCTGGAAGTTACCTGCTGCTTCGGTAAGGCCATATTGGTACAGCACGTCATGAATGATATTATTCCAGTAGAAAAGGTTGTCAAGTCCCGCCTTCTTGTTAATCCTGACATTCGCCTGCTGGTTGAAATCGGGTACGTTCACGAATGTGAGTGACGGGGCTGCCGTTGAAGAGGTATCGGGCCAGTTGTTGGTAATGTTGGCGGCATTCGTGTTTTCCACGTCGAGGTGGGCAAACACGTTATTGCCGCGGGTGATGTTGTAATTGTTGGTGCCATCAAAATGCCAGCCATGTGTGGTGGCATTATTGCCGGCACCTGCTTTGAGCCAGGGTTCATTTTCTATGGCGAAGCCGCCGAAGTTCGGACTCTCGATGGGATAAGGAATCACGCGGTAAGCGGCGTTGGTTACATTGGGAGGTAATGGCGTTGCGGCCTGCTGCACTATTGGGAGTTCGATGGGTTTGAAAGATGGAGTACCGGGTTGTTGCGAAAGAAATAACGGGGCCTCGGTCGTTGCGGTGTTTTCGTGCACGGTCCAGTTATCTTTTTCAATAAATGTTCCTGTTTGTGCATTCACACGCACATTCCACCAGTCTTCGGTGGTAGCCACGTCTATATTGATGTTCCAGGCCAATTGCACGGTCTTGTTGTCGCCGGAAGCTACCCATATCAGGCTGGCTTCTATGGGGCGGCGTGCAATACCGGGAGCGTTAAAAAGGATTTTTTTCTCCGTAGCAAAACGGTCGTCTGCTATTACCAGGCTGGCGGGTGAGGGCAACTCCAGGAATCGCATTGCCTGTTTTACCGCATCTTCCGCAGCTATCGCGGGAGTGGCGCTACCGGCCTTGCTCTCGATATTATCCACGAACAGTCCCGAGTTGTAAAGAATAGCGTTGTCTTTCAGGGCAATGCTGATGAGTTTGTTGTAGACAGATAAATCCTTATGTCGTTGTTGCAGGTAAGCATACGTAATACCAGTGGGTTCATCCCGGTGGCTGCTGCTGATCGTGGCAGCATGTGCATCTTTGGGCGTTATATGCAACTGACCGGCATATTTTACGATTAGCTGTTTAAGTACGGGATCATTGCCTTGTTGAGCGGCGACAGGGGAAATAGAAAGAAAAGCACACACGACAGCAAAAAAGCAGCCATGCAGATAAGCGGAGAGTCTCATGTAAAGCAGAGTTTAAAGGTTGTTTGGTATGCAAATCTAACCGAATATGTCAGCAAAATGGCAAAAGGGGATAAATTCCTTCATGTCCCTCTGCTCATTGTCCTTCATCTCCGGCAATCACACAAACCATGCTTTGAATGCCGCTATTCTCGACTGGCTGATCACCAGCTTTTTCTTCGCAGCTTTTCAGCAATAACCTTGTAGTTGCCGCTTTTTTTCACGCAAAGCTGCATGAGGGGGCAAAGACGCTGAGTGGTCAGGAATCAGCTGATTTAGGTACATTGCATATTACCGGGTTGCTAAGCCGGCTGATTTACTTTTCAAATCAATACATGGACATTAACAAACTCTGGAAAAAACTGCATTCGCAGAAAAATAGAATGGATGAAACAGAACTGCACTTTGCCGGGGCAACCGTGCGGCATAAAAGTCCGTTTGAATCCCTTGAGATTCCCCGGAACAGCGGGAAATTATCAGCGGATTTCCAACAGAAGTGGGTAGGTCCTTTTTATCTAAACTTGCTTTCCAATCCTGATGAAGAATTGATCAGCCGTTTTGCCAGTGGTGCCAGGGAAATTGATATTGCTATCGTGAAAAAATTATTAGGAGATTTCGACTGGAGGTCAAGAGCGTCGGGAGCTTATTTTGCGATGATCAATAATTACAAGGAACTGGATGAAATTATTGGCAGACATTTAGTGAAAAGCGAAGTCTGTTGCGCTGGGTTAAGCTTTTGCCTGGCTCTGGCATCCTTTCGCACTAAGATGGCGGAAAACTACCTTATAACATACCTTGATTATTACCTCGATCAAAACGATTTATGGTTCGATCAGGCGGAAGCATTTTGTGCGCTCGAATATTTTTCGCCCGAACAGGCGGAGAAGTTTACCACCAAATGGAAATCTTTTATCGAAAATAAACCGAATTGGGACCTCGACCGGACCCGCCGACACTTCTGTAGTTGTATGGACACACTGGAGGAGATTAAAAAGCGGGTGAATGAAATACGATAGCCGCTTAGCCTGTTTGCATCTTATTCCCGATATCGTAAAACCATTTTCTGATCAGGCACAATCCCGTTGCATGCGCGTTATACTTTCGCGCGAAATTGCTGTATCACATGCACCGGATTTTATTCTTCCTCTCGTTTCTTCTCCCTTTTTCTTTTTTTGCCGCAGGCCAAAATACATCCGCAGGATCTGTAAAAGGACGCGTGATTACCCGCGACCAATTGCCCGCAGCCTTTGTTTCCGTAGTAGTCGTAGGAACCGACCGCTCTGCCATCACCGATGAAGGCGGTTTGTTTACCATTTCCAAAGTTCCCGCCGGCACGCAGGAACTGGAAGTTTCGCTGACAGGTTATGAGACCTTAAGACAAAAAGTGGAAGTGCTGGCCGATCAGACCGTTTCCGTGGAATTGCAGATCGTGATTTCCAACAGCCAGTTGCAGGAAGTGATCGTAACAAGCTCTAAGAGCCGGTTTGTTTATAAGTCGAGTGAATACGTGGCCCGCATGCCACTCAAGAACCTTGAGAACCCACAGGTATATAACGTAGTTGGCCGTGCGCTGGCGCAGGACCAGGTGATTACTGAACGGACGGATTTGTTCCGCAATATTCCCGGCGCTGTTCCTAACTTTTCGGCCGGTGGCTCCATGGGTCTCAGCATGCGCGGTTTTTCAACAACGATCGGCATGCGAAACGGTATGGCCACCAGCGCCATCGTTCCGCTCAATCCCGCCATCCTCGAGCGCGTAGAGTCGATCAAAGGGCCATCCGGTACTTTATTCGGCAGCAACCGCAACGTTACTTTTGGCGGTGTTTACAATTATGTAACCAAACGTCCTTATGAAGAATTTGGCGGCGAAGTGAGTTTCACCGGCGGCAGTTTTAATTTTAATCGTGTTACGGCCGATATCAATACACCGCTGAACAAAGAGAAAACAATTTTATTCCGCCTCAACGCGGCGGGCCAGTCCAAAGGATCTTTCCAAGATCAGGGATTCAATAAGAATTTTACCGTAGCGCCCACCTTCGCTTACCAGGTCAATGACCGGCTGAAAGTGATCCTCGATATGGAATTCACCAGGGGTAATTATACCGTCGTATCATTCGGACTCGGCAACCTGGCCAATATCACCGCGCGCAGTTTCAAAGACCTGCCACTGGATTACAAAAAATCCCTGATCAATAACAGCGTGGATGTAAACAATGGCATCAACAACGTGCAGGCACAGATCGAATACAAGATTTCGGATAAATGGAAATCGCAAACCAACTACCTGTACTCGGTTGGTTTCTATAAAAGCCTGTATTGGACAGCGCTCAACATGCTCACCGATTCAACTTTTGCCCGCGTGGTGCGCAACCAGACGCCGGAGACCTTTGGCAACATCGAGTTTCAGCAGAATTTTACCGGTGATTTCAAGGTGGCGGGATTGCGCAACAGAATGGTCATCGGCGTCGATTATAATTATAACTACAACGAACTCTACCGGGCTACCGTCAACTTCGACACGGTAAATATCCGCCGGCCTATCCGAAATATCACCACCACTGGTATCGATGCAGCGTCTGTTCTGCGCGGATTTACCACTACAAGCACCGTATCGAAAAATGCAAGCGTGTATGTTTCTGACCTGATCAATCTGACGGATGAATTAATGACCATGTTGAGTGTACGGGTAGACCGTTTCTCCACCAAGGGTACTTATAATGTGCTGACCGGCGTTTATGCAGGCGGCTACGAACAAACATCGGTATCACCGAAATTAGGATTGGTGTATCAATTGCTGAAAAACAGGTTGTCGCTCTTTGGTAACTACATGAATGGATTTGTGAACCTGGCCCCGGTTACGCAACCCGATAACACCATACTTGTTTTAAAACCGCAATACGGCAACCAGTGGGAAGGCGGTGTTAAGTTTGATCTGTTGAATACAAGATTGAATGGTAGCGTTAGTTATTATACGATCGATGTAACCAACTCAACGCGTACGGAACTGGTGAATGGACAGAATTTCACTTTCCAGGATGGCACCCAGCGAAGCCGTGGACTGGAAGTGGAAATAATAGCCAGTCCGTTCAATGGTATGTCCATCATTGCGGGTTATGGCTACAACGATAACAGGTATGTGAATGCTATTCCTGCCCTGAAAGGAAAAAACGTGATTTACAGTCCCCATCATATCGGCAATATATGGGCGAGTTATACAATGCAAAAAGGCAAACTGGCAGGCCTGGGGATTGGTGCCGGCGTAAACTATATCAACCGTAGCTGGTTTGACGCCGCCAATTTGTTTGAAATGCCGGCCTATACATTGGTGAGTGCTACTGTATTTTACGACAAACAGAAATTCAGGTTTTCATTAAAAGGCAATAACCTCACCGGCCAGCGTTACTGGAACAACAACGGCAGCCCGCAGGAACCGGCTAACTTCCTCGGAAGTGTGGCATTTAAGTTCTGATAATTAATGAAATAGATAATTCGAAGCCCGGACCAATGTCCGGGCTTTTTGCCGGAGAAAATAAAAATAACTTCTTATTAAGTCACTGTTTGGTGACTTAATTTATATTTGCGCTTGAAAATGGGTAACTTATGGAGATGATAAAACCTATACAATTAATCAGGTGGCTGATTCCGGTACTCAGCTTCTTTATTCCGGCAAGGAGTCATGCGCAGACCCTTACCGACAATATTGAATTGCAGCGCCTGGCTGATGAAGACCAGCAATCGCGGAGGAAGGAGAATATCGATTGGCGGTTGCTGAATCAAGAAGACAGTTTGCGCCGGGTGCGGGTATTTGAGCTGATAAAAGAGGAACAGCTAAAAACGGGTAAGGACTACCTGAATGCAGGTATCGTTTTCCAGCACGGCAACGATACCATTGCATCGGCAATGGCCGTTAAAAGTTTTGAAAAAGCATTGCAACTCGATACTACTCTTAATCGCTGGTGGTATGCGGCCGCTGTGGACAGAGATTTGATGAGACGGGGCTTGCCGCAGATATACGGGACGCAATTCCGCAGCGAGAATAATGGCAAATGGATCCGCTACCAGATCGATACATCCAAAGTAACCGATGAACAAAGAAAATACTATTATGTTGAAACGCTGGCACAGCAGGAAGAGAAAGAGCGGACCATGAACCTGAAAGCTGTTGCATCCTTTTACAAAGACAATGGCATCGATAAAACTTTACTGCTGATCAAAGCAGAACATAAAAAAGGGAAGCAATCCGTTTACAATGTGAATGAAGATGTGATCAACACGTTTGGGTATGAACTGATACAAAGCGGTAAGGATGCTGAGGCGTTAAAGATATTCGAGTTCAATACCGTGCTTTACCCGCAAGCCTTTAATACGTTTGACAGCTATGGTGAAATATTGCTGAAGACGGGCAAACGAAAAGAGGCAGCGAAAGCGTACAGGAAATCGCTGGAATTAAATCCGGCAAATGAAAATGCAAAAGAAATCCTGAAGAGTTTATAAATATTTTGGTATCCCTGTGTAGCCGGCCCTTTCACGAAAGTGGGAGGGCTTTTTGTTTGGATCAAATACGGGGTTTTTCCCGTTGACTTGTACGCGAAGAGGTTATAGTATTGTGATAATATTGCCATAGTTCCTTCCGGACACCCTCTTTAAACGGTTCAGGGTCTTGATAGATTGCGTATTTCCGCGTCTGCTGATCCGGTCAGTATAATATCATTTCTGAGACAGACATGCGATACAATTACTGTTTAATTGTGCAGCGATGAAAAAAAAGCTATTTATAGCCGGTATTTCCATTGTGGTTGTAGCCGCCACAGTGGTCTGTTTTGTGTGGCAGAAGAAGCCTGTTGTCGGGTACCAATATTTGTGTGGGGTACCTGCCAATCAAATAAATCACTTTTATTGGTCCAGTCCTGAAAAACTGATATTTGACCGAAACCTGCGATGGAATAAAAAGGAGCTGAAAATCTATTTCACGGATATATATGATCAACGTATCATTTCGAAGATATTGAATCTCGCACGCAAGTGGACAGATGTTACTGGTATTGTGTTTACAACAACCTCAGATCCGGAGGAGTCCGACGTACGGATTTCCTTCCGGCAGGGAGGAGGATATCAATCACTCGTTGGTATTCAGGCTAAACTGGCGAAGGAAAAGGAAGGGAACAAGACCACCATGTTTCTTTCCAACCTCGACCAGCGCGGTGACGAAGAATTCGATCGCGTTGCATTGCATGAATTGGGTCACGCAATTGGGTTGTATCATGAATTACAAAGCCGCAATTCACCCATTCAATGGGACTCACTAAAGGTGTATGCTTATTTTAAACGGGTTTACAAATGGGATGCCGCGATGGTCAATAGGCAGGTACTGACTCCTGTACGAATTGGTGAAGCCACAACTTTTGATCCTTTTTCGATTATGATTTATGCAATTCCGGATACACTGATGAAAAACCATCCAACTATTGAATGGCCATCAGACCTGTCAGTCATGGATAGGACAAAGATCCGATTACTTTATCCTTAAATAATTTATATGTCACCAAAACTAAATTCGCTCTTCTTCGGGCTGCTGTTATTACTGACAGCCTGTGGCTCACAAAAATCAGCCGTTACGTCTTCCCCGATAACGCTTGATTTTTTAAACTTCACTGCGGATAAAGCTAAACTTGAAGCTTTTAAGTCAATAAAGCATGATAATAAGTTCCAGGTGAAAGTGGAGAATATTAATAAAAGTTTATGGACGATACTGGACTCCACAAAACAGGAAAATTTTAATACAGCTATGCCGGATATATTTAAAGGCATCAAGCTCCCGGCCTTTCTCAACCTGGACCTTCCCGCACCTGCAATGGAGAATTCAGCTGCAGCACCGGACAGTGTTGTACTATCTCTCGACGATCTCAAAGCGTTATTTAATATAATTGCCACTGCCCGGGAAGAGGTGGATAAAGCGGTAGAACTGAACAATATTCTGAAAGGTTATTATGCAGATTGCGGATCAACATACGCGGCTATCAGCAGTTCGCTGGCTTCAGAAACCCATGCTCTTTTTCCAGGTATTGCAACCACCAGGGCTTTGCAACCTGCACAACTGAGCGCGCACTTAAAAAAGCAAGTGACCGAAAGCCGCGCCGCGCTGAAAAAGTTGAAAGAAAATGTGCCGCTTTATATTGAGCAACAATATAGCAGTATCAGTGCAGAAATGGCAGGTGATATCTGGAGCTTCAAGAATTTACCTCCCGATAAAGTAAAAGAAAACGAAAAATACCAGGTACAAGGCCGTAAGAGCCAAATGAAAGAATCTGAAATTGAACAGACCAAACGACATATTGAATCAGTGAATACAGCCCTCAAAAGCGGAGAGGCTATCGTGAGCGAAATCGAAACATTTTTTACCGACAACAAGATCGACGAATTGATTAATAACTATAACCTCATCAACGAGTCAAACTTTACCTATTACACGGATGAACTGACAGTAAAAAATGACCAGGTGATTCTGAACCTGCAGTTTGTGCCTGTAAAGCCGCTTGCCTGCAATCTCCCGTCTAAGCAGAGAGTTAAGGTTGAACTAAAGACTTATGGCGGTTTGAAAGTCGATTTCAGTACAGGATTCTTCGTTATGGGAGGCAACGATGATTTTCTCGGCCGGGAACTATACTACAAGTCTGTAGATGCAGATAACAGTACTATTGAATCGAAAGATGGCGGGACGAGAGCCTTGTTGGGAATCGGAGGATTGATGCATATTTACTGGCGCTCTGGGTATAAGGTAAATTGGGCGATCAGTCCCGGCATCAGTACAACCACCGGCTTCGATGCAGCCAATTTTCACCTTGGTGCATCGTTGCTGACTTCTGGTAAAAATCGCATAGCGGTTACCGCCGGATTAACACTGAAGGAATCTAAAATAGTTGATCGCCGTTTTGAGTTGGGTACACCTTATGCCAAGTCAACGCTTCCTGAAGCCCCTCCAACGATAAAAGTATTTCCCAAGGCCGGTTGGTTTCTTTCATTGACCTATAACTGGAGCCGGGAGAAATAATCCCAACCGGATTCCCTTAATGAGGGCCTTCAACAAAAACGTGTTACCGCTGCGGTTGAAAAAGCCGGAGAACCATGATGGTCCGATTGGTCAAGCCCCGGCTATTTGTTAATTCAAAAGACTACCAGGGAATACTCAGCAACAGATTCTTCCAGGCTGTATTCGCCTGGTGTCTGCTGATCAATTAAAAGATCCAGCGCCTCGTTGATCTTATCATTATTGCGGATGCAGATAAAAGAAATGTCCATTTCCAAACAGATTGCTTTTATTGTGGGAGTGGTCTCTTCTGCTACAACTGCCCATGCGTCATGGGCGGCGATTGTTGCCTGTAATGTGGAGGTGTCGCTTATTTCAATAAAATCAAGCCCGCGGTGCGTACAATATTCCCGCAATACCGCACTGGCAATGATAATTAAAGATCTTGTTTCACCGGATAGGTGGCGGTCAGTATTCCACCACCCCTTGCCCGGCAGCACAGGATGTTCATAATCTTTTCCTGCACTAAGGACGCGGATCATATCCGCCAGCGCAGTCGGTATCATGCTGCCGTTTTGCATCCTGAAGGCGCCCGATTCATAGTGGTCTGTTTGTTTGGTCACGAGGCTATTCCAGTCGTAAGAGCCCGCAAGCGACCAGGCGGTTACGGCTACTACGGGAATGCCATTTTGATGAAGGTTCCTCATCGTCTTCCATTGCTGATCGAACCAGCGGAGTTGTTGCTCACGCGTGCAGCTCAGATGACATTCGGTTAAGGCCATTGGGAGCTGATAACGTTCCCATGCTTCCGTCAGCAATGTTTTTAATCCTTCCGCGTGGCCCGATCTCACGGCTTCCGTGTCGGCATAAGCATCACGGCCGTTTCCTCCAACGAGGTAGTGAGGATATCGGTCGGTCTGATGATCGAGATAACGTTCAGACGTGGCGTAGTAATTAAAACCTGCTACTGCCGGTACGCAGGTATTCTTTGTAAAAAAAAGCAAGTCATCAACCGGAATGCCGAGCCCGGTAAAATAATTCCAGGCTTTATGGGAAGACGTTATTTTGCCCATCAAAAAATCATAAGTCCACCAGCGTCGTCTGTTTTCAAAGTCGGCCTGGTATTGCAATGGTCGCGTGCTATGTATTTTACAGAGATCTTCCGTCTGGATCAATTCGGCAGCCGGATTGATTTTACGGATGGCCTGCATGGCCAGCACAATTGCTTTTAATTGATTCAGAAAAATAATTGCAAATATTTTTTCATCCTGTGCATGCGGATACCAATAACCATATAAACCGCTGAACCTTGCCGTTGTCAGTGGCTCGTTGACAGGGGTGTAATATTTTATATGGGGAAAAGTGCTTGCCACCTCCGCCGCGTACTTTGCCAAAAGTTCCGGGAACTCCGGGTCGGCCAGGTTGGTAAAAGCCGGACCGCTGCCATGATGCAGCAGTCCGGCAATAGGTTCCACCGCATTGGCGGCTAATATTTCCAGTTGATTGGTTGTATGGTCCCAGGCTGCAGAATTGTTATGATGCCGCTCCCATAAAATCGGGAAACGAAGCCGGGTGATGCCAAGGTCGCAGATTTTTTGCAGGTCATCGGTTTGGCTGTATTGCCCGGTTCGATCAAACTGGTCGTAGTACTGATCCTGTACGCGGTTGATCGTGCATTCCATACCGCCCCATATTGCGGGCATTGTTGTGCGATGATGTTTATTCATAAACGGACTTTATGATCAAACCTGGCTTTCAAGGCGTTTTGCAGGCGAAGGTTTTGGTACCAGCAATTTATTTACCTGCTGCAGCATTTTTTTCCAGGTATTATCCCATGAAATATCCGTGAGGAACAGGTCAACGGTTTTGACCCAGACAGGAGATTTTTTCAGCGTCAGGCTGAACTCGATACCTTTTATAAAATCTTCTTCGTCTTTACCGATATACACGAGCCCTTTCCGTTCGTACGGATTGATAATGTCGCGGATTGCCGTGGATACCACCGGCACACCGCCCGCCAGGTATTCCGGTGTTTTTGTGGGACTGATAAATTGTGTGGACTCATTAAGTGCAAACGGTATCAGGGCCACGTCCCATCCACCCAAATAAGCGGGCAGTTCGTCATAATCTTTGGCTCCGAGGTAATGGATGTTGGGCAACTGCGGAAGGCTTTCCGGATCGATCTTCACTACCGGGCCGATCAGCATCAGATTCCAATCAGGCCTCCTGGTAGCAATGGTGTTGAGCAGATCTATATCCATTCGTTCGTCGATCACGCCAAAAAAGCCAATGCAGGGACCTTTGAGAGGCGGCTCCGTTATTACATTGCGTGCTTTTGCGAAATGCTTTTTATCAATGCTGCTGGGAAACGCGTGTATGTTGTGGTGCAGGTGTTTTTTAGCTTCATACAAAGAATGCCCGCCGGTAAATACAACATCCGCCAGTTCCATCAGTTCTTTCTCGCGCGTATGCATCTCCGGTGGGGCAAACTTGAAATTCGACAATTCATCCATGCAGTCATACACAATCTTTGCCGGTTGCGGCAGGCCGTCCATCAGGGGCAGCGCCATGGGCGTATAAAACCAGGCGATATAATTTTTGATATTGTATTTCGGCCATAGTTTCAGCACCAATGTCTGCTGGTATTCCAGTATCTCCGGTTCAGATAAACCATGCGGCAGGAACGGCGTTACGATATAAAGGTTTTGACCGGTGTTCTCTATCTGTAATTTCGGGGTATCGTCTGTAAAAACGGGCTCCTCGATGTAGAAGGTTCTGAACGTTGTCGCAAAACGTGTTAAAAGGTGTTGCGGCCGCTGGAATACAAAATTCCAGCGCAGGTGACTAAAGCAAAGCAAATCCATATATTATCCAATCTTTTACCCGGTGCCATTGTCACCGTGCTATCATTAATTATTTTTTTCTTTTCCCCGCAGCTTTCTTCGCGGTTTTTTCTTTGTACTCAGTGAGTGCATCTACCAGTGACTGCAGTTCCGGATCGAGTCCGGGAGAAAATTCTTCAGGTCTTTCGGGTGCGCCGGGATCAGGATACGATTCGTCGGGCTGCTGCATCGCTACCAGTTCGGTGCCGTCGTTGGCGGGCGATGATCCGCTGAAGATGGTAGCCAGTTGGGAAGACTCCAGATTGAAATGATATTGCTGGCGGTTGATGCCGGCATCGATCAGTTCCTGTACTTCCGGGTAGTCGCTTGCTTCGAAGGCGGGTATTGGTAAAATCTTACCCCAGTTGACGCCGAGTGTTTCCAATGCTTTGGCAAAAGCCATCTGGTGCGCCGAGTCCCGGGCGATCAGGAAGGCAACTGTAGCGCGGAGTGTTTTGTTGGACGACATCTGGTAGATACGGCATTTCTGCAAACGCCCCGTTGCTTCGAGTACCAGGTTGTCGAGAAGATCCAGCACCAGGTTGCCATGCGCGTGCACATAAGATCCCTGCCATGAATTACCTGCCGCATCCACTGGCAGCGCCGCCTGCGCGCCTACAATAAAATGGTGCGGGTTCATCTGCTCTTTGGCCATGTCCATCACCGGGTCGCCACCTTTGCCAGGTGTTTCAAATTTCTTACCCTGGTATCTTGGCGAGCCGTCCAATAATTGTGAAATGGTTTTGGTAATGAGTTCTACGTGGCTGATCTCTTCAATGCCCACCGACTGTATCAGGTCGCGGTAGGGGGCTGCATTTCCTCTGAAGTTGAAACTCTGAAAGAGATATTGCATCATCGTACGCATCTCGCCAAACTGGCCTCCAAGGCCTTCCTGGAGTGCGTTGGCTGCTGAAGGATCTGGTTCATCGGCTACAATAGGATTAATCAATTCCCGAACGTGGTAAAACATGTTGTTGGTTTTTTATGATTGAATAAATGCAGTTAATGAAATCAACTAGCGAGCCACGTATCAGGCCGTGATAACAGTATATAATCCGTTGAAAAATGCCCGGGAGAACGGTTACATGCTGTTAACAGGTATCACTGCGGGTAAGTGGTGTTCCCATATTTCCCGGTTTCGTGTAAGAGAGATAGAGCCGACTTTGATATATTTGTCCTTCGCAGAACTAACTGTTATATATGAAATTAATTCCTGTTGTATGCCTGCTCCTGGCTACCACTTTACTGAATGCACAAACGGTGATACAAGGCACTATACTCGATGGCAAACGGAATCTTCCTTTGGATGGTGCCATTGTGCAAACACAGGATGCAAAGAATAGTGTATTGTCGGATGAAAGAGGTGTATTCACGATAGCGATGCAGGATACCACTATAAGCCTTGTCATTTCATCAGTTGGTTATCACACGCTGACAATTTCCATTCCCGCATTCAGCAAAGCAAACGGCCGGGTGCTGCTCATGCCGAACGATATTCAACTATCCGAGGTCAAAATCACCGGTATGGCCGGCGAGCAATATCAATCGGTGAGCAAACTGGATATCGCCATGCGGGGTATCAATAACTCGCAGGAAATCCTGCGCATGGTACCCGGACTTTTTATCGGCCAGCATGCCGGTGGAGGGAAGGCAGAACAGATTTTTCTGAGAGGCTTCGATATCGATCACGGAACCGATATCAATATTGCCGTGGACGGCATGCCGGTAAACATGGTATCGCATGCACACGGACAGGGTTATGCGGATCTGCATTTCCTGATCCCGGAACTCATCGACCATGTTAATTTCAAGAAAGGTCCCTATTATGCCGAGAAAGGAAATTTTACCACCACCGGTTTCGTGGATTTCAAAACATTGAACCGTCTCGATCATAACCAGGTGAAAGTAGAAGGCGGCATGTTCAATACCTGGAGAGGTCTCGGCTTGTTCAATGTGTTAAACGAAAAGGCAAGGCAAAAATCACAAAATGCTTTTGTGGCGGCCGAATACATGTATACTAACGGCTACTTTGACAGCCCGCAGCATTTTAACCGCATTAATCTTTTTGGAAAATACAATGGCAAACTGAACAGCAATAATACACTCACCGCTTCTGCATCCTATTTTGCGAGTAAATGGAAAGCATCGGGACAAATACCCGATCGCGCGGTGGAAGCAGGCATGATCGGCTTTTATGGCGCCATCGATCCCAATGAAGGCGGGCTGACGGGAAGAGGCAATGCCAATCTTTCATTGCTGACGACCTTAAAGGATGGCTCCTGGTTTAAAAACCAGGTCTACTTCTCGCATTATGAATTTGAACTGTTTTCAAATTTCACCTTCTTTAAAGAAGATCCTGTTAACGGCGATCAGATCAGGCAAAGAGAGAACAGAAATCTTTATGGCTATAACGGCAGCTATAATAAAGTCTTCAACGCTAAAAAGCTGCAGATAAAAAGTGAAACCGGTGTACAGGTCCGCAATGATCAAACGAAGAATTCGGAATTGTCAAGGACCAAAGACAGAACAACGGTTACGGAGCGTATGATGCTGGGGGATATTTCGGAACTCAATATTGCGGCCTACCAAAACCTCACGTTTATCCCCGGTGCCCAATTCAATATCAATGCCGGTGTACGATACGATCATTTCAATAATGCCTACACCGATCATCTCAATAATGACGAACGCGGTAAAGCGAAGGCGGGCATTGTCAGTCCCAAGATCAGTTTCAACTACCATCCTTCTTCCAATATACAGGTATACCTGAGTGGTGGAAAAGGATTTCACTCCAACGATACGCGCGTGGTAGTGCCGCAGCGCGGGTTGCGTATTCTGCCCGCGGCCTATGGTTCGGATCTCGGTACGGTATGGAAGCCGGCAAAGTCACTGCTGGTGCAGGCCGCCATCTGGTATTTGTGGCTCGATCAGGAATTTGTTTATGTGGGCGATGAAGGAATTGTAGAGCCGGGCGGAAAAACCAGGAGAGTAGGAGCGGATTTATCGGTGCGCTACCAGCCGCTGTCCTGGTTGTATGCGGATGTTGATGTGAATTATTCGCATGCCAGAGCGGTGGAAGAAGCAAAAGGCGAAGACTATATTCCGCTCGCGCCGCGGATCACGTCGATCGGTGGATTGACAATCAAAACAAACAAACATATCAGTTTTTCTGCGCGGTATCGTTACATGGGTGACCGACCGGCAAATGAAGACAATTCAGTTATCGCCAGAGGCTATTTTGTGGCAGATGCGTTTGTGAGTTATAGCCGGGAAAAATTTGATATCAATCTTACTGTTCAGAACGTAGCTAACGTGAAGTGGAAGGAAACACAATTCGATACGGAAAGCCGCTTGTTCTATGAGCCATCGCCTGTATCGGAAATTCATTTTACCCCTGGTACACCATTTTCAGCAAGATTAGGATTTACTTATAGGTTTTAGACGAACTTCTTGCAAATACCAATTCTACTAACATCTCCAATGCTTTTTTGATCTCATTCCTGCCCTCCTCCGTGGTTACATCGATGCCGCAGAAGGTTTTTGTGTTGACGGGATAGAGGTTGAGATAGTATGCGCCAGAAACCAGTAATGCCATGGCGGCCCTGAAACGGCTGGCCTGCTCTCCGAAATGAGGATCGGTGATATTGGAGAGCAGCACTTCGCCCACTGCCTCGCGTTCATCGGCGACACGTTTCAGCGATTTTCTTTTTTCCGATAAGCCCCAGAGCAGGATCTTTTGCAATTCCTTATTACTGCCTACATAGTCAAATTGCTCCACCAGTGTCTTTTTCGCCATTGCTTCGCCACCATCCGTTATGGGCGGCATATCTTCAGGGGTTACATTGCTCCAGAAGTCGAGCGAACGGATATATTCGTCGATCAGCTGGTCCGTGCCACCAAAATATTTATAAATAAGCTTTTTGTCCAGCCCGGCCATCGCCGCAATGTCGTTCACTTTCAACGCGGCATAACCTTTCGTTTTCAGGATTTTACCTACGGCATCGAGCAATTGCTGTTTGCTTTTATCCTTGTTGCGTTCCCTGGGTTTGGCTGTTTTCTTTTCCATTTTCAAAGTTGGTTTATATCGAGGTAAATCAAAAATAACGATTTATTAAGTCACTATTTAGTGACTTAGTGTATATTTGCGGCGCAGACCTGAACAGATGAGCCAGTTCTACCCAAAACTACCGGTACTCACCGTCCAGATAAAGTCTTTGTTGAGTTTGGCTATGTAAAAGACAGCCGGCTCAACAGGCTTTATTTATCAAAGCTTTTATGTGGCAGACAAGCTGCTCAGGTTTAGATTTCGCCTTGCAAACATTTCTTTATGATCAGAGACATTTTATTAGCGCTGGCACTGTTGTTTTCTTTTATCGTCACCGCTCAAAACATCGACCCCAAAAAACTCGACCAATTCATCGATCATATAGAAGCGAATGACCAGGGCATTGGTGCCATTTCCATTTTTCAAAAGGGAAAAGAAGTGTATAAACGCAGCTTCGGGCAGAAAGCCTTGCCGGGACTGAAATGGAATGCGCATACCAAATACCAGTTTGGTTCGGTTACCAAAGTGTTCACCGCAACGCTGATCTGGAAACTGATAGAACAGGGAAAGCTTTCGCTGACGGATAAACTGGCAGATTTCTATCCTCAACTTCCCAATGCAGGGAAAATCACCGTCAAGAACCTGTTGGAGCATACCAGTGGTATCAAACGTGATTATTCACTGAAGCCGGAAAACAGCAACTGGTTGCGTGAGGGCCTGGTAAGCGACGAGGCGATTATTGCCGAAATACAACGGCAGGGAGTGGACTTTGAGCCAGGAGACAGCGCTGCGTATTCCAACTCGGCTTTTTACCTGCTGAAAAATATCATCGAAAAGAAAAGCGGCCAATCATACGGCGGGTTTTTGAAACAGCAGATCATCAGACCAAACCGCCTGAAGAATCTGCAATCGGCAGATATGAATCCGAAAAATACCTTTCTGTCTTATGCTTTTGATTACGCCGCTGACACCTGGCAAGTAAAAGAAGATTATGTATACCGCAATATTCTCGGAGTGGGTGATATCGCTGCCACGCCGACGGATATGAATCGATTTTTTGATCATTTATTTCATAGTAAGATTGTCAAAGCGGAGACACTGGCGCAGATGATTCCCGCAAAGAATGAGCCGTATGGCCGCAACCTTTATGAACTCAATTTTTACAAAAAAGTGCTTTACGGCCATGGCGGCGACACGCGTGGTACGCACTCATTGGTTGCCTATGATCCGGAGACGGAAATGAGTCTTGCTGTGTCAATCAACGGCACCAGGTACCCGCACAACGACTTCTATACCGATATCCTGCGCATCATCTATACCGGCGAAGTGCGCCTGCCTTACTTTATTTCAACTGCCGAAGCAAAGAACTATGCCGGTATTTATGTCAACAAAGAAGCCGTATTGCGGCTGAATGTTTTTGTGCATAAAGATTGGGGGTTGATGTGTGAAGATGTTGTCGGAGAATCTATGTACCCTTTGTATCCTTATGCTCCCGGTAAATTCCGGTTCGATGAATTGGATATGAAGATGGAATTTAAAAATGACCAGCTATTTTTTACGCAAGCCGGGGTAGACCTCATCCTTACAAAGGAACCAACTGCAAATAAGTGAAACTATTCATCTCACTTATTCGGAAAATGGGCTGCTGCGGCAGCCCATTCCTGTTTTACAAATGTTATTCCGGGGATCGATTATTCACGGCAACAATTCTTTCAGTTTTGCATATAATTTTTCATCGCGCAGATCTTTGGCAATGATGATGCCGTTGCGGTCGATCAGGTAATTGGCCGGGTAGTAAGAAACGCCGTAGATCAGTGCGGCTTTGGTTTGGTCGCCCTGCAGGTCGCTTACATTCTGCCAGGGTAGCCCATCTTTCTGAATGGCCTCCAGCAATCTTTTTTTCTCATTATCGGCTGCGACGCCCAATATGTCAAATCCTTTGTCTTTGAATGCCTGGTAGGTTTTGATCAATTCCGGATGTCCTTCGCGGCAGGGCATGCACCAGGAGCCCCAGAATTCAAGCAGCACGATTTTGCCGGCATAGTCAGACAGGCTTACACTTTTGCCGTCCATGGTCATTTCAGTGAAGTCGATGTATTGATCGCCTACTTTCGGACTTTGATTCAGTGTGAGAAAGTTGGAGATCCTTTTTCCGTAGATCGAATTCTTTGCGTCGGCCGTCAGCAGGTTGTATAATTGGGAAACCGTGTCTTTAGACCAGGATGCTTTATAGATATTCAGCAGATCGGCGCTGACAATATAGGAAGGATTGTTTTTTATAAAGATAAAGAAATCCTCATCTTTAACGTTATCCAGTTCATTGCTTTTCAATTGCTCTTTCGATCCTTTGATAGCGGCTGTTCTGAATTTTCCTTTTTCCGCAACAATGGTGGTAGGAGATTGATCTACCCAAAAGGCAACCCTGTCCTGGAAATCTTTGGTATGAATGGCATACTTTCCGGCCTTGTTGTGCAGTTTGCCCGTAAAACTGAATTTTCCGTTTTTAACGATCGTTGAATCGATGTCTTTGTAAGATCCGTCGGAAAGATCACTCAGGTACAGGGGAAGGTTGTCTTCGAATCCCATTATCGTTCCGGATATTTTATACTTAGTTGTTTTCTGCGCAAAAGCGGTTGCAGTGATCAATAAGATTACTAAGGCGGTGGCTATTTTTTTCATCGCTTGAAGCTTGTTATAATTTTTCCCACACAAACGTACCATTTTGTTCGATAACCATCTTCACTACTTTGTTATCCTCCCTGATAAATTCTCCCTTGATGTCGAAGATACTTTTGACTTTGAATTTTGTATCGGATAAAAACTGCAGTTCCATTTTTTCCTGGCGCGGGATATTCAATGACAGGCGGCCATTTTTCAATTCTACCTTCAGCGTAGTTTTATCCATCCTGTAAGCACCTGAGTAAGCCTTAAGCAGTTCTTCGGAAGGGAGCACTTCTTTGGTCTCCTGCGGATTTATTTTTGATAGTTCAAATAATGCTCCGTCGTCATTTACTTTCATTTTTTCAACGGTGCCGTCGGGTTTGGTGATGAATTCCAGACTGAGCGGCATCAGTTTAATAAAAAAACTTTTATCACTGGTGGCATACAAGGTTGATTTTGGCAAACCTTCTTCGGACGCTTCCAGTTTCAGCTCGCCGGCTTCTAAAAAAACGCGGGCCTTTGCCTGACCGCTGTATTCGCCTTCATAGTGTCTCAATACGTTTTCCGGCACTTTTACGGTTGGTTTGTAGGGGATATATCCTTCCCATTCCCAGGGAATCGTTATGCCCATCAGGTATTCGGTCAGTTCTTTAAAAATGCTTTCACCGTTCATGCTATTGCTCATTATCACGAGTCCGATCTGTTTGTCCGGTATGGCGATGCAATAGTTTACCCAGCCATCGTCGCTATGTCCTTCTTTGAAGAATGCCTGGCCGTAGGGCGTTTTAAATAATCCCCAACCGAGTCCGTATGATAATTCAATTGTTTTATACTGGCTGGTGGTGTCGTTATTCAGTGAGGGGAATTGGCGTTTGGTGAAAATGGGAATCTGAGGTAAAAGCATCTGGTCCCTCTCTTTTTTACTCAATCCTTTTCCCTGTAAAATGGCGGCTATGAACTGCGTGAAGTCGGCGATGGTGGTTTGCATCGATCCGGCAGCATTGGCGTTGTTTCTTTTTTTAATTGGAAATACCTGCTCATCGTAACCGTGACCAACGGCATAATCGGCATCAAATCCGGGCTGCCATACGAAACTGGTATGTTGCATGCCGAAAGGACGGAATATCATTTCCTGTGCCAGCTCTTCCAGTTTCTTACCGGTAACGGCTTCGACCACCAGTTGTGCCAGTACCATTCCTTCGCCGGAATAGGCATAGCGCGAACCAGGTGTAAAAAATATTTTCAGCTTCCCGGTATTCTCAGGGTTCAGGAATCGCCAGTTGGGAAATCCGGTGGTATGACTTAAACAATGGCGCAGCGTGATCAGCTTCCACTGGCCGTCGGCGTTCAGGTCTTTGTAGTCAGCATATTCAGGTAAAGGTTTGGGCAGGTAGGTGTAAAGCGGTTTATCGAGGTCTAACTTGTTTTGATCCACGAGTTGCATTACCAGGAATGCGAAAACTGATTTGGAAAACGAGGCCGCATACAAACTCGTATTCAGGGTTCCGTGACTGCCAGAGGCTTTGTTACTGACACCGTATTTTTTTATGTAAACCGGTTTGTTGCCGTTGATGATGCCAACGCAAATGCCTGTTACACCGGCCGCATCCTGCAGTCGTTTTATGTTATGATCGATCGCATCGGACCCGATCGTCGTTCCGTTCGCCGTGGTAATTGTCTGAGAGTGGGACGAATAATGAAAAGCGGATAGTCCTATCAAAAGAATAAACTTCAACATAGGAGTGCAGGTTGATTTAAGTATTCATGAAAATACTATAATAAACCTGCAATCAGGCTGCTGTAATTGTTAATTGATACACAATAGCCCGGTCATTTCCTCCCATAAATCGTATAAATGCCACTGCCGGGATACCTGGCGTCCAATAAATGCAATAAGCGTCCGCCCTTGATGCAGGACCAATGAGCGTTATACAGTTTGTCTTTGCTCTCGATTTTTGAAAAATGGAGTTGCCAGTTGTTGACCACCTTGAATTTTCCGGAAGAAGCAACCTGCGAGGCGCCAATGCGGCCAGCCACTGTATTCACCACCAGGTGTTTCCAGTTGTAGTTGCTTCCGTTAAAACTAAATTCTTCATTCGACTGATTGGTATACATGCCTGCATACATACCGGTTGCCACGCTGTAGATTTGGTTCATGCCGGTGAAACTGCTGGTCCAGGTGCCGGAAAAATCGCTTGCGGCTACAGAAAATTTGTTATAACCGGGCATCCTGTTCAATCTGTTAAATACATCCGAATCGATGTTGTAAGGCATGTTGTCCACGTCGGTACCAAACTCGCGAACAAATGAATTTTTGTCTGGCGAAATGATTTCCACCCATATTGGCTGCAGGTGTTTGAAAAATGCGACATACACCCGTTTTCCGCTTTTCTTTTCTGTGGCGTATCCGGCTGCAAGGTGCGGTCGTATGTAATGACTTGATGGTGCCGCTATTTTCAGTTGCCCTTCGAGGTTATAGCGTGAAGCGGCCAGTAAATTCCAGGCATGATTGACATGGGGCTCCGGATCTGCCGGGATGATCGAACCTTCTTTCGGATAATGTAACAGCACTTTGATAGTACCTTTTGTTACTTCTACCCAGTCTTCCTGTACAGTACTTACCCAGCCATCGTCAAAATTAGTGGTGTTAAAAGCGAAGGATGTTTTCATCGCCGGTGAAGCCTGCGCCTTAGCGACAGGTGTTTCTTTTCCCGGCTTCAGGGAGCCGATCATCTTTTTATAATCCTCGAGATAGGGCGCGGCCGTTGCATTGCAAAGGACGCTGAACGTAACCCCGTTGCCTGTATACGTAGTAAGAATGGTGGTTACATTTACGCCCTGGCGTTTCCACAAGCCGGCGCCTGTTTTGACCTGCCATCCGTCGGCTTGCCCGCTGCTGGTTTCGGCCGGTGTTTTAATGCCATAATATTTTGTTACCAATTCATTCCATTCCTGATCAAAATCTTTTTGTATGCTTCCTTTGGACGGCGTATGCTGGTAAATGCCGATCTGGCTCCAACTGCCGCCATCTTGTTTGGTATAGCTGATATAGGTTGCGGCGGTTTCAACTTTCCAGCCTTTCGGGGCGGTGTAGGATACAAGGTCAAAAGTCTGTTGCGAAAGGGCTGGTTGGTATGTTGTTACAATCAACAGCGCGATCAGTAAATGTTTGTACATAACGTATCATTCTTATGCATAAAAATCCTATCATATTGCCGGAAAGCTATAACAGGAATCCACGAATAACCTGTATGAAAAAATCCCCGGTTCGGGGGATGAAAATTTATAGTTATGCAGGGCATCGCCTCTTTTACGCCGTTATTTGATTAGCCCAGTTCGGCCATTTTTTGCAGCAGTGTTTGAGCGTGATGTTTGGCATTGGCTTTTATTTCATTTTCAGTGTAACCCGCTGCCAATGAAGTGCCATAAACGTAAACCGGGTCAATGTAGGTCATTTGCGTGTGGTAAGCTGTCTGCTCCAGGTGCTTGCAAAATTCATGCACACGGAAATGCTGGAAACCTAATGCCGTATAACTGTTTTGAGATGAACCCACGGTAAAACTTGGCAGAAAATTTCTGCCCTTTAACTTGTCGCCTTTTGACCCATAGGCAAACTGATGTGCAAAGACTACATCAAACCAATGCTTCAGGATTGCCGGCATGCTGTACCAATAAAACGGATACTGGAAAACGATCGTCTTGTGCCGCAACAGCGCTTCTTGTTCTGCCTTAACATCAATTTGGTAATCGGGATACAATTCGTGGATGTTCCTGATTTCAACAGCCATGCCGCTGTTCTTTATTTCTTCGATAATGGTTTTGTTGGCAAAAGAGCTATCAAAGCCGGGATGGGCTAAAATGATCAACGGCATACTATAATTATTTTAGTTGCAAAACTATTTTTAGTACGTTTACCATACAATATCTATCAGAATAGATAGGTTAAAAAAGAGTAAGATGAAAACAGAATGTGTTGGTGATCATGTAAAACTCAAGGGCAAGACTTATCCCTGTACAGTAAGCCTTACGATGGATTTGGTAGGAGGAAAATGGAAAGCTGTTATTCTTTACCATTTAATGGATCAACCCAAACGATATAATGAACTTCGAAAAGAAATGCCGGCTATTACGGAAATGACGTTGAGCCTGCAATTAAAGCAGTTGGAAAAAGACGGCCTGATACGAAGAAAAGTCTATGGCAAAAAACCGCCTGTTAAAGTTGTTTATAGCCTGACCGGTTTAGGAACAACACTCATTCCTCTGCTGGAAGCTATCACGCAATGGGGTAACGCGGTGGTGGTTAGTAACGGCGAGTTTATAAAGGCCTGATAATATCTTACGTGAATATGATTATAAGAAAAGGAAAAGCTGAGGAATCGTCAATCATCGCGTCGCTTATTTTTTTAGCGATGGAAGATATTGTCTATTATTTCATCGGAGAAAGGGTCAGGGAAAAGGCGATTCAATTTCTAAGCGGTTTAATCCGGCAGACAAACAATCAATATTCTTTTGAAAACTGTTGGGTGATAGCAGTTGAAAACAACATCATTGCTGCCGCCATAGTTTACAATGGAGCTGATTTAGACGCGTTGAGAAAACCTGTACTGGAAAAAATTAAGCTGGAGTACAACAGAGATTTGATCCTTGACGATGAAACTGAAGCAGGCGAGTACTATATTGATTGTATCGGCGTAGATCCAGCCTGGCAGGGAAAAGGAATGGGTGCTGAAATAATTGCTTTTTTGACAGATGAGTTTGTTGTCAGGCAAAATCAAACACTTGGCCTGCTTGTCGATAAAAATAATCCCGGTGCCAAACGATTGTATTTGAAGTCGGGATTTGAAATGATAGGCGAAAAAAAGCTGGCTGGCAAAGAGATGGAACATCTTCAGATCACCAGAAAACAACCCACATAGCCGGTGTTTAATGATGAGGTTTAAAGATTATACACCGAATTGCCGGAGATGATGGTCGTAATGTTTATAAACGAATATGCCGATCTGTTCGCGTGTCATTTTCCCGAAGAAATCGTGCACGAACCTGTCGTTGGAAAAATGCGCATATCCATCGAGCAGGGCTTTCCATTGTTGCTTTAGCAGATGGAAGTCTGCGACTTTCTCTTTCACCGCGAAAAATTTTCCTGACGGCATGTTCCTGGGCAATGGCCGGTCATCCTTCGTATGTGTTTTCAAAGCCATCCGTCCGAATAGTTTGCCGATGAAGGCATGCCGGTAATGGTAGTTGCCTTTCCCTTGTATCCAGGCATCCCAGATGCAGAAATGTTTAACCATCTGACCGGCATTCATTTTTCCCCAGTTCGCTGTATTAGTTTCCTGCAACCGGTCGATGCGTTGGTGCAGTTGATTTCGTGTGGTTTGATCAAATATCGTTTTCATCGAAGTTGCTGATGGGTTGAAGGGAGAAATAGTTTCCGGAGTCATCTTTGAACAATGCTTCTGTACCGTAGAATTCTTTGGTGGGTGCTTTGATAAACTCAACACCTTTTGCTTTTAATTCTTCGTAGGTGGCAAACACATCGCGGCAGGTGAGTACGCCGCAACCGAATACGCCTTTTTTGATGAGTGCGATCAGGGTGTCGGCCGTTTCCTGCGGAAACATTTTACTCACTTTTACGGGAAACAAGACGATCTGGAGATCCGGTTGTTCGGGTGGAGAAACGGTGAGCCAGCGGGTATCGGGTCCCATCGGAATATCGTCAACCACGCGGAAGCCGAGTTTGTTTACGTAAAAATCAAATGCACTGTCCTGGTCGATGACGTGGATATTGGTGATGGTCATTTTAGTAATCATGAGCGTGAGTTTGTGTAAAGGAATGACACAAAGCTCGGCGATTACCTATTTGTCCGTTTCTTCAAAATTGCGATTTTCGGTCCAGCCGTGTTGGTAAGCGTAACATCCGGGTACAAAGGCCAGGGGATTTTTGGCAATGACCTGTTTGTTTTGCTGGTAACGTGCTGCAAATGAAGAAGGTGCTTCGCCCGTTATCTTTTTGAACAGACCGCTGAAAGAGCTCAGGCTGTCGAAGCCCACGAGAAAACAGGCATCTGACACGGGTTTGCCGGCGCACAACAACTCTTTCGCTTTTGCGATGCGCACCGATTGCAGGTATTGATGAGGAGTGGAACCGTAAGCTGTTTTGAAAAGCCGGATGAAGTGAAACTTGGAAAACCATGCTTCATCGGAAATATTATCGAGGTCTATTTTTTCCGCGTAATGGGTATCGATGAAAAGTTTTGCCTTAACGATTCGCCGGTACAGATAAACTTTGGGGTATTCGTTGCTGCTCATAGCTGTTTGAAGGTACAGAAAAAGAGGGAGGGCAGGTAGTCTCTTTGGTGTCAACCGGATAGGTCATCCATGGGAAGTATGCTGCCAAAGTAACAGGGGTAATTCAGGATCATATAATAATCTCCTTGTAATTGCAGAGCGGAACATTCTACTTCGTTGGTGATGTGTATTGAATAATATTTGACGACCCTGCCATCACCAATTTCTTCCACATCGAGCAGATAGAAACTTCCCCGGAAAAAACTTGAACGGGGCAGCTTGTTGGAGAATAACAGGCCATTATACACTTTTGCGCTTTGTTTGCCTGCAACGGTGATGATGGTGCCTTCGTTCAGGATGTTGGTGCTGGTCATAGGTCGTGTGCCTTGAATATAGGCGTTTATCTATTGTTCAAAAACCATGCGCGACATGCAAGCTTAACATAGGATGGCGGGAATGACAACAGTATCAGCTATTTTTGAGCGAACGAAAACCCTGACGATGCCAACACTTCATGAAATCAAACACGAGCTTGAAACCTGGCTGCCGGCTTACGCTTTCACCCTGAGCAATGGCCGGATTGTTGCGCGGCATACCAATGGTCATGGGGCTACAATCGTTATTAAAGGAGATAAAATAGTTGTCGCGGCCATCGGTCCGGGGATCATTACCCGTCTTAAACTGGGCAGCGGCGGCGCTTTTCAGAAATTTGTGGAAGAACATTATACAGAAACGGCCGAAAAAGTATACAACTTTCTCGGCCGTGAGTATGAGGTGCAACTGATCCGTTAATGAAATGATCAATTCTGACCGGCCGCTTCAGAAGATCGGCCGGAAGTTTATTTTAAAATCATTATTGTTTTCATTGCTTTCTTTAATGTCTTTGATATAATCGATGGTGATCCAGTATTCGTACTGCTGTCCGGAGTTGAGCATCGCTATCAGGTTGGGCGCGATTGTATAAATATTGATATAGGTTTCGCCGGGTTTCAGCACTTTGCCAGGGAAGTTGGAAAAATGATAAGTGTTGCATTTGGAGATAGTACCGTCGGGTATCCGGCCATTGGAGCGTATACCGTTGACGCCGATTTCCAGGTCTCCCGCGCCGATATTTTTCATGGTATATTGTACTTCGAAAGAGCCGTCTGATTTTTTTGTAATCGAGGCGCCGGTGATGGTGAGATCCGGCAGTGGTTTTGCCGGCGGCGGCGCTACGGGTGGAGGCTGCGTTTGCGCCGGTGGAGTAACTGCCGAAGTTTTTCGCGGCCGGTCGGAGTTCACTAAGGTTACATTGGCCATCGCCTCTTTATAACCCACGATCGGATGTTCTGCGGTGTTATTGTTTTCGTTCACTTCGGCAATGGCATTCGTTTCATCGGCTTTCAGCACATACTTATAACTCCAGTTTTTGTATACATCTTTGTCTGTACATCCCAGGCTTCCTTTGAATTCCTGGCCGGCGTTAAGCACGCCGTCGTATTTCAGCACCACACCGCCGCCTGGCGATACGTATTTGCCATTGGCGTCATAGATGCTTCCCTGCATGTTTACATTTTTCAGGTCCACAGTTACGTTGCCATTGTTGCGCAGCGTATAGTTGATGGTGTAGTTGCCCTCTTTGTAGGTGATGCCGGTGATGGTAACACTCAGGTCTGCGCCGTTGATCGCCACGTTTTTAATAACGTTGGCATTGGTGGTCACGGGCTTGGTCTGAACGGCTTTCACCTGCGCAAGGCAGCTTACGTCGATGGCCAGGCAGGCTATCAGGATTAATAATTGTTTCATAAATGATTTTTACGTTTTTCTTCCGCGTCAAGGTTAGAAAAACTAATTGGTTGGTTACTCCCGGGAAAAGGGGATTTCCGGGGCAATAAGTCAATTGTGAATGGTCAATAGTGAATGGCATTTCCCGAGGCCGATACTTCGGCCCCTCGAGGGGCAGTCAATATTGTTTGCTTACTATTTAAAACTTATAGCCTATAACCTAAAACTTAACCAAGGTTAAGCAGGTTCTCGCGCTGTCGATTCATTTTTGCGCCATGGATACTTCTTTCATGCAGGCTGCCGTATTCAGGAAATACGGTGCACCCGAAGTGGTGAAAATTGAGATGCGACCCAAACCTGTGCCGGGCGACCATCAGGTATTGATCAGGAATTATGCCAGCGCCGTGAACTCGGGTGATTGGAAACTGCGGCAGGCCGATCCGGCTGCCGCCCGGTTATTTATCGGATTATTCCGCCCAAGGAAAAGCAAACAAATACTCGGAGCCGCATTTGCCGGCGTTGTTGAAAGTGTTGGGAGCAGGGTGACGGAATTCAAACCCGGCGATCATGTGTTTGGCGCCACAGGTTTTGCATTGGGTACGCATGCAACTTATGTATGTGTGCACCAGGATTCACCAATAGCAGTAATGAGACGTGATATTGCTTTTACCGATGCGGCGGCTATTCCTTTCGGTGCTACGACGGCTTTGCATTTCCTTCGCAAAGCGAATCTGAAAGCAGGACAGGAGATCATGGTCTATGGCGCATCGGGTGCTGTTGGTATCGCTGCTATTCAACTGGCAAAATATTTTGGTGCAACAGTTACCGCAGTTTGCAGCACAGCCAATAAAGCACTGGTCATCGGCAACGGCGCCGACCATCATGTCGATTACAACCATCCGGATTTTGAAAACCATACAGATCAGTACGACGTGGTTTTTGAAACAGTGGGCAAGCTGCCTTTACAAAAAGCTATTACTTTAACCAGGGAAAACGGCACGGTTATTCTCGGGTCTGGCGGCTTCTCCAATGTGTTATTTGCCAGGGGCAAAGCAAAAAGAAAAAACAGGAAGCTGTTCACCGGACTGGCATTAGAAAAAAAGGAAGAAATGATTTTCCTGAGCACCCTGCTGAAAGCCGGTGCAATCCGTCCGGTGATCGATACCATTTTCCCGCTGAATAAAATTGTGGATGCGCACCGGCTTGCACAGTCGGGAAGGAAGAAAGGGAGTGCGGTGGTGAAATTATAAGTAAAGCAGCCATGGCCCGAAGCTTCGGGCCATGGCTGCTTATTCAAAATTGACAATTCACGCTTTCCAGTAAGCATACTTCAACACCGGAGGTGCCATAATAAAATCGTCACCGGCTTTTGCAATCTGTTCTACATTAATTTGCTTATTCACTGGAACGCCGCGGGCCGCTAAACGATCTACCAGGCGAAGACGCGTGGCTTTTACCTTTTCACTGTTGATCGTTTCCATCATTACCCTCATGCCGTCTTTATTCTCCGGACCATCGATGAATACGGGCCTGGCCGGTTTGATAGTATGCGGGTAGTCATCGTAATCATATTGGAGATTTTCCAATCCGATTGGCAATGATTGTTCAGGCACCGGCGATACGGGCACGATGCGGAATCCCATCAGTACGTTTTGAACCGTAGCATCCTTTACCAGGCCCAACTGACGTTTATCCCAGAGTGATTTTGGTACGTTGCGGATAATAGCCGTGATCTCGTAGCGTACTTTCGGATGGAGTATTCCCTCAAATTCCAGCGTTACCACTTGTTTGGAGTGGAAATCTTTATTGGCTACTTCAACCATGCCCACCCCAAAGTCTTTGTTAATAGCATCCAATGCGCCCGCATTCGTGATTACGATGTTTTCTTTCGGTACTGCACCGTATTTATCGCGGATGATCAGCTCGTACTCTTTTGCCGGTATTACCGCTGTTGTCTCCAGTGTCACGTCGTTGCGGTTAACGATCCAGCTCACGGGCTCTGCTGTTTTCTTAACGGTAAGATCTTCAGCCAGCCCTGTGGTTACACGTCCGATGCAATAGGTGTCTGTCGGTACGGGTACACCTGCCACATTTCCATACAGCCTTTCGTGTTCCAATGTTTTTTGAGACGGTGGCAGGAACGAATCTTTGAAGTCCTGCCAACTGATATTCATGGCTGGTTTGGCCGTATTGGCACCAAACGATATGTCGAAGGAGATGATCCATAAATGGATTCTGGCAACGCCGGAGAAGTCCGGCCCCCATATTTTGAGATCGGCACCCAGGCTGACGGATATGGTTTTGGTAATGGTCGTGAATAGCAGGTTTAAGCGAAACGTATATGACACGCCAAAGCTTGCATAAAGATGTGCTTCGTAGTAATAAGGTTTCCAGGCAATGAGAAAGTCGGCGCCGATGATGAACCATGCTTTTAATGAACCGCTTTGGAAGGTAGCTTCCAGCGAGCCGCCGGCCATCACGCAGGTGGGGGTGAGGGCAAAATATAATCCGCCTTTCAAACTTACTTCGGAGGTTACAGTCCAGTTGAAACCGAGCCTGGGCACTTTGGGATAGTGTGCGGGCGGCGTGAAGTTGGGATGGTATCCACCCAGGGTAACCACAAAATCTCCTTCGTGTTCATTCGGTGATGTCCATACATAAAAGGCAAAGCCGCCCGTCAGCAGGCATGATTTGGATAAGATGTAAGAGGCAGGGGTGAGTTTCGCTTCTACCGATACAATGCCTCTGTTGGGCAGTATCTGCACATTCAGTGCAAGTTGCGCCGACGCTATTACTTTGGGTGACCGGGAAGGAACGGATAAGGTAGATAAGCCGATCAGTCCGATTTCGAGATCCGTACCAAAGGCCACGGAAAGCAACGCGAATGATTCCAGCAATTCATAAGTAGTGAAGCGTATACCGGCTGCGAGCCAGTTCTGCCCGATCTGTACAGGTACCACTCTTTCTTCTACCAATACTTTCAGCGCCTTACCGGGATCGGGTCCGGAGAAGGGACCGGATTGCCCGGGCACAAATCCTGCCGTCAGCGGGAATTTTGTTACCGTGTCGATGGTTGGCAGTTTCAGACCACGGTTGTAGCCAAATCCGCCCGCAAGCCCGGTAATGAAGAAAGCCGGATCGCCACCGAGCGGCGGTGCGGTCATCAGCGCAAAAATGAATAAAGAAGGATGTCCGTCTTTTGATGCATAAGAACCCAATGCAGACAGTGAAAATGCTTTTACACCTATAAGGGCAGAGCCGTTGTACTCCGTAACACCGTCTACTACCTGTTTGAGGAAGCCGCCGGATATTTGTACCGGCCCGCTGTTGAAGGCGATGTTCAATCCCGCCAATTCAAAGTCCGGCTTGAGTTCGCTGAGCGGGTTGCTGACTCCCAGTTGAATGAGGTCGATTTTTAATGCAGTAAATACCAGTGATGCATCCAGTAATAAAGCCACACGGCCGTTGCGGTATGAGATGCCGGCACGGTCGAAATATAAAGGACCGATCGTTCGCTGCAGATCGACCCAATAGGCATTAGCCGTATTGTCCGCTGTTTCTGCTGCGGCCATCAGCAACAGTTTTTTCTTGTCGGCCGTATTGAGCTGTACGTCGAATTTATTGTCGCTGCCAAGTTGCAGTTCCAGTGCGCAATACACACCTGCTTCGATGCCTTCCTGCATGTCGGGCAGTTGCGGATAAGCTTCGCCACCCTGTTCTTTAATAAGTGTATTGAATTCTTTTACCATAGCCGCTTCTATTTTTTTAGTAGCGACAATGAGTTTGAAACCATTCAGTCCCGATGGGCCGGCTATTTTTTCAAGGTCATCACCTACCAGCGGTAGTTGCGCCAGTGTGATATTGATCTTGATATCCACACCGATCACGTAGGTCCATGCGTCGTTTATTTTTTTGGCGACAAATACAGCCGTGCCGAAGTTGGCTGATTCGGCTGCCACCAGCAGTGCCTGTTTTCCTTCGGTGAAATTATAAAAGAGTTTCGCTTCTTTCAGGGCAAGGTTGAGGCCTTCGGGTATGGAAGGCACGTTGTCCATACCGAAAGCATGGGCAATGTCTTCGAATTGCAGGTAACCCGCAGCATCTTTTGCTTTCCATTGCGCAAGAATGCTGCTGTCGGATGGCGTGGTGGTACCGATTATTTCAAATACGGATTTGCCCACATTCAATGAACCGGAAAGTTTCCGCTGATAGCCGCCTGCTTCCAATGATTTCATTTCAAAACCTACGGTCAACTGAAATTCTTTTTGCGCGGCAACAGGAATATTACCGGTGATGAAAAAAGAGAAGTCTTTGTTTTGTGTGTTGAAGCTCGTAGCGAGGTCCTGCAAGGTGAAGTCAGCCAGCCAGGTGGGCGGCGGAGGTGCGTTGAATGTTTTGGCGAGGTAGGAAGTGAACTCGCCCAACGGAATGCGCTGGCCTTTGCCCGTTTCACCGGTAAACAACCAGCCGCTGGTTTCTCCTTCGGCATTGTAATTAGCGGTAACGTACACATCAACGGAGCCGATGCGGATAGTTCCGTTGAAAGAGGCGTTTGTCGATGCCTCCGTGTGCTCAACGGAGAATCCCAGTTCCTCTATACTCAGTGAGAGGTTTTGTCCCTGGTTGATCGGCCAGTAGCCATCGATATTTATCTCGAATGAATAATTGCCGGACTGCAGGTCAAAACCCAATTTGTCTACATATAAATTTTCCGGAATGCCGCTGGCTTTGCCGACGAAGTTTTCCACGAACTCGCGGATATTCAGCTCCGATTTTTCCGTGAGGTAGCCTTGTACTTCAAAATTGGGGTAACCCGCGGATACATATATAGAAGCTCTCTCCGTCAGGTTGATTTTTCCGCCCATGAACAAGGATGGCTTCGGACCGGAGAAAGGTGTGAACACGTTAAAGCGCAGCGATACATCGCTGGCTGTAAAAGTTTTGCCGGTTGAACTGACCGTAAAAATTTTCCAGGGTGAGGTGCTGTCTACCTGCAAACCGATCATGTCTACTTTTGTGCCTTCGATATCGAAGTCGATAAACAGTTCGGTGAAGCGTACATATTCTTCGACATGAAAATCCGGCGGAATGGTTTTGGCGAGGTCTGCTCCGCCGATGAAATTACTCAATGCGTCGAGTGATGCGTTGATGACTTCCGTCATGTCGGCACCGAAGCGGACGAAAGACTTGAGGTCCGTTATTCTTACCGAAAGCGGCAGGTGGTATTTTCCTTCGGAGAAAGGTATGGAGGCCGTGAGAAACAACATCGGCAGCAGCGTGGTGCTATGCGTAACGGCATCACCGGCAGACTCGCTTTTCAAACCAAAATTGATGTCGGTGTTTTTGCTTACCCCCAGGTTTACATTTTTAATAACCGGTCCGCGGAGGTCGATAAACTCCAGTTTCGTACCGCCTTCTTTGAGGGTAACAGATCCGGTTAAAGCTTCCTGGTCGATGCCGAGTATTTTACTGATACCCGCGCTGCTGGCAGCGAAATTGATCAGGCCATCGAAACTGAGTCCGTCCGGTTTATCGCCATCAGGATCCGATAGCAGCCAGAAAATACTTTTGCTGAATCGTACCTGCGAACCGAGTGTGTCGTTCAGCTCGGGAAATGATTGACTCAATGTCCACAGCTCGTTGCCGGAAGCCTGCAGGGTCAATGCGGCATTTTCTTCCACGATGTAAAACTTTGCCGCAACATCCATCTCTTTAAAAGGAAGATCCGAACCTTTTCCTTTGACGGTAATGCTTTGTTCGTCACTGGACGCAATACTGGCACCGGATAAATTCAGTGTGGCTTTGGGAAAAGATTTTGTGGCAATCACCGTTATGCCGGGTGAATCCAGTTTGGTTGTGTCGAGGCTGAACTGGCCATCTTTCAGACTCTCTTCAACCAGTTTTTTGAGCTTTGCAATATCGATCGACATGATAGAGTAATTTTTTTAGTTTCAAATTCCGGGATTGCTGGCTAAAAAGCCTTCATCAAACTGGCTTCCCAGGATGCCGGTCTGGTAGAGATCCTTTGGTGTTTCTGAGCGAAAAAGAAACCAGCCTTTATTACTGAATCCGTAGAAACCTGTACCGCTTTTTTTAGGGCCCGCATCTTTAGGATCTTTCAGCCAGAAAAAAGTCCTGCTATGATTCTGGTCCCAATCGTATCCGTCCCATTTGTCGTCCAATATGCGTTGCAGATCGGCGTAGTTGTTATAGCCGGGTATACCATAACGCCAGTAGTCGTATGTTCTCGGCTGGGCGCGAAGACGGCTGGCGGTAAGCCATTTCTCCATTACATCAAATCGCGGCAGGTTATAGGAGTCTACCAGCAGGCCCACACTCACGAGCAGGCTTTCAGGGTTTACCCAGTTTTTGAATGCCGAAGTAGGCAGACTGCTTTCACTTCCGTGATGTGGCACCTGGAAGATCGAGACGTTTCCGATCTGGTCTTTTTGATAATCGTACAGGAACTCCAGTGTTTCATCCGTGGCGTCACCTGTCAGCAATAATTTGTTGGTGTCGAACTTTACGAGGGTGCATAAGCTGACCACATTACTCTTAACCGAAGCTACCCTTGAGGCGGTAGCTACATTGCCGGCAATGATGGTAAGGCTCCATTTTTTGCCTTTATCGGTTGTTCCACTGTTGATCACATAGCCGCTTTCGGGTATGTCTGTCTCTATAGGGTCTTCATAATCGAAGAGCGGTAACCATTTTTTTATATGATTGCTTGCTGCGTTCAACGTTACTTCTGTCAGGATCGGTTTGCCGAACAGGTAAATATTGCGCATCATTGCCGTTTCTTTATAATTACCCAGCGGTGAATTGTCTTTTAAGGCTTTGCTGAAATAAAAAACATTCACGGAAACTTTCGGCTTTGTCAGCAACAGGTCGATGAACTTGTTGTAATGGTCTTTGTCGGGATGCGTCATGACTACGTTCACTGCTTTCCCTTTCGACCAGCTTCGTACGAGGTCTTTTGCCTCCTGGAAAGAATCGTCTTCGAGTCCGCCGCTGCTGCCACAATCTATAATATACACGGAATTGTCGGGGCAACTGATGATCGTACAATCTCCCTGACCCATATCGATGAAGGCAAAATTCATCTGCCCTAATTTGGCCTCCTGCAATCGCGTACTTACCTGTGAGGTTTCCGCGCCAAAAGTTGTATAGATATTCATGAGATAAGATGTTGATGAAGTCTTACTTTTTTGCCGGCTTGTTAAACGTGAATACCGAAATGTCAAGTGAAGTGTTAGCAGTTGCGTCCTTGCAGGTCATACGGGTGTTACAGCCTTCTTTTGCCACAAACACACGTATCATCTCGTTGTCTTCATATACTTCCACATCAAAAGGATTTCCACTGGTAGCACCGGTGCTGATATTTTCCGCTAACATTCTCCTGGTCGGTAAACCGTAGATAGAAAGTGTTTTCGAGCAATAGTTGGCAATGAAAAGCAGGTCGGCAGTATCATTGGTGCGAAGGCCGTAGGGAGCGCCCGGTACATCGATTGTCCAGGATATGGTATGATTTTGTGTATCGACGAAAGCTACTTTGTTTGCTTCGCCCAACGCCACGATCAGCAGTTTTTCATCAGGCGTCAGTACCATATTAACCGGCTTGCCGGGAAGTTCGGTATAGCCCACTACCTTGTCCTGTTGCGTGTCGATGAACACGATCCTGTTGTCACCCAGACAATTTACATAAAGCGTATCCGACAGTTTGCCTTCAATCACCATTCCCGGTTCTGCGCCATACAACGGAATTTCTTTATAGATAGGATGATCAGGACGTTTGGTTATTTCCACCGTTGTATTGTGCAGTACAAATATTTTATCGGAGGTCCTGTTCATCGCCAGGGCAAATATCCGCGAGCCGGCGGCTGTTACACCCTGTCCCTGGGTAATGACATTTCTTCCTGTATCGATCCCGAAATATTGTGCATTCAGGAAATGAAGCCCGTATACAAACTCGCATGAATAATACAGTCGCTGGAGATCGTTGGTCGCGCGCAACGATATGCCGGGATAAGGTCCGGCTATTTGTGAAAAGAAACTGGAATTCGATGATTTAGCTCCGGAGCTTGTATCGTACATCGTAACGCCAAAGGTCGCCCTGCCGGTTACCGGGTTGAAAACAAAAAGTTTCTCTCCCTGTTTGCTCTGGTGCATCACATTGCCCGGGTATTTTTTGTCAACGGCCAGCGTTTTTACATTGATGTCGTAGACCATGTTCTCGCCGGAATTGGCCACATATATCCGGCCCTTTTGTTTATTGAGCAGGATAGCAGGATACGATTGCAGCTTGTTGCCGGACAGCGGCACGGGAATATTGTTAAGCGGAGGTGGTACGTACGGCGACCAGATCGACTGTTTAGCCTCCACATATGTCGGTTGAATGTCGTAGTAGGAATAAGCTTTCAATACAACTACATGATAGCCGATAGTAGTGCCGAGATCGTAAGATGTCCGGCCCGTTACATCCACGTCGCCGTGAAAAGTAGTGAGGATGAGTTTCTGGGCGGCGGTCACACTCCAGTTTGCCAGGAAAGGAAGTCCGTTTTCAGGGGCGGCGCCTTCATCCCCGCGCGCCATAAACTCGCCCACCGTGAAACTATTTATTTTGGCCGGTATATAATTTACATGGATCGTTTTCTCCATGGTGGAAGGCGTATCGCTATCACCGTATGCAGAAGCCGTGATAGCTGTCTGCTCAAGATTCGGAGCTTTGGGAAGTGTGAGGTTAGTTCCGTCCAGTTTGATCTCACCTTTTGCACTATCTAACAATACCGTTTCGCCACCTCTGAGTTTGTAATCGATCGTAACTCGTTTAGCCAAAAAGGAGGTCCAGGTAATGGCTGTATTCTCACCGAGATTGATGTCGCGTTTGGAGGCTTCGAGTGTGGACATTTTTGCCACGGCTTTCTTTTTCTGCAAATGCACTACAAACTCAGCATCGTTGTAACCGGGGATATTGTTTACCTGCACATACATGAGGCTGATCGTATCCGGGTTAACGTTTAGTTGCGTGATGATCTTGCTGATCGGGAATTGCACCGTTTGATATCCCTCCATCACCTGTTTACTCTTTGGATTGAACTCCCAGAAATTATTGCCGCCGATATGTGCTACAGGATCCCATGGCAACGAGGCTTTAACATCTATCCTGATATTGTTATCGGCCAATAGCTGCGAGGTGATCGCGTAATCTTCATCGCCAAACAAAAAGGAAATAAAAACGACGGGGGGATTAACCTCTTCCTTCGTAAAAAAGTCTGTTAAGGAAGCGTTGGGTACCAGCGGATCTTTGGATGTGTTGCTCAGCAGCAGCGTAAACCCGTTTTGTATGGGCGCGCTTTGGTCGTACGTGATGTAAACGGGCACCGCTTCCGCTGTTTCGGCGTTGGAGAGATCGTAGGTAAACTGCGGAGGGTTTTGTCCTGTTATAAAATGTACGGGATTGATATAAGATGTTGCCAGCGGAAGTTTTTTCAAATTGTCATCGGGAACGGTTAATATACCCAGGTGTTTGGTGGCCGGCAACAGCGGAGGAACGAATCCCGGGATGTTGGCATAGGCGATCATGAAGTTGCCCGGCGTCACAGTACTAACAACCAGATTGCGCATTTCAATTTTGATGAATTCATTCGGGGCAAGCACAACATCCTGTTCAGGCGCTATCGACCACGAAGCAGGTGTGTCTTTGTCTGGTGCCAGAAAAGCGGCTTTCCAGGATGGAGGCAATGTCAATTGCAGGTGTTCGACCACTTCCGGCAACAGCAGATCTTCAAAGTTGAAATTGAACACCGATCCTGTTGCATTTTCACTCACCCCTTTTCTGATCCTTGCGGGGGACCCTCCGGTAAGGGTGAGCGGGCTGCCGGTAAGATTGGTGAACGTAAGCGTCAGGACGTTGTAGTCGGGCTTTTCTGTTTTGTAAAGAATGGCCTCTCCGTTTTTATTGACAATAACAAATGATTGGCCGCTGATTGTTTTATTCATAAAGAGTGCTGGATTAAGATTGTTGGTTGTTGATATTGCTAAGGAGAAGCCATCCCTCATGGATCTCTTGTGGCGGATCCGTCATATTGGCGCGATCATCTACAGGGTTGATTGTTTTTGAGGCCGACCATCTGGTTAATTCATTCTGGAGCCAGGTCCATTCGCTTTCACCAACAGGCGGTACGGGGAAAGCCGGCGTATTGTTGTTGTATAATACTGGTGTGGTAAGAAAGGCAACGAGAAGATTATCCAATGCATCGGCAAACTGCGCCGGGGGAATGTCAATCTTTTTCACCGGCAGCAGACCCGAGGTGGCATGTATCCCTCCGCGCGGGTCCATGAGCATGGTAACGGTGGTTTCGCTGGCGGCCTTGTCGAGCGTAAGCGTAATGGTTGACTCGTCCGGCTGTTTTACTTTGTCAGTCGGATTGTTGGTTTTCATAACATAATACTGATCGTAGTTGCCATCTTTAAAATACCCGAGCAGGCCATCTTCCGTTTGCTCCATGTTGCCGAGACGTACGGGAAATTTGATTTTGGTAAATCCGTTATCATTCTTGGGCGCACCGCTATTTACTTCGTTGCGCAGATCTGTCCAGCCGGTGCTGTAAGCGGGACCGCCTCTCACGTCAAGGCTGAGCCTGGCCTGCGTAACCGCGATCGGAGTGCCGAGCAGGACGGCTTTACTGCCGGTTTGCCGGTAACTCGCCGGTTGAATGATATTGAAGGTGATATCGTTGGCGCGCATGAACGCATTCAGGTAGTCACCATTGCCATTATTGAAAAGCGCAATGGCCAGTTTTTTCAATTCCGGATTGGCATTTCTTCCTCTTTCCGATGCAAAGAATTCGCGGATATTCAACCCAAATGTATCGCTGCCGGGAACGCCCTGCCATACCACACGCGTGATGTCCTCACTCAGGATCAGCGATCCCATTGCATCTCCTTCGTGATCATAAATCCACAAGCTGGAATCGAGGTGATTGGCCAATATCCAGCCACAGATAGGTGATGTGGAAGGATGCGAATTGGCTTCCCTTTCGTTGTTAGCCGCAGCCAGCCATCTGAACGATAATCGTGATGGCTGCACCAATCGCGGTTCGAGGTAAACAAAATTGACAGGAAGATCTTTGTGTGAAAGATTATTGGCAATGATCAGTTTCTCCGGCGTATTGATTTCAATATTGCGCCCGAATACATCCACGATTGTCAGCGACGAAATAGACATCAGTCCGGCTCTTACAGGGTTGTAAAAGTTGCCTGGACTTGGTGCTGTCTGCGTCATGGGGCCCACTGCTTCTTTGACATCAACATTGGTGAACTTTGCATAAGGTGCCACCGCGGCCGGATCTCTTATCTCCAGTTGCATTACTTCCCTGCGCATGATCATGGCGCTGTTGAGCCCGTTCAATGATTGTGAAAGAACAGGAGGGAAGTTGGTCAATGCGGCGAGAATTTTTCTCAGATCAGCGTCCAGCGGACTTTCTTGTGCATCGAGAAATTTCCGGATCTGCACCTGGAAATTTTCCTCGGCATGCGGCGACATAAAAATCTCATTTTTATAAGATTGATACTGAACCGGAATTTTCATTTCACCTTTGAATGCATAACTGACATCGCCCAGTTTGAAATTATCGAGGATGAAATCGGGCGAATAGTTCTTGCCCGGCGATTTTCCATCGGGCTGAATATCGGCAAAAGGATAGTAGGTAATATTCCAGGAGAAGGAGTAAGGCAACCACGGATTACCATCCCATTCTACAAAATAAATAGCAGAAGGTGCGATGCCGCTGTAGGCAAGCTGTGTTCCCCAGGAGGCAGATACCGAGATAAAAATATAAACAAGCCGTTTGCGCTGATCTTCGCTCAGGTCTTTTTCTGGCGGCGTCAGCACATACTCATTGTTGTTGAGAATATAAAGGGAGAAAAGAAAATCCGCATCTTCCTGGCTGATCACCGAACGGATTTGTTCCGCCTGCGCCGTGGTTAATTTTCCAATAATGGTTGGTGTAACAAAACCCTGGCGGTTGGATTTGAGGAGTTGGGAAGCGTTGACAAAATTTGTTGAGGCTCCATTGGCTATGGCGAGCGCCGCCAGGGTAAGTTGGTTTAACAACAAACTTTCAGTAAACAATGCCTGTATCTGTTCGCTGTAATCAAGTGGAATGGCTTGCGACAGACCTGGAGTGTTGCTTTTATTAAACGTCAGTTTTGCAGCATTTCCCATGAGGTTGGCCGGGATACTTACTGTGGTAATGAGCTGTGAAGACAGACGGCATACCATTGTTTTGTTCGCCATGAAACGTCCGTCTCCGCCATAGCGCTCGGGTGGTTTGATGTCTTTTCCCTGGAATAAGATAACAGGTTCGGCCGGTTGCCAGTAACGCGGCGCGGAGGCCGTCGTCAGTTCATATCCGGCGGGTAATTTCTGACGGATCTTGTTGGCCTGCTCTTCTATCGGCTTAATGGAAGTGTTGTTCTTTTTTTGATTGAGGGCATCCATTTCACCCATGATCAGGGTGGCGATATCGCTGGCATCCATGCCATGATCGGGTTCTTTATTGCCCCGGCGGAAGATCAGCATGAACCGGTACCAATCCATGAAGATCTGCGAGCGCATCGCTTCTATATCTGAAACCGATGTGTCGTACGCCGATTGCAGGTCATTGAGTTTGTTGAGGTCTTCGCCCATTGTCTCGGAAAGCAGATGCAGGTTAGCTGTCTTTCCGGATTCATCGTCGATTTTTCTTACCTCCCATAGATACCCGCCTTCACCGGAGTTGTAACTGCTGGTGTGCAATGCGATGGCAAGGTCTTCGAGCCGGTTGAGTTCGCCTATGTTGGCTACACCTTTGAGTTTTCCCAGTTGCAGCGCGTCGAGCAGCGTTTCAATATTGTGCGGATCAGGGAGGCCGGACACTTGCCCGATCAATGCAGCAAGTGCCTGCGATGAGGTATTGCCGATGGCAATATTCATCTGATCACTTATCTCGCGGAAGCTGCTCACATTTTTATTCCACTTGATATTGTTGATCAGGCCGGATAAAATAGTGTGTGTGACATCGGTATCTTTTTCTTTTGTACCGGAAGGCAATGACCAGCGGCATTGCTCGAGTACATAGGCAAGAAAGCTAAATCCCGCATCCGTAAGAATACCGCCGAGGGCTACTTTCTTCTCGCGGGAGAGAACAGACGCGATGACATAGGGACCATCCGGCTGGCGGACAGTATAAGTTTCTGTCAATAATTTTTTGCTATCGGGATCGGTTATTTTGCTCAGCAACGCTTCAAAAATTGCAGGATCAAATTGCAATGGTAATTGCCACAACGGATCGTTCACGGGATCGTGATACCAGCCTGTTATCTGATAAGAGAGTTGAATATTCTGACCCAATTTATCCAGGTCGGCTTCCGTATCATGAAAACCAAAAATGCTTTTGCAGTTTTGATAGGAAGCGGAGAAGTCTGGTGAGCCGTAACCGACTGCGCTCAATCCTTCAACAAACTCTGCTGCTTCAAGTTCCGGCGCATTAGGATTTTGCTGCCGCAATAATTGTGTAGCCTCCCATTTTTCGTATTCTACTACACGCCCCATGAAGCGGAACTGTTCTGCCTTGTTGTCTTCTGTTCTGAAAGGCACGGCAATGCTTTCACGACTGGGATCGGGTTGCTGTGTGGAAACAAAGTTGCTTTCAATGACCCATGATTTCAGCCGGTTTACCGGTTTGGCAGGATCGGTAAGATCTGTGTAAATGCGGGTGATCAGCCAGCGGTCGGGCGTATCGGGAAAAGCGACACTGGCTTCAGGTGCCTGTGGCGTAGCGCCATTCGTGAGTCCGTCGGGCAATGCCCAGTGAAGATGTACGCCTACGGGCAACGATACACGGCCATCGCCGGTCATCACCCGTTCACTGAGATTGGGGATGTCTTTATTTGAAGCATTCGGCAGCCTGCTGAAATTGTAAGGCGTTGGCTTGAAAATGGCACCGGCGTCTGTGTGTACACAAAGCGCTTCGATGTTCATCGGAACGATCAGTCCCAGTCCGGTTGTTGCAATATTTTTTTTCATGATTGGTTACGGGGTTGTATCGATCTTGAAATTGACAGCCTGTACGCCTTGCACCATTTCCAATGCAAACTCTGCGGCGCTGAAAGAACCGGTGTAAGCGATCTTTTCTTTTACTTCTGTATGCATGGCATTGGCCAGGTCATTCATGCGGAGAACGCGGCTTCCGGTGCGCAGATGACGCGATACGTCCATTGGCGGTGCAATGGCTGCATCTACCTGTGTGCCGGCTTTGTGCCCGCTCTGATCAACAATGTAACGGAGCGATTTTACATAGCTGTCGGCACTCATTATTTTTACACCAAAATGCAATACTTCGGGATATTCATGAATGGTGATATGTTGTGCTTCGCCTTCAAAAATGCAGAGCAGGACGTTCGCACTCAGATGATCCAGCCGTAACAACTGGCAGGATTGGTTGCCTGCTTCATCGGAAAAAGCTTCTACCTGCAGCCCTTCCCAGCCGCTCACCACGCCGGAGCGCAATAAAAATCCCGTGATTTTTTCGGTAGGAGAGATGGGGCCGGCGCTCGCTTTCAATAGCTGTTTCTCTTCGTGATTCAAATGGAAGCTGAGATGTCCGAGCACATTGCCGCGTTGTGCTTTCACGCCGAAGCGGGAAAAATGATGCACTTCTCCGAGGAAAGCCTGGTCATGCACGCTGTCGCCGGAAGTAGAACGTCCGAGACTCAGGGCGCCTTCAACGAGATAGTCGAGCCAGATCGAATCCATATAAAAAAGACGGATGGATTCCATCGGCAACATGTTGTTGTCGGGTACGAGGTAATTGAACGGAACACCGTGCAATAACTTGAGACGGCCCAGCCAGTCGGCCATGTCTTTTTCTTCCGGCGTCAGTGGAGTGCCGAGAGCATTTACATGGCGGTTGGCATCGCGGAGGCGTTTCAGTTCCTGCGGATTGCTGAGTGCCTGCAGCAGGTTATCGCTGTTGAGTTTGAGTTGAGGTTTCACCGTCTTTATTGCTTATGAATTGTGAAAGAATTTTTCCCAGGCTGAAGTTGATCAGCCGGAGCAGATCGGGACCAGGTGCGTCGAGTGTATCATCTGTTGCGTTGCCTTTCGGCGGCTCCTCGTTGTTGACAATATCTTGCAGCGTTCTTTTGATCATTTCTTCTTCGAAATTGGCAATGGCTGTTTGTGTATTGGAACGCTTCCAGTTGTAGAGCGTTGTGGCAAAATGGCCATTCTGCAATGCGAGCAGGCGGCCGAGTTGCCATGCTGCTGCATAGGATACATCGAACATGCCGGTATCGGGATTGTAATTCGTGCAGGTGTCCGGGCCATTCACCGGAGTGGTAATACTGCCCGAAGGGAGATACGGAAGGAAAGGGCCTTTGTACCAGGAAACCGTTTGGTCGCCCTGGCGCGTATGATGATTCAGTGGCACCATACCCATATTGAAGGCATTGTTGATGGCCTTGTCTTCTTCGGATATGTCTGCCGTTACCGGCAATTGCAAAAGGCTTCCGCTGTATTGGCCATCCTGTTTGTTCAGGTTCATCAGATAACCGGAGAATGTCTGCTGGCGGTTGATGGCAAAAAACTGCCATTGCCTGAAGAGCACTAAACGTACGTGTGTGGTGCCCGGAGGCAAAGACGGGCTTTGTGTTCCATCGTTGCCGGGGAGATAAGCGGCCCAGTTTTCGAATGAAACGAGGCAGGCAACATTCTGTGAGCCCGGTTGTGGCAGCCGGTTGCAAATAACCGTAGACAACACGGGTGGTGCGGTTTCCGAAGAAGTTTGTTTCAATTTATTGAGGTACTGCGCCGACTGGCGAATGCTGGGCTGAATCTCGCGGACGTGTGCCAGCCATGGTAAATCTTCTTTGGCCGGTGCTATTTGGTTGAAGAGTGCAACGGGTATATCGATCGCTAAGCAGCTATCGGTATATTTTTCACCGTATTCCAATTCGAATGAGGGGAAGAAAATATTGTCGCCGGGAGTTGCGAGGTCTTGCAAGGTGACCTGTTGTACCTTGACTGCGGGATCGGTTTCGTATAAAAGTAAAAGCCCGAGCCAAGGAGCCTGATCGGAACCGGCAGCAGGAAGGCCTTTTGATGTGCTTTGCGCTGAACGTTCCCAGGGAAGTGTTGCGCGGTTGAGACAAACATGTGGCAGCACATTGGAGAATTCACCGGAGTTGGTATGCGGCGGATATACGGAGGAAATATTTCCGGTCAATGCAAAACGCGGCGCCTGTACAATAAAGTCGTGTTTGTTTTGATAAGTAGTCTCGGGAATTTTTCCGTCTGTGCTGGAAACGGTTTGGTCTACGGTGAGTGTATAAGCGCCGTTGATCGCGGCATTGGAAGCGTCGCCGAAAGAACTTGACGACAGTGGAGGGATCATGTGCTGGTAGAAAATAATGTTTCCGCTCAGCGGCGATTCTTTAACCGGATTACTTTTAATAGTTATCATAGCTAGTCAGGTATCCTTGTGCGTGTTAATACCGCAGGGAATATTTATGCGCAAATGAAATGATGTACATCTTGGCGGGAGCAGTCTGTGATAAAGCGCTGCATTTTTTGCAATGCTTGCTTGGTTAGTGCCAGGGAGCGGGATGGCAACTATTGCATCGGAATAAAAACTGTCTCCAGGGTGTTACGGGTTGACGGGATATGCCCGAAGGCTTGCATAACAATAATAAGCTGAAAAAATGAACGGATTTCGTCTACCGTGGAAATACATTTTAAACAGGGTGAAAACACGGTAAAGAATGTGTAAATATGAAGATGTGGAAATGTGTAAATTATTTTGAAATGGCTGTATTTAATTTTCACATCTTCATATCTACACATTTTCACATTCGTTTCTTGTAGCCTTCCAACCTGAAGATATAGAACAACCGGGCTGTATCTCCATTTCTGAATTGCGGAATGGCAATTGAATCTGATACGTGTTCGAATTTTTCTGCTAACTCCTCCGGAACGGGTTTGTAAAAATTGGAGACACTGATGTAGTAAGCCGACTCGCCCTGTTTTAGCGGCGGTTGTAATTTATTCAGCCAGGTAAAATGATGAATTTCGTTGGGAGAACCGAATGCCTGTACATGCAGACCCGATGGCTTTGCTACATAATAATCGAAATGTGCTGCCGGAAACCAGTAATTGCTAAAGATCGTGCGGGGCGTATCCTTCCGTGCAGCGATATCTTTCTGATAAAATGTTTGGAAGTCTTTACCAAATGCACGCCATCCGGTCATGTCCAGTGTTGCATCGTTTTTACCATAACGCGGCATTGTCTTTTTGCCTAAAGTACCGGGCCAGTAGTTGATGATGCCCATCGCCAGTACAACCGCTGATGCCGTCATGCCGATAGCCGTGCGCACAATTCTGCGGACAGTTGCTGCCGGGCGGGAACGCAGGTACAATGCCGACACAAGTATCAGGGTTGTATATCCCGGACCGCTCCAATGCGGAAGGGTATTATTGAATAACGCGATAGCCAATACGGTAATGATCAGTGGCAATCCGGTCCAGCAAATCAACATCAGGGAAGGAATGATACCGGTTTTTCTTTTTTTGAAAAAATAAACCAGTGCTGTAACAAGAAGTATCACATTCACCGGGTTATTGTAAGCAAACGAGCCGGCCAGTTCTCTGAAAAAACTATCAGGCCTGAATCGCCTTGCGGAAATGCGGTTGCTGTGATAATCATAACCCGCGAGTTGATTTTCCAAAGACCATAGCGCAGCGGGAATCAACAGGAGAATTGTTATCAATATACCGGCATATAAAAAAGGATTGCGGAGCAGGGCTCTTTTATGAAACAGACAGTATCCTGCAAATCCGGCCCAGAGAAAGAGGCCATGTACTTTACTGAGTATGCTGAGTCCGATGGTGACACCTAGTAGCAGCAGCCATATACTGACGGAAGAATTTTGTTTTACAATAACGATCATTATCCATACACTGAGCAACCAGAACAATAACTGTGGCGAATCAGGAAGGATCAATATACCTGCGATGATACTGCTGTAGAAGGAAGCGGTGAAAAGGCAGGCGGCGAGCCAGCCGGTGCGGGCATCGCTTATTCTTTTGCCGATGCAGAACATGATCCATGTTCCCAGGGCGGAGCATACAACGGATGTGAGCCGGATGAAAATTTCATGATCCAGGCGCAGGCCTGCCGTAAAGAAACGTATGCAGGCCGCAACCATCGGCGGATGATCGAAATAATTCCACTGCAGATGTTTGGCGTATGTCCAATAATAAACTTCGTCATTATTGAGCTCAGACAGGCCTGACAAAAGCAATCTTGCAATCGTGGCGATGACGATGAGCAGGAGGGTTTTCTTTTTATAATCCGATTGCTGTCCGGTCATATAATGGGCTCGGGTGAAGGAGTTTTATTTTTCTGAGATAGCTATGGCAACCGTGATGAATCAGCACAGCGGATAAAATACCGATCACCATGCCGGCCAATACATCTTCCACAAAATGTTGTCCGAGATAAACCCTGGAATAGCCCACCAGCATGGCTATCCAGAAAGCAAAGATACCGGTTGTTTTCCCGCGGCAACTGAAAGCCAGCATGGCTGCCACCGCAAAGGCCGTGGTGGTATGTCCCGAAGGAAAACTGGTAAAACCGCTATGTGTAACGCCGGGAATAAAATGATCATAAAAGGCTTCGTTCAGCAAAGCTTTGGGACGTGGTGCACGGAATAATCGTTTCAGTAGTTGTGCAATCAATCCGGAAAACAGGAATACCAGCAGTAATTTGGTAGCAAGTATCCGCTGATTCCATACTACTGCGGCAATGATCAGTACCATAGCAACTACACCATCGCCCAAAAACGTATACCAGGTGAAAAGATGATCGAGAAGCGGGCAATGATAAAAATTGGCTTTGGTAAAACAGGCCGTTTTGGAAAAAAGGCTGACCGTAATCAACAACACGAGGCCGGCGATCAGCGAGTACCGGAAAAAGGCCGCCTGCGACGTTCGAGAGAAATAGATCGTCATACAAGTAGTATATGACCGCTAACTTACTGTTGCAGTGTGACGGCAATGTTAGGAGAGGGTTAATTAATAAGGTGTAAGGCGTAAGGTATAAGGTATAAGGTTGTGCATCCCTGAATAGCGTTGACCGGTTTAGGTGGGGAGTTCCGGGCGATAAGTCAAACAGCCGCGGAGCTGTTCTTCAACCCGCATAGCTGGCGGTTCCTGAGTGCACGAACAGCAAACGAATTGCCTGTTCACCATTGACAATTCACCATTCGCAAACCAGGGAAAACCCGGGCAATGTGCACTACAATTTGCCAAAGCCCCTGATTTGCCTTATCATTGCGGACCACCTTCGAACCAATGCCACCTATGCCGAGAAGAAAAAAGATAACGCGCGACACCGCGCTTTATGATTTCATGCATACCATCGTACCACTCGGTGATGCAGAACGTGAATACCTCATCACGCACAGTTTTCCCTTAAGCGTAAGAAAAGGAACCTTGTTGTCAAAGCCCGGCAGTGAAGAGCGGGTATTGTACCTGATCAAAAAAGGGGTAGTACGCAGTTATACCATGGACGGCGTGCGGCAGGTAACGACATGGATCAATGAGGAATGGGAGATTGTAGCGCCCGGACATACATTCGGTCTTCCACTTCCATCGGTTGAATACCTGCAAGCGCTTGAAGCAACAGAGTTATGCGGTATTGCATACGAGCACATCGAATACATGTACGATCATTTTCCGGTGGCGAATAAAATAGGACGTTTGTTGCTGGAGGATAATTACCGGGGTGCCGAAGAGCGCGCCCTTTTAGGACGCATCTCTTCAGCTACTAAACGTTATCAGCGGTTGATGGAGCGACAACCTTCCCTGCTCACGCGGGTGCCTCTTAAGTACATCGCTTCTTACCTCAACATGTCGCTGGAAACGTTGAGCCGCGTTCGCAGCAAATTCCGGGGTTAACGGGAATAATGCGGTATGTAAAATGTGCAGACTTGGACGGTTCGCACACAGTTGGTTCAGAGTAGCCAGCGGCGATCCGCCGGCAGATAAATTTTACGTAATCTTTCAATGGATATTGGAGACAGATTTACATATGCAAACAGTTGACCAATTGTTGATTTTTTTAATATACTGTCATTTTTATTGACAAATGTGGCGTAAAGCGAGGTGATATTTTATCAGAAGGCTGGTAGCCCCATTGTATTTAACCGTTCTGCAATATACCAGCCACTCTTTTTTCCCATTTTCTTTGTTCGGCAGGCCTGGTACCATAATGCGTTTCCTGATCATAATAATGCTGAAACTTGTCTTTTTCGGCCAGCACTTCGTTCAATAGCGTGCGGATGGTTTGTTGCACCGTCGTTCTTTCCGTTTTTAGTTTACGTAGCTGCTGTGTCAATTTCCGGGTAAATAGTTCTGTAATGTCGAAATGTACTTGTTCGTGGCGCAGTTTGCCGCTGTCGGCAATCGGCAGCCGCCATGATTTTGCGCGGTTGAAGTAGGCACTGGCTTTGAAGGTAAGCGAGTCGCCGGCATACGTGTAGCTGAAAGCGATACCGGAATAAGTCAATGCTTCAAAAACTTCGGTTGTATCCGGGAAACCCTGAAAATCTTCCCAGGTCAGCCGCTGTTCTTTTGCCCACCATAGGGTATCCTGTGCGCGGCAATCAACTGCGAGCAGCGTGAATGAGCACACGAGTGAGCAGCAAATTATTTTTACAGACTTCATGTATTTGTTCAGTTTTTGTTGGTGGCTGCATTTTTGCATTGTTAGGTTACATCAACAGCCTAACAGTATGAAAAAGTACCTTTTAATAGCGGCAGCGGTCTTTTCCCTCACCGCTTTTACCACAGTAATAACGGAAGTGTGGAAGAATGACCCTGCACATTCCGGTTTGCAATTCACCGTTACCCATCTTGGTATTAACGATATCACCGGAACATTCAACGATTTTTCCGTAACAGTACATACGGAAAAACCGGATTTTTCGGATGCCGTTTTTGAACTCAGTGCGAAAACCGCTTCTATCGATACCCGTGTTGAAGCAAGGGATACGCATTTGAAAAGCGCCGATTTTTTCGACGCCGCGAAATATCCCACGCTCACCTTCAAAAGCACCGGCATCGAACAGGAGAGTTGGAATAAATTCAAACTTACCGGCGATCTCACGATGCACGGCATCACTAAATCCGTAACCATGGATCTGCTTTACAAAGGCAAGGTGGAAAATCCCATGAACAAAAAACAAACGGTTGGCTTTCAGCTCACCGGTTCACTCAAACGATCCGATTTTAAAGTGGGAGAGAAGTTTGGTGAAGCCATGGTCAGCAATGTAGTGAGGATCAAAGCCGACGGAGAGTTTACCCAATAAAAAAAAGCCCCGCAACACTGCGGGGCTTTTTTTTATTTCTTTTTGCCCTCAGATAGTTGTGTAGCCACCATCTGCGATATAATAAGCACCGGTGGTAAACGAAGATTGATCAGAACTGAGAAACACCACCAGGTTCGCGATTTCTTCCACTTTACCCAAACGGTTCATCGTGGCTTTTGCGGCTACCGCTTTCAGTTGTTCTTCATTGAGGTTGTCGTCAAGCAATGGCGTGTGGATATAACCGGGACCTACGGCATTGCAACGGATATTCTTTTGACCGTATTCTGCGGCAATGTTTTTAGTAAGTCCTACCACGCCGTGTTTGGCAGCGGTATAGGCCACGCTCATGGGAGCAGCTACTGTACCATGGATGGAAGCCATGTTCACGATCACACCACCACCATTTTTCTCCATTTGTTCGAGCTGGTAGCGGCAGCCATAGAATACACCACTCAGGTTGATGGCGATCACTTTGTCCCAGCCGGCAATATCGTATTCACCCGTTGGTGCTGCTGGTCCGCCAATGCCGGCATTGTTGCAGGCTATATCCAGGCGCCCATATTTTGTTACGGTGGCTTCTACCAGTTTTTTATTTTCGTCCGCTGATGAAGAGTCGGCTTTTACGAAGAAGGCTTCCCCACCTGCTTTTTTAATAAGGGAAACCGTTTCTTCTCCATGTGTTTCGTTGATGTCGGATACAATCACTTTTGCTCCCTCGCGGGCGTACGATTCCGCTACAGCGCGTCCGATGCCGGAACCAGCACCTGTAACAATAGCGACTTTGTTGTTGAGTAAAGACATGATGCGTGTTTTTTTATGATTAAAAGCAACAGCCTTCTGCGATGAATAATAACATCGAAGGCTTTATAAAATGCCTCAAATTATATGCCCGGGATGAAGGTGCTGGTAGCTGCAAGTACGCAACCAGCTGTATGGAAAGAATGGAGTTTGATTAAACGCGCACGGCGTCACAAAAGAATAACAGCTTCCGTTTCGTTTTTGTTGAGGCTAAGGCCTTTTATTTCACAAAAAATCAAATGCCTATCGCAGAAGGATTAAGCCCGAATTGTTTTTTGAAGGCGTAGGAAAAATGAGAAAGGGTTTCAAAACCCACTTCCAGGAACACGTCTTTGGGTTTTCTTTTTTTATCATTGATCAGGTAATAAGCTTCCTGCAAACGTCTGCGCTGGATCCAGCGATTGGGCGAGAGACTGAATATTTTTTCAAAATCCCTTTTGAAAGAAGCCAGGCTGCGGCCGGTTAGGTAAGCAAGATGCGGTAGGGATACGTTGAATTTATAATGCTGGTTCATGAAAGCTTCGAGATCGATCTTTCCGGGTATGGAAAAGTCGAACAGCAATTGTGCGGCCGACGCGTCCTGTTGCAGCAATAGCAGCACGGCTTCTTTTTTCTTCAATTGCAAAAGTTCAGATGTAAGATTTTTTGTCTGCGACAACAAGCGTAGCGAATCGAAATAATTTATCAGCAGCTCATTGTTGTGGTAGATGTTAAATGACTTTTCAGTCCGCAGCGTTGATTTTTCCCCAAAATCTTTACTGAGTTCCAGGAGCAAAGACTGGTCGAGCAAAACAGCTACCGATTCGAACGGTTTTCCATTGGCGGGTTGTTTACTGAAGCGGGCGAGTATATTTTTTCTGTAGAGTACCACATCACCGGGCAGGAAGCTGTGTGCAACGGTGCCATCGAACGCTGTCATCGATCCGGAAATGATGCAGGAGATGCCGGCATCTTCGATGAAGTGCTCGCCCGCGCGCGTGGCTTCTGTATAACAGGCGTGAATGATGCCCGAATTATTCTCTACTTTATTCATGCGGTTATTTTACATTTTTCCACCAGGTGCTGCAAGCCTGCGTAGCAGAATCGAGTAATAATTTTTCTCCGATCATAGGTGTACAAAGTTGTACGCCATCCGGATTGTTGGCCGCGGCTGTTGCCAGCCGGTTCAGCGGCTCGTCCCAGGCGTGATTGCCGAGTACAAATTTACCGGAGTGAACGGGCAATAATCTTTTTGCATGGAGTTCGCGGGCGGCTGTCCATACTTCTTCGGGAAACATGTGGATGTAGCGCCAGGCGGCATTGTATTGCCCGTTTTCAAGAATAGCCAGATCTATTTCGCCAAAACGTTTGCCGATCTCTGCGAAATGTGTATCGTATCCGCTGTCGCCACCGATGAATATTTTTCTGTGAGGCGTTTCGAGCAGGAAGGAAACCCATAAGGTATTGTTGCGTGACAGCGTACGGCCCGAAAAATGTCGCGCGGTTAATACATGCGCGGCAAAGCCATCGGTTAGGGTTGCCGTTTCATCCCAATCCTTTTCGATGATGGTTGCCGGATTGTAGCCCCAGTATTCGAGGTGACTGCCAACGCCCAGCCCGCAAACAACAGAACCGACTTTGTTACGCAGTTTGCGCAAGGTGGTATAGTCCATATGATCGTAATGATCATGCGAGAGCAGCAGGTAATCGATGGCAGGAAGATCGTCTACGGTGTAAATATCTGCACCTTTAAAAGCCTTGGTGCCGCCGGGCAGGGGCGAAGCTGAGCCGCTCAGGACAGGATCGACCAGGAAACGCTTGCCATCGGCCTGAATAAAATAGGAGGAGTGTCCCATCCAGACAATGATATTCTCTTCCGGTGATAAATGCAATAAATCCGATTTAACGGAAGGCAGACTATCAATGGGACGTGAACGTTTGTCTTTCCCGAAAATGAAATTCCATAACACACCGGTGTAACCGAAACCTTCTGTCAGCGAAGGCGTGTGGTGGCGATTCTGAAATTGTCCGTCTTTATAATTGGGCGATTGTTTGATCCGTTCGAGTCGTGCGCCTTCGGGAGCCTTGCCAAACTGTGGCTGGCGCATATAAAAATAAACCGTGACAACGAGTACCAGTGCAAGAATGAGCAGTGTGATGAGCATGCGGCGAAAGAATTTAAATAATTTCCTCTTCATAAAATGGGGAGATGCCTTGATGATGCAAAGCTAGGGGGGAAACGGGGTACAAAACTTTCCTGAAAAGCTCAGATTTGTTTCCTGAGAAGCTCAGGGTTGCCCGGCGGATGTCAATTGTCAATTGTGAATTGTCAATACCTATAACCTATAACTTAAAACCTAACACCTAAAACCTAAAACCTCTCACCTGACAACTAATTACTAGCAGACGATTGTTATTTTTCGATCCTGTACTAATGGTTAAACATTAATTTAATTAGTAACTATTATTTTTTCACGGATTTTACATTATTTCGTGCCCCAATCGTCCTGCTATGAAACCAACCCTGCGCACCCGTAAATATACTTTGCACTCATTGTGCTTCTCCGCTTGCAACTCCCTGTTTCCGTTTTTAGTTCTCTCATCCTATAAAAGGTAAACCCCTCTAAAATCTAAACTGTTATGAAAGAAACGCGCCATCTACTGACGCTTTTTTGCATGCTCCTGCTCGTAACCGCATTGCGTGCACAAACAAATCCAAACGACATCACAGGTCTGCAACTCTGGCTCGATGCTTCTGATCCTAATGGCAATGGCACCACACCCGCCAACGCATCGGCCATTACCACCTGGAGCGACAAGTCCGGCAACAACCGCCACGCTACACTTTTCAGTGCAGGCAGCGGAGTTACCAATCCCGCGTATTACCAGAACCAGATCAATGGCAAAGCTGTTGTGCGCTTTACACGTACATCAGCTACGGCCGGCGTCGGATTTTCTTCTCCGACGGATATCCGGGCTATGACAAGTCCCGAGCTCACCATTTTTACCGTATACAAACAAGGGACACGCTCCGGCGATCAGGCCGTATGGGGTAATGATGATGGCAACTGGGATCGCTTTTTCTTCAGCACCCGCTCCTCTACACCCGACGACGGTGCCGTTTCAATCGGTAATGTAAATCCTACTACAGTAAATGTTGCAGGTTCAGGCACATTGAATGCCGTGCAATGCCTCACGGCTGTTTATAGCAAAGCCGGTGGCACCAACGGCTCGGCGATTTATCTCAGCGGCCAGTTGGTGCAACGCTTCACAGACAATACCACCAACGGTACAGATGCCCTGAATGTTCTCCGCATCGGTCTCGATGGTGACAATAATTTTTATCAGGGCGATATGGCTGAAGTGATCGTTTACAATCGCAAACTCACCGATTGCCAGATCACACAGATCAACCGTTATCTCAATATCAAATACGGCGTAAGTTTTTCTGCGGTTAACATTTCTGCAGGAGGCGCTACTACCTTCCAGGAAGGCGGTTCTGTTACGCTCAATACAACGGCTCCTTCAACTTCCCGTCAATGGTTGCGCGATGGTGTTGCCATCAGCGGAGCTACCGGCGCGTCTTATGTTGCAACGGAAACGGGTAGCTACCGTGTTACTGCAAATACCGGTTGCCTCGATACTTCCGCCGCTATCAACGTAACGGCTACTATTCCCGCGCAACCCAACAATGCCCTCGCACTCGACGGCGTGAATGATTACATCGATCTCGGAACGGGTATTCCCGTCAACAATATCCGCACCCTGGAGTGCTGGGTTAAATTCAACAACTTCACCGATAACCAGGAGATCATTAATAAATCAAGTGTAGGCCGGGGTATTGAACTCCTGGTGTATAACAACCGTCTCGCATTTTTCTGTATGAATAATGCTGATGTCAGCTACATCAACCATTCTACCAGTAATATGGTTACCGGCAGATGGTATCATGTAGTGGCAACCTGGAATGGTACCGATCGCTCAACCATGCGTTTGTATGTAGACGGTAATTCGGTAGGTACCAGAACAGATGCCGGTAATATCAATACAGTCGGCCTGGCCGAACCTACCGCACCCACAAAATTACTGGTAGGTGACTGGAACGATTTTTCGCGTCCCTTCAATGGTACGATCGATGAAGTGCGGATCTGGAACACGGTAAGAACAGAGGCCCAGGTGAGAGCCAATGCCTATGATACAATACCCCGCAACACGGCCGGTTTGCTCGTTTACCTGCGCATGGATCATGGCACATCAGGCGGTACCAACACCGGCTTCACTACGGTGAAAAATTATGTAGCCGGCGGCCCAACCGCCACATTGGTTAACATGGCCCGTACCGGTACTGTTTCCAACTTTGTGGAAAGCTATGGCATGGTAGCCCCGATGCCCGTTGCCGCCAGCGGTATTTATTCAACTGGCTTTGTGGCCAACTGGACCGTTCCTGTAGTGGGAGAAGTGAACAATTATCTGCTCGATGTTTCCACCGACCCCGATTTTGGAAGTTTTGTATCCGGTTATAATGCACGCAATGTCGGTAACGTTACCAATTTTACTGTTACGGGATTGACACTCGGCGTAAATTATTATTATCGTCTGCGCGCCAACAAAACAACATTGGCTAACCAGGGCGCTAACACCTATGCCTTTACCAGTGTTAGAACCGCTGCTGCATTGCCTGCCAAATGGGCTGAATTTACTGCAACGGCGCAAGGAAGCAGTGTACTGTTGAAATGGGCTACACTCAGCGAATTCAATACTGCTCATTTTGTGGTGGAAAGAAGTAACGACGGCCGACAGTTTGTAGCCCTCGGACGCGTAGAAGCTGCCGGCGAAGCTACTGATAAACAATTCTACCAGTACACAGATGCCGGTGCTGTTGCCAGTGTGAACCATTACCGCATTCGCCTGATCGATAAAGATGGTACGTCCACTTATTCCGATATCCGCACGGTGCAACTGCGCAATGACAACCGCGTACTGGTGTACCCTGTTCCTGCACGTGATCATCTTTTCATTGAACTGAAAGATCAGTCTGCCGGTAGCAGAGACGGCCGTATCATCAGCATGACGGGACAGGTGGTGATGCGTTTCCGCATGAGCAGTAACCGCGAAAAGATCAATATCAATACCCTTCAGGCCGGGTCGTACCTGGTGCAATTTGACAACGGCGTCGCTGCACGGTTCGACAAGAAATAACTGCGTGAGGATTTAGGATTGGATCTGCGAAAGGATGTCTCGATGAGGCATCCTTTTTTATTAGTATCTTTCTTTGAAACAATGATGATGAGATACCGCTATTTCGCCTTGTTTTTTTTACTGCTGTCTGTATCATTTGTGCGATACGATGAGCGGCGGTTTGTAAATGATAGTGTTGCTTTTGCACAGGCACAGACAAGGTACATGCTTGCCGAAGCAAATAAAACCGATACACTTTTTCCGCGCTCCGTCAACAGTAGTGGACAACTAAGGCTCAGTAATAAATATGAATGGACGTCTGGTTTCTTCGCGGGTAGTTTGTGGTACCTCTATGAGGCAACAGGCAGTGATTCACTTCTAAGGCAGGCAGTGGCCTGGACGGAAAAGCTGGAGTCTTTAAAGACATTTACTCAAAATCATGATCTTGGCTTTATGATGTATTGCAGCTATGGAAATGCCTATCGGTTAACCAAAAATGAAGGGTATAAAACTTTGCTGATACAATCTGCCAATTCACTGAGTACACGATTCAGTGAAAAGACCGGCAGCATCCGCTCCTGGAATAAATTCGGATCGTGGCAGGGAAAAGAAGTATACGATTACCCGGTGATCATCGACAACATGATGAACCTCGAATTATTATTTTTTGCCGCCCGTGCATCTAATGATCAACGTCTCCGGAAAATTGCGATTACGCATGCGGAGAATGTGATAAAGAACCAGATCCGCCCGGATGGCAGTTCTTATCATGTGGTGTGTTATGATGAAAAAACCGGCAAAGTATTAACCCGTGAAACCGCGCAGGGATACGCGGATAATTCTACCTGGTCGAGAGGACAGGCCTGGGGTATTTATGGTTTTACCATGACCTATCGCGAGACAAAAGACAAGCGGTTCCTGAACACGGCCATTAAGATGGCGGACTATTATGTCAATCATCCTAACCTGCCGTCGGATAAGGTTTGCTATTGGGATTTTAATGCCAATCAAAATGGCTATACGCCCGGCGCACGTTCCAAAGCGCCGATGACGCCTGCTAATTACCGCGATGTATCTGCATCGGCTATCACGGCTTCGGCATTGCTGGAGCTGAGTACGTTTGCAGGCGAACGCGGAAAAATATACAAGGAGGTGGCGGTGAAAATATTGCACGCCCTGAGTTCGGATGTATATCGTGCTTCCCTGGGTGGCAATGGCGGATTTTTGCTGAAACACAGCGTAGGCAGTATTGCCCATGGCACCGAGATTGACGTGCCGCTGGTGTATGCCGATTATTACTACCTCGAAGCATTGAACCGCTATAAAAATCTGCTCGATGGACAACCGTTGCATTAACCGGTTTGGAGGTCGATTATCGTTGTTCGCAGACAAAAAAGAAGTCTTCACGGAGGACTTCTTTTTTTATTGGAGCAGGTGGGTACATTTGGGTAATAGGTTTTAGGTAATAGGTTATAAGTAAGAGCCACCTGTTCACCCATTAACCTATTGGCGTATTCACCCTAAACTAAAACCAATGAAAGCTCTTCTTGTTGCAATACTTCTTTTAGCCACCGCATGGTCATACGGTCAGCAAAGAGATACGATAATCAGCGGCAACTGGCAGGTGATCAATCCCGTTAAGCACAAGTTCTGGGGCAACTCCACTTATCTTTCACAAGGTGTAAACTTTGCGCGCAACAAAGAGTTTGAGCTGGGGCTTGGTCGTACAAAAGGGCTTAACGTCATTGCCGCGCAGGGATTTTTCTTCATGACAATGAGAAGCTGGGGCATCAATTATGCCCTGACCGATGTGGCGCATAAAACCATGCGTCAGAGTATCAAAGGCTTCTGGGAGTTTGGCTTTGTTCCTACTTTTTTCATCGGCGATTTTTTATTAAGAGGTGAATATATTTATCAGTTAAGTGACGGGCAGCATTACCTGCGACCTTCCGTTGGGCTGACTTTTGTGTTTGTGGATGTTACCTACAATTATTCCTTCCTTCTTAATCAATCCCGCCACGACAATCTTTACCGGCATGGATTTTCCGTCCGGCTGAAACAATTCATCGGTATGAAAAACTGGGAAAGGAAACGTTACATTGGCACATCCCGTTTTCGAAATAATAATTGATTCCTTATGCGCCTTATTTTATTACTGTTGTTGTTAAATACCGGTGTCTGTCTGGCGCAGCGCGACAGCTTGTGGACGGCGGATAGTACTTACTGGCATATTAAACGCCCGACACGCAGCCAATTCTGGGGCAATTCTTTTTACATCGGCGAGGAGGTCAATTTTGCCCGCAAAACCGAATATGGAATCAGTTTCGGGCGCGCACGCGGTGTTAGTTGGGATCATGGCCGCGGCCTGGTAATGGTACGTGTGAAGAGTTGGGGATTGGGATACAGCGCTACCCCGGTACGGGGAAAGGTGCACCAATCGATCAAACTATTTGGCGAGTATGCTCAATTTCCGCCATTATTCTTTCTACCATTCAGCGCCCGCACCGACTATATTTATCAACTTACCAACGGACAGCATTATCTGCGTCCGTCATTCGGGTTTTCGCTGCTTACAATCGATTTGCATTTTCATTATGCATTCCTGTTAAACGGCAGTTGGCGTGAGAACCTGTACCGGCAGGGCTTTACAATCCGGGTCAAACAATTTCCCGGACGATGGAATAAATGGGAAAGGAGAAGGCATTTTATAAAGGGACGTGCGTATCTGATCGACTAAGTCGACGGATTTTTCCAGGTAAATCAAGTAGTTTAGCTGCCAATGGAATGGCTTTATTCATCCGGGTTTACCATCGGTTTTTTCCTTTGCCTTTTGCTGATTACCAAGCGGGAAAAGTCGGCTGCCGATTATATCCTGGTCATATGGTTGCTGCTTATCAGTGTGCTGCTTGTTTCGCGCTACCTGGTGCAGACAAATGAACACCCGCATTTCCCGGATCTAACCGTATTTGGTATTCCGCTTCCGCTGACGCAGGGGCCATGTTTGTATTTGTATGTACTTTACCAAACGCAGGCGCGCCGGTTCCGGTGGAAAGACATGCTGCATTTTTTACCGCTGCTGCTCTCCGAATTGCTGTTCATTGATTTTTACTTTCTCCCCTTCGGGGAAAAGGTCTCGATCGTGCAGCAGAGCGGACGCGGGTTTGAAACACGTTTGCTCATCAACCTGACCGGTATTTTTATCAGCGGGCTCGTTTATATTCCATTGGCTTATTTAGTACTCCGGAAGTTCCGCCGCAACCTCAAGCACGATTTCTCCAATACCGAACGGATTAATTTCAACTGGCTGCTTTACCTGATCATTGGAATGGCTGTGGTGTGGATTGTGGTTTTATTTGTGCAGGATGATATGCTGATCTACGGATCGGTAGCGATCTTCCTGTTGTGGATCGCCTATTTTGGTGTGCGGCAGGTACAGGTGTTCAGTTATACGCGAACAACCTACCGCAACCTGCAGCCGGCAGTTAAAGCAACGGCTGCAACAACCCAATCAGCGGTAACTACTGAAGAAATTGCTTCCGATCCGGAATTGATCCGTCTTTTTGAACAACTCATAGCTATCCTTCGGGAAAAACGACCTTACCGCGATCCGGAACTTACGCTGGCCGATCTGGCGCGTCTGGCCGGCCTACATCCGAATACCTTGTCCAAAGTCATTAATTCACAAACCGGTAAAAGTTTTTACGACCTGATCAACGGCTACCGGATCGACGCATTCCTGGAGGAAGTGCGTAAAGAAGAAAACAGCCAATATACATTTATGTCCATCGCTTATGACTGCGGTTTCAATTCCAAAGCATCCTTCAACCGCAATTTTAAAAAACACACGGGTCTTACACCGACCGCATATCTGAGGGATAATTTGGCAATTTGATGATTTGAAAATTTGGAAATAAACACGATGGTGACCTGATTGCTGCCCTCAAACAGCGGGCAGGCAGGGGATGGTATTCTGTAAAGAACTTTGCTTCCCGAACATCTTCAAATTTTCAAATCATCAAATTAGTGAAGTCTCATCCCTCATACTTCAGGTCTCATTTTACATATTCATCTGTTTATCAGACCACTGTCTATTCGTCTCATGCTATCTGATGCACCTTCTGCGCACGAGGCGGCGGCTAGTTTTGCTGCATAAATTTTTATTTTATGCTTAAAAAAATGTGCCGTCGCTCAGGCCTTGTCCTGTTGGTATTTCTTGCGGCGGCTGTCTTCACCGGATGCAAAACCTATCCGCTGGACGAAGATGGAAACCTGGTGCCGAAAACTGTGGACGAAGATCCATCGCTCCCTTCCGCTCTGATACACGGAGCATTGTTACACACCGAAGCCTTTGGTACGGTAGACAGCCCGCTGGTTGTTGCCCTGCACGGTGGCCCCGGCGCCGATTACCGGTACCTGCTTCCTTTCAAGGATCTGGCGGATCACGGTTTCCGCGTTGTGTTCTACGATCAGCGGGGCGCCGGCCTTTCACAACGGTTCAACCGCGATACCTACATCCGGGAAGGCCGCGAGGTAGTCAACAACCTGGTGTACGACGAACTCAAAGCCGTGATAGACCACTATCGTGTCAAACCCAATCAGAAAGTCTTCCTGCTCGGCCATTCCTGGGGAGGCATGCTGGCAACCGGATTTACCGGCCGCTATCCCAGCCTGGTCAACGGGCTCGTAGTGATGGAGCCCGGCGGCCTCACATGGGCGGACGTAGAAACCTATATCAAAGAATCGCGGTCATTTGAATTTTTCAGCGAAATACTCAACGATGTTACCGGGCTGGATCAATTCCTGACAGCCAAAGAGCAGGAGTTGATGGACTATAAAATGGGACTCACCGCAACGCGTAACGATAATACAGGTCCGGAATATGTAGCACCATTCTGGCGAAATGGAGCCGTGGTATTCAACGCGCTCATCGATATGGGAGAAAAGTATAAGATTGATTTTTCCAAAGGAATCGGTAATTATAGCCAGCCTGTATTGTTTTTCTACAGCGAACTCAATAAAGTGTATACAGATAGCTGGGCACAACGCATCTCTTCCGCTTTTCCCCTAAAAGAATTAACGAAAGTTCCGGGTGTCGGACACGACGGTATTGTTACCAATGCAAATGCGTGGACAACTGTTACACTGCCCAAATTGATTACCTATTTTAAATCGCGATGACATGCAAACAACTTCTTGTATCAGATATATAACGACGATTTTTATTTTTCTGTTGACTACACATACCATACATGCGCAGGTAAACAACTGGTCCACATCAGACAAGGAAAAACAGCATATTGTGGGAACGGCATTCGGTGCGGACTTTGGCGTGGTTTCCTCTTTCGTTTACGGATATAAAACGCGGATGCTGAAACGTCCGGTAATTACGGGTGTCGAATTTTCTTTTCCCTACGGGGAAAAAACAATAGACGACTGGAAAGTGAAAGCAGGAGGACAGATCAGGGTGATTGGAACGGGACCATGGGCTCTTTCAGTAAGAGTGCAGTTTGTAACGCGACGATACCAGAATGACCTGGTGAGAATGATTGGTTTTGGAAGCGATCTGGCACTTACCGGCGGCTATTACAAACGCAAATGGTTCGTAGCAGCGGAGACAGGGTTTGACAAAGCCATTGTAACGCAGCTTCGTCATACCAAAAAAATGCGTGAGAATTATGCAGCAAAAGACGGTTGGTATATGTCGACAGGCGGTAATTTTTATTATGGTATTCAGGCAGGCCTTCATGCGGGACGTCGCTGGTTGTTTTACCTGCGCGGTGGCAAAGTGATGGAACAGGATTTTAAACATTCTCCTACATTGCCGTTGTATGCACAAATCGGCATCAACCGTACATTTCATGCCGGCCGGAAGTAATAACCTGCTTTTTATTTTATCACCAGCACAATTGTGCCGGCAATAATCAAACACGCTCCCACTGCGGTTCTAAGCGTAAATGATTCACCCAAAAAGATAAATGCCAGCAAGATCGTGAGAGCCACACTCAATTTGTCCACCGGTGCTACCTGCGATACGGGGCCTGTTTGCAACGCTTTGAAATAAAAAAGCCAGGACAGCCCCGTAGCCAGGCCGGAGACCACCAGGAAGAAAATCGTTTGTTTGGATAAATGACTGATGCCTTTTGCTTCGCCGCGTACGGCAATGATGCTCCATACCATCACCAGGATGATGATGGTCCGGATGCCTGTTGCCAGGTGACTGTTGATATTAGCAACACCCAACTTGGCGAAGATGGCTGTCAGCGAAGCAAAGAATGCCGATAACACCGCGTATACCCACCACATATCTTTTTTCTTAAAGATAAAGATCTTTCACGGCGCATTTTTTAGCCTTCCGGTGTCAGAGCGTAATGCGCGCCCGGTACGACTTGCCGATCGGAATGGAAAAAGTTCCGAGATCCAGTCTGGTTTTGGAAAAGGCAGTGATCTTGTCCATCGACACGATGAACGAACGATGTACCCGTTGAAACATGGGCTGGGGCAGCATCTCTTCCATTTCCATCGTAGTGATCTTCGAAATGTATTCACCGCCGGTCGTCACAACCTGTACGTATTCACGTTTGCTTTCCACATAAAGAATCTTGTCGAGTTCCAGCCTGATCTTTTTCCGGTCTACCGGCAACAAAATGCTTTCAGGGAGTTTGGCCGTATTGGCGGGTAAGGCCTGTAATGAAGGGATTACTTTGGCGACGGCCTGGCTGAAGCGGGTAAAAGAAACCGGTTTGATCAGGTAATCTCTTACATTCAATTCATAGCCTTCCAATGCGTACTGATGATAAGCCGTCGTAACAATTACCGCCGGCGCGCGGTGCAACGTACGCAGAAAATTAAAACCCTTGATCCCGGGCAGATGGATATCGAGAAAAAGAATATCTATTTTTTGTTCCTGCAAAGGAAACAATGCGTCCATAGCGGTGCGGTAATGTCCGGTAAACTTTAACTGCGGTATTTGCGCAATGTATTCCTGCAACAGTTGCGCCGCCAGCGGCTCGTCTTCGATAATGATACAATTATAAACTTGCATGTGACGACAGGTTGATGATGAGTGAGGCGTTAAAAGAATCCGTTCCCGGTTTAAGATCAAGTGAATAATCTGTATACAACAACCGCAAGTGCTGCTGCAGGTTATGCAGCCCTATGCCGCGGTAACCGGAGTGCGGCAGTTCTTCAGCGGAATAAGAATTTTCTACAGCAAAATACAGGTGCTGCCCTTGTATGCTCAGGTTGATGTGAACAAAAGGGTGGTGCTGTGTTTCCGAAGCGCCGTGTTTAAAAGCATTTTCTACCAGGGGCAGCAGGATCAGCGGCGGGATCAGTGCATTTTTATTTTCCAGGTCATGTGTGAAGGTCAGCTCAAGCGAGCCATCATACCGGAGCTTCTCGAGTTGAAGATAATCTTCGATGATGGAAATTTCTTTTTGAACGGGAATACGGTTCGCACTTGTTTCGTAGAGCATGTAGCGCAACAGCGTGGATAATCTCAGGAGGCTTTCCGGTGCTTTTTCGGAGTTGTTGCGTGAGAGTGCATATATATTATTCAGTGTGTTGAAAAGAAAATGCGGATTGGTCTGGGACTTTAAGTAATGGAGCTCGGAGATTTTTCCTTCTACTTCGAGTTGTTTGTGCGAAAGGCGCAGTTGCACGGAATCGATATAAAGACGGATAGACGCAAAGTAGGCCAGGCTGAAAATTTCGAAGATAAGCGTGCGGACAATAAAATCGGCGCTGCGGATATCCCGCGGATCGTTCGGTAAAATATGGAGCGCGCCACCCAGCCAGATCCAGGCAAGATAGCCAACGGTTGTAAGCAGTAAAGCCGATAAGACGACAGCAAAAAGAAGCCATCTGTTGCGCCTTTGCCGGAGTAATGGAAAGGCAAAATGGTACAACGTAAAACCGGTGGCACCGATATAAAGAACCTGCCAGAGGTAGTACTTGAAACCATCCCAAAACTTCTGCATACCGGCAAACTGTAACACGATAATCCAGAATCCGAGGTAGGACAGAATGATCAGAATACTTGTGAACCAGGACTTTTTTATGATGCCGTTCATTGGAAACAATTTGCCGTTCGTAAATTATGCGATTTCCGCTTGCTGCGATGCAAAAGACCATCGCGCTTTATCAAGGGTCTACGAAAACAAGATTTGGGTCGACCAATAATGTTGTGTGGTGGTAACGGATCTTCATTTTCTTCTTGACCGGTAGAGGGCTTTTATTCAGGTTTGTAAAAAAAAATAACATGCTTAAGAAAAAGACAATAGCGATACTTGTTTTGGCACTGGGCTGCTTCGTAACCAACGCGTCTGCCGGCGACACTATCCGCGTTAACCGGGGAATGCTGGAAACGGCAGCGCTGAAGCCGGGAGTCAACCATTATTTTGTTTATATCAAAATGGATAAAGACAAGCCGTCATCTTATCAGCACATATGGACAAGAAAAGTGACCCGAACGTTGCTGAACAACCGGCCCGTAGTAAATATCTATCAATCCTGGGAAGATCAGGACTCTGTATTGCATACAGCTTCGTCCATCAATGACGCGGCGACCATGGAGCCGCTGCAACATCAGTTCTGGTGGAAAAATACAGGAACGGTTGATGTTGATTTTCTGCAGAAACGTGTACGGGAAAATGCAAAAGAGATTTCGCAGAAAGACACAGTCGCTGCCACCAGAAAACGCTGGAATGCTTTTGTTACGGCCAAAGATTCATTTTGCCTGAACTGGCACCTGGACCTGGAAATCTTTCCGCTGCTGCCGTTCCGTGAGGGTGTCGTCTTCGAAATCCCGTTCTATGATCCCGGTACTACGGCGCCACTGACCAAATCGCATTATACCGTGGCCGGTTCGGAAACGCTCGAAACATTTGACAATTGGAAAGTTGATTGTTGGGTACTGACCCATACGGAAAAAGGTAACCAGGAAAAATTCTGGATCAGCAAGCGAACAAGGGAAGTGATCAAGATGGAACAGTTGATCAATGATAAAATATACCGGTATAAGCTCAAGCTGGATTATAAAGGCTGATGGTGTAAGGCGTAAGGTTTAAGGTATAGGGCGTAAGGAATAAGGTTTAGGGAATAAGGTAGTCTTGGTTCGTGTATTCAGGAACCAAGAATGCGGAGTGCCGCGTGTCACAAGATCCGGTTCCGGTGCGTGAGGACACGCACCGGGGCAGTGTGAAGCATGTTCATGTTGTCACGCATCACTTTTTGTCCCTTGGTTCGTGTATTCACGAACCAACAAAAACAAAGCGGAGTGCCGCGTGTCACAAGATGCGGTTCCGGTGCGTGAGGACACGCACCGGGGCAGTGTGAAGCATGTTCATGTTGTCACGCATCACTTTTTGTCCCCTTGGTTCGTGTATTCACGAGCCAACAAGCGG
>Ga0160492_100062_pt1 | contig 127523 bp, 101 predicted proteins | sample DID2MG_FD_108258 | JGI IMG/M metagenome (GOLD analysis project Ga0160492, IMG submission 108258) | Enriched soil microbial communities from UW Madison campus, WI, USA - DID2877_E24_FP2 MG | ecosystem: Environmental > Terrestrial > Soil > Unclassified | place: USA: Madison, Wisconsin | collected... | reverse complement strand
GGTGTTGCGGTTCGTGAATATGTCCGCAGATCACACAATCATATTTCTTTTCGATGGCCAGTTCGGCCACCATCTGTTCAAATTGATCCACCTTCACAATGCGTTTGTGAAACTGATGCATGAGTTTTTTAGAAAGCGATACTTTCTCATGCCCAAATGAACGCATGAGCTTATTCATCAGCTTATTAAAACCCAGCAGAATAGCGTAACCGTTGCTGCCGAGTTTGGCCCAGAACCTTGCCTGGCTGCTGGTGGTATGATCGAACACATCACCATGAAAGATCCAGGTCATCTTGCCATTGATCTCGATAACGATCTTATCTGTCAGTTGAAAATTGCCCACGTGCAGATCGGAGTAGCGGCGTAATGTTTCATCGTGGTTGCCGGTGATATAGATCACGCGTGTGCCGCGGGTAAGGAGTAGTAAGATTTCCTGTACGATGGCAATATGATGCGGTGGGAAATAATGTTTGCTGAATTGCCAGCCATCGATAATATCTCCGTTGAGCACGAGCAGCCTCGGCTCTATACTCCGGAGATAACTGAGGCACTCGCGTGCCCGGCAGGCATAGGTGCCGAGATGAATATCCGACAGCACCACCACATCCACAGGACGTCTTTGCATAAGAACGGTTTCATAAAGTTTCCATTTTCATATAAACCCTGTATTACGGCAATGTTAAGGATGTGTGATTTACCGCGGGAAGGCATAACATAAAGGTCATGCGGTGTTAACAGGCTGTTCATATCCCGTGAATTACTTTGCAAAACATTCCGGTATGAAAACCTGGTTTGCTACCTTGTTACTCTTTGCTGCGCTTCCTGTATTTCCGGGCGAGCCTGCTCCTCCCGCAGCGTTTCAGCCTGTGGCTCCGGCTCACAATCTTGTGATCGTTACAATCGATGGATTCCGCTGGCAGGAATTGTTTACCGGTGCCGATCCGGCATTACTTTCCAATGCATCCGTTACACCCGACACTTCCTTGATGAAGATGATGTATGATGGGCCTGATGCAGAAACACGCCGCCGCAAATTATTACCGTTCTTCTGGAACGTGATCGCCGGAAAAGGACAGTTGTACGGCAATCGTCAGTATGGCAATAAACTGAATGTTTCCAATCTCTACCACCTTTCCTATCCCGGCTACGCGGAGATGTTTACCGGTCAGGCCGACTGGCGGATCAGTTCCAATAAAAAGAAGCTGAACCCCAATGTGAACGTGCTTGAATATTTACATGGAAAAGAAGCATTCCGCGATAAAGTAGTGGCGTTTACCTCCTGGGATGTATTTCCCTATATACTTAATAAGAAGCGCAGCGGATTACCGGTTAACAGCGGTTATGATGAACAGGATGAAGAAGGAACCGGCGAGCTGGCCGCAACGATCAACCATGTGCAATCGCAAACGGTGTGTCACGAAGGTGCTACAAGGCATGACCAGTTAACTTTCATGGCGGCGCGTGCCTATCTCGAACGTCATCGCCCCCGGGTGTTATTTATAGGTTTAGGGGAAAGTGATGAATATGCGCATACCGGTCGTTATGATCTGTACCTGCAGCAAGCCGCCAAAGCGGATCAGATGCTGGCGGATCTCTGGTACTGGTTGCAGACAACGCCGGGTTACAAGAATAATACAACATTGCTTATCACCACGGATCATGGCCGTGGCAATCGCGCCACTACCTGGTCGAAGCACGACCTGGTTACGCGCGGCTCTTCGCAAACCTGGCTGGCGATGATCGGTCCGGGTATACCGGCCACCGGCGAAGTAAAGCAGGAGCAGCAGTTTTATCAGCGGCAATTGGCCGGATTAATGGCGGGGTTGGTGGGGGAGCAATTTGCCTTTGGCAAATTGTAGCTAATCAGAAAATTTGAAGATTTGATAATTTGAAAATGGATGAGAAAATCACCAATTCAATTTTCAAATTATCAAATTTTCAAATCATCAAATTCTATCTCACTCCTTCCTTGTATCCAGTGTAAACCCGATCGTAGTGCCTACATCTTCGCGGCTGCGGACGTGAATGGTTTGACCGTGCGCTTCGATGATGTGTTTGCAGATAGCGAGACCGAGACCACTGCCCGTTACATCGAGGCTGCGGCCTACATCGGTGCGGTAGAAACGCTCGAAGATGCGGCCTAAGTGTTTTTCAGGAATACCGATGCCGTCGTCGCTTATTTCGATGAGGATATGTTTTTCATCGGTGTTGTACATGCTGGCCGTGATAGTGCCGTTGATTTTGCCGTATTTGATGGAGTTCTCGGTAAGATTGAGCAATACCTGGCGGATCTTTTCTTTATCTGCAAAAACCGTGAGCGGCGATTCACATCCTTTCTTGATCACACAACGGATTTTTTTCGGCACGGCCATGATGGAAATACTTTCAAACGTTTCGCGCACCAGATCCTGAATTACAAAGTTTTGCTTGAAGAGATTGAGTTCCCCGCGTTCGAGACGGGAAATTTCGTCTAGGTCATTTAATAAATTGGTTAATCGCTCTACATTGGTGGCCGTTTTTTCCAGGAAGCGGCGGTTTACTTCACCATTTTCCAAAGCGCCGCCCAGCAATGTGTCTACATATCCCTGTATCGCAAATACAGGCGTTTTGAATTCGTGTGAAAGGTTTTGCAGGAATTCTTTCCGGAATTGTTCATTGGCCCGCAGCAGTTCCACTTCCTGCTTGTTCTGACGCGCCCATTCTTCCACATCCTCGCGCACCTCGTCGATGCTTTTGCGGGGTAAGATGTATTTGTAGTAGGTTTCTTCGCGCTTGGTGGCTTTTGTCTGGTAAATGAATTTGTAGATCAGTTTGATCTTGCGGTAGATGAACCGTTCCAGTACAAAGGAAATAAGGATGTACCCGCCGCTTGCAAGCAGGAAGAAGGATAACAACACCGGTTGCCAGCGGCGTTCAATAATAAAAACCAGTAAGGTAATCGGTATGGCCAGGGCAAGGGCCGTAAAAAAAGCAAGCTGACGCGGAGTCAGGTTTTTAGTTGAGAACATACCTGCAATTTACTGTAAAAGCGTGCAGGTCTATACTTCAAACTTGTAGCCTACACCTTTAACGGTGGTGATACAATCGATACCCAGTTTCTGACGGATTTTGCGGATGTGAACATCAATGGTGCGGTCGCCTACGATCACTTCATTTCCCCAGATGGCATTGAGTATTTCATTGCGGAGAAATACACGGCCGGGTTTCAGCGCCAGCAGGTACAACAGTTCGAATTCTTTTTTGGCCAGTACCAGGTCGTTACCGTCCACCTGTACCACGAATTTCTCGGGATCGATCACGATATTTTCAATGCGCAATACGCGGCCATCGGGTTTCTGAATGCGGCGGAAAAGGGCATTCACCCGGCTCAGGAATACTTTGGGACTAACAGGCTTGCTTACATAATCATCGGCACCTGTTTCCAGTCCTTTTACCTGTGTGGTTTCATCATTGAGGGCGGTGAGGAACATGATGAGGGTGTCTTTGAAAGCCGGCTGCGCGCGGAGGATCTGGCATACTTCAACACCGGTCTTGCGGGGCATCATCACGTCGAGCACTACCAGGTCGGGTTGGGTGCGTTTGGCTTTTTCAATCGCTTCATCACCATCTTTTGCCGTAATTACCTCGTATCCTTCACTGGAGAGATTATACTTCAGGATTTCCAGGATATCCGGCTCATCATCTGCGATCAAAACTTTTCGGCTCTTGGCTTCCATGCAGTAAAATTTGCGCAAACCTACCCCCATTTTTCAGCATGGGGAAATATGCGCTGGTCGTTCATATAGAGTTAATGTAAACTTAATACGCTGGCCTGTGTTTTGCAATAGACCCTCTTGCCTGCGCAGGCCGGACAGCGTTTTTCGCAAATAGCCGTCCAATGCAACGCGCTGAGCCTTAATTTTGTCTTTACCAGACTGCATCCGACCAGAACATTAACCGGGACTGCAGCGTTCTAATACTGTGATATGCCAAACTTTGCGAAGCACTATATTCTTATCCTTTGCCTGCTGACTGCCGCCACTGCCGGATATGCCCAGCCGCCTGAAGATTCGATCAAAATTCCCATTTTCCGCCAGGGATTTCATGACCGCGTTGACCGCCAGCAGGATCAGATAGACCAGCTCGACAGCAAAAAAGATCGCTTTTTTGCCGCCTCGAAGGACGAAGAACGCGACTTCCTGATCAGCAGGGCCCTGTTCCAGTCACTCGATAAATTACAACTCGACATCGAAAAAGATACCCGCATTACCGGCGACCAGGAAAAGAAACGGGCACTCGTTTCCATCGAAACATTCCTCAAAAACTATCTTTCCAACTACCGTAAGCAGAATTTTAACATTTTCTATACCCCGATGATGGTGGAGAAATTCCGCTTCGGTCTCAACATGGTGATCGATAACCGCCCGATCGATTCGCTCATCCAGGCTATTCCTTACGACGTGGGCACCAGCGTTTATTATGCACTCAGCGATTACGGACCTTCGCAAAATGCAGCCAATATTCTTACGTTGAAATATTGCCGCCTGCACCCCGAACTCACGTTTTTCACCTTAAATAAAAATCCCAACGTTCCTTTTGCCGATAGCCTCATCCGGGCAATGGGAAAGAAATACCCCGAACAACTTTATACTTATTCGCAGGCTAACAATGCATTGGGCAACAAGATCCGCGGCATACAGGACGATGATTTTGTAAAATCAGTAGTGAAGATGTCGCGCAGCAAAAGCGGACAACAATATTTCCCTTTTCTCGATAATATCGTAAAAGGCAAACTCAGTATTGAAGATGTGGAAGCCGTGATGGATGATTCGGTGCAATATTTCCGCCTGCTTGTAAAAACGCAGATGGAATACGTGGAACGGGCCATCAACAAAGACACCGCACTCGGTTTCCGCGAACTCACCGCCAAACTCGAAAAGAAAGCGAAAGACGTTTTTGTGACCACCATCAATGGGCTGCACAATGAAAACGATGCAGTACGTTTCCGCTGCCTGCAGCCGCTGACTGCCGAAGAATTGTATTACCTCGCCGTAATGACCAACGGCCTTATTTATACGTCGAGTTATACCAACGGTGTGTATCCGCTGATGATGAAAAAAGCGAATAACCGCGGCGATTCCCTGCTGATGCGTTTGCATTTTGATCATTACCGGCGCTTCATCAGCCAGGCGGCCGCCTATAACAAACTGGGGCATTTCCTTTCCACCTTCCCCGATCAGGATGATGCGCACAAATTGATGCAGGCTTTCGTCAACAACCTCGAGAACTCCGATGGGCTGGAAGACGGTGTGGACGTGGCCGACTCCTATGCAAGTATTACCGAAACGCTGAAACCGCTTGCCGATGAAATGCTGGTGAATGTGCGGGCAAACTACCAGCGCAATCTCGCTTCCAATAACAAACGCGGCATAGCGATCTATAATATTTTATACAAACTGTTCCTGTCTGCCGACTCCACCAACAAAGTCGATCTCACAAAAGAACTCGGCATTCCACCGGTTTATACTGTTCCGTTCTCTTCGCTGACCAACGACAAAGGCGAAGTGATTGTACAGGTATATTTCTACGGTGATAAAGACGGCCAGAATATTTTCACCGGATTCCAGAACATGTTTGGTGCGCCCAACTGGACCATCGACCGGAGCAACAGCCAATGGATCGTCATCCGCTCCGTAAAAGGTAAACCCGTGGTCATTTATGCCAACCGTGCGTTGCCGGAAGAAACGGGAGAAGACGATAAAGCACAACAGGCATTAGGTGAATACCTGGAAAAAAATAACCTGCGTCCAACGGTGACCATTCACCGCGGCCACAGTTATTATGCAGAAACGACCATCGCCTACATGGCACCGTCGTCAAGAATCGTATTCATGGGATCCTGTGGTGGTTTCAACCTGATCAATGCCATTCTGAAGAAAACGCCGGATGCGCATATTATTGCATCAAAACAAATTGGCAAAACGGCGATCAATAAACCGTTTTTCTCGATCATTACGGAGCAATTGCGTAACGGCCGCGATGTTGACTGGATCGCCTTCTGGCGCAGCTTTAAATCCGCCGCCAAAGTGGAGGGGTTTGAAGATTATATTCCTCCGTATAAAAACCTGGGAGCTATTTTCATCAAAGCGTATAAGCTTTCCATCGGAAATGAAGACACGGGAGAGCAATAAGTCAATAGTGAATGGTGAATAGTGAATAGTGATTACGCTTTGTGCCTTTGCTTCTTACGTCGCTTTGCGTGAAAAGAGGCGTCGATTTCACGCAAAGAAATACATATGGAGCAAAGACGCTAAGAATACTTAATACCGGCTGTTGTAATCCTGCGCCTTACACCTTATGCCGAAGCTTCGGGCCTTACGCCTTCTACCTTTTTTCAACTAACTTCGCCCCGTTTTAATCACACAACTTGTCTGCCACGAATAAGAAATTTCTCGACCTGACGCATTTGCGGAGGGTATTCAGCTATGCCGCACCCTATAAAGGAAGGTTTTACTTTTCTATCGTGCTGGCCATTCTGCTTGCGGTCATCACACCCGTGCGCCCTTTCCTGATCCAGTATACGGTGGATCAATACATCGCACATTCGATGGTAAAATGGCTGGTGATCATGACCATTATCCAGATCGGGTTATTGCTGGTGGAAACGGCCATGCGTTTTTTCTTCTCCTTTATGACGTCGTGGCTGGGGCAAGCCGTGGTCCGCGATCTGCGGGTTGCCGTTTACAAACATATTCTGCGCCTCAATCTCCGCCAGTTCGATAAAACGCCGATCGGTACACTCACAACACGTACGATCAACGACATCGAATCCATCAATGATATTTTCGCCGACGGGCTGGTGCCCATCATCGCCGACCTTTTGTCTATCATCTGTGTACTGGCGTATATGTTTGCGGTGGACTGGCAATTGACATTTGTGGCCCTGATTCCGTTCCCGATCATTCTGATCGCTACCTACTACTTCAGGCGCAGTATCAATAAATCATTTCTCAGTGTGCGCAATGCCGTGGCCTCATTGAATGCCTTTGTGCAGGAACACCTGACGGGCATGCAGGTAGTGCAGTCGTTTGCCATCCAGGACAAAGAATTCCGCAAGTTCGACAGCATCAACCGCGAGCACCGTAACGCGAACATCAAAGCCATTTTCGCCTACTCGGTCTTTTTCCCCCTGATCGAAATTATCCTCGCGCTTTCGATAAGCCTTATCGTGTGGTGGTCTGCAGGAGAGGCATTGAATTTGGGAAAAGGGCAGCAGGGTGTGATCATGTCATTCATTCTTTGCCTGAACCTGTTGTTTCGCCCGCTGCGGATGATCGCTGATAAATTCAACGTATTGCAGATGGGCATCATTGCCAGCGAACGCGTGTTTAAAGTGCTGGACAATGATGATGTGACGAAAGATAAACCCGATGCTTATGACGGCGGCGGAAAACCGCTGAAAGGCCAGATCAATTTTGAAAACGTAACATTCGCCTATACCGACGAAAACTATGTATTGAAAAATGTATCGTTTGAAGTGAAGGCGGGCGAAACGGTAGCCATCGTGGGACATACCGGCAGCGGTAAAACCACCATCATCAGCCTGCTCAACCGGCTTTACCAGATCAAAGAAGGTGTGATCCGGATCGATGGACGGGATATCAATGATTACAGCACGGACTATCTCCGGAAAAATATCGGGGTGGTGTTGCAGGATGTATTCCTCTTTTCCGGTTCGGTGATGGATAATATTACGTTGCGCAACCCTGAGATCTCCAGAGAAAAAGTGATTGAAGCGGCAAAGCTCATTGATATGCATGACTTCATCATGCGTTTGCCGGGCGGATACGATTACAATGTAATGGAACGTGGAGCCACGTTGTCGCTGGGCCAGCGTCAGTTGTTGTCTTTCATCCGGGCGATGTTGTACCAGCCTTCGGTGCTGATCATGGATGAAGCCACTTCGTCGGTTGACACGGAAAGTGAGCACCTGATCCAGCATGCGATCGATACGCTGGTGAAAGAAAGGACGGCGATCGTAATTGCGCACCGCTTGTCGACCATCCGCAAGGCCGACCGGATCATCGTACTGGACCGCGGCGAGGTGAAAGAAACCGGTAGTCACGCCGAGTTGCTGGCAAAGGGTGGTTTCTATGCCGGCCTGCATGCCATGCAATTTGCCAACGAAGCAGCCGAACCGGAAACAAACGGTTGATAACCAGCCAACGGAGCCGTTAATCCGGCTACGCCACAAAAAAATGGCAAATTCCATCCGGCCGATTCCCTTTTTTAGTGCTGCGGCCTTATCTTTGCCGCAAATTTCAGGGTGGTATGATGAAAAAACGCCTCAAATCCTTTTCTATAGCGGTTTTCAGCCTGTTTTTCCTTACAATTTCGCTTTCGGTGAAGGCCGGCGGCGGTGAGGGACACGGTGAAAAATTTGATCCGGGTGCAGCCATGCTGGACCACATTGCCGATGCGCATGAATTTCACTTTTTCACGGTAGGAGAAGGGCATGATGCGTTTCATGCTACGCTGCCGCTGCCGGTGATCCTCTATTCACCTGAGCGCGGCCTGGACATTTTCATGTCTTCGAAATTTCATCATGGCGAGGAAATTCATAACGGGTACAAGCTCGTAGGTCATGATATCGTTCCTGTTAACGATGCCGGCGAAGCGGATGCAAGCGTTTCCGTTTATGATTTCTCACTCACCAAGAACGTAGTGCAGATGTTCCTGGCGCTGGCGGTACTGGTCTGGATCATGTCATCCATGGCTAAAAAGTACAAATCCGGTCAGGGCGTTACTTCTGCTCCCCGCGGTCTGCAGAACGCTATCGAGCCGGTGATCATGTTTGTGCGCGACGATGTGGCCAAGCCGAACCTGGGTCCTAAATACCAGAAGTTCCTGCCTTACCTGCTCACCTTGTTCTTCTTCATTCTGATCAATAACATATTTGGCCTGTTGCCTGGCGCTGCCAACGTAACAGGTAATATTGCCTTTACAGCCGTATTGGGTATTATTTCACTGGTGGTGATCCTGGCGAGTTCCAACTCACATTTCTGGGGTCACATTTTCTGGTTCCCTGGTGTACCGGTTCCCGTGAAGATCCTGATGCTGCCGGTGGAATTGCTGGGTGTATTCACCAAGCCTTTCGCCCTGATTGTCCGTCTTTTTGCGAACATGACGGCGGGTCACATTATCATCCTGAGTTTTGTGAGCCTGATCTTCATTTTTGCTGAAATGACCAAAGTGGCGGGTGTGGCATTTACGCCGGTATCCATTGCCTTTGCGGTGTTCATTTACATCATCGAAGTGCTGGTAGCGTTTATCCAGGCCTTTATCTTCACCAACCTGACTGCGGTATTTATCAGCCAGGCCATCGGTGATCATCACTACGAAGAAGACGTACACCATTAATAACGAGTCTCTATTTTTAATTATATAAAACCACAGTCATGGATTTATTGAATGTTCTGCTGGATGTAAGCGTTAGCCACTTTGGTGGTGCAATCGGCGCTGGTCTGGCTGCGATCGGAGCTGGTATCGGTATCGGTCAGATTGGTAAAGGTGCAACCGAAGCCATCGCCCGTCAGCCCGAAGCTGCTAACGACATCCGTGGTGCTATGATCCTTACCGCTGCCTTCGTAGAAGGTGTGGCGCTGTTCGCTGTAATCGCTGGTCTGCTGGCGGTACTGAAAGCTTAAGGATAGCTACCCAACTAAGTGCTGTACCTGAAGCACAGGGCGGAGGGTACAGTTCTACTTTAAGTAAAAAGTCAAAAGTAAAAATTCAAAATAGCCTCGGATAAGTATTCGCTGCCGGCTATTAGCTTTTTGACTTTTGAATTTTGACTTTTGAGTTTTACACCGGTTTTGACTTTTGAATTTTTAATTTAATACAATGAGTTTATTAACTCCTCATCTTGGTTTCTTTGTCTGGACCCTCGTGGCCTTTGTGATCGTGTTGCTGCTGTTGAAGAAGTTTGCCTGGAAGCCCATCATCAAATCGCTGAATGAGCGTGAGTCCAATATTGCCAATTCTATCGCTACGGCGGAAAGAGTAAAGCAGGAAATGGCGCAAATGCAGAGTGAGAACGAAGCCCTGCTGGCCCGCGCACGTGAAGAAAGAGGTCAGCTGCTGAAAGAAGCACGCGATACCAAAGACAAGATCATCAACGAAGCCAAAGAACAGGCGAAAGTAGAAGCAAATAAAATCATCGCTGAAGCGCAGGTTGCCATCAACTCACAGAAAATGGCTGCCCTCACCGATGTGAAAAACCAGGTAGGTAAACTGGTGATCGAAGTAAGCGAGAAAGTGCTGCGCCAGGAGCTGGCTTCAAAAGAAGCCCAGGAAGCGCATATCAAGAGCCTGGTCGATGAAGTAAGAATGAACTGATTTGAGAGACGCTATCTCAAATTTTCAAATTTTTCAAATTAGATAAATCAGATAAATGCCAAACCCACGTTTAGCATCCCGGTACGCCAAATCACTGATCGATCTCGCGATCGAGAGAGGACAACTGGAAGAGGTATATACCGACCTGCAGTGGTTGCAGGCCGCGATCAAAGGCAGCCGCGAACTGGTAACCCTGCTGCGCAGCCCGATCGTGAAAGCCGATACCAAGAAGAAGATCATGGAAGCCGTTACAACCGGCAACATATCTGCGCTGACAGCCGCTTTCAACAACCTGCTGATTGCCAAAAGCCGCGAATCGAATCTTCCCGAGATTGTGAACGCCGGTATCAAGCTGTATAAAGATCACAAACATATCCAGACCGTAACACTGAAGACGGCTATTCCCGTGAGCGATTCTGTAAAAGAAGCGATCGTAGCCAAGGTAAAAGAAGCCGGCGAGTTTCCGTCCATCGAACTGGAAACCGTGGTTGACCCAAGCCTGATCGGTGGATTTGTATTGCAGGCAGGTGACAAACTGGTGGACGCCAGCATCGCCTATGACCTGAAGGCAATCGCCAAACAATTTGATAACAACGATTTTATTTATAAAATACGCTGATCTTTTTTTCTCCCGATTAGTATCCCTGTCCCTCCGGACGGGGATTTTTTTTGTAAGAGAAAACACTGGTTGTGGTTTTTGCCGTAAATTGTACAGCTAAACTCAACTCTACTCTGCTTATGAAAAAGCTTTACACCATTCTTACGGGTGTTATGCTGAGCTATGCCGTCAGTGCGCAGAGCTTTCAGCCTATACCGTTTACCAATCAACAAACCGAAGTAAAAAAATGTGCCACCGTCGAAGTGCTGGAGAATATGCGCCGGGCCAATCCGTTATCGGAAACCGACCAGCAGTTTGAAGGCTGGCTTCAGCAAAAGATCCGCGAACGCAGCCTCGAAGGCGCACGCGTGCACGCTATTGTAACGGTGCCTGTTGTTTTCCACGTTATTCATACCGGCCAGGCCATTGGCACCGGTTCCAATATCAGTGCTTCAGCGCTTCAGCAACAACTGATGCAGTTGAATAAGGATTTTGGCAACCAGAACAACAGCCCTTACGCCGTAGCGGCAGATATGGAAATCCGTTTTGCCCTGGCAGCAACCGATCCTTCCGGCAACCTTCTTGCAGAGCCGGGCGTAGACCGTATCAATGCTACCACAGGTAGTTTCGGTCTTCCTCCGTACACAGTTGGTTACGCCAATCCGGCTAACAATGCATTAACCAATACGGTCAAACCCGCCACTACCTGGGATGCCAACCGCTACCTCAATATATGGGTGTTGGACATGGAAGCAGGTATCCTCGGGATCGCCACCTTTCCGGCGAGCTCCGGACTCTCTGGTCTGAACAATGCTGAAACACTCGCTACTGCGGGCGTGGCCGTAGGCCCGGCTACAGTAGGCAGTGAGTACATTCCTACCGGCGGTTGCGCTGCAGCATTTGGTAAAGGCCGCACACTCACACATGAGCTTGGCCATTTCTTTGGTCTTCGCCATATCTGGGGTGATGCTACCTGTGGTACCGATTACTGCGCTGATACGCCTACCCATCAGGGCCAAAACACCGGCGTACCTACGCATCCCAAGCCCAACAGTTGCGGCACGGCCGATGAAATGTTTGAGAACTTCATGGACTATACCGACGACGTAATCCTCAATACATTTACCGCGGATCAAAAGACAAGAATGCAAACGGTGCTGCTCAACAGCCCGCGTCGCGGAAGCCTCACCACCTCTACTGTTCCTTCGGTAGATGCAGGCGCTTCCAACAGAATACAATTTAACCCCTGTCTGACGGCTGTCACTGTTGCGGAAACAGGCATTGCCGGTACCTATCCCCGCTACCGCGATACTACGTTCGCGATCCTCGTGGAGAACAAAGCGACAGGCGCTGCTACTGTTACGATCAGCACCGGCGGAACAGCCGTAAGCGGTTATCACTACCAGTTACTCACGCCATCCGTAACGTTTGCCGCCGGCGAAGTAAGAAAACTGGTGACTGTCCGCCTCTTCGACAATGCCGAGATCGATGGCAGCCGCACGCTGACATTGAGCTATGGCATTTCGGGTACAGGCGTACAGGCCGGCACCTCCGCTCAAACACAAACAATTACAATCACGGATGACGATAATGTAACGCCCAGTCAGAATCCTATCACTTTGCTGAGTCAGGATTTTGAAAGCTCATTAACCGGCTGGAATGTGCTTGCTTCCAGCGGCATGCCCAATAACTGGGTAGTGACCAACACCGGTTCTGCGGGCGGCACCGGTAACTGTGCTTTTATCAGCAACAGTACAACGGCACCTTACGCCAACAGCTATACAAAAACTGTAGCGGGTGTAGCCTTGCTGAGAACGCCTTTGATCAACGCCACCGGCTACAGTGGGTTGCAACTGTCATTCAAATACCGCGTGAGAGGGGAAGTAGTTGGCTCTACAGCCTATGACTATGGGCTGGCCACTTACCTGCCTGCCGCTACACCTACTACCTACACCAGAATTGTAGGCTCTCCGATCTATGCAGGCACCACTTCTGCGGTAACAGGTACAGCAACGCTTGCGCTGGCTGATGCAACATTCGCCAACGCTTCTTTCCACCTGGGCTTTTTGTGGAACAATGATGACGGTGGCGGCAACGACCCGGCCCTGAATATCGATGATGTGGTATTGACGGCTTCCGCTACTACCATTGAAATTGCTGTTGGCAGCAGTTACGGATCAGACGTACGTTCAGGAACCAATAACATCTTCCGCAGCACAGCCGGCAGAGTAGTGGCTTCGCTGAACAACCTCAGCAGCAATATCAATAATATCACAGCGTCTGTAACGCAATCGGGTACTGCGCTGGTTACACTTGCCACTACCATCGGTTCTTATCAGCGGAGCAGCAAGGTAATCCGCCTGGCACCTGCCGCTGCCAATACAACGGCTACTTACCAGGTAACACTGTATTTCACTACAGCCGAACTGGCGGATTGGGGTACCAATGCTCCCAACCTGAAGATCATGAAAGTAAAAGATGGCGTTGACCTTGGTACTGCTATTCAGGGACCCGATGCGCAGCTTGTTACGCCCACGTTCAATGATCTGCGTTCTACCCGTGGATATGCTTCTTACACCGCCAACTTTACCGGCGGGTTCTCCCAATTCATACTGGTATCTGCCAATACGGTGCTGCCTGTTAACCTGATCAGTTTTGAAGCGCGCGCACGCCGTTCAGACATTCAACTGACATGGGCTACTTCGCAGGAAACCAACAACCGTGGTTTTGCAGTAGAGCGCAGTGCAGATGGCAACAACTTCGAACGCATTGGCTGGGTGGATGGTAATGGCACTACTGCCGCCAGATCCGACTATCAATACACTGATGCAGAGGCTCAGGCTGGTGTGCTTTACTACTACCGTTTGCGTCAGACCGATCTCGACAACCGTGAGAAACTGTCGGAAATCCGCACAGCCCGTATCGAGCAAACCAACCTGCTGGTGAGCCTGCGTCCTAACCCTGCCAGCGGCAAGGTATACCTGACCATCAGCGGCAGCAGTGCCAAAGCTGATGTGCGCCTGGTGAACAGCCTGGGGCAGGTAGTACGTCAATGGAATGGCCTGGCCACTTCCGGAAATCGTACAGAGCTGGATATCAGTGGTTTGTCTTCAGGACTCTATCATATTGAAGTACGTACCGGCGAAGAAGAGCATCGCGAGAAGCTGCTGATTCGCTGAATAGGATAAGATTTGTGACTGAATCGCAAAAGACCCCGATATTTCGGGGTCTTTTTTTGTTTCTCCGTCGCCGTTACCCTACTTTTGCAGCCGAAAATCAGGAGAGTTTCTCTCCCGTTCAAAAAGCAAAAAACCTATAGAGATATGGCAGACATTAAGCCAGATGAAATAAGTGCGATACTGCGCCAGCAGTTGAGCAATTTTAACGCCAGTGCCGACCTCGAAGAAGTGGGCACCGTGTTGCAGGTGGGTGATGGTATCGCCCGCGTATACGGTCTCAGTAATGTACGTTATGGTGAACTGGTAGAATTTGACAATGGTGTTCGTGCTATTGCCCTGAACCTTGAAGAAGACAATGTGGGTGTGGTATTGATGGGTGAGAGCGGAGAAATCAAGGAAGGTGCTAATGTACGCCGCACTGGTCAGATCGCTTCTATCAAAGTAGGTGAAGGCATGGTTGGCCGTGTGGTTAACACACTTGGTCACCCTATCGATGGTAAAGGCCCCATCTCCGGCGAACTGTATGAGATGCCCCTCGAGCGTAAAGCTCCCGGTGTAATCTTCCGTGAGCCGGTAAAAGAGCCGTTGCAGACTGGTCTCAAAGCGATTGACGCGATGATTCCTATCGGCCGCGGACAGCGTGAGCTGATCATTGGTGACCGTCAGACTGGTAAAACAGCGATCGCCCTTGATACCATCATCAATCAGAAAGAATTTTTCAAAGCAGGTCAGCCTGTATATTGTATCTACGTAGCGATCGGTCAGAAAGCTTCTACCGTTGCAGGTGTAATGAAAACCCTGCAGGACAACGGCGCGATGGAATACACGACCATCGTAGCGGCTTCTGCGAGCGATCCTGCTCCTCTGCAGTTCTACGCTCCATTTGCCGGTGCGGCCATCGGTGAGTTCTTCCGCGATACCGGCCGTCCTGCACTGATCATTTATGATGACCTTTCCAAGCAAGCGGTAGCTTACCGTGAGGTATCCCTGCTGCTGCGTCGTCCTCCAGGACGTGAGGCTTATCCCGGTGACGTATTCTACCTGCACAGCCGTTTGCTGGAGCGCGCCGCGAAAGTGATCAACAACGACGAGATCGTTAAAAACATGAACGATCTGCCGGAGTCTATCAAACACCTCGTAAAAGGTGGTGGTTCACTGACGGCTCTGCCGATCATTGAAACACAAGCCGGTGACGTATCTGCCTATATTCCTACCAACGTGATCTCCATCACCGACGGACAGATCTTCCTGGAGTCTAACCTGTTCCTCTCCGGCATCCGCCCGGCGATCAACGTAGGTATCTCCGTAAGCCGTGTAGGTGGTAACGCCCAGATCAAGTCGATGAAGAAAGTAGCCGGTACGCTGAAACTGGACCAGGCTCTCTACCGTGAGATGGAAGCATTCTCCAAATTCGGTGGTGACCTCGATGCGGCTACCAAAAACGTAATCGACAAAGGTGCCCGTAACGTGGAAGTACTGAAGCAACCTCAATTCTCTCCATTCCCGGTAGAGAAACAAGTTGCCATCATCTACCTCGGTACCAACGGTCTGATGCGTGACGTAGCTGTAAGCAAAGTGAAGGAGTTCGAAGAACACTTCCTGATGGAAATGGAAAACAAACTGCCCGATGTACTGGCGCAGTTCAAAAAAGGTAACCTGCCCGACGACGGCATTAAGAAAATGGTTGACCTGGCGAATTCTATCATTCCTCAATACAAATAAGCCAAGCTCTTATAGTGAAAGCCCCGCCAATGAGCGGGGCTTTTTTTGTGAATGGTGAATTGTCAATTGTGAATGGTCAATGGTGAATTGTCAATGGTCAATGGTGAATGGTGAATTGTCAATAAAACAGCCTTCTACCTTACACCTTAAGCCTTACGCCTTATACCTTATATTTGTTACCACGCTATGAAAGAAGACCTACCCCCACAATGCCTCATCGTAGACGACAACCGCGTTGCACGTCTCATGCTCCGCCAGTTCCTGGAAAAGATAGCGGTGGTGCAGATCGCCGGTGAATGCGAAGACGCTATCTCCGCGCGTAAAGTATTGCAGGAAAAACCGGTCGATATTCTTTTCCTCGATATCGAAATGCCGGGAATGACCGGCCTCGAATTACTCAAAGTTTTACCTGAAAAACCACTCACCATTCTTACCACGGCCAAGCAGGGCTACGCAGTGGAAGCTTTTGAACTGAATGTGGTTGATTACCTCGTAAAGCCTTTTTCTTTTTCCCGTTTGATATTGGCGGTAGAACGCGCAGTGGAATTGTTGCGCGGCAAAGACACCCAACTCAGCCAGATATCTCCCGATTTTCTTTTTATCAAAGAAAGAAAAGTCATCCGCAAACTCGACCTCAACGACATTTTATGGATGGAAGCAAAAGGTGACTATGCACGCGTGCACGTGCCCGGCAAAAGTTATATCATTCATTCAAGCCTGCGTCTGCTGGAAGAACGTTTGCCAAGCCCGCGTTTTATTCGCGTACACCGCAGCTATATCATTGCACTCGATAAGATCGATTATATCGAAGACATGGTCGTGCATATTCACGATGTGGCCATTCCTGTGTCCGAATCTTACCGCGATCAATTATTACAAAACCTTCATTTGCTGTAATACCGTTCATGAAAATATTCAGGCATCGTTACATCCCGATTGTTTTGCTGGCCCTGGTGCTGATGCTGCTTATTTTCATTACGCAGATGTTTACCAACCAGGCTACCCTTGCATTGAAACAGGGAAACCTGCAGGCCGTTGAAACATTCAAGATCAACAACCGCATGCAGGAACTGGTGAATATTGCCTTCGACCTGCAAGCCAAATTCAGGCTGTCTGCGCCCGCCAACGATGAACGCAAACGTAACCTCGGCGATTCGCTGACCTTACTTGAATACAATAGTAACGCGCTCATGAAAGCCGCTGCCAATAAGGACACCCGCGGCTTTCTCGAAAAACTCAATACTTATATTGTACGGCAGGTAAACCTTTCTTTCCAGATACTTGAATCGGGTAGTGTGCAAACGGTACGCCAACCATTGGTAGACTCGCTCCGGCGTATGCAACTCGGCGACAGTATCTATACCAATTGCCTTGAGGTGCAGAAGCTGCTTGAAAAAGATCTGCAGGATACCCTGATCCGCAACACCGCGCAGGCTAATAAACTTTCCCTTTATAACAGGGTGCTGGCTGTTGCCGCCATTCTGGCAATATTGGTAATGACCACCATTATTGTGCGCAGGCATGCGCGTCAATTGCAACTGATCAGCGATCTGAAGGAAGCTGAGAAAGCCGCGCAACGATCAACAGAGGCGAAGGATCAGTTTTTGGCCAATATGAGTCATGAACTGCGGACACCGCTCAATGCATTGGTCGGGTTTGGGCAGTTACTTTCGCAAACGGAACTCAACGACAAACAACAACAATACGTAAGTATTATTACCTCGTCGAGTTATAACCTGCTGAATATAGTAAACGATGTACTCGATCTTTCCAAAATTGAAGCAGGTAAAATGCGGATTGACCGGAAAGTATTTGATCTGCGTGATATACTCGAAGACATCCACCTGATGTTTTCTGCTGCGCTTACGGAGAAAGACCTGCAGTACACGTTGGATATCGATCAAAAGATTCCACGCTATCTTAAAAGTGATCCCGAACGTCTCAAGCAAATTCTTATCAACCTGATCGGTAACGCGATTAAGTTTACCAGCCAGGGTGCGGTTTATCTTGGCGTGTCGATCGTATGGGATAATACGGACAGCAACAAAGTCAAGATCGCATTCAGCGTGCGCGATACAGGTGCGGGGATTCCGGCAGACAAGATCGAATCTATCTTCCAGCGGTTTGAACAACTGGAACATGTTACTACGCGGCAGCACGGCGGCACAGGGCTTGGTCTTACCATCGTTAAGAACCTCGTGAGTATGCTTGGCGGTAATATTTCCGTACATAGTGATCTGGGCATAGGCTCTGTATTCACCTTTACCACGCTGTTTGAGAAAGTATCTGATGAAGAAACCGCAAAAAATAACGGTCCCGCCTCAACAACCTATATAGATCTATCGCCTTTCAGCATATTGGCAGTGGAAGACAACCGCACCAATCAGTTGCTGCTGGATCATCTGATGCGGAAGTATCATGCTTCTGTAGAATTTACGGCTAACGGAGAGGAAGCACTTATTGCCTTATCAAAAAATAAGTACGACCTTATCCTGATGGATATCCAGATGCCGGTGATGGATGGTTATGTGGCAGCAGATCAGATACGCCGCGAAAGGAAATTGACAATACCCATGATTGCCATGACGGCTTATGTGTCGAAAGAAGAACAGGCGAAATGTATGGAAGCAGGTTTCAATGCTTACATCGGCAAGCCGATAGAGGAAAACAAACTGGTGGAAGCGGTGCTTTCACTTTTACCGGAAGCCGGCCGGCCACCGCAGCAGGAAGAGGAAGACACTACTTATGATTATTTATTGCAATTGATAGCCGGTGATCGTGATATGGCCCTGGAGATAATATCGGAAATGCAACAGCAATGGAAAAAAGACCGGTCTGGTTTGGAAACCGCCGTGAAAAAAGCTGATAACGAAACGGTCAGGTCATTGCTTCACAGCATGAGATCTACTTTTTCACCTTTGGGGCCGCGCCATCCGGTATTTGTCCAAATAAGTGACATAGAAAAACTACTTTTGCAGAAAGGAAAGAACACGCAGAAAACAACCGCGTTCATCAGTGAACTGGATAAGCTCATTCACGAACTGGGTGAACGATTGAATGCTAAAAACAGTTGAGTATGGAGAATATTTTCCATAAACTGGGGGGAATGGGGGGGATGCTGGCAAAAAAAGCTGACAAAAGCTCGTTGCTGTCACTGGTGATACTGTGGAGTGGTGGTGCTTTGATCTTCATCATCATGGCTTCTTTCTGGACACCTGTGGATGAGCAGGCCTCTAAAACTTCCATTCGTGCCGATGGTGAAGTATTCTTAGACCAGTTGCTGCTGGCTTCCACTGACCTGAACCTTCCCAATAAGACCTCGCTGATCAATACCCTTCGAAAAGACATCGGAGAAATGGAGAATGTTGCTATGCCAGGCTCCGCCGATGATCGTAAAAAATTATACAACAGACTTTTTGAACAAAGGGTCCGGAAGGCATCCACGCCGGCCCCGGCCAATGATGGCTGGCGAGTGGGAGCAATACCCTGACAATCGGTTGACCCGGAATAACCCGTCAATCATTCCTAAACCGAATCCACCAGTATGAGAATAATTTTTGTTCTTTTTTCCGCAATCCTGCTTTTTAGTTCCTGCGGTACCCAACGTAAGATCGAAAGTGCCCGCCAAACAGTTAGCACTTTCCAGGATATTCGTCAACGCGAATTGCAAGGCCTGGATAGTCTTAATTCCATCGTAGTCTCCAAATCAAATGTGCGGGGTATCGACGGTAATACGCGTACCAGCCTCAATTCATCGTTGGGCAAACTCCGCACCGCTATCGACTCTGCCAGCCGCAATGCAACGGTGATCTCAGAAGCGACGCAGAACAAACGCGATTTTAAAAAACGTTATAACGATGAAATACGTCCGCGTGTTATCGAGCTCGACACGTTCAACAGCCGTTACGGACGCCGCGTGCATGTGTATGCCATGTTGAATGATGTGGTGAACATCTCCAACTACAATCTCTTCAACCTTGCCGCGTTTTTTGATCCGGGTGTATATCGTATACCAGCCAACAGTTATGAAAAAGTAAAAGCCCTGTTTGGTCCCGTGATCGATACGCTGGCCAGTTTTTCCAATAAATACAAAGACGTATCGCATACCGCATCGATCGTATTGCAAGGGTTTGCCGACGCAACGACGGTAGCCGATTCATCTGATCTGTATACAACACTAGCGCAGATGTTGCACATGGAAAATCCGGGCCGGCAGGATCTCAATCGTCAGCTTTCGCAATTGCGCGCAAATGAATTATTGCGCCAACTAAAATTCCTGATCATGCAGAAGGCACCGAATTTTTCCAATTTCAATCGTTTGCGTATTACCTACCTCGCCGTTGGTCAGGGCGAAGAATATCCCCTTCCTTACATTACCGATTATCGTGATGATGATGAACGCCGCCGTATCGTGTTGTGTTATTGGTCGGTGTTGCCCGAGTTTTGAAGGCATAAGGCGTAAGGTATAAGGTGTAAGGTGTAAGGTGGAACAGCCATTGACGATTGACGATTGACGATTCACCATTCACTATTGACCATTGACTCCCGATACTTCGGGATGACCATTCACTCCACGGGACTCATCTCAAAAACAACCGCATTCATCGAAAAACTACACTCACTCATCGAAATTTTTTAAACCCGCTTCAAAAACTTCATTTCTTTGAACTGGTTTAGAGGGCTTTAAGACAGGGCTGAGCAACCTTTCCAGGTTATTCAGCCCGTCTTATTTTAAAAAGTCAACGGTAGCAACTATAGATAACTGATGTTGAACTTTCGGCTCCCTGGTTGGTGTATACACGAACCAGGGCATTAACATCATTATTTACCTATTCACTTATTGACAAATCACGATTGACGTATTCATCCACCACGACTAATTCCGGCAACGAACTGCTGATCCAGGAACTTCAGCAGAAGCTGGAACAGTATGTTACCGCAGACTTCGGTAATCAGACTGCCGTCATTACGGGTGAAGAACCGGCAGGTATAAAAGATGCGGCAACGCTGATCCTCCGGATCATTTTGATGCGCTTCACTACTTTACCGGTAATGAGCATGGATGCCGAAGGTCTTTACCAGGCTGCCAGGGAATTCGCGGGCATGAACCTCGGCCAGCCGCCGGCTTCTTATATCGATAACGGTTACGTGCTGATGAAAGGCAGTGGTATACTGGCCGATCTGTTTGGCGATCATTATGGCAGCACCGTTAATGCCGTATCCCTAACGGCCCGGGTTAAAAGTTCCACCGTACATACATTGATGTGCCTGCTCGCTTCTTTCAGCTTTCATGAGCTGGGACTGATGGCAGGCCAACGGCAGCTTAGCCAGCAGTTGTTGCTGGCACAGTTGCGCCTCGGGTTCCCGGTGGCAATGAAAGGGCTGCCCGAAAAACTATTTCCTTTCCTGGATTGGTTCAGGCCGGCTGCTTTGCCGGTTGTAGAAGAGACCACCACGCAAAATACCATAATCCGTACTCCAAATCAGACGTCCTCTCAACGATGGATCATGACCATCAGTTTATTGTTGCTGGCCATGATGCTGGTCATACTCTTTACCCGTTCGCGCAAAACTTCTCCCACGCCGGTCTCGGGCAGTGCGAAAGATGCCGTGCAGGTTGTAGGCATACGCCACGAAGAGATTGAGTAAACCTTTGTCTATTCCCAGAAAGGGAGGGTCGTTGCTAACACCCGGGGCCGTTGTTATCAGCGGCCCCTTTTTTGTGAATGGTGATCCCGAAGTCTCGGGAGTCAATGGTCAATAGTGAATGGTGAATGGTCAATGGTGAATAGCAAATGTCTATTCCCACCTTAAGCCTTATGCCTTCCACCTTAGGCCCAAGGGCCTTACACCTTACGCCTTATGCCTTATGCCTTCCCCCTTTTACCTATAACTTATTACCTAATACTTATTATTTTCGTGTTCTATTCACTGTATATGTCAGTTAAACCATTATTCCTGCTTTTCATCCTGATGATGGGTGTCTCGTCCCTGAATGCCCAAACCCGTATCTCCGGTAAAGTCACTGATAAAAAAGGCCGCCCCCTCTACAGCGCCAGCATAACCCTGAAAGACAGCTACGACGGCGCTACCAGCGATTCTGCCGGTAACTACAGCTTTACCACTACCGAAACCGGAAGTTTTGTACTGGTGATCAGTGCCTCCGGTTACCAGCAAACGGAAATTCCTGTTACCCTCGATCAGCCCGAACTGAAAATAGATATTCAGATAAAAGAACAGATCACCGAACTTAAAGCGGTGGTGATCTCTGCCGGAACTTTTGAAGCCAGCGATAAAGGACGCACTACCGTCCTCAACTCTATTGATATTGCCACAACGGCCAGCGGTATGGGAGATATTACCGGTGCGTTGAAAACACTGCCGGGTGCACAACAGGTAGGAGAGACCGAAGGTCTTTTCGTGCGTGGCGGCACGGCATCCGAAACCCGCACCTTCATCGACGGCACGCCCGTTAATAATTTCTTCTACAGCAGCGTGCCCAATATTTCACAACGCGGACGATTCTCCCCCTTTCTTTTTAAAGGAACCGTATTCAGCACAGGTGGTTATTCCGCGCTTTATGGCCAGGCCCTTTCTGCGGCATTAATCCTCGAATCGGTTGATATACCCGACGAAAGCGAAGGCCGCGTGAATGTTTCCGTGATCGGACTCGGCGCAGGACTGCAACACGTGGCGAAAAATAAAAAATCTTCCTGGGGTGTCAATTACGATTACACCAACCTGTGGCCGGCGTTCAGGGTAATCAAACAAAAACAGGATTTTTATGATGTACCTGTTTATCATACGGCCGATCTCAACTTTCGCATAAAGACATCTGCTACCGGTATTCTGAAATATTATGGTTATTTCAGTCATAACAAAACCGGCTTTCGTACCAACAGCATCGATACATTGGGATATAAAGATGCCTTCGGTCTGAAGAACCTCAACACCTACCACAATCTTTCCTGGAAAGAAAAGATCGGACGCAAATGGCGGTTGCAGGCAGGTACTTCCTTTTCCATCAACAACGACGATATCAATAGCCATCTGCAGGACGGAACCAATAAAGACATTTTACTGACCGGACTCGAGTTTAAACAATTCGGACTTGAAAGCCGTGGACGTTTTTACAACCTCAAAGCGGTACTCGAGCGCCGTTTGCGCAACCTGAGCATGCTGCGGTTTGGGGCAGAATACAATTATAGCAATGAACGCTCCGTATATACCGCTTATAACGGTCTGCGTTTCGATCAGCGTGTGGAAGAGCATATCAAAGCCGCATTTGCAGAAACGGATATTTACCTGACCAACGAATTGGCGGCCAAACTCGGCACCCGTTTCGAACATTCATCATTGCTGGGAAAAGTAAATATCGCGCCGCGCGCTTCGCTGGCGTACAGGCTGGGAGCAGAAAGCCAGGCCTCCCTGGCTTATGGTATTTTCTACCAGAATCCTGAACGCCGCTACCTGCCTTCTCCGTATGACCTTAATTTCTCCAGGGCGGCACATTATATTGCGCAATACCAGAAGGTGTCGAGGCTCACCACTTTGCGCCTGGAAGCTTATTATAAGAAATATCATAATCTTATCAAGACTGCACCTTTCAATGCTACCACCATTGCCGTTAACAACGATGGCTACGGACAGGCACACGGCGTGGAATTATTCTGGCGCGATAAAAAGACCATTAAAAATCTCGATTATTGGATTTCTTATTCTTACCTGAATACCAAACGCGACTTCCTGAATTATCCGGGCGCGCTTACACCCAACTTTGCCGCTACACATACGGCATCATTGGTATTGAAGAAGTTTGTGCTCGACTGGAAGACCGGCTTTAATCTTTCTTACACCTATGCAACCCCGCGGAAGTATTACAACATCTTTGATGACGGAACCGGTTACAAGATCATCGATCAGGGAGAAACACCGGATTACCACAACGTAGGTTTCAGCATGAACTATCTGCCCAAGCTGGGCACAAAAAAGAAAGGGCAATTTACCGTGCTGGTACTTTCGGTGAACAACATTTTTGGCTTGAAACAGATCTATGGCTATAACTATTCCTACAACAACATCCGTCGCCAGGCTATTATTCCGCCTTCGCGCACGTTTGTGTTTATCGGGGCCTTTATTAGTTTTGGTGTGGATCGTACAGATGATATCATTAATAACAATCTTTAAAACACGTTAAATGCTACTTATGAAAAAGGTATTCTTTTTCTCCTTGCTGTTGCTCACAGGCATCGCAGTAAATGCGCAGTCGGAAAAATATGTGAAGTCAATGGAAAAGCTGATCCAGGCAATGGATACTACCTGGAACACCGACAAGCTTGTTGAGTTGTCGAACAGCTTTGAACGCATTGCAGACGCAGAAAAAACACAATGGCTGCCTTATTACTATGCAGCGCTAGCCAGGGTGAATGCCGGTTATGCTTTAGGTAAAAACAATGCCGCCGAGCAAACGGATCCTTATGCAAACAAAGCGGAGGAACTGATCAATAAGGCCGATGCACTGGAAGCCAACAACTCTGAAATATATGTGGTAAAAAAACTGATCAACACGCTGAAACTGATCGGCGATGTAATGGGGCGTTATATGACAGCCGGTGCCGCATCTGCCGAAGCATTGGCAAAAGCAAAATCATTGAACCCCGAAAATCCGCGTGTCTATCTGCAGGAAGGCATCGATAAAATGAACACCCCCCCACAATTCGGAGGCAGCTTGGAAGAGGGAAAAAAGATGTTGGAAAAATCGCTGGAGAAATTCAAAGCCTTCAAGCCGGCAAGCAGCATTCATCCGCAGTGGGGTGAAAGTGTAGCTCAACGATTCCTCAGCCGCTGACCCTTCGACCCTTCGAGTGGCGAAGTATCGGGCCGAAGTATCGGGCCGAAGTATCGGCCTCAGGGAGCACCTTTCTATCACCTTGATTCGTGTATACACGAACCAGGGTGAGTCACTTTCAACTTTGCCGAAACCGGATGATTGACAAATTCAACATACACTTTTACTTTTGACTTTCCAAAAGCCCCTTTCAGAGGGGCTTTTGCATGTCTCAGCCAATTTTACTTATTGAAAATAATTTCACTGAATTATTTTCGTATCACGAAACCGGTTATCATTATCGAACGTAACCGGTCATCTGCTTCAACGCTTAACTCCACTCAACAGACTCCCTCGCATTAGTCCCCTTCAACAGAAGGTAAGTTGTCTTTTTCAGCAGTTGCTGAAGAGGAACAAATATGTTTTTATCAATAACAATTGTATACAACAATGGACAATGACGAATTAAATGTGGCTGACTACCGCAGTTACCAGGGAGGATATTTCCGGATACTGATAGACAGCAGCGAGACCGGCGGCGCTTTCTCCTTATTGGAAATGACATTGCCGAAAGGCGTAGAGCCTCCGCCACATATTCATACCAATGAAGACGAAACATTTTTTCTGCTTGAAGGGCAGATTAAGTTTTTCATCGGCAGCAAAGAGACTACGGCTTCTGCCGGGGATGCGGTATTTGCACCCAGAACAATCAAACATCATTTTGCTATTCAGACGGATGCTGCAAAATTCCTGAGTCTCATTACGCCTGGCGGACTGCAGGATTATTTTATTGAATTCAGTGAGCCTGCGCGCAACCTGGAACTGACACCTCCTGCGGGACCTCCGCCTGCAGACATTATTGAAATAATGACAAAAAGAATCAGCAACCGCTATGGCGTGCAATTTATCTGACGGACTATTTTATCACCTGCGAAAAACAACTACTAAAAAAGAAAAATGAAACGTATTACAGGTATGGCCCTTGTGTTGTTGACAATGATGGCCTGCAACAAAAAAGACGACAAAGACAGCTCGTATAAATTAGACGCTACTACATCCAAAGCCTATTGGAAAGGCTCGGCTCCGGATCACCATCACACAGGTTCGCTGCAGGTCAAGGGAGATTTTACCATGGACGAAAACGGGATGATCAATGGAGGCTCATTTACTATGCCCATTAACTCCATTGAAAACTTTGACCTGCAGGACCCGGAGAAACAAATGCTGCTCGACCACCTGCAAAGCATTACGTTCTTCAACATGCTGGTGCACCCCGAAGCTTCCTATGAGATCACACATGTGGAACGCTACTCAGGAGAGGAGGGCATTGCTAATGCGAATTACAAACTCACAGGTATGTTCACCTTACTCGGCAACACGCGCGTATTGTCTTTTCCCATCCGCATCAGCAGAACCAACGACCAGTTGCTGGCACAGGCCGTTTTCAGTTTCAACCGCCTGGATTGGGGAATGGGTGCATTCAGCGACCCGACACAGGGATTGTACATTTTACCCGATATCAATATTATACTGGACATAGCGGCCCGGAAACAATAAGAGAACAGGTCCTGAAGATGTCTTGATTTGAGGTTTGAGGTACGGTGGGTTAGCAGGGCCCGCCGGTGCAGGCCGGATTGACCCCGGACACACTGCACAACCACAAACACGTAAAAGCCCCTTAGACAAGGGGCCTTTTACTTCCTTTAAGTGTATGTAAGTGTATGAGTGATCAGTGAGAGTCGGTTGACTCTTTACTACATTATGATCTAACTTGGACGGTTTATTGTCAGCACATTCGAGTAGCTGACAGTTTCGTCTTTGCGAATAAGCTTTAAACGGTAAAATACTTTGTCGTTATTGGCTTTTTCAAAAAACGAATAATGATCCGTTGTCGGGTTCTCACTGCACCAGACAATAGCAGCCAGCGTAAACTCACGGTTGTCGGTACTCTTTTCCACTTCAATGCGATCTGCTTTGGCATTCTCCGTGATCGACCAGCTAAGCTGACTTTTCGCTGACTGACGCGCTGCCGTAAATGACTGGATAGCGGGTTGATCAGTGGTACTAATGCACACAGATGCTGAATGTTGATTGACCGGGGCCTCTGCCGGTTGCAGGGCGGCAAGTACTGCCACACCTAACGTAAGGAGGAAATTGCTGAACATCATTTCTTAGGGTTTTGAATGGATCAATTCCCACAGAAATATTGGATATCCTGCCGTGCAGGGTCGGGTCTTTCGTAAAAACAAAGGAACTGCGACAAAACTAGTTACTATGCCCGGATTTTGCAAACCTTGTGCATAAATTATTTCCCTAATATCCCCACTTAAATAGCCTCGTCTTCGAGTCGCTCAAACACTTCAGGATTAACCTTTTTCATCGGATTTTTCCGGTTTTCCATGTATTGCCCGCGGCGACGGATAATGTCGATGCATTCGAAAATAGCGGTCAGGAACGAAGAGATGTCGGCTTTACCCTTTCCGGCGATGTCAAACGCGGTTCCATGATCCGGAGACGTACGTACTACCGGCAGACCTGCCGTGTAATTGACACCTTCGCCGGATGCCAGCGCTTTGAACGGGATAAGCCCCTGATCGTGGTACATGGCCAGCACGGCATCGAATTTTTCGAAATGACGACGGGCAAAAAACGCGTCTGCGCTGTAAGGACCAACGGCCAGGATGTTTTTATTCTTAGCCTCGCGGATGGCGGGGCGGATGATCGTTTCTTCTTCATTGCCGATCAGGCCTTCGTCTCCGGCATGCGGATTAAGACCAAGAACGGCAATCCTGGGCGTATCGATGCCGAAATCACGCTGGAGGCTCTGATTGAGGAGATGTAACTTACTCAGGATGGCTTCTTTGGTAATATGACGGGCAATCTCCCCAACGGGAATGTGCTCGGTAACCAGGGCTACCCGGAAATTACCGGCACAAAGCATCATCACCACATCCGGTACTTCAAACATCGCACGCAGGTAAGGCGTGTGGCCGGTGAAGCTAAACTCAGGTGACTGAATGTTCTTTTTATGAATCGGTGCCGTCACCAAACCGTCGATTTGCTGCTGTTTCAGTGCTGCTACCGCGGTTTGCAGGGAGAGCGCGGCATATTTTCCCGCTTCATCGGTTAGTTGTCCGGGCGACACGGCAATGTCTTCTTCCCAGCAGTTGAACAGGTTGACCTGCTTGGGATTCAACTTCGTAAAATCCTTGATATTCTGATAGTTAATGTTCGAATCCGCTACGGTTTTCTTATAGAAGTTCACCACTTTACTGGACGCAAAAACCACCGGTGTGCAGAGATCCATCATGCGGCTATCCGAAAATGCACGTATAATCAGCTCTAAACCAATTCCATTGATGTCACCACAGGAAATGCCGATTACAGGTTTATCTTGATGTGTCATATGCAGTACGATTGAAGTGTAAAAATAAGGCATTTCTTCTCCGGCCCCTGTTTTTATGCTTTAGGGGTATACCCTATGCATAAACAAGGGATTTTTCCTATCACTAAGTAAGAACTTTTACGTTTTTTAAGCAGAAAGTCTTAATTCGGCTTTCTTTCCAAAGTATTTATCCCAAAATTCGCAGCCAGAAGTAACTGATCCGATATTCAACCATTCCGCTCGACCAGGCGGATCGAAAACCGGTCCTATCCATTTCTTATGAGAAAAATTGTCAATTGCCGCCGCATGCTCATGACTGTAGTCCTGGGCATCCTCCCTGCCGCTTTAATAGCGCAGTGCACCAACTACACCCTCGATTGGGACTACCGCGAGTTTTTAGGACGGAACAGTACCACTATCCGCACCTATGTAACGCTTGCACAATCGCAGACACAGTATTTTGCGTTTGGAGCCAATCGCCTCACCATGACCCACAATTACTCAACCAATTCCAACATTGTGGGCGTTAATACCGATCATACCGGCGAAACCGGCTCCAACGGATCGGGCGCAGATGTAGAGTTTATAGGTGATGGCACCATTACGTTAACCTTTGCCTCTGCTGTCAGCAGCCTCCGTTTTTCCCTGTACGACATCGACCTCAACCAGCGCGTGAACGTATCGGCGCTTAACGTTGCGGCCAATACCAATGTAAACCTTACAGGAGGCAGCAACATCACCATTTCCAATAATAATACCGCCAACGCAAGGGCTACAGGGTCGAACTCAACGTCTGGTAATTCCTCTACAAATGGCAATGTCAATGTCAGCATCACGGGTCCGGTAACGCAGGTAACGTTGCAGATTACCAATACCGGCACCAACCGTAATGAAGACGGTGAATTCTGGATCTCCGACCTCACTGCCTGCAGCAATGGCAGTTTCCCCAATAATTATTATGCCGTAAGCCGCCCTTTTACAGGCATGCCATCCTATATCCTCACCAGCCTCGACGGAAGTTTTTATTATGTGGATCCCGCAACCGGAAGAGCAAAACTGTTGTTCACCGATGCCGGTCATAACCGTATGAACTCTGTAGGATACGATCCTTACAGACGGCAGCTTTATTACACTTACAGCCTTACCGGATCCGGCAACACGGTAAACAGTTCGCAGAAAACGCTTCGCCGTTACGATTATAATACCAATACCTACGGTGCGCTGGTATCGAATATCACAACAGGGCTGGGTATTCCCACCTTTGAGCAAGGTATTGAATCCGCCGCTGCGGCTTTCTATGATGGTGATCTTTACCTGGGGGTAGAAGGTGGTTCACAATATACCAAGTCCATGATCTACCGCATTGACATGGATGCATCCGGTAACCCCACTACTTTCAGCCATGTATATGCGCAGGCATCGGAAACTTCCTTCGGTACGCGTTTGCACGACTGGAGTGACTTTGTGATCAGCGACGGAAACCTTTACGATTTCGATGGCGGCACTGTATCCAGTCTCACCAATATGGACTTTTACCGGAAAAACCTACTGACAGGTGTGGTGGATAACTATGCACCGGCTACAGGTGTGGTGCCGCGCCAGGCATCTGTAGACTGGACCGGACAACTTTATAACGTTGGTTCACCCAATGCTACGGCGTCGGGAACAATCTCCACCTACAACGGTACCAGCAATGTGGGCACATCGCAGACCATTACTTATAATGGCGTTGCCATTACCGGTAGCTGGGGCGATGCGGGTGAAGCTTTCCGTCCTTTCTGTGATTTTGGTGATGCTCCCCTTTCTTACGAAGGTGCAGATCCTACCTGGGGGCTGGCCGTGCACGAACCACTTGCCAATCTCAGTATCGGCAGCACACTGGACGTGGAATGGTTGAAAAAAGGTGCCAGCACCACAGAAGATACAGACGACGGTATTCCATTCCTTCCCCTGTTTGCACCGGGCAACCCACATTACTTCTTCCAGGCGCAGGTATTCAATAATACAGGTTCACCTGCAACATTGGTTGCATGGCTTGATTATAATGCCAATGGTGTATTCGATCCTTCGGAAGGCAGAACATATACCATACCTTCTTCTGCATCTGTGCAAACGCTTTGGGTATCCTGGTTATACATGACCGGTATATCTCCCACATTGGTAAGCGGTACCAACACCTATATGCGCATGCGTATCGCTCCTGCCTCGGCTGGTATGACCGCTAACAACCCTACCGGTTATTTCGACGGAGGAGAAGTGGAAGATTACCGTGTAAGAGTAGACAACTATCCGCTTGCCGTTAACCTGTTTTCTTTCGATGCCAAAGTGGTGAATAAAACAGCGGTGCACCTGAACTGGGAAGTGAGCGGCGAAGACCGTCAGTCCACAGGTTACCAGGTGTTGCGCAGCCGCAATGGCCAGAATTGGGAGAACATCGGACTGGTTGCCGCCAATCAGACAAGTGGTAAACAGTATTACGAGTTGCTCGATAAACATCCCTACCAGGGCGTGTCCTATTACCGTTTGCTGATCGGCCGCGATAAATACAGCGATATCCGCACGATTACGATCGGTGGTGATCAGTCATTCACTTTGTCTCCCAACCCTGCACGTGACCAGGTAGTGATATCCGTGAAAGGACAAACGCGCGAGCAGGCAGATATCAACATACTGAGCATCGACGGCAAAGTGATATATACAGCCAAACAAACCCTCAGCTCCGGTATGAACACGATTACCATTCCGTTGAGCAAGTCATGGCCCGCCGGCACTTATCTTATACAGGTGGCTGATGCATCCGGCACACGCCAGCAGAAATTGGTTATACGCAGATAATAAATAATAAAAGCCCGTTTCATTTTCCAATCGTTCCTGAAAAATCCAATTGTACAATGAAGTCCTTGAGAACCATTTTTCGTTTATTTTTTCTTTTGCCGGTGTTGGCGCAAGCACAACAACAACAACAAATTTACAGCACCGTAAAAATTGATCCTCCGGTTTCGCGGGCTGAGCGCAGCGAGCTGCTTGGTTTGCTGGAGATTGATCACTTTTATTATGATAATGATGGCTCCATCGTATCGGAGATCAGTGCCGATGCATTGGCCCGCTTGCGCAGCAGCGGCCGCTCACACAAGGTGGTGGTGCCCGATGTGGCCCGCCATGTGAATGAACTCAACCGTATTTACGACGAAAAGAAGGCCCGCGGTGAAAACCCCAATGCGCAGGCCCGTCTCGGCTTTGAGCAAACCGGAAAAGATCTTTACAGCATCATTCCTTCTCCATCAGGGTTTGAAGTGAAGAATACGTTTGGCGGTTATTACAGTTTCGCTGAAATGAATGCCGCCATGAATCAACTGGTGGCGCTTTATCCCAATATCGTACAAAAAACTTCTATCGGTAAATCCGTTGAAAACCGTGATATCTGGTGTATTAAAATTTCCGACAACGTAGCCAGTGATGAAGACGAACCTGAAGTGCTTTTCATGGGCTTGCAACATGCGCGTGAAGCCATCGGCGGCAGCAGCATGATCTTTTTCATGTATTATCTCTGCGAATTTTATGATACCGATCCGCGTGTACGTGCGCTGGTGGATAACCGCGAAATATTTATCGTTCCCTGCGTCAATCCCGACGGATGGGAGTTCAATCGCGGTACAGGTGTGGGGTCAGGCTGGCGCAAAAACCGCAAGTTCAATAGCGGTACTTCGTATGGTGTTGACCTTAACCGTAACTACGGCATCGACTGGGGCAATTGCTCCGGAGCTTCGAGCAGTTGCGGATCCGGTTCTGTAAGTGCCGATACCTATTATGGCACTTCAGCTTTTTCCGAGCCTGAAACAAGAGCGATCCGCGATTTTACCTACAGCCGCCGTTTTGTTGCGATGATCGATCAGCATGCTTACGGACCTTATTATTCATTGCCTTTTGGCCGTCCCAGCCTGCACACCAACGATATGAGTGCGCTTGATGCAAAATTTTATACGTATGTGCCCGCAGCTATGGGGATGTACAATGGCATGCGCGCAGGCAATAGTCCCGAGTCTGTTGGTTACGAAGTGGCAGGTGGTGTGAAAGACTGGATGATGCTGGGCAATATCGGCACCGGCACCAAAGGTAAAATATATGGCATGACAGGTGAAGGCGGCGCAGGCGGAGGTACATCGGGACAGTTTGGATCATTCTGGGCACCGAAGGACCAGATCGATTATCTCTGCAAAGGGATGACTTTTCAGAATCTTCAATTGCTGTACGCCGCCGGATCTTATGTAAATCTCCAGGATACCGGCCCCATAAATCTCACCAGCCGAACGCCCTCTTTCACTTATAACATGGCGCGTACCGGTCTTGCCAACAAACCAGTAACCGTATCGGTTGTGCCCATAGAGAACGTAGCTTCCGTTGGCGCACCCGTCACTACTTCGCTGGCAAATTATTTCGATACATACAACGGCAGCATAGCTGTTACCTTGCCCTCCACATTACCTACCGGGCAACGTATCCGTTTTGCGTGGAAAATCGAAACAGATGGCATTACCCTGTATGACACCGTGGTGAAATTTTACAACGCGCAGGAATTGTTCACCGATAATATGGATGGTACGTTTGGCACCAACTGGACAGGCACCGGCGGATGGGGCTTTACGGCGGCCGGAACCGGATATGGCGGCGGCTCAAGCAAAGCAATGTCCGAATCGCCCTCGGGCAATTATACCTCCGGCAGCACAAGGATTGCCACCTACAGAAACACCTTTAATCTTTCCGGTTCTACAGCCGCTTACCTCAATTTTTGGGTGCGTCACCGCGCAGAAAACTTCCGTGATATCCTGCAGGTGCAGGTGTCTGCCGACGGCGGTACCACCTGGACAGCCATCACCGGCTCTACCACAGTGCAGGAACCCACAACTTTCGATGGAAGCAAAATTGACGGCAAACCTTCATTGACCGGTATACGCGAAGACTGGACCCGTGAAACATTTGATTTGAAAGATTATCTGAGCGCTACATCACTTCAACTGCGTTTTCATTTTTCTTCGGATGCCAATGTAACCGGCGGATTCGATTACCAGACCGACGATGGCTTTTATATCGATAACCTCAGCCTCTTCAGAACTACTTCCACGCTGATCGCCCTGCCCGTACATTTCACTGATTTTACTGCGGTACTCACGCCAACGCGTACCACGGATCTTCGCTGGACAGCAATAACCGATGCACAGCACAGTCATTTCGAAGTAGAGCGCTCAGGCAATGGCTGGCAGTTTGAAACACTCGGAAGAGTAGAAGGCCCGCAGCCTTTCGCCTTCACCGATCTTCAGCCGCTCGAAGGATTGAACCACTACCGCATCCGCCAGGTAGACAGAGATGGCAGCATCACGTACAGCAAAACATTAACGGTATTGAATGACAACGGCACAGGCCTGCGTATTCAGACCTATCCCAACCCTGCTACCGATCATATCACTTTACGGTTCACCGGCAACCGTCCCGAAAAACTGCAATTGCAGGTAATGGACCTTTCCGGCCGGGTAGTGATCTCACGACAGGTGGTATCAGGTAATAATGGAAATGAACTACAACTCGACCTTCGCGCATTGCCGGCTCAGACCTATATGCTGCGTGCGGTCAACGCCAACGGAGAAATCCGCGCGCGTCAGAAGTTTGTGAAACAATAATCCGAACTGTTCGTTTTTCAGTCCCCAGGTTCGTCCCCCTTGCAGGGACGGACCTTTTTTTATACCTACCTTTGCGGCATGTATACGCTTAAGAAATCGTTGGGACAACACTTCCTGCGGGATGAAAACATCTGCCGTAAAATCGTGGATGCATTGCAGGAACATCCGTTTTCCCGTTTGCTGGAAGTAGGACCAGGCGGCGGTGCATTGACCAAATACCTGATCGAACTGCCAGACGTCGATTTCAAGGCCGTAGAACTCGATGAAGAGAAAGTTACTTATCTGATGCAAACCTATCCGGTATTGAAAGACCGCATCGTGCACAGAAGTTTTCTCGATATCGCTCCGCCATTTAATGAAGAGTTTACCGTGGTGGGCAATTTTCCCTATAATATTTCCACACAGATATTATTTAAAATTCTCCAGTGGCAGGAGCTGGTGCCGGTAACGATCGGCATGTTTCAGAAAGAAGTGGCACAACGCGTGGCCGCACCGGAAGGAAGTAAAGTATACGGCGTGATCAGTGTACTGGTGCAGGCTTTTTATGAAGTGGAGTATTTGTTTGATGTGAGCCAGCAGAGTTTTACACCACCACCTAAAGTAATGAGTGGTGTTATCCGGTTGAAACGTGCGCCGGGCAAGTACCAGTTTAGCAGCAAAGGCGATCTCTTTCACCTGGTAAAAACAGCTTTCAATCAACGGCGCAAAACACTGCGCAATGCTGTTAAAGGCCTCTTTGAACCAGACGTGCTGGCCGACGATTTTTTCAACAAGCGGGCCGAACAATTATCGGTTGCCGATTTTGCCGCACTAACTTATAAAATGAAAAAAGGGCAGCCCCGCCCTGCAACACCTGAAAACGATCTGACGTGAAACAGCTTGCAATCATTACAGGAAAAGCGCATCCGCTTTTAAAAGAAGAATTGGAAAAGGATGGATACGAAGTAGAATATCGCCCCGATATTCAATACGAAGAATTGACAACCAGGATAGGTGAAATAACAGGTCTTGTGATCACCACCCGTATACGCGTAGATCAGGCCCTGCTCGAAAAAGCGCACCAGCTTAAATGGATCGGAAGACTCGGCAGCGGTATGGAACTCGTAGACGTACCCTTCGCAGAAAACAAAGGTATACGCTGCATCAGCAGTCCCGAAGGCAATCGTAATGCGGTAGCCGAACAGGCACTGGGTATGTTGCTGAACCTGATGAACAACCTTTCTTTATCACAGCAGCAGGTAAAACAAGGACAATGGCTGCGCGATGAAAACCGTGGATGGGAATTGTCGGGACGAACGGTAGGACTGATCGGTTATGGAAATACCGCCAGGGCATTTGCCAGGTTGCTGGCACCGTTCAAGGTTACTATTCTTGCTTATGATAAATATAAATTTGGTTTTGCGGCAGGTCATGTACACGAAGTCTCGGAGGAACAGATTGCGCGTTATGCAGACGTGGTAAGTTTTCATGTGCCCCTTACAGCGGAGACGCGGCACATGGCCAATGAATCATTCTTTGCAAGCCTGCAGCAACGCCCCTGGATCCTCAATACATCGAGAGGAAAAGTGATCGATACGGACGGACTGATCCATGCATTGAAGCGCGAACAGATACGCGGTGTGGCACTGGATGTATTGGAAAATGAAAAGCTCGATACTTACCAGGAAGAAGAGCGCAAACGCCTCGACTGGTTACTTGCTCAATCCAATGTATTGATCACCCCGCATATAGCAGGTTATTCGCATGAGGCCTATAAACGCATGTCGGAAGTAGTTATAAAAAAACTGCGGAACCCTGATGCGGTTTTTGATTTTTAATCAGGCTGCACAGCGTTTGCATTTTCCGGGAGTTATTTTTAGCATTACAGTATAATCAAAGCCACTTATGAAAAAAGTAATGTTGCTGCTACTGCTGTTTAGCGTGCAGTTTGCCTTTGCACAGGGCGAAGATGAAACAGAGATCGAGGCTAAACTGTTTCTGCCGGTTAATGTTAAATCGACCATTGGTCCCAAGGATACGCTTTTCGTTTACCTGGTTTCAGAAAAGCCGGGTGAAAAGATGGTTGTGTTGAAGGCAAAACATGTTTCGGAGAATGTTTATTCTTTCAAAATCAGGCATCGTCTATATCCCCGCATCACCTATTTGATTGGTGGGTATCGCTCTCATACGGTTTGTATCAACAACCGTGAAGGAGATGCTACTGATAACTACTACTTTAACATCCTGCTCGAAAAAGGGAAAGTCGATCCTGCTGAATTGAAGCTTGTTCCGCCCTGTATGATCCAGGATTGACCGGTTAAGGGCCGTTTTGGTTATATCGAATACTTTAGTACCTTTACCCATATTCAATAGTGCAACGCTTCAGCTACCAGGCTGAGGCGTTGTTATTTTTTTGTTTTTATAAAACGGAGTTTTTATGAGTGCTATTCAGTATGTAACGAAAGAAACCCTGGAAGCCATGAAGGAGGAACTGCATCACATGCGTGCAGTAGAACGTCCAGCCGCCAGCCGGGCTATTGCTGAAGCCCGGGAAAAGGGAGACCTTAAGGAGAACGCAGAATACGATGCGGCCAAAGAGGCTCAGGGCCTCCTGGAAGCGAAGATCGCATCCATGGAGGGCGCCCTTGCCAATGCACGCGTGATCGATGAATCAACCATCGATACCAGCAAAGTATCCATCCTCACGAAAGTGACGATGACGAACCTGTCAACAAAAAAGAAAGTAACCTATCAGATAGTAAGCGAAAAAGAAGCTGACCTTAAGGCCGGAAAAATATCTATCACTTCACCTATCGGGAAAGGAGTGTTAGGTAAACAAAAAGGAGAGACTGCAGAAGTACAGGCTCCCGCCGGTGTTATCAAATTCAAGATCGAAGACATCACCATCTGATGATTGCCCGCTACAACTTTTTACAAGAGACCGGGTCATCACCCGGTCTCTTGTTTTTTGAGCGTATCTTAGGACATATCAAATCATGCAGCAATGACCATTTTTTCCAAAATAATCAACGGAACCATTCCTTCGTATAAAATTGCGGAAGACGAACGCTTCGTGGCTTTTCTCGATGCATTCCCGCTTCGCCGCGGACATGTATTGGTCGTGCCACGCGAAGAGATCGACCGCCTCTTCGACCTGCCCGAAGAATTGCTCCGCGAGTTGCTCGTATTTGCGCGGCCCATTGCCAAAGCAATTGAACAGGAGTTTGATTGCAACCGCTGCGGTATAGAGGTAATGGGACTTGAAGTGCCACATGCGCACGTACACCTCATTCCGATCAATGAAGCCAACGATCTGAATTTTACCCAACCCAAATTGAAACTGGAAGAAGCGGAAATGAAAGCTATTCAGCAGCGGCTGGTTGCCCGCCTGCAGGCATCATAAAACGCGTCCGGGATTTTTTTTGATAAATGCTTCCCAGCCCGCTGAAGACACTTTGGCGGCTTTTGTTTTTTTCGTAGCAGCCGGTATCACCGAGCGAAGCTCGTAGTGGTGGCAGACGGCTACAGCCAAGGCATCGGTGGCATCGAAATAACGGGGCGCTTCAGTCAGCGACAGCAACTGCTGCAGCATTTTCCACACCTGTTGTTTATCCGCATTGCCATTGCCCGTAACGGCCTGTTTGATGCGACGGGGAGAATATTCGGTAACAGGCAGCCCTGCGCGCATGGCCGCCGCAATCGCCACGCCCTGCGCACGCCCGAGTTTCAGCATACTTTGTACGTTCTTACCGAAGAATGGCGCCTCAATGGCAAATTCATGCGGCCGGAATTCACGGATCAGCGATTCCACTTTTTCATGGATCATGCTCAACCGCTCGTAGTTGTCCTTGCGGCCGGAAAGCTTCAATGCTTCCATTTCCAGCAAAGCAATACCCGAAGCCCTGATCTCGATCAGACTGTAGCCCATCAGCAACGTACCCGGGTCTATTCCTAATATGATTTTAGCATTCAAAAGTCAAAATTCAAAAAGTCGACTCAAAATTAATCATTCAAAATTCAAAACAGGTTTTTTCCCGGTTGACCATAATACCGCCTGCTGACATGCCCTTTTGAATTTTTAATTTTTACTTTTGACTTGTTCATGATGCAGATTAAAAAAGAACACAAACGTAAGATCAGTTTATTCGTCCGGTTTGGATTGGGACCGTTATTGTTTGCCTGGCTTTCCTGGTCTATTTACAACCAGGTGATGCGACAGCCGGGTTTGGAAACATCCTGGCAGCACATCCGTGAATCTTTTGCCAGCACGAAAGTGTGGCTGATGATAGGGGTATTGTTACTCATGATTGTCAATTGGGGACTGGAAGCGGTGAAATGGAAATTGTCGGTGCAGCAAATTCAGCAGGTAAGCCTGGGAAAAGCTTTCAGAGCGGTGCTTTCCGGCGTATCTTTTTCCGTAAGTACACCCAACAGGGTAGGCGAATACCTCGGACGTGTGTTGTATATGGACGACGGCAACCGGTTAAAGGCCATTTCCCTGACCATCATGGGAAGTATCAGTCAGCTCATGATCACGCTGGTGGCAGGACTGATCAGTTTGTTCTTTTTACGGGATACGCTGTCAGAACACCAGTTACTGACCTCGTTCTGGTTGCGCATGATCGGATATGGCGTAGGAGCAGGATTATTGATTTTAACGTTCTTTTATTTCCGGCTTCCATGGCTGATACGCTGGATAGACCGGCTGCCGGCGATGCGTCGTTTCGTATGGCTGATCGAGGCGCTGGAGCATTTTAATGCAACTTTACTTTGGCGATTGCTGTCTTTATCGGCAACCCGGTTTATGGTTTTTATCCTGCAGTATTACCTGCTGTTCCGGTTGTTTAATGTGGAGATTTCCTGGCCGCAGGCGCTGGCAACCATCAGTGTGATGTTCCTGGTAATGGCCGTTGTTCCCACGATTGCGCTCTTTACGGATCTGGGCCTTAAAGGAGAAGTGAGCCTGAAACTGGTGGGACTGTTCAGCACCAACCAGCTCGGGATAGGACTGACAACGCTCAGCATCTGGCTGATAAATCTGGTAATTCCGGCTTTGGCCGGGAGTTTGTTAATTTTAAGTATAAAACGGATATTCAATAACAGACATGAAAGGACTTAAACTTTTTGCCGTACCGCTGGTTGCATTGCTGGCTTTTACGCCCCGTACAGAGCCGGTATCCGGCAAACTGAAAGGGCCGCAAGTGGATTGCACCATTCCCAATACCGCGTTCAAAGCCGGCGAGCGGGTATCGTTCACGGTGTATTACAATGTGGCGGGCATTTATGTCAATGCAGGCATTGCTACATTTACCAATACACTCGAAACCCTCAATGGTAAACCGGTTTTTCATATCGTAGGCGATGGCAAGACCAACGATTCCTATGATTGGATCTTCAAAGTGCGCGATAAATACGAAACGTATATCGACACGGTTACCATGCAGGCGTTGAAATTTATCCGCAATGTAAATGAAGGCGGGTATAAGAAATTCCAGACTGTCACTTTCAACAAGGCGGCTAATACCGCCGTGACCAACGACGGTGTATTCAAAGTGCCACCCTGTGTGCAGGATGTGGTGAGCTCTGTTTTCTACGCGCGTAATATCGACTTCTCACGTTTGCGTCCCAATGATAAGATTGCTTTTTCCATGTTCCTCGACAACGAAGTGTACAATATGTATATCCGTTACCTGGGCAAAGAAACGATCAAGACCAAATATGGCAAGTTCCGCGCGATCAAATTCAAGCCGCTGCTGATCCAGGGTACTATTTTCGAAGGCGGGGAAAAGATGACGGTATGGGTATCCGACGATGCCAATCACATCCCCGTGCGCATCGAAAGTCCGATCGTAGTAGGTAAAGTAAAGATCGACATGATGAGCTTCGAAAACCTGCGTCATCCGCTGACTTCGCTGTTGAAGAAAAACTGACCGAATGTGTAGGTATGAAAATGTGCCCCGGCTGCGCCGTGGTCCATGTGTAAATGGCTTCGGGCATTTTACTCATTTTCACATTTTCACATTCCGCCGAAGGCGGCACATTTACACATTTGAATGCTAAAGCTCATTCAATTTAAAGACGTTTTCCACCCGCACACCTTTCTCCGTGTCCTGCAAAGTGCAGCATTCATAAACGGGATCATGTTCGAAAAACAGGATGTAGTTGTTGTCGGCAGCTTCGCGGAGAAACGATTTTTTTTCCTGTAAGGTCAATAACGGCCGCGTATCATAAGCCATTACATACGGAACAGGAATGTGCGCCTGCGAAGGCAACAGGTCCGCCATGTACACGATCGTGCGGTCTTTGTAGTGTAGTTGCGGCAACATCATCGCTTCGGTATGTCCGCTCACAAAACGGATGGAAAAGTTATCTGCAAATGGTAATGTGGCCAGTTTTCCATCAGTAGCTGCCGGTGTTTTGAGCAATTGCAGACGACCGCTTTCCTGTAGTGGCAGAATATTTTCCTTTAAAAAAGAGGCCTTCTCACGATCATTTGGATGCACGGCCCAATCCCAATGTTCTTCGTTGCTCCAATAAGTAGCATTGGGAAATGCGGGCGCAAATCCTTCACCCTGGCGGACCAGCGCACCACCACAATGATCGAAATGTAAATGCGTGAGAAAAACATCGGTGATGTCTTCGCGGCTAAAACCATGTGCCGCCAATGATTTGTCGAGCGTATCGTCGCCATGCAGGTAATAGTGACCGAAAAATTTTGCATCCTGTTTATCGCCCATGCCCGTGTCTACCAATATCAAACGGTCACCGTCTTCAATCAGCAGGCAACGCAACGCCCAGCTGCACATATTGTTTTCGTCGGCGGGGTTTAGTTTATTCCACATGGATTTTGGCACAACGCCAAACATCGCACCACCGTCCAGTTTGAAGTGGCCGGCATTCACACTATAGAGTTTCATAGCAGATCGTTTAAGCGGTCTTCCGCTGTTTGGCAAGGGCCAGGTACAACCACAGCAATCCTATGGCAAAAAAGACCACGAGTGAAAGAATCGAATTTTGCATACTGCCGGTTTGTTCTTCGATAAAACCGAAACTGAATATGCCGATCACGATGGCCAGTTTTTCGGTAAAATCATAATAGGCAAAGAACGAAGCCGTGTCTTTTGTTTCGGGCATCAGCTTGGCATAGGTGGAACGGCTCAGAGCCTGAATGCCACCCATCACCAATCCAACAGCAATAGCCAGTCCATAAAACGGATATTCCGCATTGATGCCCATCTCCGGTAAGGAAGCAGTATAATAAGCGGCCACACAGATCACGATCCAGAACAGCACCACACCCATCAATACTTTGAGGTTGCCCAGTTTCGCCGAAAGGCGCGACATGCCCCAGGCACCGGCGATGGCCACCAGTTGAATGAGCACCACGGTAATGATGAGTTTGGTATCGGGCAGTTTCAATACTTTACTGCCAAACAAAGTAGCGGCCAGCATCACGGTTTGCACACCCATGCTGTAAAAGAAGAAAGCACGGAGGAAACGTTTGAGTACGGGCATTTTTGTTACCTCCCGGTATACCTTACCCATTTCCGTAAATCCGTCTTTGAATACATTGCCCTTTTGCGGCTTGCGTATCTCCACGGCGGGCAATCTTCTGAACGTGATCTGGGCAAAACCAAACCACCACAGGCCCACCAGTAAAAACGTAATACGGATCGCTTCTCCCTGTTCGGGCATAAACGTAACGAGTGCGAAACCGACGGCCTGCATCAATACACTACCGATATAGCCATAAGAAAAACCTCTGGCACTGATCCGGTCGCGGTCAGCGGGGGCGGCTATTTCAGGAAGGTAAGCGTTGTAGAATACGAGGCTACCGGCATAGCCCATACAGGCAAACATGAAAGCCAGTATACCCAGCCACAGTCTTCCATCTTCGAAAAAAAACAATAGACTACACCCGAGTGCGCCCATATAACAGAAAAACCGCATGAAGTTTTTCTTATTGCCACGGGTATCGGCAATGGATGTAAGAATAGGGTAGAGCAGGGCCACCAGTCCGTAACCCAGCGCGAGTGTATAGTCGTAAAGCGAAGAGTTGACAAAAGTCCGTCCCAGGAATTCCACCCGGTGTCCTTCTCCGGCACCACCTGTTACTGCCAGGAAATAAATAGGAAAAAAGGTGGTGGTGATTACCAGGTTGTACACCGAATTGGCCCAGTCGTACATGGCCCATCCGTTTACAACTTTTTTGGAGGCGGTTTGCATAACTGCAGTGGTTGAGGGTTAAAGGTGGTTCTTGTTTTAATGTTCAATCACGCCGGTCAGGAACAAAATCAAAAGAATAACACCGGCAATGATCCGGTACCAGCCAAACACTTTAAATCCGTAAATCTTCAGGTAATTAATAAAAAAACGGATGGCTAAAATGGCGACCACAAACGCTACGATATTGCCCACACCAAACGCGACCATGTTTTCTTTCGATTCCATGATAATCTCATATCCTTTACGTGGCAGTTCGGTTGTGCCCCATTTTTTTATAAAAAGAGAATAAGCAGTGGCAGCGAACATGGTGGGCACGGCAAGGAAAAACGAAAATTCCGCCGCGAGGTTGCGCGTCATCTTCTGCTGCATGCCGCCAATGATGGAAGCGGCACTGCGGCTCACGCCGGGTATCATGGCAATGGTTTGCCAGATGCCGGTGATGAAGGCTTTGGAATAGGTAATCTGATCATCCGACTCAATCGTGGGCCTGTTGAATGCGCGGTCGATGAACAACAATACAATACCGCCGAGCAGCAGGCTGATGGCTACGGTCAGCGGACTTTCCAGCAACGCATCGATCTGATCGGAGAATAAATAACCGAGCAGCAAAGCCGGGATTACCCCGATGAAGAGTTTTACATAAAACTGCCAGCGGCGGAAATCGAAAAATTTTCTCCAGTATAATACGACTACTGCGAGAATGGCGCCTAATTGTATTGCTACTTCAAATAATTTGGTGAATTCTTCTTTGTGAATGCCCAGGAATGTGCTGGTGATGATCATGTGACCGGTGGAGGATACCGGTAAAAACTCTGTCAGTCCTTCCACAATGGCCACAATGATGGCTTCAATGATCGTCATGAATGGAGAATATTTTATAAGAATGATAAAGAAACGAAATGATTGCCAATAAAAAAGAGGTTGCGTCTTTATTTTGACACAACCTCTTTTCTATGGCTGATAACAGCCTTTATGCTTTTTTGGGAGATTTGAATATCGCGAAGACCTCGATTGCCAGACCGGCCAGGATCACCAGCGGCGCAATAGTAATACGTGTGGCGCTATACACTTCTTTCGGGTTAAACACATTGGGGTCTTTGCTGGCACCGCCACTCATCAGGAACATGCCGATTGCAATTACCACAATACCGATCAGCATCCAGATATAGTTGTCACGTGTGAACAGGGCGTCGGTTGTCGTTTTTTCTGCCATAATGGAGATTTTGGATGCGCAATATATTAATAAATCCGGGATTCGGGATCAATACAGGTCGTCGAGCTTCATGCGGAGGTACTTCAATACGCTGCGGTAAGTACTCAACAGGCTGATCAGCACGCCGATCAGGATCAGGCCGGTAAACAAAATGGCCAGTTGGGTATTATCGCGAAGCGAATACAGGCCGGTGATCACTTTTTCCGCGCCGAGGATCATCAGGTACACGAATACCGAGGCTATGACCCCTCCGATAGCACCGTTGATGATGGCGCGCATATTCATGGGACGGGCAATGAATCCACGGGTGGCACCCACCATTTGCATGGTCTTGATCAGGAAGCGGTTGCTGAACATCGCCAGGCGGATCGTGTTGTCAATCAGCACGATGGCTACCAATGAGAGCAGTATGGCCACGGCCAGGATGACCATCGAAATGTTGCGGATATTTTTGGTCATCACGTCGATCAGCGATTCGGGATAGTTCACATCGCTCACGTAAGTCTGCTGTTCGAGGTCCTTTTTGATCATTTCCAGCGAATCCTTCTCCACATAATCCGTTTTGATGCCGACGTAAATGGCATCCGGCAGCGGATTCTCCGTCATGAATTTGTCCCAGCTCTCATTGCCATCGGCCAGGTAAATCTTTTTTGCCTCCTCCTTGTCCACGAACTGCGAAGACCGGGTATAGGGGCGGCTGTTGACGTAGTTCACCAGCGCCACACTGTCCTTCGGATTGAGATCACCCCTCAGGAAGGCTTTTACCTCTATACTTTCTTTGAAATAATCACCGAGTTTGTTGGCGTTGATCACGAGCCATCCAATGATGCCCAGCAATACCAATACCAGGGTCACCCCCAGGATCGACATGAAATAGGAAGGTTTGCTGCGCTTGATCGAAGCTTTGTTGGTACGAGCCATGAATCACAAATTTTTTCGAAAACGAATGGGTTAGTCCTTGTCTTTGCCCGCGATGGAAGGCATGCAGGCAAATTTAGCAGATTCAGCCCTACAATCAGTATTTTTGCTGCCCATTTTAAACGGTAAGCCGCGGCGTATATTGCCAGCGGGAACGCCTCAGATGTTAAAAAGACGCTAATGCTGTCCACGGGCAGCGGGCTTTATTAAAACAACGGCAAAAAATTATGGAGTACAATTTCCGGGATATTGAAAAGAAATGGCAGCAAACGTGGAAGGATACCAACGCCTATCGTGTGTCCAATAAGAGCGACAAACCGAAGTACTATGTGCTCGACATGTTCCCTTATCCCAGCGGAGCCGGCCTGCACGTAGGACATCCGCTTGGTTATATTGCCTCCGATATTTTCGCGCGCTACAAACGCCTCAAAGGTTTCAACGTGCTGCACCCGATGGGTTACGATGCATTTGGTTTGCCTGCGGAACAATATGCCATCGATCATGGCATTCATCCCGCCGTGTCTACACATGCCAACATCATCAACTTCCGCACACAGTTGGATAATATCGGCTTTTGCTTCGATTGGGAGCGCGAAGTACGTACATCCGATCCCGGTTATTACAAATGGACACAATGGATCTTCCTGCAATTGTTCAAAAGCTTTCTGAACCGTCAGACAGGTAAAGCCACCCCCATCACCGAACTGGTGGCGGCCTTTGAAAAAGAAGGCAATAAAAATCATCCATTCCCCAATGATAAATTCCGTGTGGAAGCCGGTAACGAATCGCTGGCCACGTTCACTGCGGATCAATGGAAAAGTTTTAATGAGTTCACCCGCGAATCCATTTTGATGGAATACCGCCTGGCCTATTGCGGCTACGGCGAAGTAAACTGGTGCGAAGCACTTGGTACCGTATTGGCCAACGACGAAGTGATCAATGGCGTAAGCGAACGCGGCGGGTATCCTGTTGTGCGCAAGAAATTGCGTCAATGGTACCTGCGCATCACCGAGTATGCTGATCGTTTGCTCGATGGACTGCAGCAGGTGGATTTCAGCGATGCGATGAAAGAAATGCAGACCAACTGGATCGGCAAGTCTTCCGGCGCTGAGATCGATTTTGCAATCAAAGGTCACGACCGAAAACTGCGCGTGTACACTACGCGTCCCGATACGATTTTTGGTGTGGACTTCATGGTGATCGCTCCGGAACTGGACTGGATCGGCGAAGTGCGTTCGGACGAACAGGCCGCCGCGGTGGACGACTATATCGCTTACGTGAAAAGCCGCAGCGAGCGTGAGCGCATGGCGGAGAAAAAAATCTCCGGCGTGTTCACCGGCGCTTATGCTATCAATCCTTTCGACGGAAGAGAAATTCCGATCTGGATATCTGAATATGTACTCGCGGGTTATGGCACCGGCGCTATCATGGCCGTACCCTGCGGTGATGAACGCGACTTCCGTTTTGCCCATCATTTCAACATTCCCATTACCAATATCATTGGTGCACATTTCAACGGTGAAGACGCCAATCCTACCAAAGATGCGATACTGGAAAATTCCGGTTTCCTCAATGGGCTGAACATGCGGGAAGCTATGGAGGTGGCTATCAAAGCCATCGAAGAAAAAGGAATCGGTACGCGGAAAGTAAATTATAAAATGCGTGATGCGGCCTTCAGCCGTCAGCGTTATTGGGGTGAACCGTTTCCCATCCGTTGGGAAAATGGTATTGCTTATCCGCTGGATGAATCTCAATTGCCTTTGCAATTGCCGGAAGTGGAAAGCTACAAACCCGGACCCGAAGGCGAGGGCCCGCTGGCCAATATTCCGGAGTGGACGGCACAACACCTGGAGACGAATACCATGCCCGGTTATGCCGGATCATCCTGGTATTTTCTCCGCTACATGGATCCCCACAATGAAAAGGAATTCTGCAACCGCGAAGTTTCCGATTATTGGGGGCAGGTAGACTTATACATCGGTGGTACGGAGCACGCCGTAGGGCATTTGCTGTACAGCCGCATGTGGACGAAAGCCTTGTATGACCTGGGTTATATCGGTCATGAAGAACCGTATAAAAAATTGGTGAACCAGGGCATGATCCAGGGCAGCAGCCGGTTTGTATACCGGTTGACCGGCACCAATCAATTTGTGTCGAAAGGATTGCTGGACAGCGAGGGGAAATATGGATTGCAATCAACTGACGCGATCCGGGTGGATGTGAACTTTGTCGATGGCGTTGAACTGGATATGGCTTCATTCAAAACATGGCGGAATAATGAATACGCCAATGCGGAATTTATTCTCGAAGACGGCAAGTATATCTGCGGTATGGAAGTGGAGAAAATGTCCAAGTCCAAGTTTAACACCGTCAATCCCGACGATCTTGTACACCGGTACGGAGCGGATACCTTCCGCATGTATGAAATGTTCCTCGGTCCGGTGGAGATGAGCAAACCCTGGGATACCAAAGGCATTGAAGGTGTTCACCGTTTTCTCAAAAAGCTCTGGCGTTTGTTCTTCGACGAAACCAAAGGGGCTGTATGGAATAAGGAGAAAGCCACCGATGCCGAGTTGAAAGTGTTGCACAATACCATCCGACGCATCGACGCTGATACAGAACGCTTCAGTTTCAACACCGGCGTGAGCGGTTTCATGATCGCGGTAAACGAACTGACCGACCTCAAGTGCCACAAAAAAGAAATACTGGAAAAATTACTGGTGTTGATGACGCCTTATGCACCACATATCGCGGAAGAGTTGTGGAAACAATTGGGTAATGAAGGCAGCATTCTCGACGCTTCTTACCCGGTATTCGAAGAAAAATATGTGGTTGAATCTGCCAAGGAGTATCCGATTTCCGTAAACGGCAAATTGCGCACCACCATGTCTATTTCCCTCGATGCCGATCAGGCGCAGGTGGAGGAGATCGTGTTGGGGAATGATGTTGTACAGAAATGGCTGGAAGGCAAGGGACCCAAGAAGATCATTTATGTGAAGAATAAGATGATCAATGTGGTCGTATAAGGAGTAAGGCCCGACACTTCGGGCTAAGGCATAAGGAGTAGGGCTTAAGGTTTTAGGTAATAGGTTTTAGGTAAACAGCCATGAGAAGGTATAAGGCGTAAGGAGTAAGGCGTACGGTAGGGGCCGAAGCTACCGAAGATAAGTTATAGGTAATAGGTGAATCTTTGCGTCTTTGCTCCTTATGTAGCTTTGCGTGAAAGAAAAGCCGGTTTCAGGAACGGAGCGGGCCATTGACGATTCACCATTTGTATAAACGGTATTCCTTCTTCCACATTTAGCCGTACCTTAAACCCGCCAAAAAATACAGCTCATGCAGAAGTTTCTCCTCGCGCTGTTGCTTACCTGCAGCAGTTCTTGTTTATTCGCACAGGCCAATGATGCCTACTTTCTCTCCAACCCCAGTTTGTCGCCTGATGGCAAAACAGTCGTGTTTAGTTTTGAAGGTGATCTCTGGAAAGCCGATGTGAAAGACGGCAGAGCATCACGCCTCACTGCCATGCAAGGCTATGAAACCAGTTCACGTATTTCACCGGATGGTAAATGGATCGCATTCACCGGGCGCCAATATGGAAATGCAGACATCTACATCATGCCGCTCGCCGGGGGTGATGTGCAGCAACTGACATGGCACAGCAGCAACGATGATGTCAGCAGTTGGAGCTGGGATTCCAAATACATTTATTTCAACAGCGGCCGCGACGGACAAATCTCGGGCTATAAACTCGCCCGCGAAGGCGGTACTCCGCAACGCGTACTCGGCAGCTTCTTCTTCCAGTTCGACCACGCGCTGGTAGAACATCCTTCCAGCGGTGAAATATTTTTCAACGACACCTGGGAAAGCTCCAACCAGGTGCAGCGCAAACGTTACAAAGGACCGTTTAATCCTGATATTCAATCCTACAATCCTTCTACCAAACAGTTCAAAAAATATACAGAGTGGGAAGGAAAAGACTTCGGTGCAACAATCGACCGTACCGGACGCGTGTATTTTATTTCCGATGAGGCAAACGGCGAGTACAATCTTTATACCATGGACAATGGCAAAAAGAAAGCACTCACACGCTTCTCTTCTTCCATTAAATCACCCCAGGTAAATGCGGATGGCGGATTAATGGTTTTTGAAAGGGATTACCAGTTGTGGTTGTATGATGTGAAGGCCGGCACGGAGAAAAAATTATCTGTTTCCATTGTACGAAATAATGTTTTGCCAAAAGAAAAAGATTTCGATGTGCGCGGCAATATCAACGGGTTTGATGTATCGCCCGACGGCAAAAAACTCTGCTTTATTTCAAGAGGTGAGTTATTTGTAAGCGATGCCGAAGGAAAGTTCATCCGCCAGGTTGTCCGCGGTTCTGCCGAGCGCGTGCGCGAGGCAAAATGGCTCAGCGACAATAAGACCATCCTGTTCAGCCAGACAGCAGATGGTTATACCAACTGGTTTACCATTGCGGCCGACGGCTCCGTCGCTTTGAAACAAATAACCCGCGACGCGCGTAACAACCGGCTTATCAATTTCAATAAAAAAAGAGATCAGGCGGTTTACCTCAGCGGCCGCGACGAACTGCGCCTGCTTGATCTGAAAACATTGGTCAGCAAAACGGTATTAAAAGATGAGTTCTGGGGATTCCAAAACAGCCAGCCCGGTTTTTCTCCCAATGGTGAATACATCGTATTCACGGCCTACCGCAATTTTGAGCAGGACATCTTTGTACATCATATCAAACAAAATAAAACCACCAACCTCACCGGCACCGGCATCACGGAAATGAATCCGATCTGGTCGCCCGATGGCAAATACATTTATTTCACTTCTCAACGCCTGAAACCAGCTTATCCGTTTGGTATGCAGCAGGCCCGCGTTTATCGTATAGCACTCGAGAAGCTGGATGATCCGTTCCGCATGGACAAATTCGATGAACTGTTCAAAGAAGAAAAGAAAGACACGCTGGCTAAAAAAGATTCGACCAAAAAAGCGCCGCCGGTGCCAGTGGAAGAATCGCTGACCATTGATACGGACCTGCTGATCGAGCGGATGGAACAAATCAGTCCTTCCCTTGGTATGCAGGTGTTGATAGCTGTTTATCAGAAAGGAGACAAGACGACCGTGCTCTACGCAAGCAATCACGGAGAAGGTAAAATGGCTTTATGGAAAACAGTGATCGAACCATTTGAAGCAAACAAAACAGAAAAAATTGCCGGCACCGACGGCAACTTCCCTTCCGATGTTGTAATCAATGGGGATAAACTCTTTCTGTTGCAAAGCGGCACCATCAATAAGCTGAGCCTGGAACCTGCAAAAGTTGATCCGGTCAACATTTCATCAACCTTCCGCCGCAACCTGCAGGCAGAATTCTCGCAGATGGTGGATGAGGCCTGGGCGCAAATGGAAGAAAATTATTATGACGATAAATTCCATGGCATCAATTGGAAAAAAGTAAAACAATACTATGCGCAGTTTGTGCCCTACCTGAACAACCGCTCCGATCTGCGTGTGCTGCTCAATGATATGCTGGGTGAACTTAATTCATCACACCAGGGATTTGGTACTTTCGGTGTGGATGAAATGGTTCCGTTCAGCAACAGCACGATGGAAACGGGAATCGTGTTTGATAACAATGATCCTTATAAAGTAAGTTATGTTTTGAAGCGCTCTGCTGCCGACAAAAAAGGTATCGACATCAAAGCCGGCGACGTACTTACTGAAGTAAACGACGAAAAAGTATCGGCCATCCGCGACCGCAGCTATTACTTTACGCGTCCGTCTGCGGATAAGGAAATCAAACTGACCTTTACCCGCGCGGGTAAACCTTATTCTGTGCGTCTTCATCCGCAATCAAGTTTGTATGCGAATTACTATGATGAATGGATCGATCGTAACCAGCAGCGTGTGGATGAGCGTGGCAAAGGCCGCATTGCTTATGGGTGCATGAAAAACATGGGCCAGGGTGAACTCGAGCAGTTCATCGCCGACATGACCCGCGAGTTGCCCAACCGTGATGCGCTGATCCTCGACCTGCGTTATAACACGGGTGGTAACGTGCACGATGAAGTATTACAATTCCTTTCACGTAAAACATACCTGCAATGGGGCTACCGCGAAGGCATCCGCACCGGTCAGCCTAACTTTGCACCGGCCGACAAACCAATCGTGTTACTGATCAATGAACAATCACTGAGCGATGCGGAAGTCACTTCACAGGGATTCAAGGCTTTGAAGCTGGGTCAGATCGTTGGTAACGGCACCTATCGCTGGATCATCTTTACCAGCGGTGTAGGCCTGGTAGACGGATCGGCCGTGCGCATGCCGGGCTGGGGTTGTTACAGCCTCGAAGGAAAAGACCTCGAAATGACCGGTGTTGAACCCGATATCAAAGTGCTGAATAGTTTCTCCGATAAGGTCAATGGCCGTGATCCGCAACTCGACCGGGCAATTGAAGAGATATTGAAGAAGCTGTAAGTATAAGGTGTAAGGCATAAGGCATAAGGTGTAAGGTAAACAGCCCCCCGAAGCTTCGCACATAGGTTTTACGTAATAGTAGTAAGTACAACAGCCTTGGTTCGTGTATACACGAACCAAGGCATTCACGATTCACCATTGACGATTCACCATTGACGATTCACTTTTGAACTATATGAAACAATACTTCCTGCTCACACTATGCCTCCTGTCGCTCGCCGCTACTGCGCAGGACATGAACGTAATGAGTTTTAATATCCGGCTCAATACAAAATCGGATAGCCTCAATGCCTGGCCTTACCGCAAGGACAATGTTGCTTCGCAGATCCTGTACCACCAGGTGCATTTGCTCGGCGTGCAGGAAGCTTTGAATGAGCAAATGGAAGATCTGAAAGCACGGCTTCCGCGTTATCGTTCGGCCGGTGGTGGGCGCGATGATGGAAAAACAAAAGGGGAATATTCTGCCATATTTTATGACACACTCCGGTTGCAGGCACAGCAGTGGGGGCAATTCTGGTTGTCGGAAACACCGGATACGCCCGGCGCGAAAGGATGGGACGCCGCCTATCCGAGAATGGTGACCTGGGTCCGCTTCCGCGACAAGCTGACGAAAAAAACTTTCGTTGCGTTCAATACGCATTTTGATCACATGGGCCAGGTCGCACGCAGGGAAAGCGCCAAACTAATTTTGCAGAAAGCAAAAGAGATCGCAGGCAATGTTCCCTTCATCTTTACCGGTGATTTTAATGCTGCACCTTCCGATGAGCCAATAAAAATCATCACGGATCAGCACAACCCTTTACATCTTACGGATGCAAAAGGCAAAGCCACTTTTCATTATGGTCCTTCGGGTACGTTCAACGGTTTCCGTGCTGCGGAAGTAAATGACGAGCCCATCGATCATATTTTTCTGAAAGGCAACTGGACTGTCGGCAGTTATGCAGTATTGTCAGCAACCTGGAGAGGCCGGTTTGCCTCGGATCACTTTGCCGTGCTTGTTGCGTTAAGGTTGCGGTGAGGCAGTTGCAGGCAGCGATTTTTCCTTATAAAGACGGATGGATGCGCTGCTGCCTTCGGTGCTTTCCAGCCTTGCTTCGTACCGGCGGCCTCCGTTCTCTGCTACCATATAAGCGGTATTCGGGGGAATGGTGCCCAGATTTTCAGCCACCATCACCAATTCGTTGCTCTCTTCGAGATCGGCTATGGCAAATCTTATGGTGTAAGGCGTTCCCAGCAGGCCAATATGTTCAAAGACCAGCTTTCCGTTCAGAAACAGGGAAATGGAATCGCCATCGATCTGCGCATTATCATAAAATCTTAATTCAATCGAATCTCCGGTGAGCGGAATTTCCTTTGCCACTACTTTTTTGCGTACCTGGAATTTGTCGGCAATCGTAACGGGAGCAGGAGGTTTGACTACCGCTACTACGGGCGGAGGCACCGGTTTCGGCTGGGGTGCAGGTTTTTCCTTTGCGGGCGCTTTGGCAACCGGTGGATCAGGTTGTTTCTTAACCACTGGCGGAGCAGGTTCCGGAGCCTTAACGGGTTGTTGAAAAGCGATCAATCCCACACTGTCGATCAGGTAAGGGTCATTGCCGCCTGCCAGGTAATTATCAATGATAAAATCCCATTCATCGTTGAAAACGGCCCGGTCCGTTTTACTCAGGTCTACGGGGCCTTTATCGGGTTTGTCTTCTGTACCGGCTTTGCCATTGAGCAGCATTTTGCCGCCGCCGGGGCAATTGAAATCGGCATGGGAGATAAGGGCCTGTTTGCCGGGCGTGCCGAGCACCCCGTTTTTTTCCTCGATCAACTGATCGTCCCACCAAACCACTTCGCTGTTGCGCTGGTCGAAAAAGCCCTTGATGCTGTAGCGGCGGTAATTGCGTGCGGATTCATAGTAATAAGAAGTACCGGTGAGGCTGTCGCCGTTCTGAATGATTTTCAGCTCCACTTTTTGCCGGTTTATGCGACCCTTCCATACGCCGGTGATCATCTGGGCGTTTGTTTGGACGAGAAAAATAAGGAAGAAAATGAAGAAAAAAAGGCTTTTCAGATGCATGGGAGTTTAACGTCTGGAAGTCAAAACTAGTATCCTGGGGCAGTAAATAGGGGTAGTTGAGGGCAAAAAAAGAAAAAACGCTGTTAAAAATTGCGGGCATCGAAAAAATAAATACCTTCCAACATTAAACTCCGTAAGGAGCTGCTTAACCAATTACTACAATCTTCTGCTTATGAGAAAGATCTACTTATTGTTCTTTTCATTACTTTCTTTATTGGCGGTTACGCAAAATGCCTCTGCGCAGCTTGTGGTGACTATCCCTGCGGCCAATACCAATACCGGTAGCGCGAGGTTTCCGCTCGGTAACTGGTGGGGCTTTGAGCGTAGCGCCTCTATTTACACCCCCGCCCAGATAGGTCTGCCGGGTACCATCACCAAAATTGCCTATTATGTCAATTCGGTGTCGTCTCCCGCCGTTGTTGTTTCACCCAGAATTTACATGAAACACCGCAGTAACCTGTTCTCAACCGGCACTACTTACGCTTCTGAAACAACCGGTGCCACACTGGTTTACGGTCCTACTAATATTCCGGCAGCGAACTTTGTAGCTGGTCAATGGGTAGAGATCACTCTGGCTACTCCGTTTCTTTACAATGGTACTGACAACCTCGAAGTGATTACAGAGGTGAACGCCGGCGGCGGTGGAAATGAAGGTCAATTCGCCAAGCAATTCCGTTATTCTACCGCTACAAACTGTTTTCAGGGCTGGACGGCAGATAATACTGCACCTGCCGGAAACGGTACGGTGAGTGGTAACCGCCCCAATATTCAGTTTACGCTTACAGTTCCCCCTTGCGTACCGGGCTCATTGTCCGGCGGTACAATCTCGGCACCTGCCGCAGTTTGTCCGGGTACCAATAACCTTACCGTTACCGCAAGTGGCGGTAGTGTTGGTTCAGGACTTACCTATCAGTGGCAGTCTGCCCCTGCGGCCGGTGGCCCATGGACCGACATCCCTTCTGCTACCAGCGGAGGCGCTGTAACCGTAACGCAAACAACGACTACATTCTATCGTCGTAAAATGACATGTTCCGGCACTGATGCTTACAGCAATGAAATTTCTGTAGGTATGAACGGGCCTACGCAATGTTATTGCATACCTACCTTCCCCACCGGTGTTGAGCCAATCACGCTGGTGAACTTTGCGGGTATCAACAATACTTCGCCGGCAGCGCTGAGCTCTCCGGCTTACGAGAACTTTACTGCATTAACCCCGGCCGCTATTTTCAAAGGCCAGGCTCACCCTATTACCATCAAGGGTAATACCGATGGTTCATTCACCAGCTATATTGCCGCCTACTTCGACTGGAACCAGGATGGTGATTTTGATGACGCTGGTGAGGCTTACTACCTCGGCACAATTGCCAGCTCCACCGGTACGGATGCCGTGCAACTCGTTGCCAGCATTACACCTCCGGCTTCTGCGCTGGATGGCAATACCCGGATGCGTATCACCAAGAAATTTGGTACTTCAGGTCAGGCTGTTGCTGTAGCAGCAGCTCCTCCCTGTAACAGCGCCGGTTATGGCCAGGCAGAAGACTACATCGTGAATGTGTCTACTCCGCTTTGCGCATTGCCGAGCAACATCACTGCTTCTTCTCCGATTCCTGTAGGCGCCGTGCTTAACTGGACTGCCGCTTCTCCGGCTCCCGGAGCAACAGGCGGATATGAGTGGGCAGTTACTTCAACCAACACATCTGCTACAACCAACGTTGTGTCTTCCGGCGCAACGGATAACGTAACCACTACAGCCAACGCTACCGGCCTTACCGCCAATACCGATTATTATGTATGGGTACGTACGCATTGCGGTGGTGGTGTTTACAGCCCCTGGTCCGGACCTGTACAGTTCAGATCAGCTTGTAACCCCACAACCTTACCTTATGTTCAGAAGTTTGATGCCATCACGCCGCCAGCTTACCCTGACTGTTTCACCGTTCAGAATGTAAATGGTGGTTTGACATGGCAGACATGGACAACATCATCAGGTCTGGCTGCCAACTCTCAGCCTAACTCTATCCGTTGTACGGTAGATGCCAGCGGGCCGGCTGATGACTGGTTCTTCCTGCCTGCATTCAACCTCACTGGTGGCACTCCTTACTACCTGTCTTTTGCTTACAAAGGATCAGATGTTGGATTCATCACCCGTATGGAGGTGAAATATGGTAACGCTCCGAATGCAGCAGCAATGACCAACACGCTGTTCACCAACAATAACATCACCAGCAGCCTTAATGATCCATGGGCTTTCCAGACAAGTCCGTTTACACCGGCTGCCAGCGGTATCTATTATATCGGCTTCCATTGCACCACTCCTGCAAGTCAGGGCTGGCTGTATGTGGATGATATCGGTGTTGAGCTTTGCCCGACTCCGACAAATGTGAATGCTGTTGGCATCACGCCTACCAGTGCCGTGGTAAACTTTACGGGTTCAGCATCCAACTATATTGTTGAATACGGTCCTGTAGGATTCGTTCCCGGTACCGGTACAACAGCAGGTGGTGGTACAATTATCCCGACCACTTCATCTCCTGTTATCATATCAACAGGTCTGAGTGCAGCTACCAACTATGATGTGTATGTACGTGCGATCTGCGGACCTACTCCAAGCAGCAATACAAAAGGTACACTCACTACGTTGTGTAATGCTACCAACATCACCTATACACAGAACATGGAAACCGCGACTCCTGCCCTCGGCATGCCTACTTGTACAAGCAAGCAGGATGTGAACGGCAACAGCGGTGCTTACGATCCGGGTGATGGCTTCTTCACTCCGCCTTCAGGTGGTGGTGGATGGGAGTCTTATACCGGTACAACACAGACTTATGTGTCTGCAACCAAGAGCATTGTTTACCGTTACGACGCAAGTAATCTTAACCGCGGCGCTGACGACTGGTTCTACCTGCAAGGTCTGAACCTCACCGCTGGCACCTCCTATCGTCTGAAGTTCTTCTACAAAGCTTCCGACGGACCTGATTACTTCGAAAAACTGCAGGTAACTTATGGTGCTGCAGCTTATGCTCCGGCACAGACAAACGTGTTGTGGACCAACAATAACATTGTTACCAACATCAACAGTCCGTTTGATTCTGTAATCGTTGACTTCTCCCCAGCAGCTACCGGCGTTTATTATATCGGTTTCCATGCAATGTCTGATGCAGATAATGCCTTCATCTACCTGGATGACGTTTCTGTAAAACTTGCACCGAAAGTAGACGTAGGTGTTACCGCAGTTCCGCTGCCGAGCCTTACCTGTCCTACCGACGGCGTGTTCCTGCAGGCTACGATCCGTAACTTCAATACCACTACGCAGAACTTTGCAACCTATCCTGTTACTGTAAGAGCAGATGTAACGGGTGCGGTAACAGGTACGGCCAGTGCTACGATCAACACCGGAACTCTTGCTCCGGGTGCCAGCACGACCATTTACCTGAGCCCTGCAATCAACTTCAACGTTGGAGGTACTTATAACATCAAGGCTTACACTTCATCTCCGGATGATCCTGAGTTTGCGAACGATACACTGCGTACATCTGTAAACGTGAATCCGTTCCCGGTTGCTCCGGTTGTTACGCCTGCTGCACCTGCCATCTGTATCGGTAGCACCGTACAATTGAGCACGCAGTATACACCGCCGCCGCCACCGACAAGTAGCAGTTTCCCTTCCGGTACTATCAGTGTAGCGATTCCTGATAACGTCGCCGCCGGAGGTACTCACACGATTGCCGTAAGCGGTATTCCTGCCGGTGCATCGATCCTGTCGATGTCGGTAACGGCTAACGTAAGCCACGCCTGGATCGCTGACGTGGTACTGAACCTGAAAGCGCCTAACGGAAAAGTGCTGAACCTCTTCAATGCGAAAGGAGGCACAGCCGGTAACCTGGTGAATACTGTGTTCAGCTCTACTTCCACCAATACCATCCCCACTACCGGAGCGCCTTATACAGGTACGTTCCGTCCGGATGCAGCGATCGGAGTAGGTGCTACCAACAATACCTCGAATGCAGCAGCTTTCAGCGAACTGTACTCTGTACCAAACGGCAACTGGACCATTTCAGCGCGCGATATCGCTGCACTGATCGGTGGTACTATTACTTCATGGACGATCAATATCACTTATGGTACTGTTAACCCAACAGTAACCTGGGCTCCTGTAACCGGCCTCTTCACCGATGCCGCTGCTACGGTTCCTTACACAGCAGGTGCTAACGTACTGAGTGTATATGCGAAGCCTACACAGACTACTACTTATACCGTAACAGCAACAGGTGCCGGTCCTTGTACACGCACTACTAATGTTACCGTAACAGTTAACCCGCTGCCAACCGTAACTATCGGCAGTCTGCCTGATACTGTATGTATCAGCGATCAGATCGTGCCGCTGTCCGGAACACCTGCGGGTGGCGTATGGTCTGGTATCGGCGTATCCGGTAACAACTTCATCCCGCCGGCAACTGCAGTAGGAACGTATACGCTGCGTTATACTTACAACAACCAGTTTAACTGTTCAGCATCTGCCACACGCTCTATTGCGGTGAAAGATTGCCCTGAACGTTACAACCAACTGCGCGACGACGCGGTGATCCTGTGGCCTAACCCAAGCAATGGTCAGTTCAATATCCGCATCAACAGCGTATTGTACGACTGGCTGTCTGTAAGAGTGTACACGGCTACCGGTGAACTGGTAGGACGTAAAGATCTCAGTGGTCTGACCTTTGGCCGTGTGATTCCGTTCGATTACTCACACCTGGCTGGTGGCGTATACTTCGTTCAATTCTACTACAAGAATGGCGACCGCGCTACCGACAAGACCTTCAAGATCATCGTTGGTCATAACTAATCATAACTAAACGCAAATCGATATAACCCCGCCACCTGGCGGGGTTATTTTTTTAACGCGAGTATTGATTAATTTCACGGCGATTAAACAGAACTTATGCGATTTCTTGTGATGTTTGCTACGTTGTTTGTAGGGGCGTTGATGCCTGTACAGGCTATTTTAAATGCCAGGCTCGGCCGGCAAAATGGCGGACCGCTTATCGGTGCCCTGGTGAGTTTCCTCGTGGGAGCGGTATGCCTCGTCATCCTCAATCTTATTGTCAATTATCCGGCCATGCAGCAGATGCGATCGTGGAGTGCGAGCCCCTGGTACCTTTGGGTGGGCGGTATCCTCGGTGCCATGTTCGTGGGATATATTACCTGGGTGAGTCCGCAACAGGGTGTGGCGCTCACATTTGCACTGGCCGTGAGCGGACAGATATTTGCCTCGATGGTCATCGACCACTATGGATTGTTTGGTACGGCCATCCGCACTATTACCTGGGAAAAAATTGCGGGAGCCCTGCTGATTCTCGGCGGTCTGCTGCTGATCAAAAAATAGACACCGCAAGAATCGGTGTATCTTGCACCGTACATACTATGGCGAATCCCAATCTCGATACCAATAAGTCTTCTCTCAGTGCTGCCGACAAGGAGTTTGAAAATAATATCCGGCCGGCCAGCATCGTGGAGTTTTCGGGGCAGTCCCAGATCATCGACAACCTGAAGGTTTTTATACGCGCAGCGAAAATGAGAGGTGAGGCACTGGATCATGTGCTCTTTCATGGTCCTCCGGGCCTTGGCAAGACCACACTGTCGCGCATCGTGGCACATGAACTGGGTGTAAACATCAGGGAGACCAGCGGGCCCGTTATCGAAAAGCCGGCCGACCTCGCAGGTCTTTTAACAGGGCTGGAAAAAAATGATGTACTGTTCATCGATGAAATTCACCGGCTTTCCACTGTTGTGGAAGAATACCTGTATGCCGCGATGGAAGACTACCGCATCGATATCATGATCGACAGTGGTCCCAATGCCCGCAGCATTCAGTTGAGCCTGAATCAATTTACGCTCATTGGTGCCACAACGCGCAGCGGCTTGCTGACAGCGCCGCTTCTTTCGCGTTTCGCCATTAAATCAAGACTGGAATATTATTCTGCCGACACGCTGCGGCAGATCGTGCAGCGTGCCGCGAATATCCTGCAGGTAAAAATATCGGTCGAAGCGGCCGGTGAAATAGCGCGCCGGAGCCGTGCCACACCACGTATCGCCAATGGGTTGCTGCGTCGTGTGCGCGACTTTGCGCAGGTGCTCAATGATGGAGAGATCGATATGGGTATTACCAAACATGCACTTAAGGCACTGAACGTGGATGAGTACGGCCTGGATGATATGGATAATAAAATTCTGGCAACGATTATTGACAAGTTCAAAGGCGGGCCCGTTGGTATTACTACCATTGCCACGGCAGTAGGGGAAGAGCCGGGCACATTGGAAGAGGTATATGAGCCGTTCCTGATCCAGGAAGGATTTCTGCAGCGAACACCCCGCGGCCGCGAAGTAACGCCCAAGGCGTATGAACATCTGGGACGTCAGCAACCGGGAGGACAACCACAGCTCTGGTAGGGTGAATTGTCAATTGGCAATTGTGAATAGGTCAATCAGTGAATAAGTCAGTCGGTGGGTGGCTGGCCGATACTCAGCCCGAGGTTCTCAACGCCAATGAATACCTTCCCCTATGCCTGAGATCTTAAACACTATCCGTATAATAAGAAAGCCCGCCTAGGCGGGCTTTCTTATTATACTATGTTCCATTATTCTCTTACCACAAGACGAAAACCATTGCCGTGAATATTCACGATCTCGATCTTTTCGTCGTCTTTCAGGTATTTGCGCAGCTTGGCAATGTATACATCCATGCTGCGACCGTTGAAGTAGGTGTCGCTTCCCCAGATTTTTTTCAATGCCTGATCGCGGGGCAGCAGGTCATTGAGGTGTTCGGCCAGCATTTTCAGCAATTCATTCTCTTTAGGAGAAAGTGTTTGCGTATTGCCGCCATGTATCAGTTGACGCAGCTTGGGGTTGAAATGATAACTGGACAGGTCAAACTCCTTGTTCTCGTTTTCCTTGGTCAGTTCCTCGTTGCGTTTGAGGATTGCTTTTATTTTCAGCAGCAATACTTCACTGTCGAAAGGCTTGGTGATATAATCGTCGGCACCGAGTTTATATCCCTGGATGATATCCTCCTTCATGGTTTTGGCACTGAGGAAAAACAGGGGAATATCGGGATCTACATCACGGATCTCTTCGGCCAGCGTAAAGCCGTCCATGTTGGGCATCATTACGTCCAGCAGGCAAAGGTCGAATTTTTCACGTTGAAAAGCCGCCAGACCGAGACGACCGTCTCTTTCCAGCGTTACATCATAATCATTTAATTCCAGATAATTCTTCAATACGCTCCCCAGATTCGGATCATCTTCACACAACAAAATTTTGGGTTTCTTTATATCCATGTTGTTCGTTTTTTACTTTGACGACAAATAAAGTTAAAGGTTTTTGTGATGGAACGGCGGCGTGCAGAATTTTTTGTTAAAAGGCCCCGTTTTACGCCTGTTTCTACTCCTTTATCCTCCCTAAATTTGTGCCATGCGTGTTACAACCGACAATAAATGGAAAAAACTGATCATCATCGGCGATCGCGTGCTCGTTAAACCCACTCATCCGGGCGAACGCACGGCCAGTGGTCTGTATCTTCCTCCCGGTGTGCAGGAGCGGGAAAAAGTGCAGCAAGGTTATGTGATCAAGACCGGTCCCGGTTATGCCATTCCGATGCCGGTGGAGAGTGAACCCTGGAAATCGGACGAAGAACAGGTAAAGTATGTGCCTCTCCAGGCAAAAGAAGGCGACCTCGCCATCTTCCTGGTAAGCGGCGCCACCGAAGTGATGTATGAAAATGAAAAATATTTTATCGTACCACAGGGAGCTATCCTGATGCTGGAAAGGGAAGAGGATATGTAAGGCCGAAGGCGTAAGGTGTAAGGTTTAAGGCAGAAGGTTGAAACAGCCGGTTTTAAGTAATAGGTTATAGGTAAAGCAGCCTTTATACTGGTTCGTGTATACACGAACCAGGGCATTCACTATTCACCATTCACGATTCACTTATTTCCTTACCTTAACCGCAAAATTTCTTTATGGCAGACACCACCGCCTTTCTCGATGCCGTCAAAGCCGGCTATACTTTCAAAGGAGAATCATTCCGCCTGGGCAGCGCCATGCTCGATGGACATGTAGTACCCGGTGCCGATGTTTTTATTCCCTTCCGCACACTCAACCGCCACGGCCTTATTGCCGGAGCAACCGGTACGGGCAAAACAAAAACATTGCAGGTATTGGCCGAAGGGCTGAGTGATGCAAGTATTCCGGTGTTGCTGATGGATATCAAAGGCGACCTCAGCGGTATTGCCGCAGAAGGCGCATTGAACGATAAAATCAAAGAACGCTATCAACTGTTGAATATGACCTATCAGCCAGCCGCCTATCCGGTGGAATTGCTGACGCTCAGTCAACAGAAAGGTGCCCGCCTGCGGGCAACAGTCAGTGAATTCGGCCCTGTGCTGCTTTCCAAAATTCTTGGTCTCAACGATACACAGGGAGGCATCGTAGCCATGATCTTCAAATACTGCGACGATCAGAAACTGCCTTTACTGGATCTGAAAGATTTTATCAAAGTATTGCAGTTTGTAGCCGATGAAGGAAAAGCCGAGCTGGAAAAATCATACGGGAAAATCTCCACCACTTCCACCGGAACCATCCTGCGCAAGGTGATCGAGCTGCAGCAGCAGGGTGCTGATGTTTTTTTCGGGGAAAAAAGTTTTGAAGTAGATGACCTCATGCGCATCAACCAGGATGGCCGCGGTGTGGTATCAATCGTACGCGTAACCGATCTGCAGGATCGTCCGAAATTGTTTTCGACATTCATGTTGCAACTGCTGGCAGAATTATATGCAGTTTCGCCCGAAGAAGGGGACCTCGATAAACCCAAACTGGTGCTGTTTATCGACGAAGCACACCTGATCTTCCAGGAAGCAAGCGATGCTTTGTTGCAACAAATAGAAACGATCATCAAACTCATCCGCTCAAAAGGTATCGGCATTTATTTCTGTACGCAGAATCCGATGGATGTACCTGCTTCGGTATTGGCACAGCTTGGGTTGAAAGTGCAGCATGCATTGAGAGCCTTCACTGCTGCCGACCGCAAAATGATCAAACAAACAGCCGACAACTATCCCGAAACCACTTTTTATAAAACGGAAGAATTGCTTACGCAGGTAGGTATCGGCGAAGCATTGGTGACGGTGTTAAACGAAAAAGGCATTCCTTCCCCGCTGGTGCATTGTATGCTGGCCTCCCCGCGAAGCCGCATGGATATTCTCACCGAAGGAGAGATCGATCAGGTAGTGAGCAAATCACGCATCGCTGCCAAATACAATGAAGTGATCGATAGCCGCAGTGCTTACGAAATTCTCACCGAAAAGCTCGAAGCGGCCGCCCAGCAGCAAGAAGAAGAAAAAAAAGAAACAGCTAAAAAAGAAAAACCCGCACCGAAAGAAAAAGGGTTTTTCGACGATCCCGTGGTGAAAAGCATGACACGCACCGCCGGCAATACCATTATCCGTTCTTTGTTAGGTGTGCTTGGTTTGGGTGGACGGAAGAGAAGGTGAAAGGCGTAAGGCGTAAGGTGTAAGGTGTAAGGGAGAAGGCTTAAGGTTGTTTTGGGGATTAAATAATAGTAACAAATTAAGCAGTTTTGAATCCAAACTTGCCGCTCCCATGGTTCGTGCATACACGAACCATGGGAATTTTAAGCCCGAAGTGTCGGGCCTTTCACTTTCTCTAAAGCAGATGAATCCTCCCACCCGGATCCACCCTGATTTTGTTTTCGGCTTGCAGGAAGTCAAGTACAACACTCATTTTTTCCTTACGTATATGGGGCAAGGCCGCAAGCAATTCCTGCTGCAACAACGGCTGCTGCAATAATTTTCCGCGGACCTGCTGATGAATGACCGTGAATTCTTCTTTATTGAGGTTGGTGACTTTTTTCCGTAAACAATTATCACAGATCCCGCAATCGACAATGTCTTTATCACCGAAATAACGGCCGATAATGGTGCTGCGGCAATCTTTTTGTTCGCTGGCAAACTTCACCATGTCATTCACCCGTTGCGTAAATAAGGCTTTCCGTTTTTCATAAGCTTCCATGTCGATCGTCAATTCCTCTACGCGTATGCGGCCGCGCAGCAACATCAACTGCGGCGTTTCTTTTCGCGGTTCATATTCAATAATGCGATACGAATTGAGCTGGCGCAAACCCTGCTCCACTTCTTTTACATCGGCACGCATCAACCGCGCAATATTTTTTTCATTGATTGATACGTTGCGGTCGAAGATTCCTTCATAGGCGCGCAGCAATGATTTGATCAGCGGTTCCAACTCCGGATTGCTGTTTTCAAAGTCGTACAGCGCTGCTTTGGTTGTATTGAATTGCACCATCGAAGGCCGGAAGAATTGCTCATTGAACGTAAGCCAGCCATCGCTCTCCAATGCGCGCAGGCTATTGAGGGCTACTGCCGGATCGGGGTTGAATTTGCGGATGAAGTCGTTGATGTCGAAATCGTAATATTGTCCTTCTCCTCCGCCAACGGGCAGTTGCAGATAGTTCACAATTCCCTGGTAGATCGTACGGATGTTTTCCAGGGAGGGAAAACGTACCGCAGGCATTTCCTTTAATTCATTCAGTTCGTCCTGGTCGTACAATAATACAGCATAAGCGCGTTGTGTATCGCGACCTGCCCGGCCAGCTTCCTGGTAATAGTTTTCCAGGCAGTCGGGCACGTCGGCATGTATTACCACTCTCACATCGGGTTTGTCGATGCCCATGCCGAATGCATTCGTGCACACCATCACCCTTGTTTCATTTTTCAGCCAGGCTTCCTGTTTGGTACTGCGCGCATCCTGCGTAAGGCCCGCATGATAATAATCGGACTGAATATTTCTGGCATTCAGCAGTTCACTGATTTCACGGGTACGTTTACGTGTTTTGCAATAGACCAATGCTGTGCCTTTCACGTTTTCCAGTATCTCTACCATCTTGTTGATGCGGCTGTGTGTGGCAAAAGCACTGTAGGATAAATTCGGACGAGCAAAAGATTGACGGAATATGTTGTGTTCACCAAACGCCAGGCGCTGGCAAATATCTTCCTGTACTTCTAGTGTGGCAGATGCCGTTAATGCCAGCAGCGGCACATCCGGCAATTCTTCCCGCAAAGCGGCGATCCGTAAGTAGGAGGGTCTGAAGTCGTATCCCCATTGGGAAATGCAATGCGCTTCGTCCACCGCCAGCAGCGTTATATTCAGCGCGGGCAGGTATTCGCGGAACAGTTTTGTCTCCAGGCGTTCCGGCGATACGTACAGGAATTTGCAATTGCTTTCGGCCACCGTCTGCATGGTGCGGTTCACCTCCTGCCAGGTCATACCGGAGTAAATAGCGTAGGCCGTGATCTTTTTGCGACGCAATGTTTCCACCTGGTCTTTCATGAGCGCAATCAGGGGGGAGATCACCAGGCATAAGCCTTCCCGGCTCATGGCCGGCACCTGGTAGCAAAGCGACTTTCCTCCACCGGTTGGCATGAGGGCAAGCGTATCCTTTCCGCTTAATACGGAATGCATGATATCTTCCTGCATGGGACGGAAAGCAGGATAGCCCCAGTAACGTTGAAGAATGTCAGATAAGGATGAATCCATGAATGTTCCTGCAATTTAAGGCAGGATAAATAAATGACGCCAGCACGATCACGCCACTTTTTTGACAAAAAGCCGTGCGGAATTGATGGCAAGGATCACATCACTCAATCCCATCAGCAATGCGCCGTAGGTGGGTCCGTATGTACCCAGCAAGCCAAACGCCGCCACCGGAATGGCTACGATGTTATAGGAAAATGCCCAGAACAGGTTCTGACGGATCGTGCGATAGGTGTGTAGTCCGAGACCCAGCGCCATCGGCAAATTTTTTAATCCGTGACCCACAAGTACCACCGATGCCGTTTGCATGGCCACCTGCGAAGCATCGCTCATGGAAATACCGATGGTTGCTTTTGCCAGCGCCGGCGCATCATTTACACCGTCGCCGACCATTACCGTCGGTGTTTGCGCCGTTAGTGCGGTAATGACCGCGAGTTTTTCGGCCGGACTTTTTTCTGCAATCGCCTCGTCCATGCCGAGTTCATGGGCCAGTGTATTGGCTTTTTGCCGGCGGTCGCCGCTGAGCAATATGGTGCGGATGCCGCGGTTGCGTAGGTGACTGATCACTTCCGCGGCTTCGGCACGTACCTCATCTTTCACATCCACCCAGCCTGCCAGGCGGCCATTGATCATGAGATAAATATTGTGATTGGATTCGGTGGTCAGTCCTTCTGCGATGGCGTAGGAGCCGGCGAAATATTGATTGCCTTCTTTGTCGGCGGCTTTCATTCCCTGTCCTTTCACCTCTTCCACGGAAGCCCAGCGGATTTCTTCTTTGGTTTTCCAGGCGTTTACGATGCAGCGTGCAATGGGGTGCACCGAATATTTTTCCAGGGAAAATAAAATCAACCGGAATTGCTCTTCGCTAAGAGCCGGATCCAATATTTTATAATGATCAATAGAAAATTCGCCGGTGGTGAGCGTACCTGTTTTATCAAACACTACTTGTTTGATGTCTTTAAACAATTCGAGGCTCTTCGCTTTCCGGAACAACACACCGTTGCGGGCGCCGCGTCCCAGGCCAACGGCAATGGCGGCAGGCGTTGCGAGTCCCATGGCGCATGGGCAGGCGATGACCAATACGGCGATCGAGCGCATGAGGGCAGGCGCTATTTCACCAAGATAAAGCCAGTTGCCGATGAAGGTGACCAGCGCAATCGTCAATACGGTGGGTACAAAAATGGCACTGATACGGTCGGCCAGTTGTTGTACCGGAGGTTTCTCTCCCTGCGCCTGTTTCACGAGGTTCAGGATATTGGAAAGTACCGTGTCTTTGCCCGCGGCTGTCACCTGTGCTTTTACTGTTCCTTCGATCACGAGGCTGCCGCCGACAAGCAGGTCTTTTTTTTGTTTGAAAAGCGGTTCACTTTCACCGGTAAGGATGGCTTCGCTTACCTGGGCTTCACCCCACAATATTTTACAATCGGCCGGTACCTGTTCGCCGGTGCGCACCAGCACGAGGTCGCCGCTGCGCAAATGTTCACTTTCAACGGGGAATACCTGTTCCTTGTACTGATCATCGAAAGCGATCATGTTGGCCATTACTTTCTGGCTTTTAGCCAATGCATGCAGGGAACGCTGGGTCGATTGCACAGAGCGGTCTTCCATGTAATTGCCGAGGAATACCAATGTGATGATGGTGGCAGCCGTTTCGTAATACATGTATCCGGGACCGAGATCGAGCAGGGTGCCTGCCAGGCTATAGCCAAAAGCGGCGGTGGCGCCGATCGCGATCAACACGTTCATATTTGGAATGCCGTTGCGTAAACTCTTCCAGGCACTTCTGCCATAGAAGCTCATGCCGATAATATACACCGGTGTGCAGAGTGCGAGCTGGATCCAGGGATTCATCAGCCAGTGCCAGCCCGGTTTATGATGAAGCGCCGGAAACATGTGCAACATCAGCACCACGGTAAAAGGCAGGCAAAGCCAGAAACGCTGAAGGTGTGTCAGTTTTTTGCGGCCGGCACCGGCAGTAGTCTGGCTGCCAACTACAGTGTAGCCCAGCGATTGGAGGCCGGCAGCAAGTTGCTGCGTATCGGGCGCAGCGGTTTCAAATAATACGTCACCGGTGGCGTAATTCACCTTTACGTTTTTGCTGCCCTGTTTGGCCAGGTATTTATTGATGGTGAGTGCGCAGTTGGCGCAGTCCATTCCTTCTACTTTCCATTGAATTTTTTCCATACACGACGGTTGCGGATATATCCGGATAGATAACAAAAATCCGGTATACAAAGTTAAGACGGACGGCTGCGGCAAGGTTGCGAAGCCGGGAATATTAAAGCAACGAGGTTGCTAAACACATTATTTTTGCTTTATGGAAAAGGTTTTTTCGCTGGAGCAACTGCCTGAAACGGCGCAATGGGTATGGGAACAGGCCGGCGATGTAAAAGTACTGGCGCTGCACGGGGAAATGGGAGCGGGCAAGACTACGCTGGTGCATGCGCTGTGCCGCAGCAAAGGAGTTACGGATGTAACGGGCAGTCCCACATTTTCCCTGATCAACGAATATGCCGCACCCGGCAGCGGCCGCATCTATCACCTCGACCTGTATCGCTTGCGGGATGAGGAAGAAGCGATCTATGCCGGTGTGGAAGATTGCCTGTACAGTGGTTATCCCTGCCTGGTGGAATGGCCGGAGAAAGCGCCGGGTATTTTTCCGCCTGAAACATTGCATCTTTACCTCGAACCGCTGAATGAAGGCAGCCGGCGACTCAGAATCGACAGGAATTAAGTACTTTTGGGCCGGCTTACTGCCAATTGTCAATCCATTACATGAGCCAGCAAAAACCGCTAATCAGCACATCTTTCAGCTACGAAACCCTGGAGGAAACATTGGATGTAAAACCGAAGACTGCCGGTATGTACATCGGCATTCCGAAGGAAATAGCTTTCCAGGAAAATCGCATTGCCCTTACTCCGGATGCCGTGAGCGTGCTGGTGAGCAATGGTCACCATGTAATGATCGAGCACAATGCAGGCGATGCCTCGCATTTCCGCGATAAAGATTACAGCGAGGCCGGGGCCAAGATCGTATACGACCGTGCCGAAGTTTTCAAAGCACCAATCCTCGTCAAAAGCGCACCCATCATCGACGAAGACCTGCCTTTGCTGCAGATGAACCAGGTGATTATTTCCCCCATTCATCTTTCTGTACTCAAAGCCGAAATCCTTTCGACGATGATGCAGAAAAAGATCACGGCTATTTCATTTGAAAACCTGAAAGACAACAGCGATTCTTATCCCATCGTGCGCAGCATGAGCGAGATCGCCGGCAGCGCAGTGATGCTGATTGCGGCGCAATACCTCAGTTCTGCCAATCATGGTAAAGGCGTATTGCTCGGTGGTATTTCCGGTATTGCACCGACAAAAGTTATTATCATCGGTGCAGGAATTGTAGGGGAAAATGCGGCCCGTGCGGCTCTCGCACTGGGTGCATCGGTGAAAGTATTCGACAACAGCGTATCAAGGCTCAAACGCCTGCAGAACAATATCGGTCAGCGTATGTGGACCTCGGTGATCGAGCCGCGCCTGCTGGCCAAACAACTCAAAACCTGTGAGGTGGCCGTTGGTGCCCTCAATTCGCAGACAGGCCGTACTCCCATGGTGGTGACCGAAGAAATGGTCAGCAACATGCGTCCGGGTTCGGTAATCCTCGATGTGAGCATCGACCGCGGTGGTTGTTTTGAAACTTCCGAAATCACCAGTCATGAACATCCTATTTTCATGAAATACGGTGTGATCCATTATTGTGTGCCCAATATTCCGTCGGGTTTTGCCCGTACAGCCTCACAGGCGATCAGCAATGTGCTGATGCCGCTGTTGCTGGAAGCCGGCGAAGAAGGTGGTTTTGAAAACCTGGTGTGGCACCGCATCCATCTCCGCAGCGGCATTTATCTTTTCAAAGGAGCATTGACTAATTTTTACCTGAGCCAGCGCTTCGATCTGAAGTTTACAGATATTAATTTGCTGATAGCAAGCCAGCGATAGCCTTCGGCTGATGTGTAAATATGTAAATGTGAAGATGTGTAAATGGCTGTTTCATTTTCACATCTTCACATCCCGATTTATCGGCACATTTTCACATTTCTTCGTGCGCAAGCGTATTGTCAATTTTTATCTCAGCGCTACTTAGATATAGCCTTCGGCTGATGTGTAAATATGTAAATGTGAAGATGAGTAAATGGCTGTTTCATTTTCACATCTACACATCACGATTTATCGGGCACATTTTCACATTTCCCCCCGCCTTACCAATAGGAAATCCCCATCAACCTCGCCAGCTCGGCATTCGCCGTGGTCAACTGGTACTCGTACTGAATACGTGCCAGTTCTACTTTCTGCAAATTCGTATTGGCATTTAACAATTCCACATTGGTGCTGATGCCGTTTTTAAAGCGGCTTTGGGCTATGCGCAATGCTTCACGTGCGGCGGAAATCTGACCTTCCGTGTGTTGAAGACGCTCCTGGTTGGAACGGATATCGGACCGGGCCTGCTCGATGTCTTTGCGGTATTGATTGTCGAGTGTTTCGATGCCGAGCTCCTGCTGGCGTGTTTCGCTTTCAGCGAGTTTAACCTGCCTGCGCTGGCGGCCACCATCATAGATCGGAACACTTATGCCCACACCTGCTGCATAATTGTACCGATACTGCATGATCTCCGGCTGAAAGCCATTCTTAAAACCCGTGTTACCGATCAGGTTGATCGACGGTGCCGTGCCTTTGCGCACGATGGCGGTTCCCGCCTCGGCCAGTTTTACTCTTTCACGGGCAATGATATAATCGTAGTTGTTGTGACGAGCAGATTCCAAGGCGGCATCGGTATTTTGCGCCAACTGAATAAAATCGAAATCGCGGCCGGCGGGTAATTTGTCACTGCCCGTTGCATACGATAACAGGTTGCGTTGTTTGTCGAGACTATTCTGCAAATCCACTTTGCGGTTTTGCTCGATGTCGATATTGTTTTGCATCGTGATAACATCGAGTTGCAGGGCATCGCCATTTTTATAACGTGTCTCCACCTGCTGACGGTTGGCTTCCAGCACGGCTATCACAGAGTCCTGCACGGTGATCGCTTTTTGCAGGTAAATAATGCTGTAATAAATGGACGTTACCTGGCTGGCGAGTTGTGCTTTGGTGAACTCGATGTTTTGTTTGGACAATAACAGTTCTTCTTTTGCTTTTTCCACATTGAGTTTTGTTTTTCCAAAATCAATAACGGGATAAGCAATGGACAAAGTGGTGTTGAAATTGTGATTGGGCTGAAACTGCAGCTCTTTGTTTTCACCGTTGACGGGAAAATTCACTTTCGCAACAGGATTTACATACGTGTAACTGGCATCGCCGGTGATGACCGGATTACGGCCGGTAGCGGCGAGGCTCACTCTTTGTTCGTTGGCTTTCACACCTTCTTCCAGTTCGCGGAAGCGTGGAAAATAACTGAATGACTGTTTGATCAATGACTGCAGCTCCGGGTTGGCCTGCTGTGCGTCAGCTGCGAAAAAGCTGAAGGTGACCGATAATAAAAAGAGATATTTTTTCATACTAAATGCGTTCATTTTTTTCAGAGATCAATGTGCTTCGGCGGCTGCCTTCATGGCTTCGGCCTGTTCGGCTTTGGATTTTTTCTTTACACGTAAAAAAATTGTCAGCGGCAGCACGATTATAAAAAACAAAGAGATGATATGGAAGGTATCGAGATACGACAGGTAGTAAGCTTGCCGGTCGATACTGTTGTTGACCATTGCCAGTGCCTGCTGGCCTGCGGATACGGGATCGCCGGTACGCGAGGAAAAGTAATTGGTGAGCGCAGACAATCGCTCATTCATGGCCGTTCCGGCTGTTGTGCCGGCTATCAGGTCGTAACGGTGCTGCGCATACTGATGGGCGATGTAATTATTGGCCAGCGCAATACCGAAAGCTCCTCCGAGCTGACGTATCATATTATTCAGGGAAATACCTGCGGCATATTCCTTCGGTTGCAAGCCTGCCACCGCCTGGTTAATCAATGGCAGCTGCGACATCGACATCCCCATGGCGCGTAAGGCAAGCGGGAAAAAGAAAAACCACCGGCCCGCATCGGGGCTTACGGTTGCCGACAACCAGGTATAACTGGCAAATAGCAGGAAGCCGACAATGAGGAAAGGTATTGGTGATACACCTTTCGACATGATCTTACCGATGATGGGCATCATCATCACACCAATCAACGTTGGCCATAATAAAGACAAACCGGTTTCATAAGGTGTGAACCCTAATACGCGCTGCGCTAATACGGGATAAACAAACACCGAAGTGAACAAACCAAGCCCCGCCACAAAAGTGAAGATGGTGGTGAAGGCAAGGTTCCGGTTCTGTAGCACGCGCAGGTTCACAGCCGGATTTTTGATACTTAATTCATACCATACAAATCCGATCAGGCCGAAGACGGCAATAACGGAAGAAATACGGATGGCATTGCTGCTGAACCAGTCTTCGGCCTCACCACGTTCGAGTACAAACTGCAGGCACCCGATGCCGGCCATCAGCAAAAGAATACCGGTATAATCGATATGTATATTTTTTTTCTGCTTTCCTTCTCCCGGTTTTTTATCGATGAAGGAAATAGAAAGCAGTGTGGCAATGATGCCGATGGGAATGTTGATCATAAAGATCAGCGGCCAGCTGAAATGCTCCATGATATAACCGCCGATAGTTGGTCCGAGTGTGGGGCCCAATACGAGTCCCATACCAAATAGACCCGACGCGATGGGCCGGTCTTTCGGTTCAAAAGCATCAAAGAGGATCGCCTGTGAGGTGGATAACAAAGCACCGCCGCCAACACCTTGTATGAAACGCCAGACAATGATCTCGGTGAGGCTGGAGCTTTCCGCACACATGTAAGAGGCCACGGTGAAAATGATCATCGAGGCGATATAATAATTCTTTCGTCCGAAATAATCGGCGAGAAATCCGGTCAGGGGAATGATGATGACGTTGGCGATTGCATATGCCGTGATCACCCAGCTGATGTCTTCGATGGTCACACCAAGGCTGCCTGCAATATCATACAGTGCCACGTTGACGATCGAAGTGTCCACCAGTTCCATCACCGCTGCCGTAACAGTAGTGAGTACAATGATGTACTTCGCAAAACCTTTCAAGGCCATAACAAAAAAATTGAGGCGGTCGGGATTAGTCTACGCGTGCTTCCACTGTTACGCTAAGGCCGGCCTTAAGGATTTTTTTGAGTTCGGGAGTATTGTCAAACTCGATCTTCACCGGTACGCGCTGGGTTACTTTTACGAAGTTGCCCGAAGCGTTGTCAGGAGGAAGAAGGGAGGTTTGTGCGCCGGTTGCTTCACTGAAGGAAGTGATGCGGCCGTGTATTTTGAGTTTGGGATAACCATCAATAGATACTTCAACAGGCTGACCGATCGACAGGTTCTTCAATTGTGTTTCCTTATAATTAGCTACGATCCAGAATGTCTCGTTATTGACGATGGTGAACAGTGGTTGTCCGGGCTGCACATACTGGCCTGGCGCCAGGTTGAGTTTGCCGATACGCCCTGATGCGGGCGCTACGATGCGTGCATAACTTAAGCGGAGGCGGGCATTTTCCAACTCGGCTTTGCGGGTGGCGATAACGGCTTCTGCCTTGGCGATCTGTGCCTGGATGGTGCCGCCTTGTGCGGAAGCCTGGCTGATTTGCTGTCCACCGGCAATGGCCTGTTGGTGGGCGGCCTGGGCATTGCTGCGGCTGTCTTCGAGTTGTTTACGGGTGATGGCGCCTTCATTAAATAAGGCTTCGTCGCGGGCAAGGTCGGTCTGTGCCTTGTCGTCTCTTGTTTTGAGTACGGCGGTGTTGGCACTGGCCACGCGTTCGGCGGCGGTCATGTTGGCAACGGAAGCGCGGGCGTTGGCAAGATCAGCTTCTGCGGTGAGCAGGTTGGCTTCGGCCTGGGCCACGGCAATGCGGTATTCGCGGTCGTCGAGTACCACCAGCGTTTCGCCGGGTTTTACTTCCTGGTAATCGCGGAGGTTGAGGGAATCGATATAACCGGCCACGCGGCTGAGCACGGGCATGGCATTCGACTGCACCTGGGCGTTGTCTGTCTCTTCATAATGAAGGGCGTGCTGGATCTTTTTGTAGCCAAACCAGCCGCCAACGATAAGTACAAGGGGGAAAAAGACGTATATCGGCTTGAATTTCTTTTTCTTTACGGGTGTGTTAGTGTGTTCCATGGTTGAATAAAACTGAATTGAGCAAACAAAAGTAAACTTAGTTTACTAATTAGTCAACTAGATTGACCAATTTATTTTTTTAATGTTATCTTTGTGCTATGAATAAACAGGAGTTAACAGAGCAGTTGAGGGCTACCCAGGCCGCGAAGCTTCGCAGTTGGGGTAAGCTGGTGAGTGTATTGAAGCGTCAGTTCGACAACTGGGCCAGTGAGTATTTTTTTCAGGGCGAACATAAACACCTGAAAATGTGGTACATGCCGCTGATTATGAACATTGGTCCTGACGGGATCAACAACTCCGAACTGGCAAAAAAAGCCATGATGACCAAGCAGGCGATGAGCAAGATCGTGAAGGAATTGTTGTCGCTCGGTTATATAGAAAGCCGTCCAAGCCCGGACGACAAGCGTTGTTCCATGATCTACCTGACGGAAAAGGGCCAGCTTTTTACGCTGGATTGCCGCTCGGTTATTTCCACATTGGAAGCTAAATATGAGGCGCTGGTGGGCAAGGAAAAATTCGAATCATTGAAGGATGTGATGGTTGATATTATTGCTTATAATAATGAGCATCTTCATCTTGGGCCGCAGTGCAACGGTTTGGTGCAGGATATTAAGGAAGCGTGGAAAGATAGGGAGAGATAATGTGTAAATGATTTTCACATAGACCCTGCCTGCAGGGAACATTTACATATTTGCACATTCACTCACTTAAAGTCCGTCACCACAATCCGGTGCTGACAAAACCGGTACTCCACTTCATCATTGCTGCTCACAATCAGCAGGCGGTCTTTGCCATATTGTTCCACCAACTGATGATAAAGCGATATGCCTGCCTGATCGAGATTGGTACAGGGCTCGTCGAGTAGTACGAGGGCGGTGTCGGAAAAAAGACATTGCGCCAGTTTTACTCTTTGCTTCATTCCGGAGGAATAATAGCGGATCTGTTTGTCTTTGGCGGATTCGAGGGTGATCAGCGATGGAATATCGTTTATGCTCAAGCCCGGCAACAATGGTTTGAAGCGCGTATGAAATTCCAGGAATTCGCGCAACGTCATTTCTTCCACGACATCCATATAAGGTGCGCAAATCGAAACCTGGCGGTATACTTTTTCAATAGCCAATGCCGTGTGATCAGGATGCGCGTAATTGATTTTTCCCTCATTCAGCATCATGTTGCCGCTGAGTACCTGCAGAATGGTGCTTTTGCCCGAGCCATTGGGGCCGGTAATGGCATAGGAATTTCCTGATTCAAATGTGTGCGTAAAGTGCCGGAATATCCAGTCGCGGTTGTAGCGTTTGCCGGCATCAGACAGAGAGATCCTCATCGCCGTTGCCTTTTTGGTAGCGTTTGATGATACCGCGTCCGCTTTCACGGATGAACGTAACGATTTCGTCGCGCTCGTCGGTAGCGGGGAATTCTTCTTCCAGCAGTTCTACTGCCTGTGAAGTGTTTAGACCTTTGTTATAGATAATGCGGTAGATATCGAGGATGTGATTGATCTTTTCAACGGTAAAGCCGCGGCGTTTCAGTCCTACAGAGTTGACACCGGCATAGCTAAGTGGTTGACGTGCAGCCTTGATGAAAGGGGGCACATCTTTTCCTACCAGTGCTCCACCGGAGATAAATGCGTGAGAACCGATGTGTACGAACTGGTGTACGGCGCAAACGCCGCCGAGGCCGACCCAGTCGCCCAGTACTACGTGGCCGGCGAGCTGGCTGCTGTTGCTCAATGTACAGTTGTTGCCGATGATACAATCGTGACCGATGTGGCTGTAAGCCAGGATCCAGCAATTGTTGCCCACCACGGTTTTCCAGCGGTCGCTGGTACCACGGTGAATGGTTACGAACTCGCGGATGGTGCAGTTGTCACCAATCTCTACGGTTGTTTTTTCTTCTGCATATTTCCTGTCCTGCGGAATGGCACCGATTACGGCTCCGGGGAAAATGCGGCAGTTCTTGCCGATCCGGGTGCCGTCCATGATGGTAACATTGGATCCGATCCATGTCCCTTCTCCAATTTCAACGTCCTGATGGATAACGGTAAAAGGGTCAACCTTGACATTGGTTGCCAACTTTGCATTCGGGTGAATGTATGTATGTGGATGGATCATGCAGTGCTGTTACAAAAAAAGCCACGTTTCATTTTAAAACGTGACCGTGCAAAGGTAACTGTTAACCGGAAAAAAGGAATTTTTTTTAAATAATGCCGCTTCAGACCAACTTTTGACAAACCGGGCTGTTAAAATCGGTGTTCCAACTGTAAATTTGCACGCTGATGCAACCCACAACCGATATACTCACCCTGGCTCACAAGCGACCACTGGAGGAAACCTCCCTGGAATTGTTGCATGAAAGAGAGAGTGTGATGCCGGATGCGGTGCAGTATTCCATCCGCCGGTTTCGCCGCAACAAACAGTGGCACATGGAAGATACGGGGATGATGGTGTATCATTACGAAGCCGACGATAAAAAGCAAAGTCATCTCGAACTTCGTTTCTGCATCAGCGGTAACGTTTATTGCCGTCACAAACAAACGGATTGCGACCAGTGCCGGAGCCAGTTGTCTGTCAACTGCCCCGAAAAGGAAGAAAGCGTAGACCTGCTGAGCTTTCGTTTTTCCCCCGCCCAGCTTTCACAATTTGCCAAACCGCGCTATACCACGGAAACGATGGTGTGCGACGATATCATCAGTTTCCGCCGCCCGCAATCTTTCAACCGCATCCTTCCTCTTTGCGGTAAATCGCGTGTGGTGCTGGAAGCGTTGCTGAATAATAATTACACGGATACGCTCGAAAACATTTTTGTCAACGCGCAGATCCAGATGTTGCTCTTGCACAGCCTGGATTGCATGGTGGGAGAAAAGGAAGTGCATACCATTGCCTGTAAATTTCTGGCCAATGAAGCCGACCGCGACAAAATCGTTAAAGCGCGTGAAGTATTAATCCAGCATATAGGCGAACCGATCACCATTAAAGAGCTGAGCCGCAAGGTGGCCATGAACGAATGTTACCTGAAAAAAGGATTTAAGGAAATGTTCGGTACCACCATCTTCGAATTTTATCAGAGCCAGCGCATGGAACACGCCAAGTTCCTGCTCTATGAAAAAGGCCTGAGTGTAACCGATGTGTCCATGACATTGGGTTATTCATCCATTTCGCATTTTAGCACGGCGTTTAAAAAACATACAGGGCTTAAGCCTTGTGAGCTCTTATTCCGCTGACCCGCTTTTTCCGGCACGGTTTCTATTCTTATATTTAGGTACTAAATAATTTATGCTCATGCGAATCATTATGTGCGTGTTGGTCTTATTGTGCGTGCATTCTGCTCATGCACAGGACAGTCTGCAGGTGCCGAAAGGTGTGGTATTGTTCAAGGCTACGGAAGAACAAATGGAAAAAGCGAAAGCATCCCTGCTTCGCGAGCTGAATGCAACGACTGCATCGTATCAGTTGTTCAACGGCCTGGCGTTCATCGGTCCGCGTTTATGGGGGCGCTATGGTACGGATGCCAGTGCTTCGCGTATTCAGCAGGGTGATATGACCATCCGCGTACCGCAGTTTACCAATGGTCGCCGTACCGGCACAAAAGAAGTAAAAGGAAAAGTATTGCAATCGCCGGCGGATTTCAAAACCGTTTGGGACATCCTGCTCCGCGATCTGGATGGAAAAGAGGCAAAGCTCCGGTTGCCAACAGCCGATGAACTTAATTATTACTGGTCGATCATTTCCTTCGATATCAAATCCCCGGTTCTTGTAATCGAAACACCCGGCTATAATGTATTGGTAGATATGAGCGGCAATACGGCGAAAGTGTATTGGATGGAAGAGGTCTGATTTGAAAATTTGATAATTTGAAGATTTGACAATTGATTTCCAGAGTTAGCTGGACTCTACTTGTATTTCCATCTTCAAATTTTCAAATCATCAAATTATCACATTATAAAAGAAGCGGCCAGAGGCCGCTTCTTTTATTTCCCTTTCCCTCTGAAGTTGAGGATATCTCTGTCGAAGAGGTAGAGACCGCTTTTGTCGTCGCCGATCAATTCGAGTTTGTCGTTGAGTGTGCGGGCTGTGCGCTCTTCTTCTATTTGTTCATTTACATACCACTGCAGGAAGTTATGCGTAGCGTAATCTTTTTCTGTCAATGACAGGTGTACGAGATCATTGATGCTGTCGCTTACCTTCAATTCATGTTTGAGAAACTCTTCAAACACGCGACGCAGCGACTGAAACGTGATCATGGGTTGTGGCAATGCAGGAATCGTTGCAAATCCGCCACGCTCGTTGATGAAGCGGATCAACTTCAACATGTGTACACGCTCTTCATCAGACTGCTGATAAAAGAATTCGGTTACACCTTCAAGACCGGGTTGAATTTCGGCCCAGCTCGCCATGGCGAGGTAAGCCTGGGAAGATTCTGCTTCCATCTGTACCTGCTTGTTCAGTGCCTCTTGAATGGAGTTGGATAACATGTTTTTGTTTTTTACAAATATACACGGTTAAGGTGAAAGGCGTGAGGCGTAAGGTGGAAGGTGTAAGGCGTAAGGTATAAGGCCCGACACTTCGGGCCGAAACTTCGGCCTAAGGCGTAAGGTTTAAGATATAGACTATCAGGGGATTTTTCCGGTAATTGACCGCCTTTCGATTCGCATGATCTTGCTATGCTTTTCTTTGAAAAAAAATCAACATGCTCAACTACAAAGTAGTGCCGTACGTAGGCAATATTTCCGTCAAACAGTCTTCACATGATGCGGCTATGGCTATTGAGAGTATCATCAATGATTACTCCCGCCATGGCTGGTCTTTTGTCTCGATCGATCGGCTGGAAACAGCAGTCAATGATCCTGGTTGTTTTGGGATCAATGCGCAAAAGACCACCAGCTATATTCAATTGATAATTTTCAGCCGCGCAGAATGAAGTGGTTATTACTTTTAGGTATTCGCGTTTATTGGCTTATTCCTGCACGTAGCAGGCGAAGCTGTCTGTTTAAGGAAAGTTGCAGCCGGTATGTTTACCGCATCACATTGCTGCATGGATATAAGAGTGGTATCAATAGCCTTAGGCTGCGACGTAAACAGTGTTGTGCCGGATTTGCTGTAGTAAGCGAAGGGAAAGTCAGGTTGGCAGACGGCAGTGTGATCGATATTGGCCTGACAAAGCTGGTGAATGGCTGTTAACCTACTACCTATAACCTACTACCTTACGCCTTATGCCTTATACCTTCCATCTTACTCCTTTAACCTTATGCCTTCCACTTCCTTCAGGTTTGCTCGCACTTCATCGATCAGCGGTTTCCAGCGCGGATCGGATTGCAAGGGCTTTAATAAGTCCGAACCTTCAAGATGATAAGGATTATAATATTTCCCACCGGTTACTACCCTTTTCAACTCGGCAAAGGCACTGTCACGCTGACCCAGTGCCGCATGCGCTTCGGCCACATTAAAGCGGTGACGCACCCGCCCGAGGTTATTGTTTAGTTTGAAGGCGAGCGAGTAGACCGATATGGCAGCAGCATATTGTTTTTTTAGAAAAAAAGTATCGGCAATGCCGGCCAGCGGAGCATAACAACTACTGCAGGAGTCTCCGGTAATAGTGCGTTTGAATAAGATCTTCCCGTTCTCTCTGTCACGAAGCTCGAAGTCGCGCGGTCCTTTTGTATTTGTTGGAAAGTTGTAATAGATATCGTTCTTTATAACTTGCGTAGAGTCCTGAGCGTACAGATTTGTTAGCAGAAGAAGCGACGATAATACGAGCAAGATTTTTTTCATCGGTAACCGATTTTTAAAGTTGTATTTTGCTGTCATGAGCCCCGTTTTCCGAAACCTGCTGCTTTTCTTTTTACTTTTTTCTTTTCTTACGGTGAAAGCCGGTGGGCCGGATCTCCGGAAACGCGTGCAATTGCTTGTCCGCGAACCTTCAACACCCAAACAGGACAGCCTGCTGCAATTAGCCATCGACGAAGCGCAAAAAACGGGCCGCGACGATTACCAGATGCGACTTTATCACCTCTGGTCATTTATGAAAGTGCAGCAGTCCGACTACACCAGGGGTATCGCCTATGCTAAAAAGGCCGTGGATATCGGATTTTCGTCTCCTCAACTTAAGAATGATGTGTCATTCCGCGATGCGCTCGTTCAACTCGTACTCGCTTATGGTTATATGGGTAAAGCAGACAGTTCCTGGTATTGGATAGACTATGCTATTCCGCTGTGCCGCGACCGCGATCCCTTTAATCACTCTTTATTGTTATCGCTCAGTGGCGTTCGTGAATCGGAACGCGGGCGGATGCGCGAATCGGCCGCTTGTTTTGATCAGGCTATTGCGTTGGCCAAAAAAACACCCAACCCGCACGACGATGTGATGTCCTTGTTCAATAAGGCCGAACTGTTGCTTTCGCAAGGCGACTGGGGCGGTGCGCTTTCCGTCGCCACTTCTTTCCAGGATAGGTTGGACGACCCCGCGCTCGGTAGCGTACCCGAAGATCCGGTAGTTCGCATGCCGTTTATGTTCCGCAATGCCAAACACAGTTTGTACCGCACGCTGGCCGTGGCTTATTTCAATTTATCCGATATAGACGACGCCTGCTATTATCAATCGAAAATCGTAGATGCTTATAAAGCGCGGGAGAACTATCGTTATCTGCCCTACGTCTGGTGCGACCTGGCGGAAATGGAAACCTTCCGCAGCCCGGTTGATAAAGTAAAACCTATTTATGATAGCTGCCGGCAACTCATCAAAGATTATGCAGGCAGTAATGAAATTCCTTTTCATTCATTTTACTATACCGGTGGATGGTTGGCCGAACAGGAAGGCCGCTACGAAGAAGCAGTCGCTTTATACACCAGGGCCTCCGAACAACCCGCTTCGCAATTTTCCATTTCCGTTCCGGCTATTTTACGTGTGTTTGCCACAACAGGCAATTACGTTGCTGCAGATTCGCTGATCCGCCATATTCATTCGAGCGCCAAAGCAAAGGATGCGTTTTTCCGGATATTGTTTTTCAAGGAGCAGGCAGCGCTGTTGGAAAAAAGAGGGCAACAGGCACCTGCCCGCGACAAGTGGCTGGACTATTACCGGCTGCGTGATTCCCTGCACAATGCTGCGCGCTATTATATGGTGCTGGAAGTGGAACGCAAATTTTATACGAAAGAAAAAGAAAAGGAATTAGCTACAGCCATTGCAGGACAGGAGGTACAGAAGCGATTGTTACAACAACGCAGACGAACAATCATCCTGCTGCTCGCCGGTGCTGTGCTTTTAGCCGGCCTGTGCTTTTTACTCTACCGTTTTTATCGTGCACGTAAAACGCAGGCGCAGTTACTTGCGAAAAAAAATCACCAGGTGGAAACGCTGGTGCGCGAACTGCATCACCGCGTAAAAAATAACCTGCAGGTGGTATCGAGCCTGATGGCTTTGCAGGTGAGCCGTGTCGACGACGACAATGCACGCAAGGCATTGGAAGAAGGCCGCTCCCGGGTGGATGCCATGGCCCTCATTCACCAGAAATTATACATGGATGAGGAATTGGCCGCCGTGGATATGCAGGTGTACCTGCAGACGCTGGCAAACATGCTTGCCAACTCTTATGGGTATACCAATGAAAATGTTTCGATCAACGTGGCATTGAAGCAACCGTTGCTCGACGTAGACCAGGCAATGCCGCTTGGTTTGATGATAAATGAATTATTGTCCAATGCATTCAAGCATAGTTTTCCGGTCACCGCCGATCCGCATCTACAACTCAGTCTTACGGAAGCGGATAACAGATTGATTCTTCGTATTGCTGATAATGGTCCCGGTGTGGCCGATGTAGCGGTGTTGGAGAAAAGCAATTCATTCGGATTTAAACTCATCCGCCTGCTCACCATGCAACTGAATGGCACGATGCAGATCGCCGTTGCAAATGGTTTGATCTTTACGATCGAGATGGAACGGCCGCTACCCTGAACAAGGTACCTCCAAATGGGTATGGGTAAGACTTGGCTTTGCCGGTAATTTGCCGTCGTCCTTCTCCTATGGCAGCCGCTATCTTTAATTACCATCTCTTCTTTATGAAAAAAATTTTGTTAGCACTTTTTGCGCTGCCCTCTGTGTTTTTGGCTGCGCAGTCGCCGGTTAATTTAGTAAAAGACATTGCTGCGGGCTTCACGGGTAACGGAGGCGGAACGGGCGTTCTCACCGACTTGAATGGAGTTGCTTATTTCAGCGGATACAGTCAGCAGATTGGTTTGGAATTGTTTCGCAGCGATGGCACGCGCAAGGGTACTTACCCAGTCCGTGATATATGGGTTGGCAGTGGTGGTGCCTTGTCTTACGGTTCACCCGTTACCATGGGCAATAATGTTTATTTCACGGCGTATGACGGTTATGACGCTACGGAACTCTGGAAGAGCGATGGCACATCAGCCGGTACGCAGTTGGTCAGAGACCTTTCGGGCAGTGTGCGTTCGGTACCGTCTAACCTCTACGTAGCGGGCAACACACTTTATTTCTCTGCTACCGATAACAGTACCGGACGTGAGTTGTACAAGTCTGATGGTACAACCGCCGGCACCGTTTTTCTCAAAGACCTTAATACAGGAACAGCTGGCTCAAATCCCGGTAATTTTTGCCAGGTTGGTACCAAAGTATTTTTCACGGCTACTACTGCATCGACAGGAGCTGAATTGTGGGTTACCGATGGCACAGCCGCCGGTACGGTGATGGTAAAAGACATCTTTCCCGGCACAGGTTCTTCCTCGCCACAAAATCTTACGGCAGTGAGCAATACGCTTTACTTTTCCGCAGCCAACAGCGGGGGGAATATGGAACTCTGGAAAAGTGATGGCACAGCCGCCGGCACGGTAATGGTGAAAGATATTAATCCCACGAGCGGCTCATTTCCTTCTGCTTTTACAGTAATGAACGGGCAACTTTATTTCGGTGCCAACAACGGGGCTGCCGGTACCGAGCTATGGACCTCAGATGGTACCGAAGCAGGCACCATGCTGGTGACAGACCTGCGACCCGGTACCGGGAATGGTTTCGGCGGCGGCATGGTCGCTTTCAACGGGCTTATTTATTTTTCAGGTGACAATAGCTCTACCGGGTATGAATTGTGGTCTACCGACGGCACGGCTGCCGGTACCAGCATTGTGGCTGACATAAGGCCGGGTACCGCCGGGCTGTTGCCGTCATCATTAATCGCGGCTAATGGTAAACTATATTTTGGAGGAACCAAAAACGGCAGCACCGATGAGGTGTGGACATCGGATGGTACGGCTGCCGGTACTTCTCTTCTTTATGATCTGAGTAGTCAGGGATATACTTTTCCCACACAGTTTAAGCAAATAGGCAGCAGGGTTTATTTTGTAGCACGTGCTTCGGGTACAAGTGGTAACGATTTATGGGTTACTGACGGCACAGCAGCAGGCACCCTTATGCTCCGCGAGTTCTCAGGCGAGCGCAACAGCAGTAGCCCTCTGAGTCTTGCGCTTTTACCCGGTAACAAAATTGCCTTTTCAGCGACACAGAGTGCATTTCCTGAATTATGGGTATCAGACGGTACGAATGCAGGTACGCTTAAAATACCGGCGCCAGGCCTGCTATATGCATTCAATACTCTTAGGGCAGGAAATGAGGTATACTTTACGGGCTATCATTCCACGAGTGGAGAGGAGTTATGGAGAACAGATGGGACACTGGCCGGCACCAGCCTGGTAATGGACGTGAATCCAGGCACTGCTGGTGGTACAGGGGTTCCGTTGGCTTATCACAACGGATGGCTTTACTTTATCGGAAATATCACTTCTACCGGAAACGAACTTTGGAAAACGGACGGCACAGCCGCAGGAACTTCGCTGGTCAAAGATCTTACCCCGGGAGTGAATGGTTCCTATTTCGGAGAATTTAAAGCAGTGGGTAATACCCTTTTCTTTTCTGTAGCAACGGATGCTTACGGCATGGAACTCTGGAAAACAGATGGCACTTCCGCGGGCACGGTGCTGGTGCGGGATATTTATTCCGGTGCCAACAGTTCATTTCCATCCGGGTTGACCGAATACAACGGTGTTCTTATTTTCAGGGCCTTCGATGCCACCAACGGCAATGAGCTTTGGAGAAGCGATGGCACTACCGCCGGCACTTATCTTATAAAAAACATAGCGACAGGAGCCACCTCTTCCAGCCCGGCCGGCTTTACAGTTTACAACAATGCCGTTTATTTTTCGGCTTACGATGCTGCCAATGGCACGGAATACTGGAAAACGGATGGCACTTCGGCAGGAACGGTGCTGGTAAAAGATGTAAATACAGGAACGGGCAGCAGTGTCCCTTCGCTTACTTTTCCCTGTGGAGATGGTATGTGTTTTGTTGCCACTTCGGGCGGTCAGTCGGCAGTATGGAAAACAGATGGTACCACTGCGGGCACTGTTAAGCTAACAGATATCAGTATCTCCGCAGGAGCAACCGTTAATACGAGCTATGGAAATCCGGTGGTACTCAATGGCGTAACGTATCTTCCTGTTACTACAGCGGAAGAGGGAGAGGAACTATGGCGTTGTGATGGTACTGTTGCCGGCACCCGCATCCTTAATCAACTACCAGGCATGGAATCCACCAATCCCCGCTACCTGGTCAGCAACGGTCAGCAAGTATTGTTTTCAGGGTTCACACCGGGATATGGAATTGAACTAATGAAAATTGATCCTTTGCTGCCTTTGCTGCCATTGCGCCTGATCAGTTTTACAGGTCAGCTCCGGCAGCAGGATGCAGTCCTTGAATGGACAACAGAAAATGAAATCAATACAAAGAATTTTGTAATAGAAAGAAGTTACGATGGTCTTGTCTTTACGGATATCACCTCCGTGCCTGCTGCAAACAGGCCCGGTGTAAACCGGTATGCATATACAGATGTCGGTGTCGCCACCGTGTCTGCTGTTATCTATTACAGGCTCCGTCAATATGACCTTGATGGAAGATTCACCTATAGTGGTATAGTAGCGTTGCGCACGGACAACAAGCTATTACTTACTGTTTATCCTAACCCTGTGTCAGAAATGGCTTATGTGTCTTATAACAGCATTGGTACGGGTGTGATGCAGGGACGTTTGCTTGATAATACCGGTCGCGTTTTGCGTCGATGGACCTGGCCTGTACGGGCAGGTAGTCAGTCGTGGATCCTTTCTTTGACAGAGCTTCCTGCAGGTTTGTATCATCTCGATCTTCTGACACCGCAGGGCCGTGAGATCAGAAAAATACTGAAAAGGTAAACGCATAAACTTTTAGTCATAAAAAAGGTGTACCAAATGGTACACCTTTTTATTTCGATAAATTGATGGTCAATTAAGAACCGCAGCTGATACAACCGTCCTGCATGGTACATACTGCACCTTCGACGATCTTGGCTTCGGCCTCGGCTGTGCCACCTTCCACCACGCTCAGGTTATGCGTGTCGATCAGGGGTTCAACGCTTTTACCACCTTGTTTTTCTACGGTGAACTGCACGGCCTGGGAAGCTGCTTTGGTACGCAGGTAATACATACCGGTTTTCAGTCCTTTCTTCCAGCCATAGAAGTGCATGGAGGTCAGTTTGCCGGTAGTAGGAGCGTCAACAAACAGGTTGAGTGATTGTGATTGGCAGATGAACGCGCCGCGGTCGGCTGCCATGTCGATGATCGCTCTTTGTTTGATTTCCCAAACGGTTTTGTATACTTCCTTGATCTCTTCGGGAATGCCGTTGATCTTCTGGATAGAACCGTTGTTCGACATGATCGCATTCTTCATTTCGTCGTTCCAGAGGTTCAGTTCCACCAGGTCTTTCAGCAGGTGCTTGTTTACCACTACAAACTCTCCGCTCAATACGCGGCGAACGTAAATGTTGGAGGTGTAAGGTTCGAAGCACTCGTTGTTGCCGAGGATCTGTGAAGTAGAAGCGGTAGGCATTGGCGCTACCAGCAGTGAGTTGCGTACACCATGTTTCAGCACTTCTGCTTTGAGCGTGTACCAGTCCCAGCGCAGGGTAGGTTCTACATCCCACATATCAAACTGGAATATCCCTTTTGATACAGGTGAGCCTTCGTATGTTTCGTAAGGGCCTTCTATTTTAGCGAGGTCTTTACTTGCGGTCATGGAGGCGAAGTAAATAGTCTCGAAGATCTCTTTGTTCAGTGCGCGGGCTTCATCGCTTTCAAATGGCATGCGCAGCAGGATGAATACGTCGGCCAGCCCCTGCACACCCAGTCCGATCGGACGGTGACGCATGTTGGAGTTCTCCGCTTCTTTTACCGGGTAGTAGTTGTGATCGATGATCTTGTTCAGGTTCTTGGTTACCTGGTAAGTTACTTCATACAGTTTGTCGTGGTCAAACTTGCCGTTGATTACATAGCGGGGCAATGCCAGCGACGCCAGGTTACAAACCGCTACTTCGTCTGGTGAAGTGTATTCGATGATCTCGGTACACAAGTTGGAACTTTTGATCGTACCCAGGTTCTGTTGGTTGCTCTTGCGGTTGGCAGAGTCTTTATACAGCAGGTAGGGAGTGCCGGTTTCAATTTGTGCGTCCAGGATAGAGAACCAGAGTTCCTGTGCTTTTACCTTGCGGCGTGCGCGGCCTTCTGATTCGTATTGTGCATAAAGTTTTTCAAATTCTTCACCCCAGCATTCGTGCAGTCCGGGTGCTTCGTTGGGGCAGAACAGGCTCCACTCGCCGTCTTCTTCCACGCGTTTCATGAACAGATCGGGGATCCAGAGAGCGTAGAAAAGATCGCGTGCGCGCATTTCTTCTTTACCGTGGTTCTTGCGCAGGTCCAGGAATTCATATACATCGGCATGCCATGGCTCGAGGTATACCGCGAAAGCGCCTTTGCGTTTGCCGCCACCCTGGTCTACATAACGGGCAGTGTCATTGTATACACGCAGCATAGGAATGATACCGTTGCTGGTGCCATTGGTGCCACCGATATAGCTGCCGGTAGCGCGGATGCCGTGGATAGCCAGGCCGATACCGCCGGCACTTTGAGAAATTTTTGCTGTTTGTTTCAGTGTATCATAAATACCGTCGATGCTGTCCTCTTTCATGGTCAGCAGGAAGCAGCTGGACATTTGTGGTTTGGGTGTACCTGCGTTGAAGAGGGTAGGCGTGGCATGTGTGAACCAGCGTTCGCTCATCAGGTTGTACGTTTTGATAGCGCTGTCGATATCTGTTTTGTGAATACCGATGGCCACGCGCATGAACATATGTTGCGGGCGTTCAGCGATCTTGCCGTCCAGTTTCAGCAGGTAAGATTTTTCCAGTGTTTTGAAACCGAAATAATCGAATCCGTAGTCGCGGTCGTAAATGATGGTAGAGTCGAGCAGTTCAGCATTGTCCTGAACGATTTGCCATACATCGTCGGCGAGCAGTGGCAGGTGTTTGCCTGTTTTGCTGTCGATGCAGTTATAGAGATTTTCCATGGTAGCGGAAAAGCTCTTGGTGGTGTTCTTGTGCAGGTTGCTTACGGCGATGCGGCTGGCCAGCAGTGCATAATCGGGGTGCTTCACGGTGAGTGAAGCGGCCGTTTCTGCCGCCAGGTTGTCCAGTTCAGTGGTCGTTACGCCGTCATACAATCCTTCGATTACTTTTTTTGCCACGTCCACCGCGCTTACGAAGCGGCGGTCAAGGCTGTAACAAAGTTTTTCAATACGCGCTGTTATCTTGTCAAATTTGACACTTTCTTTTTTGCCGTCTCTCTTGATTACCTGCATACTGATATATTTAAATGGTTAGTAGTAAGTCGTAGTTGGTGTTAGTTTTTTGTTTTCAGTCTGTGTTCCTCAGAAGTCTTCTTCTGTGGAGAAAGACTGGCTTTCTTTGGAAGACATGACGCCGGATTTCTGGTAGTCGCCCACGCGTTTTTCGAAGAAGTTGGTCTTGCCTTCGAGCGAGATCATTTCCATGAAGTCGAACGGGTTGGTGGCGTTGAACATTTTGGGATAACCCAGTTCGCCCAGCCAGCGGTCGGCTACAAACTCAATGTACTGGCTCATCAGGTCGGCGTTCATGCCGATGAGTTTCACGGGTAGCGCTTCGGTGATGAATTCTTTCTCGATCTCCACGGCATTGCCGATGATGGAATACACTTGTTCCTGTGTGAGTTGGTTCTTCAGCATGCTGTAGAGCAGGCAGGCAAACTCGCAATGCAGTCCTTCGTCGCGGCTGATCAGTTCGTTGGAAAAGGTGAGTCCGGGCATCAGGCCTCTTTTCTTCAACCAGAAAATGGAGCAGAAGCTGCCGCTGAAGAAGATTCCTTCCACGGCTGCGAAAGCCACCAGTCTTTCGGCGAAACTTCCGTTCTCGATCCACCGCAGTGCCCACTCGGCTTTCTTTTTCACGGCTGGTACGGTATCGATGGCATGAAACAGGCGGTCTTTCTCTTTCGGGTCCTTAATATAGGTGTCGATCAGCAGTGCATAGGTTTCAGAATGGATGTTTTCCATCATGATCTGGAAACCGTAAAAGCAGCGGGCTTCGGGCAGTTGTACTTCGCTCATGAAGTTAACGGCCAGGTTTTCGTTTACGATACCATCGCTGGCAGCGAAGAAGGCAAGCACATGAGAAATGAAGTGACGTTCGCCGTCATTCAGTGAAGCCCAGTCTTTTGCATCAGCACCCAGGTCGATTTCCTCGGCCGTCCAGAAGCTGGCTTCGTGTTTTTTATACTGTTCCCAGATTTTGGGATAATTGATGGGAAGAATAACAAAGCGGTCTTTGTTCTCTTTCAGCAAAATTTCGTCCTCATGCTGCATGATAAAAAATATTGTACTGTTATATAATGCGGCACGACAAGAGACAAAGCGTCCTTAAACTCCCCGGCGGGAGTTTTTTTCGATCGGTCTTTGCCGGCACCTTATGATCCGGGAAGGCTCCAGACAAATAATTCTGAGTGGCAGGTCTTCTGGCTTGTTTTTCTCGCTTCACACCTTCCCGTCCGCCAGAGGCGCAACAGTGGTCTAACGTGTTGCTTTCAGCAGGGGAGCGGGCGCTCCCGGAGTGCTGGAAAACATACAGTTGCCCGTCAGCCCGTGATTCTCACACGGTTCCCTATTAAGCTTGATAACAATATGACTAGTGTTACCAGCACCAACCCGAATTATTTTCAAGAACTGACGACGAATTTAGCTGCAAAAAGTCCAAAGTCCCACCGATAATTATGCACTGAATGTGGATAGTTTTTTTTGCCCCGAAGCAAAGGCAGACTGACAGCGGCCTGCCGCCTTTGTCAGCCCCCGGTCAGTTTTCTGATACCGTAAAACGCTTTTCTGAAATCGTAACTGAAGCACGGGCCGTTGGGTGCACTTTTACAGAAACGAAGCAATTATGTGTGCCTATCAGACCCTGTTTCACGACGACAATACCGGCTATGTGGTAAGATGTGCGGAGTGCGAAAAGATCCAGCTTGGTTTCGGAAACCTGGTGATGACCTTTGCCCGCGATGATTTTGATGCGTTTCGCTGGTGGTTGCAGAAAGTAAAGCATGAACAACGCCATGAAAACTCACCTTCTCTCCGCTGTATCCTTATTCCCACGCCCTGCGACAGCATGCGGTTGTTGCTGAGTGCGCGGGAGTTGAGCGACTTTGATAAAATGCTCGAAGAAGCAGACAGTGAATTGCGTTCGCTGGAACTGCTCAAACTATTCAATGAGCGGTCTTAACTAAACACGACGTTATAAATGTGGATATATCGGTGTGTTCCCGTCTCCCGGGAAACCACTAAAAACAAAGCAGCAGTGTCATCCTCCCGGTGGCACTTTTTTTATATACGTATGTGAAAAATTGCTTCCTTACTTTTGCACGAAATAAGTGATACATGAGTGCAGAGCAATTCAATGAGCTGGTGCGCAGCCGCCGTTCCGTTTTCCCCGATCAGTTTGATACCACCCGCCGCGTCGATGATGCGATTGTAGAACAAATATTGACCAATGCCATCTGGGCGCCCAACCATGGTAAAGCCGAGCCCTGGCATTTCACCGTATTCACCGGTGAAGGACTGCAAAAGTTCGCCAACTTTCAAAGTGAGTTGTACAAAGAACTGTCCGGTGAAAACTTTAAAGAAATTACCTACGGCAAGCTGCAGCAGCATCCGTTGAAAGCGTCGCACATCATTGCCCTGGGCATGAAGCGGACGCCGAATAAAAACATTCCCGAAATCGAAGACGTGGAAGCCGTGTCTTGTGCGGTACAAAATATGTATCTGTCTACAACCGCTTACGGCATCGGTGGTTACTGGACTACCGGCGGCATCACGTATCGCGAGCAGGCCAAAGCCTTTTTTGGTCTGGGTGAAGAAGACAAATTATTAGGCTTTTTCTATATCGGCCATATAGCCGTTCAACCCACGGGTGCCAAGCGTCAGCCGCTGGAAGAGAAGACGACCTGGGTCCGCTGAAGCGGAATTTGAAGATTTGATAATTTGAAAATTAGCCAGAACCGCGATCATTACCGATCAGTCTGAATAGCTTCGATTATCAAACTGCTCCTAACCGTATTTTCAAATTATCAAATTTTCAAATTTGCTTATTACTCCCTCATACCGCATCATCTTTCCCGTCAAAGTGGCTAAGAGCAGCATTGCCGGGAAAGGTGCTTTTGCTACCGGTCGTATACCGGCGCGTAAGAAAATCGGTGACCTCGGCGGCGTGATCATCACCATGCGCGAGGCTCGCAAACTGATCCGCGATATCAAAGTAATCAACCTGGTGGAGTTGGATGATGACCTGGCACTGAATGCTTCTGCCAATCCCAACGATCTCAAATACATCAACCACTCCTGCGATCCCAATACTTATCTGCGTGTGATGAAGAACCGCGTGGAATTCTATGCGCTTCGCAATATCAAAAAGGGTGAAGAATTGACAGCCGATTACGGCGAAACACATCATGATGGAAAATTGCCCTGTCGTTGTGGCGCTAACAACTGTAAGGGTTTCCTGTAACATGTCACCTGCATGTCACATTCTCTACTTAATTAGTAGTTTTTCCTGATTTCATAAGTGTCTTTTTTTTCGCTGCTGCACTTTTGCACTCCAAAACTTAAGGCATGATTGGCAGGGAAGAGGCTTCCAGATTTTTATTTTCATCATCAGATAATTCCGGTACGCAACTACTGAAGAATTTTTTAGTTGCTTGCATCGTTTTCTTATCCGGAATTCCGGCTGTTTCAGGACAGGCCAATGTCATTAATGGAAAAATAACTGATGAAAACGGAAAAGCATTGTCCTTCGCTTCGCTTAAAATTCAGCAGACAGATGTCTCCACTCAAAGTCAGTTTGACGGTACCTTTTCGGTTGAGGTGCCTGTATTTCTCAATGAACTGACGGTTATTATCTCGCACGTAGGCAAGGAAACTACCACTAGAAATCTGACAAAGTCCCAGTTTACTCTTTTTCAACTTATTCAGCTTCGTCCTCTTAATCTGGAGTTGAATAATGTAGAGGTTAACGGTATAAGAAGATCGACAACGGTATCCAATTCGTCTATTATTTTCGACCGGGAAGCAATTGAGCAGGCGCAGGCACTCAGTGTGGTAAACGTATTAAGCTACCTGCCCGGCAAGACCATTCTGAAACCGAATGTTTCTATCCAGGGGGTACAGCCGATCATTCTTCGTCAGGCCATTCAGCCGGGCGATCTTGAACAGGAACTGAATAATGCCTTTGGTGTATCCATTCAACTCGACGGAGGCACGGTATCGAATGATGCCAATATGCAAGCCACCAATCCTGGTTTTATGGGAATTGGATTGGCTAATGATATTCAACATCCGGAGAATAGTTTTATCCGCGACCGTAGCCAACGAAACGGGACATTGTACAGAAGTTATGGCGCTATTACTGCTAACAATGGTGTGGATTTGCGTCAGATACCTGCAGAGAATATCGAAAATGTTGAAGTGGTATCCGGGGTTGCATCAGCACGCTACGGCGACTATACAACGGGTGTGGTGATTATTAATCGTCAGGCGGGAGTGACCCCGTGGCGGGTAAGTATCCGCACCAACGAAGGAACTCAAAATGTTGGTGTTAACAAGGGCTTCCGGATCAGTCCCACACTGGGAACCATCAGCGTAAACTTCGACTACCTGAATAGTAATGATGATCCGCGTAATAAACTTAAGGCATTTCAACGCGTCGGTGGAGGATTCATATGGACGTTTCAACGCAAGGAAGCCAACTTTAAGAACAACCTGAGTGTTGACTACGGATCTACAATCGACCAGACCAGAAGGGATCCGGATGAAGGACGTCAGCGAATGGCGAAGTTTAACAACACGAATTTCAGAATAAGTAATAGAAGCGAATGGCTTGTAAAGAAACCCTGGCTTCATAATATTCAGCTTCAGGGCAGCTTCACACGTCGTCGCGAGGAATCGTATGACCAATATTATCTTAATAGTAATCCGGTTATTCCTGTGATAAATAGTACTGAGTCCGGTGTTTCTGAAGCGGAGTTTGCGCCGGGTTACTATCTGGCCATGCATCACATCATTGGTATTCCAGTCTCTGCTTCGGCGCGGCTTGAAACGAACAGCATCTTCCGTTTCAAAAAGTCAAGTGTATATAAACTCTCACTGGGAATAAATTATTCGTATAACGGCAATAAGGGACCCGGCGTGTTAATCGATCCCAAGCGTCCTCGGTTTGATAACATGGGATTCAAAAATGACAGGCCACGGGCATTTAACCAGGTGCCTGATCAACATAACGTCGGAGTTTACATGGAGAACAATCTTTCCACACGCCTGCTCAGCCGACCATTTAATGCAAACGTAGGATTGCGAGGTGATATCCAAAACGGGTTTTTCTCCGTATCGCCACGTATTAACGCGAGTTGGAAGCTCACGCGGCAACTCAGTTGGAAAGTTGCTTACGGCATTGCCAGTAAAGCTCCATCGCTGTCGCAAATAAGCCCGGGTGATATTTTCTTTGATATCCCACTGATTAACTCCTACAGCAGTAATCCTTTGAAACAACTTTATCTTGTCCAAACGGAAGTCGTAAAAGCCAGTAACCTGGATATCAGGCCATACCGGAGTATTACTGCCGAAACGGGTTTATCTTGGGATAACAAGATATTCAGAACTTCGGTGTTTGTATTTCACCGGGTGAGTAAAGATGGTTTTGCCCAGGTAAATACTTTGTATCCGCTCACTGTGGCTAAATATGACACGGTTTCACAAGCTGGGGAACGATTACGATATTTCCGTACGGGGGTAGACACAGTATATAATCTTACCTACTCTAAATTGGCCAACGGTACCTACAATCGTACAAATGGTGTGGAGATAATGATCAATACAAATAAGATCAGGGCCATTCAAACATCGTTTGCCTTCACAACGGCGTACTATGATACTTATTCTCTGAATAATACCGATGACTTGTTGCTCCCCGAAAGACCTGATCTTACAAAAGAGGCGGTGTTTGGTGTATTTAAAAACCAGGAACGCAAAACACGTAACGTTAAATCTACAATAGTAACCACTACACATATTCCTTCATTACGCATGGCCGTAATGTTTACCGGTGAATTATTCTGGGTAAGTCGCAGTCAAAGTTTGCCTTCGGCTGTCTATCCATCCGGCTATTATACGAAAGAAGGTATTTATTTCCCTCTTACGAAGAAGGCCGCCATGTCAGATGATTATGCTCATTTGCGCCGGGTGGCATCCAATGAGATCGTTACTTATGCTCCCGCTTTTTTTTATCCAAATATTCATATGCGCCTGAGTAAGGAAATCGGCAATATGTTGCGTTTTTCTTTCAATGCATACAATGTATTCAATATAAGACCCGTCGAAAGAAAGCTAAGTGGTTATGCCTATTATAATGGTCAGCCATCTTTCGGAGCGGAAATGACTTTTACGCTTAAATAAAACAGTATGAGAATGAAATACTTCACCAGGGTTACATGGTTCGCTTTAATTCTGTCAATGTCAGTGATAGGGTGCCGTAAAAAGGACAGGCTTCCGGGTGTTACTCCGATCAATGTGATAGTTAAAACAAGTTATGATACAGACGGGGCCTCCTATTCATTCCCGCTGGAGGGAATTTCGATTAAAATGACAGAGATGTCCAATTCATCGGTGCTCTCCAAACAAACCGATATCAATGGTCTCGCAATTTATAATAATATCATGCCAGGTACTTATAATATTGACGCGGCGATAACCATCACAAAAACGCAGTATGAAACGATAACAGGTCTGACGCTTGATCGTGACGATGTGACGTTCAATGCCTCGCTGACCAATGTTACTCTCAACAGCACTACCAACAATACACTGGATCTGAAATTGGTATTGGGAAAAATTGGTGACTGGGTATTGAAACAAATTTACTATGCGGGAAGTCATACGACCAATGGAGCTGTTTTCCGTGATCAGTTCATCGAGATTTATAACAATTCTAATAAAGTGTTGTATGCCGATAGTCTTTATATAAGCCAACTTTCGGGAAGCAATACGGTTAGCCCTGATTTTAGCACAGGTTATTTCATCAATAATGGTGGTGTGTTCCAGGGGCAATGGGATTGGAGTAAATCCATTGGCATGACAATAGGAGCCGATGCAGTCAATAAGTACGTATATGCCAAAACATTATTCCGGATTCCAGGCACAGGCACCAGCTATCCGGTGCAGCCAGGCGAAAGTATTGTTGTGGCTGCAACTGCTGTAAATCATAAAGCACCTTATACCGGAGCATTAGGAACTGCCATTGCTATCAATGACCCTTCTCTGACAGTTGATTTGTCGCGTGCCAGTTTTGAAATTTATCTTGGAAACCTGATCAGCAACCCATTCAACTCGGATCTTGATAATCCTGATGTGCCCAACCTGGCTGTTATTGAAACAGGCGGTAATCGTGATCTTATTCTTGATAATCCCGGCCGTGACGCAATCGCTATTTTTAAGACAAACGCATTTTTGCCTTTGTTCAATCAAACGGCGACAGGCGACTGGCCCCGTTACCCAAGTCCGAATATTACGGCTATTACCGCAAGTACGTCATTGTTTTACAGGGTGCCGAATGATGTAATTATTGATGCTGTTCAGCTCCAACACATTACTCCCGGTAGCCGCGTCCCGCGCAAGGTCTCAGGTGTTCTCGATGCCGGAGCTATCGCAGTCCCGGGCGGACAATATTCCTCCCAGTCAGTAATACGTAAAACAGCGAAGGTTGTTGGCGGAAGAAAAATTTTGAAAGACACCAATAACTCAACGGAAGATTTTATCACGCTACCCCGTTCTTTGCCGGGTGCCTTTGCAGAGTAACAGCATGATTAGAAATATAATTTGGGCGTGTATATCCTGTGTGATTTTGCAATCGGTAGCCGCGCAAGACAGCACTGTAAAGGATTTCGAAACAGGGTTCACTCAACGCTATGCATTTCTTTCCGCAGATGTGATAAGCCAGCCGTTCATTGATGTAAACAGTTACAACATTGCTGAAGCGGGCTATCGTCAACAAAAAGGAGCATATCGTCTGTCCCAAGACGCGAGTTCGCAACGTGATTTTTATTTCCGGACATTCGGAACAAAAAAAGTCAAATCGTTTCTGGTAAGCGGCAATTTCGGATATGAAAGGGTTATGCAGGATAGTACTGGCTATACATTGCGCTACGACCTGCATGGCGCATCTCCCTATTATTTTTATACTGTCAAGAAAGGTCATTGGGATGTCGGCCGTTATTACCTCGATGGGTCAATTAGCCGTAAAATACTCAATGAAAAAATAACGGTTGCTGTCGCGGGGTCTTATGATGCACTCAATGCATGGCGAAGCTCTGACCCGCGGCCCGAATATTTCGATCAACGCATGACTTTTTCTCCGGCACTGCATTACAATTTCTCGAAGAATCATGTTATCGGTATTGGGGCAAGTTATAATCAGCGTAAGACTGAAACAGCGGTCGAGTACCGCAATGATAATTATTCCATGGGCAGTGGAGACTATCCTGAATATATCACCTACATCATGCTTGGTTATGGACGTCAGAAGAATCAATCGACGCGCAGAAATATCAGGAGTAATCAGCAGGGATGGGGAGGCAGTGCTCTTTACCGGGGCAAATTTGCTTTCGGCGAAATAGTTCTTAAAGGCGCGTACAAGCAACTTGATACCAGATTTTTCCTGCCGGGGACTGCGACTGGTGAAGTACCGCTTACATACGGATTCTTTTATGAAGATATAGCTAGTGCGGGCGTCAACTGGTTTTATAAAGAGACGGATTATTCAATTAACCTCACAGCCGACTACCTCAATCATTACGGAGAAGATCTGAACACGGAGTTTTCTGCCAATAATTATATCTATACATTAGAGCAAATCAAAATCAGGCCTGTATACACGCGATACAAAAAAGGCAAACCTGGTTTTGAAGTGCTGCTTGATGCCATGCTTTTTGACCTTTATAAGGTTGATGGCAGCAGTAATGTATTAACAGATTACCAGGTTGCCCGTGTGTTGGGCCAGGGTACAAAGTATTGGTATATTGATAATAAAAGTTTTCTGAAAACAAGTATTCTCGCCGGAGCTCAGTTGCCCGTAAGTTCAGAAGTCCATACACCTGTTCAAACTTCTGCATTTGTACAAGGAGTAGTAGTGCCGGATGCTTACTATTACCGTGCTTCTTCATTCATCGGTCAGGTGGATATGCTTTACTCGTTCCCTGTGGAAAAAGTCGGCAGTTTTGTACGTCTTCGCGCAGCCTTGCAACAAGCTTCACTGGCACAGGATGATTTACTTCCGGCAGTCAACCTGCCTGGCAAAGAACGGTGGTCCTTCGGAGTGACTGTTGGAGTTGCTTTATAAGAAAAGGCGTTGATCAGTCAACGCCTTTTCTTATTGACGCTATCTGATAGTTTTCCTGGATTCGTTGACAGGTATGATCCACTCCTCAACGGAATTATCAAAAATACAATTACGCAGACCAAGACCTTCATACTCAGGGAGCGTTACGGTCACCAGCGCAAAACCGTTTGTGAACGCAACATAATCACCACTTAACACCTGGCTAACGGTTGGAGGACGTACCCAGGTAATGCTAATTGGAATAAATGTATTGATCGCTCCACCGATGCCTTCCGAACAAAAATCGTCTACCACACCAGAGGGGTCACACATACTTACCAATCCTGCACAGATGCATAAGTCGCTGTTTACCGCAAACTCAAAATCATCCGGATCACTGGCGACTTTGGCCTGCTCCTGACTTACAAGGTGATACGAATCGCCTTTTTTATAAAGCCGGATACGCCGTAAAATGTTTTCTTTTTCAGTTGGTGACAGCGGTTTTTTGAATGTAAATTCACTAAGCAGGTCCTGCCCCTTAAGTTCGACGTAACCAGCGCCTTCGGGACCTAAGCGACGAATTTCTGACAGGTTCTTTTTTTGATCGGAAAAGATGCTTCGCTGATCTTCAGTAATTGACCTCTTTTCCGTTAAGGCGGGTTGCGGCTGTTCTCTTTTAGTACAACCGGCAATCAGAACAGCAGATGAAAGGCCGATAACACAGAGAAGTTTTAGTTTCATGTCTTGAATTTTTAAGGTGAAGGTTTAGATATAGATGTACGCTTAATCCGAAGCTACCCCATGCAATATTGTCTACGTGTAAGTGGATCTGGTGAAATGGATGTTTTTTTGTTTTTTTTACAATAAATGGAGATTGCCATCAACTTGCCCTTGAATATTTACCTGCAAAAGTCAAATAAATCCTAAGGTTATTTCCGATTCAGTAATTTTGCCCCCATGAAAAAATGGGCTGTCCTTTGTCTTATTGTATGCTCCGCCATTGCCTGTACGGTAGCAGTGAAAAACAGCACGCCGGCCAAACCCAAACTGGTTATTCCTGCCGGCACTTATGAAGACACGCTCCGTTTTTTGTATTCCCTTTCACCTGATCAATGGCCCACGCCAACGATCGACTCCGGTGTGGTATGGAAAGAATTGGGCGTGGTACCCGATAGTCCTTTGAAGCCTTACATGGATTCGCTGCGCCACCTGATCAATTTAGGAAAAATGTTATTCTTCGATCCGCGGCTCAGTGGCAGTAACCAGATTTCCTGCGCCAGTTGTCATGTACCCGATCTTTCCTGGACTGATGGCCGCGGTAAATCAGTCGGCCATGATCAGCAGTCCAATAAACGCAATGCCCCCAGCATCCTGAATGTCTGGTACTACGAACGCCTCTTCTGGGATGGCCGCAGTCACAGCCTCGAAGACCAGGCATTCAGTCCCATCAACAGCGAAATAGAAATGCACAGCGATATGCCCGAGGTAATGGCGAAGCTGCGCAGGATCCAGGGTTATAAACCTTTTTTCGATTCAGCATTCGGCCGCCCGGAAATTTCTCCGGAAACAGTAACGGAAGCATTGGCTACTTTTCAACGCACCGTGGTCAGCCGCAAAGCCGACTTCGATGATTTCCTTACGCGTGATAAAAAAGCCCTTTCGGATGCCGCCCTCCGCGGGCTGCACATCTTCCGCACTAAGGCACGTTGCATGAACTGCCACAACGGTCCTTTGTTTTCCGACAACAGCTTTCATAACATCGGGCTTACCTACTACCAGCGCGAGAACGAAGATCTCGGACGTTACAAGGTAACCGGGCGCGCAGAAGATGTGGGCCGTTTCAAAACACCTTCCCTCCGCGATGTGATCCGCACGCGACCCTGGATGCACAATGGCTTGTTTGATAACATAGAAGGGGTGGTCAATATGTACAATGCCGGTATGCCACAACCCAAACGCAAACCGGAACAGGCAACCGATACTTTATTTCCCCGTACAGATGTCCTCATCAAAAAGCTGGATTTGAACAAGCAGGAGAGAGACGACCTGATCGCCTTCCTGCACGCGATAACGGCCGAGCCGCTCCGCGTAAAGATGCCGGTATTGCCGAAGTAATTCAAAATTCAAAACTCAAAAAGCGAGGCTCTCTGCTTCTTGTGCGCCTTTGCGTGCAAAGCGGCTTCCGTTCACGCAAAGGCGCAAAGTGATTAAGCGGCAAAGGTTTTTCACGTTGTGATTGACAATTGACAATTGACCATTCGCTCTTTTTTGAATTTTGACTTATTAAGCTGTCTATCAGCTTAATATCGTTTTTTTACCAAATCCGGACTTTCCATTTGTAGCGAATAGTTACCTTTGTGCTCCAATTAAACATTGTTACATGAAAAGAATCGTTCTTGCCGCAGCCGTAGCCCTGTTCAGCACTGCTGCTATTGCACAGCCGCCGGCTGGTGACGCCAAACCCGGTGATAGCTATGGTGAAAAAGTAAACCCCTCGGGCGCGATCGCCATTGCAGAAATTCCCGCCAAACTCGCCAACACAGAATCCATCGATACAAAAATCAAAGCCAAAGTACTGGATGTATGCCCCAAGAAAGGCTGCTGGGTATCATTGGCTATCAATGATTCTACTACCGCATTTGTAAAAATGAAAGATTATGCTTTCTTCACACCGTTGGCACTCAAGGGCAAAACGGTTGTACTGGATGGCAAGGCATTCGTAAAAACGACTTCTGTTTCCGAACTCCGTCACTATGCGGAAGACGCGAAGAAGTCGCCGGAAGAAATCGCCGCTATCACTGAGCCGAAAAAAGAAATCCGTTTCCTGGCAAACGGCATCACGGTAGTGGAATAAACAAATCGCCTTTAAAATGTTAAAGCGTCAGTCCGGGCGCTTTTTTTGGCTTCTGACGGGCAGTATTTCCGGTTTGCGTAAGCGGTGATAGCCGCGCCTGCTGCACTTTTGCACCTTCAACATGGCAGAAAAGAAGGTAAAGAAGAAAAGTTTCCTGCGAGCACAACGTGGCCGGATTCTCTGGGCACACCGCTGGCTGGGCCTGATCTCCGGCCTGGTCGTTTTTATTGTATCGATCACCGGCTGTATCTACGTGTTTGAAGAAGAGCTGCGGGATATTTTTCAGAAAAAATATTACCAGGTTTCTACCGACGGGCATACCGCGCGTCGGCCGTTGGAAAATGTATCTGCCGCATTATACAAAGCCTTTCCCAAGGCTTCCGTAAGGCAGATCCGCTTTGATGAAGCGGCCGGTGCCACCATTCAATATTTTACCAAAGACAGCAAGGTTATTTCCATGAACCCCTACACCCTCGAAGTGGCAGGGGTGAGAAGCACCAAAACGGATTTCTTCTACTGGATACTCGATGTGCATCGCCATCTCGCATGGGGCGATATCGGCAGCGAGATCATCAAATGGAACGTACTGATATTTTTTATCCTTTGTGTGAGTGGTCTGATCATCTGGTGGCCCAAGCAACGGAGGTTTTTCAAACAGGCCGCACGTATAAAATTTCAACGGAAAAATTTAAAACGCCTCAACTGGGACCTGCATTCCGTACTCGGCTTTTATGCATTGGCCATCTTGTTATTGATATCATTGACCGGCATGTTCTGGATGTTTGATTGGGTGAAAGACGGCGTAAGGCTGGCTACGGCAACACCAGCGGTGAAAGAAGCAAAGATCCAGTCGCAACCAAAGGACGGACAAACCTATACGATCGAACAGGCCTATAGCCAGGCGATTGCCAACTATCCAAAGCCGGAAAAAGTAGTACTGATCAGTGCCGCAGACGAGCCCAAATCAGCTATCCGCGTGTTGTTCCGTTATCCGTATACCGTTGTACGCAAGCAAAGCACATTTTTCTATGACAAATACAGCGGTCAACTGCTGAAAGAAACGCCCTATAGCGCTGATACGCCGTATGATAAAGTAGCGAAGGCCAACTATCAGTTGCATACCGGCAACATCCCATCGCTCGGTATCGGCAGCAAGATCATTTATTTCCTGGCCAGTCTCTTCGCGGCATCGCTGCCCGTTACCGGCGTCATCATCTGGTGGGGACGCGGTAAAAAAGGAAATAAGAAGAAAGTCAGCCGGCCGGTACAGGTGGCTGCTGCCGCCTGAGGTGTTTCCGGTTTGCGTAAACCATTTTCCCGATAGCGCGTGGCCCCGTTTCAACCCACCGGTAATTTTGCAACCGGTTCTTACAAGTTTAAAACACATGGGTGGTCCCGGGGTTTTCTTTTGTTGGCAGATTAAGCAGTTAGTATGATGCAAAAGTTTTCCGGGGCGCACCCGCCTATAATAATCCATCAAATGACCCCCGTACACACATTCCGAAAAATTTCTTCTGTACTACCCTTACTACTTGTATTTTCTTTTTTCAGTCAACCGCTATTTGCACAAACCACCTTCGGATCTCTTAAAGGCACCGTTTTGACCTCCGATGCCGAACTGGCAGCCGGCGTTACCGTTCGTTTGCGCGGTACTTCGCGCACCATCATTACCGATGATGCAGGGCAGTTTGTTTTTCCGCGCATGAATGCCGGTAACCACGAATTGGAAATTTCTTTCGTTGGTTACGAAACCCTTCACCAGCAGGTGAACATTGAAGCGGGCAAGGAAACAACCGTTTCCCTTTCACTGCGTTTGTCCGGCGAACAGTTGCAGGAAGTAATTGTGAAGGGCCAGACCGGCCGCATCAACCCGGTACGCAGCGACCAGGTAGCACGCATACCACTCAAAAATTTAGAAAACCCGCAGGTATATACCACCATATCGCGTCAGTTGATCACAGAGCAACAATTGTTCACGGCCGACGATGCCATGCGCAATGCCACCGGTGTACAGAAAATGTGGGAAGGCACCGGCCGCAGTGGCGACGGCGGAAGTTATTACAGCAGCCGCGGTTTCATTATGCAGTCCAAACTCCGCAATGGCCTGGCAGGTGTGGTAAGCAGCACCATCGACGCGGCCAACCTCGAACGCATTGAAGTGATCAAAGGTCCGTCTGCTACACTTTTCGGCAGCACCCTCACTTCTTATGGCGGACTCATTAACCGCGTAACAAAAAAACCTTATGATCGTCTTGGCGGCGAAGTGAACTATTCACTAGGCCAATATGATTTCAACCGCTTTAGTGCCGACATCAACACCCCGATCGATCAAAAGAAACAATGGTTGTTTCGCATGAACGGAGCGTTGTCTACAGAAAACAGTTTCCAGGATCAGGGCTATGCAAAAACCAGCGCCATTGCTCCGTCGCTGCAATACAAACCCAACGATAAACTTACCGTGAATCTCGATGCGGAATTATATTATGGTAAAAGCATCGGCAAACAGATTTACTTCTTTTACTTCCCTGCCGCTGCATTGGGTGCAACACGTGCCGACCAACTGCCTGTTGATTATAAAAAATCATACATGGGCGAAGGATTGACGCAGCGTACGCGCAGTGCCAACTACTATGCGCAGGTGAATTACAAGATGTCGAAAAGTTTTACATCTTCCACCAACTTCACACTGAGTAACAGCTATTCGAATGGGTTCGGACCTTATTTTTATTTTGTGCCGGATGATGTGGCAACGGGTGATCCTGCACAAGCCGGTAAATCGAATTACATTACGAGAGCGGACCAGTCTACCCGCAACAGCCGCAGCCAGTTGTTTGGCGTGCAGCAAAATTTCAATGGCGATTTTATGATCGGTAAGATGCGTAACCGTATCGTGGCCGGACTGGATTACCTGCGTCTGAATTCAAAACAGGAGTTCTTCGGAAGCGTGTTTGATGTAGTGCCTGTGAACGACAAGGATTATGATTACAGTGCGTTCAACGGAAATGCGTTGAACAACCTGTACGCTAATAACGCACCTGATTTTGTTTACCCCATCCGTTACATCAGCAATACCTACAGTGCTTATGCACTCGATGTGCTGAGCCTGACCAAAAATCTGCAGGTACTCGCAGGGTTGCGATTGGATTATTTTGACAACAAAGGTGGCTCCCAGGGCGGGGCAGTGCCTGCTTACAACCAGGCGGCGCTTTCACCTAAATTTGGTATCGTATATCAGCCGCTGGCTGATCGCGTATCCATCTTTGCCAACTACCAGAATAGTTTCAACAACAAAGGTGCTTATACCGCCTACGATCCGCAGGATGCCGACAGCCTGGTTCAGTTGATGGCAAAGCCTGAGCAGGCAAACCAGACGGAAGCAGGAGTGAAGCTCGACATGTTGGGCGGAAGACTGTCGGCCACTGTTTCTTATTATTATATTGTCGTGAAGAATATGTTGCGTACCAATCCCGATCCGGAAGCGGCTTCGCGTTTTGCGCAATTACAAAATGGCGAACAACGCAGCAAAGGGGTGGAAGTGGAAATTACCGGCAATCCGGTTCGCGGCCTGACGATCGTAACAGGATTCAGTTACAATGATTCCAAAATGCAGAAAGCTGATGCCGATGTAAATGGCCGCCGTCCGACCACTGCATCATCGCCGGTGAATGCAAACATCTGGGCGGGATACCGTTTCCTGGACGGATCACTGAAAGGATTGGGATTTGGTGTGGGTGCCAATTATGCCAGCGATAACAAAGTGATGAATAGTCAAAGCATGGGTGTATTCATCCTGCCGTCGTATACGGTGTTGAATGCATCCGCTTATTATCAATGGGAAAAATTCCGTCTCGGTGTGAGGGCGGATAATTTTACCAATCAAAAATACTGGATCGGCTATACGACCATGAATCCGCAGAAGCTGCGTCAGGTGGTGGGCACTTTGTCGTACCGGTTCTGAAAATAAAAAGATAAAGCACAATGGTTGCTCCCGCGAAAGCCGCGGGGGCAATTTAATTATACAGCATTATACGAATCCGCATTTATGTCGTTCAAAAAAATAATCGGTCAGGTACACTTATGGTTGGGATTGAGCTCGGGGCTGATCGTGGTGTTCCTGGGTATAACGGGCTGTATATTGGCATTCGAGCATGAGATAAAATATTTCACGGATAAAACGCAATTCACCAAAGAAGAAGCGAAGCCTTTGCTCCCTCCGTCGCAACTGCGCGCAATTGCCACCAAAGCACTAAATACTGATCCGCGTGCGATCGAATACCGTGGCGCCGGCAAATCCGTATTTGCTTATTATTACGATGAAAAAGATTATCGCGTTGCGGTACTGAATCCTTACTCAGGAGAAGTGTTGAAAGTGCGGAACATGAACACGGAGTTTTTCCGGGTAGTGATGATCGGTCATTATTATTTGTGGTTGCCGCCGCATATCGGGCAGCCGATTGTAGCGTCGGCTACGTTGATCTTTTTAATAATGCTGATCACCGGCATCATCCTCTGGTGGCCGCGCAACAAGGCGGCGCGCAAACAACGGTTCACGATCAAATTAAATGTGCGTTGGCGCCGACGCAATTACGACCTGCACAATGTATTGGGCTTTTATATGTCGTGGGTAGCTGTGTTCCTGGCGATCAGCGGATTGGTAATGGGCTTTCAATGGTTTGCCCGTACCGTTTATTTTGTGAGTTCGGCAGGCAAAGCGATGCCGGCGCATGAACATCCGGTGTCGGATACCACCCTCGCGGCAACTGCCGGAGCCAAAGGCGAAGACATTATCTGGCAGCAATTGCGGGCAATAGCGAAACCGCATGAAGCGGTAGCTGTTTATTTACCTGCAACTTCATCCGATGCCCTGGAAGGTGCTGTCAACCACCGGCCGGGTACTTATTACAATACTGATTATTATCACTACGATCAATATTCGTTGAAGGAGTTGCCGGCCACCGGTATTTATGCCGGCAGGTTTAAAGACGCGGCCGTAGCAGACAAAATTGCGCGCATGAACTACGATATTCATGTGGGTGCCGTATTGGGATTGCCGGGGAAAATATTGATGTTTGCCGCGAGCCTTATTGCCGCTTCGTTGCCCATCACCGGATTTTATATCTGGTGGGGACGGAGAAAAAAGAAACGCAGGCCCGCAAAAACAAATCAACCTGCTACGCCTCTGTAGCCAGGAAGTCTTCCGTTGCCCTGATCGTATGATCGAGATCGGTGTGTTCTAATGCGTTGCTGATAAACCATGTTTCGTAAGCGGAAGGCGGCAGGTAAATACCGGCATTCAGCATATGATGGAAATAACGGTTGAAGCGTTCGTTGTTGGCAGCCGCGGCATCTGCAAAATTGTTGACAGGCTTTTCGCTGAAGTGCACGCTGATCATGCTGCCAGTCCGGTTGATGCTATAAGGAATACCGGAGCGTTGCAATACTTCATCGAGGCCTCTGTGCAGGTAGGCCGTTTTGTCTTCGAGCTGCTGATAGATCTGCGGATTGTCTTTGAGTGTTTTCAATAACGTATAGCCGGCGATCATGGCGAGTGGGTTGCCGCTGAGTGTGCCTGCCTGGTAAACGCTGCCGAGTGGAGCGATGTGTTGCATGATTTCGCGTTTACCGCCGAATGCGCCAACGGGCATGCCGGCGCCGATCACTTTTCCATAAGTCACCAGGTCTGCTTTTACGCCCAGGCGTTCCTGTGCGCCACCGGCTGCGAGCCGGAAGCCTGTCATCACTTCATCAAAAATGAGTACGATGTTTTCTTCATCGCATATTTTCCGCAGCCCTTCGGCAAAACCGGGAGCCGGCGGAATACAGCCCATGTTGCCGGCAACAGGTTCCAATATAATAGCGGCGATTTCGTCTTTGTGTTGCTGAATGAGTTGGTTCACCGCGTCCAGATCGTTGTAAGCGCAGGTGAGCGTGTCGGCGGCAACGCCGGCGGTTACGCCCGGCACGGTTTGTATATTGAAGGTAGCGAGTCCGCTGCCTGCTTTTACAAGAAAGCAATCCGCATGACCGTGGTAGCAGCCTTCGAATTTGATGAATTTATTTTTCCCCGTATAACCTCTTGCGAGTCTTATGGCGCTCATGCAGGCTTCGGTGCCGCTGCTCACCATGCGGATAAGGTCGACATTGGGCACCATGCTGAGAATGAGTTCGGCCATTTCGGTTTCCAGGGCGGTTGGTGCGCCATAGGAGGTAGAAAAAGCGGCGCGCTGGCAAATGGCTTCCACCACAGGTGCATAAGCATGTCCGAGGATCATGGGACCCCAGGAGTTGATGTAGTCGATGTAGCGGTTGTCGTCTTCATCGTACAGGTAAGCGCCTTCTGCGCGTTTGATAAAGATGGGAGTGCCACCGACGCTTTTAAAAGCCCGTACGGGGGAGTTGACACCGCCGGGGATGCTTTGTTGAGCGCGAAGAAACAGGGAGTTGCTGGTTTGGGTGTTCATGCTTTTCGAGTGAATAGTGAATGGTCAATAGTGAATAATTAAGTTTTTAGGCTTTTAGTAATCCACTGAGCAAAGAAAAACATTTAATAATAAGTTTTCCAATAGTTTCTGTGCTGTAGCCATTCAATAAGCTGAGGTCAGTAGCTAAGCCTATTGCGGTGTCCACTTCAATGAGAGAACCTCTCGCGATCTCGTAAAATCTTTTTCTTTCTGCTGGTGATTTTCTTGATGCTCCTTCGGCTATATTTAAATGAACTGACAATGCTGCTCTTCGTATTTGAGATGAAAGTGCAAATCTCTCTTCAATTGGTAAATTCTTCGCCAGCAAATAACACTCAGCGACAAAATTTCGTGAATACCGGTAGACTTCCAGATTGCGGTGATTAAGTGTAAGAAACATCTTTTATGAAAATTACGCTTCTTCTTATTTTACAATCTGAGAAAAGCCTCAATAATGCTTGAGAATTTTCTTTTTGTCCATTCACCATTCACTATTGACTATTCACCCCAACAGCTTCGCCGCCTCCTTCGCAAAATACGTCGCTATCAAATCCGCTCCGGCCCTCTTAATAGACGTCAGGCTTTCAATGATCGCTTTATTCTCATCAATCCAACCTTTCTCCGCTGCTGCTTTGATCATGGCATACTCCCCGCTTACATGATATGCACTCACGGGCACTGTCACGCTATTCTTCACTTCACGGATAATATCGAGATACGCCATGGCGGGTTTTACCATCACGATGTCGGCACCTTCTTCCACGTCCAGCAGTGTTTCGCGGATCGCTTCGCGGCGGTTGGCATAATCCATCTGGTAGGTTTTCTTGTCGCCAAAGCCCGGCGCGCTGTCGAGCGCGTCGCGGAAAGGACCATAGAAACAAGAGGCATATTTGGCACTGTAACTCATGATGCCCACTCTGGTAAAATTATTTTCTTCCAATGCCTGGCGGATAGCGCCGATACGGCCATCCATCATATCGCTGGGCGCCACCATGTGTGCACCGGCTTCCGCATGACTTAAACTCATTTTTACCAATGCCTCAACGGTTTCATCGTTGACGATCTCCCCGTCTTTTACGATGCCGTCGTGCCCATACTCCGAATAAGGATCTAACGCCACATCGGTCATCACATACATATCCGGAACGGCTTCGCGGATGGCGCGGATGGTGCGTTGCATCAGGCCGTCTTTGTTCCAGGCTTCTTTGCCGGTATTGTCTTTGACCTCGTCGGTGGCTTTTACAAAAAGCAGCACACTGCGGATGCCGAGTGCATATAATTCCTGCACCTCACGCACGGTCCAGTCGAGCGAGTAGCGGAAATAGCCGGGCATGGAAGGTATTTCGTGCGCCACTTCTTCCCCTTCGTCTACAAATAACGGTGCAATAAAATCGGCAGGACTCAATGTTGTTTCCGCTACCATGGCGCGGATGGCGCCGGTAGTGCGGAGTATGCGGTTTCTTCTTTGGAGATGCATGTTCAGTTGTTTACAATACAAAATTAACGCAATTGACTGCTACACCCAGTCTTTCGGCGACTGGCATGCGGCGAGCAATCTTGCTTCTTCGCTTCCCGGTTGCGGCTGATAGTTATAATCGAAGCGAACAGTAGGAGGCAGGCTCATTAAAATACTTTCCGTGCGGCCATTGGTCTTTAATCCGAAAATGGTACCACGGTCGTGAATGAGGTTGAATTCAACATAGCGTCCACGGCGTATTTCCTGCCAATATTTGTGTTGAGGCTGCCAGGTCATTGATTTGCGTTTCTCCGTGATGGGTATATACGCTTCGATAAATGAATTACCATTGGCCTGTTGAAAGGCAAACAGGTCTTCCAGACTGCGGTTTTCATCAGGGCGCAGGTAGTCATAAAAAACACCGCCGATGCCTCTCGTTTCCACACCGCGATGTGCGTTGTTGAAATATTCGTCGCATTGTTTTTTATAAAGCGGATACCATTCTTTGCCAAATGGATCCATGGCATTCTTCAATGTCTGGTGAAAATGTTTGGCATCTTCGTCAAAAAGATAATAAGGAGTGAGGTCGGCGCCGCCGCCAAACCAGCGGTCAATGATGTCGCCGGCTTCGTTGTATAATTCAAAGTAGCGCCAATTGGCGTGCGTAGTAGGAACAAATGGATTTTCCGGATGAATAACAAGGCTGAGGCCGCAGGCAAACCAGCTATGTCCGTCGATCTTCAATTGCTGCCGCATCGTTGGCGTAACCGGACCAAACACCACAGAGGTATTGACACCGCCTTTTTCAAACAAGGCACCGTTGGCGATCACGCGGGTGCGGCCGCCGCCACCTGCTTCACGTGTCCAGTTGTCTTCCTGAAACTTTGCAAGTCCGTCCGCCTGCTCAAGCGCCGCGCAGATGCGGTCCTGCAGGTCCTGAATAAAATTGATCCATTGTTCGCGCATAGTAAGTCAAAATTCAAAAGTCAAAAGTCAAAAAGGTGATGAGGCAATCGTCATCCCGAAGTATCGGGAGTGAATAGTGAATGGTCAATGGTGAATACCTTGGTTCGTGTATACACGAACCAAGGCTGGGTACCTATAACCTATTACCTTAAACCTTACACCTTATTCCTTATACCTTCAATTACCAGGAAAACTCCTTCACCGTATTCACAAACGCCTTGGCATGATCCACCGGCACCTGTGGTAAAATGCCATGACCAAGATTAGCTATATACCGGCCGGGACCAAAGGCCCTTAACATCTTGCGTGTTTCTTCTTCGATCACCGGAATAGGAGCAAACAGTTTCGCCGGATCAAAATTTCCCTGCAGCGTTACTTTGTCGCCTGCAAACTGACGCGCCATGGAAGCGCTTATACACCAGTCGATACCCAGACCCTGCGCACCGGTTGCGGCCATGGCTTCAAGACTATGCCAGGCACCTTTTGCAAACACGATCACCGGCGCTTCATCTTTTACGGCGGCAACGATCTGATTGATGTAGGGCAAAGACCAGACAGCAAAATCATCCGGGCTTAACAATCCACCCCAGCTATCGAACAATTGCACCGTATCGGCACCTGCCCGGATCTGCTGACGCAAATAAGCAATGGTGGTATCGGTAACCATCTGCAGCAACTGATGTGCCGTTTCGGGTTGGGTGTAACAAAATGCCTTTGCTTCATCAAAGGTTTTGCTGCCCTTTCCCTGTACCATGTAACACAGCAATGTCCAGGGGGCGCCGGCAAAACCGATCAATGGCACGCGGCCATTCAGTTCCTTTTTGATCAGTCGGATCGCATCAAATACATAGCCGAGTGTTTCGTCTACATCCGGTACACGTATGCGCGAGAAGTCTGCACTGCTTTTAATGGGATCAGGCAATACCGGACCTTTGTGTTCGATCAGTTGTACTTCCAGTCCCATGGCCTGCGGCACTACCAGGATATCAGAAAAAAGAATAGCGGCATCTACGCCAACAATATCAACCGGCTGCAAGGTGATCTCGCACGCCAGCTCAGGTGTCTGGCAACGTTCGAAAAAGCTGTATTTTTCGCGGATACGAATGTATTCCGGCAGGTAACGTCCGGCCTGGCGCATCATCCATACGGGAGGACGGCTTGTTTGTTCTCCGCGCAATGTTTTTAATAAAAGGTCGTTCTGTAGTGTGGACATATCGGTGTTATAAAAATTATCGGTTATAAAATTTCATCACTTCGCCGATCATTTCAGCCTTGCCGGTTTTGCGGCAGGTAATGATTTTGAAGTTTCCTTTTTTCTCCAAGGAAGCCGTTGTGGTAGGCCCGGTTGAAAAAATAGTTTGTGAACTGTTGACCTCGTTGTGGCGGAAAAAACTATCGACGGCAGACGGACTGAAAAATAAAAGTCCATCAAAATCATTTTGCACGCGATGTGGTACCGCTACGGTGTGATAGACGTTGATCTCATTCACGAGTACGCCGTTTTTTTCCAATATTTCCGGCAGGTCGTCCATGCGGGAAGTGCCGGAGAAAAAAATAATCTCATCGGGTTCCTGTTCTTCCAGTATGATTTCCGCAAGCGAAGCCGCGTTATTGGCTGTGCCGGCGATCATATTTTCTCCGAAAACAGTTGCCGCCAGTTCAGTAGTCTTTTCGCCAACGCAATAGATCAGCCAGTCGGGCTGTTGTTCTTCTTTTGTTTCGGCAACAATCCGCACGGCAGTCTGGCTGGTGAACACCACGATGCTGCTCAACAGGAATGCGTTGTCAATTTCCTGTTGTATTTCCGTGGAGCCGATTGCTTCTGTTTCGATAAAAGGCAATACGGTGATGTCGATATCTTCTGAGGCTGCATCGCCGACCAAAGCGCGGGGCAGACGGGCGGTTGACAATAACCGGATTTTATTTTTTTCCATAACCTGATGCTTCCGCAATGGCGCGGCCGCCATTGGCCAGCAGTTCTTCTGCGGCAATTGTCCCGATGGTGGAAGCGTCTTCCAGGGGGACTGTTTTTTCAATAACAGCTTTTTCTTTTCCATCGGGCGTGAGGATACTTCCCTGGAAGAAGAGTTGCTGATCGTTTATCTGGGCCAGTGCACTGATCGGCGTTGAACATCCGCCCATCAGTGTACGTAAGAAATCTTTTTCAGCCTGTGTACAGAGCGCTGTATGCAAATGATGAAAGGATTGACAGGCCTCGAATGTGAATGGATCGTTATCGCCGCAAACTACTACGATGGCACCTTGCGCGGGGGCGGGCAGCATCCAGTCGAGTTCGATTGCATTATCCGGTAAAACACCGATACGCTGCAATCCCGCCGCTGCGAAGATCGCTCCATGCCATTGACTTTCCGCCAATTTTTTCAACCGTGTGTTGACGTTGCCCCGGAGATTTTCCATGCTGCTTTGCGGATAACGGTGCAGCCATTGCGCGCGGCGGCGGATAGAGCTGGTGGCGATCAACGCGGGAAACGAACGAAAGGTTTCCTCTTCGTTGTTCAGTTGTTCGAGAAAAGGGACAGGATCCGTGTCTTGCTTCGGTACCAACACATCCTTATAGCTTGCGCGTTCGAGTACGGCCGTTTGCATGATGCCTGCGGGCAAACGGGTAGGCACATCTTTTTGTGAATGTACGGCCAGGTCGATGCGTTGTTCCAGTAAAGCGATATCCAGGCTTCGCGTGAAGATGCCTTGTACGCCCATTTCATAAAGTGGTGTGGTGAGATTGATATCACCTTCGCTTTTGATGGGAACGAGCTCGGCGGTATAACCGGCGCTTTCAAGCAGGTGTTTCACTTTATTGGCCTGCCAGAGGGCAAGCTGGCTTTCCCTTGTTCCTATACGTAAAATCTTTTCCGGCATTTCGGCTTAGCGCATTTGCAGATAGTCGTTGATCGCATTGATGAACTGGCAACCTTTTTCCTGGTTGGTGCGCAGGTTAACAGCCAGGCGTGAAACGGCTTTCTGAACTTTTTGCTCTTCTGCTTTCGGGGCCATTTCGCAGTATTGCGGTTGAATCTCGCTCAATTCATACAGCTTGTCTTTCCAGCTTTTGATATGAAGGGAATAGCGGTATTCATGCAGCCAGTTGCAGAATTCAGTTTTATAATGGAGAATAATTTCTTCGGCTTTGGGCACTTCTGCCTGGCGACGGGCAAAAGTTTTATCCAGAATGGTGGCAGATATTTCATCCACATCGATCACTTTCACGTCTGCAATATTGCGTACGGCCGGATCAACATTAACAGGCACGGACAGATCGAGCACCAGTTGTTTTTTATTTCCCTGGAAAAAAGAAGGAACAACGGTATGTGTGGAGGCATTGGTGCATACGATTACCACGTCGGCTTGTGTTACTGCACTGGCAATATGTTCGTAGGGAACGGCGGTAGTGCCGGTACGTTCTGCCAGTAATTGTGCCGTTTCAAAAGTGCGGTTGCTCAGGCTTACCTGTGCATCCGGAAGATATTCGCGGAGATTGCGGACCACGTTTCCGCCAAACTTTCCGGTGCCGATCACCAGCACGTTGCGGCGGTCCGCAGCGGGCAATTCGCGCAGCAACTCGATAGCTGCATAAGAAACGGAAACCGTTCCGCTGCTGAGTTCGGTGGTGGTCTTTATTTTTTTGGAAGCCTGGTAGGCATAATTGACGGTGCGGTTCATGATCGGCCCGATCATATCGAAAGAGGCGGCCGTGTCTACGGATTGTTTGAGCTGCCCCAGAATCTCATAGTCACCAAGAATCTGCGAATCCAGTCCTGCGGCTACCTGGTAGAGATGGTTTAATGCATCCAGTCCGCTTTTGAGATAGGCGAACTGCAAAAACTGCTCGCGGCTGCCGCGTGTCACCTGCGTAAGCAGATTGACCGGCAACATCACGTGTTCGGCAAAACCATATATTTCGGTGCGGTTGCAGGTAGAAACAACAAAAACGCTGCGGAGATTCAACTGTTTCGCCTGTTCGGCGATGCGGGCATATTCCTCACGGCTGACAGAAAAAGATCCACGGACATCCGTACCGGCAGCGTGGTAATTGATGCCCGCCACGCAAAAGCGGTCGAGAATCTGGGTGGATATCATATTTTCCTGCGTGTGCGGAATCATACAGATGCGCAAAGTTAGGAGGGGGCAACAGGATAAAAGTCACAAGTTTGTCATGGAACAAATAAAGAGACAAAGCATTGTTTTTTTGGATGAATAGAGGTATATAACCGACCTTTGCAGCCCGGTAAAAAATCGCCGTTTCAAGATGAGTTCTCCCCGTAAAGCCATACTGCTGATGAATCTCGGATCGCCCGACAGTACCTCTGTAAAAGATCTGCGGACTTACTTAACTGAATTTCTCATGGATGAGCGGGTGATCGACAAACCGCGGTGGCTGCGCAGCCTGCTGGTGAAAGGCATTATTGTTCCTTTCCGCGCCCCGAAAAGTGCCAAAGCTTATAAGTCGATCTGGACAGAAGAAGGATCGCCGCTGATTGTGTTGACCAAACAACTGCAATCGGCCGTGCAGGAACAGGTGCCTTACCCGGTTGCCATCTGTATGCGCTACGGCAATCCGTCGCCCATGGTGGCCATGCAGGAATTGAGCAAACAATATCCTCAGCTGGAAGAAGTGGTATTGGTGCCGCTTTATCCGCATTACGCGTGGAGCAGCTACGAAACGGCCGTGGTGTATGCTTTACATCAGCACAAACAAGGCGGATTCAACTTTAAAATGTCGGTAGTGCCACCGTTTTACGAAGAGCCTGCCTACATCGATGCACTGGCAGAAAGCATGCGGCCCTATCTCTCGCAGCCGTATGACCTGATGATCTTCAGTTATCACGGCATTCCTGAACGCCATATTACCAAACGTCATCCGGCCGGCACGCATGATCTGCGTACATCGGAGCAATGTTGTGCCGAGGCAAAATACCAGCGTTACTGTTACAGGCACCAGGTGATCCGGACCACGCATCTCGTAGCGGAGAAATTGGGTATTCCGCGGGAAAAATATACCTTATCGTTTCAAAGCCGTCTTGGCCGCGATCCATGGCTGCAGCCATATACGGCAAAAAGCCTCGGCGAATGGCCGGGTCAGGGATATAAAAAAGCGGTGATTGCCTGTCCCGCATTCGTAAGCGATTGCCTGGAAACCATCGAAGAGATCGGCGAAGAAGGACGCGAGTTGTTTCTGCACGCCGGCGGCGAATCGTTTACACTGATTCCCTGTCTCAATACCCATCCCCATTGGGTGAAGACCCTGGTTGGATTGCTGGACAAAGCGGCACCTGCTGAATTGGAAGACGATAGTTTCGAAGCGTAAAATATAACTCCCGCCATGTATCTCTACATCAAAGCGCTGCATATCATTTTCATCGTTACCTGGTTTGCGGGGCTTTTTTACATGCCGCGATTGATGATCTACAATACCGAGGCGGGGCAACAACCCGAACCGGCACGTGGCATTTTACGCAGTCAGTTCAGCATCATGATGAAGCGGCTCTGGTTCGGTATTACCTGGCCATCGGCTGTGCTTACGCTGATCATGGGCGGCTGGACCCTGTGGTCCGGCGGATGGCTCAATAATTTCGGACAGCATTCCTGGCTGCATGTCAAACTGACTTTTGTTATTTTCCTCTATGCTTATCATTATTCGCTGCATGTGCTGCTAAGGCAGCAACTGGCGGGCAGCTTCCGGTATTCTTCGCAGCAACTTCGTATCTGGAACGAAGTAGCCACGATTTTCCTGATCGCGATAGTGATGCTGGTGACGGTAAAGCAAAACATGAGCGTGGTGTGGGGCCTCACGGGGTTGGTGTTATTTGTGGTTGTGCTGATGAGTGCGATCAGAATTTATAGGTTAGTTCGAGAGAAGCGAAAAATGTGAAAATGTGAAAATGAAACAGCCGGGAATAATTCAAAACTCAAAAGTCAAAATTCAAAAAGGGGATGCAGACAATCAGGTTGTCCTTTCCTCCATAGCTTTTGACATTTCCACCCGGCCCCTGCGGTAGCAGGGCACATTTTCACATCTTCACATTGACAAATCGCAAAGCGATTTGTCACTCCCCTGTCATTTACCGGTTGGCGTAAATCCTTTTTCCTGATTGCGAAAGTGTACCGTTTTTTTTCAGGGCACCTTTGCAGCCTGAACGGCTACCATGAAGAAAATTTACGCATTAAGCATTTTCCTGACCGGCATGTTACCGGCTTTCGCTCAAACCGATACCACACAAGCACTCGGCGAAGTGGTGGTAACAGGTCAATATGCTCCGCAACCACTCCGCAGCTCTGTGTACAAAGTGCGGACCATTAACGCAGAATACATCCGCATGCGCGGCGCTACCGATATCGTGGGCGTACTCAACAGCGAACTTGGTATCCGCTTTGCCACCGATAACACACTCGGCGAATCCGATACCCGCATACTCGGATTGGGCGGTGCCCGCGTCAAAATCCTGATCGACGGCGTGCCGCTGGCCGACCGTGATGCGACCAAACAAAGCCTCACGCAGATCGATGTCAATACCATCGAGAAGATTGAGATCGTGGAAGGTCCGATGAGCGTGATCTACGGTACCGACGCACTGGCCGGCGTGATCAATATCATCACCCGCAAAGGTGTTAAAGGCCGCGATAACCTCAGCGTTTCCGTGAGAGTGCAGGAAGAAAGCATCGCAGATACATACAGTCCGTTCTCCGGCAATGGTATTCACAACGAAAACATTACCATCAACTGGAACAATGCGCACTGGAAAGCCAGCGCCTACGTTACACGCAACAACTTCGGCGGTTATACCGACACGGCGGCATTTCCCGCAAAAGTGTTCAAGCCCAAAGATCAATGGATGGGCGGTGTAGGCCTTGGTTACCGTTTCCGTCAGTTCAATGCATGGTACCGTCTCGATTACCTCAATGAAGAACTGTTTGCGGCATCTCCGATGAACCTGAACACCGGCCTTTCTTTCCGCCAATACTATATTACCAACCGCTATACGCATCAACTGCAGACGGATTGGATCATTTCCCCGAAATGGAAACTCAATACGGCCGCCTCATTGCAGGATTATAAAAGAAACACGGAGTCTTACACCAAGAACTACGTCACGGGCCAGCAGGTACGTAACGACAACCCGGCCAATATCGCCGCGGGATATTGGGACGTGACAAAATTCCAGACTTTCTTTTTCCGCGCAGCGGGCGTATGGGAAGCTTCTCCGAAAGTATCTGTACAACCCGGTTTTGATATCAAATATGATAAAACGAGTGGCCAGCGTGTAAGCGGCACGCCTTCTATCACCGACTATTCATTTTTCCTTTCTTCGGAAATCAAACCCCTGAGCTGGGTGAACATCCGTCCGGGTGTGCGTTTCAGCAAAAACTCTGTTTACGATGCACCGCCGGTTATTCCTTCGATCAATACCAAATTTCGCCTGAGCAAAACCCTCGACCTGCGCGCTTCTTATGCACGCGGATTCAGGGCGCCGATCCTGCGCGAACTGTATTTCAATTTCTTCGACGCCAATCACAGTATCCAGGGCAATCCTGATCTGAAAGCGGAAACTTCTAACAGCTATATGCTGTCCATCAGTTGCAACACCTTCAGCGTTGGTGGCGTACGCATCACCTCATCGCTTTCCGGTTTCTATAACGACTACCGCGACTTCATCGATCTCTACGGTTTCCGTGATGCGAACAACAATGAAATCTTCTCGTATTTCAACCGCGACAGGTACCGCACCATCGGTGGCATCTTCGATAATACTGTTAACTGGAGAAATCTGACAGCCAACGTAGGCGTGTCATATATCGGTTACTACAACAAATTCCAGGAAGATAAGAGCCTCGCCGGCGAACGCTCACGTTTTGCCTGGTCGCCGGAAGTGAATGCAAACGTATTGTATGCTTTTCCGAAACTCAAAGGAAGTGTAGGACTGTATTACAAATTCACCGGCAAAATTCCCGTGTACAACCTGAATGCGGATGATGAGATCGTGCTGTCCGAACGCGAGGCGTTTCATTGGGCGGACCTCACTGTGTCGAAAGATCTCTTTAAATATTTCCGCCTGCAAGCCGGTGTCCGCAACCTGTTTGACGTAACAAGACTAAACAGCACACAAGGTGGAAGCAGTGGCGCGCACAGCGGTGGTGCTATTACCAACTATGCCTACGGCCGTTCTTATTTCGCAGGCATCGTATTTCAATGGAATAAATCAACCAAATAGATAACAAATACAAATACCCACACATGAAAAGATTATCTCTCGTATTGACCGGCCTTGTGTTCTTAGCTGCCTGCGGCAAAGATGATGACAAAGTAACGATCCCGCCTGCGGAAGGCAGCACTGTTACCCTGAACGGCGGAACAGGTGGAGCGAGTGCAGAAAATGCTGCATACATAGACATGAGCACCGGCACTGCAACGGGTGTTAAACGTTCCTCATGGGACCTTGGTTTTTATAGCGGATCCGATTTCCGTGTGATCCTGAACAATACCACCAGCGCGGGCGCTAAGATGACTACCGCTACCAGCCTGGCTGCTGTGGGTGCTGCGGATACCATCGGTCTTACACTCGCTATCAACCAGGTGGCTCCCGGTCCCGATCAATATGCTTTCTTTGACCCGATCGACGGCAGCCTGACCAACACTGTAATTCCTGCTATTTCTGCTACTGCTGCTGAAAACCGTGTGGTGATCATTAACCGCGGAACAGGTGGTGGCACTGCTGCCCGCGCCTGGATCAAAGCACTGATTACCCGCAATGGCAATGGTTACACCGTGCAATTCGGCGGTATCCAGCAGACCAGCGGCTTCACTACCGTTCAGATTACCAAAGATGCTGACTACCATTTCCGCTACCTGTCTTTCGACGGCGGTGGTACCATCGTAAACGTACAACCTAAAAAAGCTGAATGGGATTTCACCTGGGGTTACTCTGTATACGAGATCGCCGGTGTGGGCCCTTACAACTTCTCCGACCTCATTTCTACCAATAGCCTGTCAGGTGTAATGGTAGGTACAAGAATCTACGCTTCTGCTACCGCGCGTAACGAAGCTTATACCAAGTTCAACCGCGACAGCGTGAACGCAACTGTGTCTACTTTCTCTGCAAGCCGCTGGGCTATCGGCAGCAGTTGGAGGGTGACGCCAGCTCCCGGTGTAACCAACGCAGGCGTACGTACCGACCGCTTCTATGTAATCAAAGATGTTCAGGGCAACTACTACAAACTGAAGTTCATCAGCTTTGCTGCTGAAGACGGTGGCGAACGCGGCAAACCCGTATTTGAATATGCACTGATCCCTTAATTTAATTCAAAAGTCAAAAGTCAAAAAAGTGAATGGGTGGCTGAGACTCCCGAGGCCACGGCCGAATCTTCAATCGTACTAAATAAACAGCCAGGGCTCTGAATTTTTCGAAGAGACCCTGGCTGTTTACTTATCACTTAAAACTTATTACTTATAACCTTTTGAATTTTGACTTTTGAATTTTGACTTTTTTCCTCTTTGCGCAACCCGTGTTTTCTCTTCCCGTAAATCATTCCGCCGGCTTTGTCATTCTTTTGTCACTCAAATAAAACAACAATGAAAAGACTGATCATACCTGCCGCACTGCTTCTTTCGCTGACGGCAACAGCGCAGGCACCCAAAGACAAGCCCAATGTAGACAAACTCTGCGGCTGCTTCGAAGTGGAATTTAAATATGCCGAAACATTCTCGCCCGATAAAAGCTACAAATACCACGACCGCGAGGAGATCAGCGGTGGTACCGAACTTACTTTCCCTGTTGAAGTAAGCGATAAGAAGATTGTAATGCAGCACCTGCTGGTGATCACCGATTCCATGATCATCAAACACTGGCGCGAAGAATGGACCTACGAGAATCCCGTGATCTGGCGTTATAAAGGCGATAAGGTCTGGGAAAAAGAAACCCTGAAACCCGCCGATGTAAAAGGCAAGTGGACGCAAACCGTATGGGAAGTAAGCGACGAACCGCGCTACCAGGGTATCAGCGAATGGGTAAACACCAACGGTAAAACTTTTTGGGAAAATACCACCGACGCTCCGCTGCCCCGCCGCGAATATTCCGCGCGCAACGATTACAACATTTTGCGCCGTACCAATCGCCTCGTGCTCACCAAAGATGGCTATGTGCATGAGCAGGATAACCAGAAAATCATCCGGGCCAACGGTACCGACAAACTCCTGGCCGAAGAAAAAGGCATCAACAGCTACAAACGTCTTGAAGACAGCGAATGTGCCGCTGCCCGCGCATACTGGGACAAAACCAAAGCTTACTGGAATAAGGTACGTGCTACCTGGGATGCTTATGTAGCTTCCAGCAGCAAAATCGCCCTGAAAAACGAAGTAGACGGTAAAGTACTGCACGACCACCTGTTCGCGCTGGCCAAAGAATACAGCAGCAAGAAAGTGAGTGACAGCGAAATCGATGGCCGCATCAAAACCACCATCTACAAATTCATCATTACCGACAACCAGACGGCTGCCCGCCCGTAAAAATAGTGTCAACCATCGCGAACCCCGCCCCAGGCGGGGTTTTTTGTGGCCCGGAGGGCATACCCGCCGCAGCATTCAGCCGTTTATTTCCGTAACTTTGCCCACTTTTTAGATCGGCTATGGAGCTTAAATACAGAGAATTTACCGGATTGAATCTTCCCGCCATCGAGCAGGAAGTGCTGGCAGCCTGGACTGCCGGTCAGGCCTTTGAGAAGAGTGTTTCCCTGCGGGAAGGCGCTACCCCTTTCGTATTTTACGAAGGACCTCCCAGCGCTAACGGACTGCCGGGCATTCACCACGTTATTTCGCGTACGCTGAAAGACCTTGTATGCCGTTATAAAACCATGCAGGGCTTCCAGGTAAAACGCAAAGGCGGATGGGATACGCATGGCCTGCCGATCGAACTCGGCGTGGAAAAAGAACTCGGTATTACCAAAGAAGATATCGGTAAGAAGATCTCCGTTGAAGAGTACAACGCCAAATGCCGCGAAGCTGTTCTCCGCTACAAAGACAAGTGGGACGATATCACGCGCAAAATGGGTTATTGGGTTGATCTCAACGATCCCTATATCACGTTTAAGAATGAATACATCGAAACGCTCTGGTGGTTGCTGAGCGAATTGTATAAAAAAGGATTGCTCTACGAAAGTGTGAGCATCCAGCCTTATTCACCTGCTGCAGGCACAGGCCTGAGTTCACACGAACTCAACCAGCCGGGTACTTACAAAGATGTAAAAGACACCAGCGCCGTGGCCATGTTCCGCGCCACGAAAGATGCGTCGTCTGCCTTCCTGTTCGACGCCGCGGGAACCGATGAGGTTTTCTTCATGGCCTGGACCACCACGCCCTGGACTTTGCCTTCCAACCTCGGTCTTACCGTAGGTCCGGATATCACTTATGTGCTGGTAAAAACCATCAACCCGTATACACACCAGACTGTACACGTGGTGCTGGCGCAAAACCTGCTTGGTAAATATTTCAAAGAAGAAAACAAAGACGCCGATTTTGCCGCTTATGCAAATGATGGCAAAAATATTCCTTACACGGTGCTCGGTTCGTTTACCGGCACACAACTGGAAGGATTGCGTTACGATCAGTTGCTTCCCTACGAAGCCAACTCGCTCGAACGTGTCCGCGAGATCACGCCAGATGCGGATCCCTTCCGCATCCTGCTGGGTGATTTTGTAACCACCGAAGACGGTACGGGCATCGTACACACGGCTCCCGCATTTGGTGCAGATGACTATCGTGTTGGTAAAAAATACAACATCGGTATCCTCACACTCGTGGATCGACAGGGAAAATTTGTGGACGGGCTCGGCGAGTTCAGCAACCGTTACGTAAAAAATTACAAGGACGATAAAGATTACGTGGATGTTAACGTAGACATCAGCGTAAAACTGAAGAAAGAAAACCGTGCGTTCAAAGTAGAGAAATACGAACACAGTTATCCGCATTGCTGGCGCACGGACAAGCCGGTACTTTATTATCCGCTGGATGCCTGGTTTATCCGCACCACCGCGCTGCGCGACCGCATGGTGGAACTGAACAAAACCATCAACTGGAAACCTAAATCCACCGGTGAAGGCCGCTTTGGCAACTGGCTGGAGAACATGGTCGACTGGAACCTCAGCCGCAGCCGCTTCTGGGGTACGCCGCTTCCAATCTGGAAAAGCGTTGGCAGCGACAACCAATTTGTAGACGAGCGGGAAGGCGGCGAAGAAATATGTATAGGTTCCATCGAAGAACTGAATAAGGAGATCCGCCGTGCGGCAGAAGTGCTGGGCGGTGATACCAACAAAGCTTTCCTGGAAAATGGTATCCAGGATTTGCACAAGCCTTATGTAGACGATATCATACTGGTGAGCCCTTCGGGCAAACCGATGCGTCGTGTGCCGGACCTGATCGACGTGTGGTTCGACAGCGGAGCCATGCCTTATGCGCAATGGCATTTTCCGTTTGAGAATAAAGAAACGTTCAGGCAGGCATTCCCTGCTGATTTCATTGCGGAAGGTGTGGATCAGACACGCGGATGGTTTTATACCCTGCATGCCATCGCCTGTCTGCTGTTCGACTCGGTAGCCTACAAAACGGTTGTGAGCAATGGTCTGGTGCTGGACAAGAACGGCAACAAGATGAGTAAACGCCTGGGGAATGTGGTGGATCCGTTTGACACCATTGAACGATTTGGGGCGGATGCCACACGCTGGTACCTGATCACCAATGCATCACCCTGGGATAACCTGAAGTTTGACCTCGAAGGTATCCGCGAAGTACAACGAAAATTTTTCGGTACACTATATAATACCTATCAATTCTTCGCGCTGTACGCGAATGTAGACGGCTTTGCTTTCCGCGAAGCGTATATACAAATGCAGAACCGCCCGGAGATCGACCGCTGGATACTTTCCAGTTTGCACACGCTGACGCAAAAGGTAACTGCGGCCATGGACGACTATGAGCCCACGCAGGCCGGTCGCCTGATCGAAGATTTTGTGGACGAGCACCTGAGCAACTGGTATGTGCGCCTCTGCCGCCGCCGTTTCTGGAAAGGTGAATATGAACATGACAAAATATGTGCATACCAGACCTTGTACGAGTGCCTGGAAACTGTGGTAAGACTGATGGCACCGGTTGCACCGTTTTTCAGTGATAGCTTGTTCCGTCAACTAAATGCGGTTACCAATCGTTTTACTGTAGAATCGGTGCATCATGCCTATTTTCCGAAAGCAGATGAGTCGCTGATCGACCGTAGCCTGGAAGAACGTATGCAAATGGCGCAGGACGCTTCCTCACTTATTCTCTCACTGCGGAAAAAAGTCAACATAAAAGTGCGTCAACCTTTGCAGCGTGTGTTGATCCCGGTGTTGGATGCAGGCATGAAAGACCAGTTGGTGCTGATCGAGGACTTAATACGTAGTGAGGTGAATGTCAAGGAGATAGAATATCTTACTGAAACAGAAGGGTTTATAAAAAAGAAGATCAAACCCAATTTTATTGCCCTTGGTAAAAGGCTGGGAGCCAGGATGAAAGCGGTGTCTGCAGCCTTGGCCCAGTTCTCGCAGGAAGATATCAGCCGGTTCGAAAAAGAAGGACAATATAGTTTGTTAATTGATAGCGAACCCGTAATATTACAGATTAGCGAGGTGGATATCACCAGTGAGGATATTCCTGGCTGGACCGTGGCGGGCAAGGGACGCCTGACTGTTGCGTTAGATATCACTATTACCCCCGAACTCGAGCAGGAGGGTAATGCCCGCGAATTTGTAAACCGCATTCAGAAGATTCGTAAGGACAGCGGATTTGAGCTTACCGACCGGATCGTGGTGAAGGTGGTGGCGGAAGGAAGTCTGAAAACCTCTCTCGAGGCGTTCAGGGATTATATCAGCGCCGAAATTCTGGCCGATGAGCTGGAATTTGTGTCGGATATACCCGGAGGAACAGACATCGAAATCAATGACATTGTCCTAAAAACGATTGTTCTAAAAAAAGGCTAATAGTATGGCTACCAAGAAAAAAACAGTGGTGAAGAAGGCCGCTGCCAAACCGGCCCCCAAAAAAGCAGGAAAAACAGCAAAGCCCGCTCCGAAGAAAGTTGCGGCGAAAAAGCCTGCACCGGCGCCGAAAAAAGCAGCCAAGCCAGCCGTCCCTAAAAAGGCAGCGCCGGCCACCAAAAAACCTGTTGTAGCAAAAAAAGCAGCGCCTAAACCGGCTGCAAAGCCCGTTGCTAAGCCCGCAGCTAAAAAAGCTGCCCCGGCCAAACCTGCCACAACCATTAAACCGAAGGCCGCCCCGGTTGCAGCCAAGCCGGCTCCCAAACCAGAGCCCAAGCCTGTTGAAGCACCGAAGCCTGTTGCAAAGAAATCCGGAGAGTCGGATCCCATGTCGCTGGTCTCTATTCGTCCCGCTGCCAAGCCGGTACTGAAAAAAGAGCCCCCGCGTCCGTCAAAAGTGGTTATGCCTAAAATCATGACCAAGACCGCAATTAAATATGAACCCGAATTCACAAAATCAGTATTAGACCCTATGCTAGAAAATGCAGGACTCATAATGAGATACTCCGACGCCGACCTGGCCGAGTTTAGAGAAATTATCATGAAGAAGCTGGATGCCGCGAAAAAGGAATTGGCTTATCTCCAGGGACTGATTACCCGTCGCGACGAAGGTGGTGATATGGACGAAGCCCGCTACATGACCATGGAAGATGGCAGTGTAAGCATGGAGCGTGAGCAACTGAGCCAGATGGCCAGCCGCCAGATCACCTTCATCGATCACCTCGAGAAAGCGATTATGCGTATTGAAAACAAAACCTACGGCATCTGCCGCGTTACAGGCAAGCTGATCGATAAAGCACGCCTGCGCGCAGTACCCCACGCTACGCTCAGCATCGAAGCTAAACAGATGATGAATAAATAATTACACGGAACAACACCGTTCCCGATAAATGAATGGCCCGGTTCCTCCGGGCCATTTGCTATCTGTTAAAAAAAATACAACGGAAATAAACCGGGCTTTATTAAATCAAATTAATTTCCCCTACCTTTAGACTTAACGGGATAAACCAAATCTTTAACAATCTTAACTGCCAAAACTCTTGTTTATGAGAACATCAAGACTCCTCACATTATCCTCTTTATTATTGGCAATCGCTTTTATAGCGGTCAGCTGTACCAAAGAAGGTCCTGAAGGTCCGATTGGTGCTACTGGTCCGCAAGGTCCTGCTGGTTCTACTGGTCCGCAAGGTCCCGCCGGCCCTCAAGGTCCTGCAGGAAGCAGTGGCTCAAGTGTAATCTACTCTACCTGGGTTACTTCAGGCTCTGCCAACTGGGTAGCCAACGTGCCTACTACTACCGGTGCTTATGATGCCCTGGCATCTTACCGCAGAGCGGCAACCGGCCTCACACAAGCCGTAATCGACAACGGTGTGATCCTTTGCTACTTCAAAGCTACTGCTGCCAACCAAAGCGGTCTCGGTACCAACGTAGTATTCCAACTCCCTTACACGTATATCGATGATGATTTCGAAGATCATTATGATTATGCAGTACCTGCTCCAGGTGCCATTTATTTCACCTACAAAACAGGTACTTCTTTCGCTTCACTTACTGCAGCGCAACTGGGTCTGTTCGCTTACCGCTATGTGCTGATCCCCGGTGGCGTAGCTGACGGACGTGTAGCTGTTGGCAGCAACAACAAAAACTATTCACTCGCAGAACTGAAGGCAATGCCTTATGAAAAAGTTCGCGAACTGTTCAATATTCCTGCAGACGGAACCAACATCCGTTAATCAGGAATCGGAATTAACTTACACAGCCGGCTTCATCGAAGCCGGCTGTGTTTTTATAGGTATCACGGCTGTATTCTTTCCATGAACGCCGTACATTTGCCCCATGACGATCCATTTTGAATACAGCAAACCGCAGGTGATCCAGGCACTTCGTTATCACTTCATCACACGCCCCGAAATCAGGATCATGCTGATCCTTGTAAATGTATTTGCTGCGGCTTCCATTTTGTTATATGCTTTGGGAAAAGTGACCGCCGTCGCTTTCCTCGTCAGTTCTTTTTTATGGGTAATGCTGATGGTGAGTTTCTGGTTCATCATGCCGGGGCTGGTTTACCGTCGTAGTGAAACCTTTCAACATGCGTTTACCATGCGTTTTGAAAAAGAAGACTTCACGCTGGCGCATGAAAGAGGGGAGCGCTCATGGCCCTGGTCGTCGTTAGCTGAATTCAAGGAAAGCCCGAATTTCTTTCACCTGTATTTCGATACAAGATCTTTTTTCCTGGTGCCCAAAAGCGGCTGCAAAGACAGTGATGAGATACAGGAGCTGCGCCACCTGTTGCGGGATAACATTAAAAAGTAGGGATCAGAATAATTTTTTCTCCATTACATAGTGCGGGATATTCACCTCTGTGAATTCATCACTGGTGACACGGTAGCCCATTTTTTCATAAAAGCCTACGGCATTCTTGCGGGCATGCATGGTAACGGCCCTAAAACCGCGGTCGCGGGCGAGATTTTCGGCAAAATTCATGAGGGCACGACCAATTCCCTTCCCCTGGAGATCATTTAAAACGGCCATCTGACGCAGGCGGATACCCGACGGGGGCTCTTCCACCAGCATACAGCACCCGAGAATTTGCTCCTCCTCAAAGGCAGCAATCAACATATTTTCTTTTTCCTTTTCCAATTCTTCCGGGGTAAAGGTCAATCCAAGCGGCTTTCGCAGGATATCATCCCGCAATTTGACCATTAACTGGTATTCCTCTGACCCGTGATCGATAATTTTCAGCGCCATGCTGCACCCTGATTTATAGGCCTTAAATTACGACTATCTGGTAATACTGCCAACGGAAGATATGAATAGATGAAACGGTAATGATTTTTGTCCTATTTTTCCGCCCCGAAAGCAAAACCGGAAAAAATTTGGTTTCCGATGCTTATTAAGTCAAAAACTCTATTTTTGCACCCATAATAACTAAACTTAAACGACATGTCAGACATTGCATCAAGAGTAAAAAAGATCATCGTTGACAAACTTGGTGTTGACGAGGGGGAAGTAACTAACGAAGCTTCTTTTACAAATGATCTCGGTGCCGATTCATTGGACACAGTTGAATTGATTATGGAATTTGAAAAGGAATTCAATATTTCCATCCCTGATGAGCAGGCCGAAACCATCACTACTGTGGGCCAGGCTGTTTCCTACCTGGAAGAGCACGCTAAGTAATGAATGAACCAATCCTCCCCGCATGATATCGGTTGATATCCGTGGAAAGGCAGGAATGTAATAATACCGCCTTCGGTTGCTCCTCGCAGCGAAGGCGGTTTTTATCTTGATCAAAGAATCTTAAGAAAAAGGCTATATGGAATTGAAAAGAGTTGTTGTAACCGGGATGGGCGCCCTTACCCCCCTGGGCAATTCGGTTGAAGAATACTGGAACGGACTCATCAATGGTGTGTCCGGCGCCGATATGATCACTCTTTTTGACGCCAGCAAGTTCCGCACAAAGTTTGCCTGCGAGGTTAAAGGATTTGATCCTGTTCAGCACCTCGACAGAAAAGAAGCCCGCAAAATCGACCGGTTTACCCAGTTTGCACTGGTAGCCAGCGACGAAGCGATGAAAGATGCCGGCCTCAGCAGGGAAAACGTTAACCCCGATAGGGTGGGCGTGGTCTTCGGCAGCGGCATCGGCGGTCTCATTACCTTCCAGCAGGAAGTAACGGAGTTTGCCAAAGGCGACGGCACCCCGCGGTTCAACCCTTTTTTCATTCCCAAAATGATCCTGGATATTGCTGCCGGTCAGATCAGTATGCGCCACAATCTCCGCGGCCCCAATTATGCCGTGGTAAGCGCCTGCGCCAGTAGTACCAACGCCATCATCGATGCCGTTACCCTGATCCGCCTCGGTAAGTCCGATATTATCTTAACCGGCGGTTCCGAAGCGGTAATCAGCGAAGCGGGTGTCGGAGGATTCAACGCCATGAAAGCCATGAGCGAACGCAACGACGATCCTAAAACAGCCAGCCGTCCTTACGACAAGGACCGCGATGGTTTTGTGATGGGAGAAGCGGCAGGCGTACTCGTGCTGGAAGAATTGGAACATGCCATTGCACGCGGAGCCCACATCTATTGCGAAGTAGTAGGCGGTGGTGCCAGTGCCGACGCTCACCACATTACCGCTCCCCATCCGGAAGGACTGGGCGCGAAAAATGTAATGCTGGCCGCACTCGCAGACGCCGGCATGAAAGCGGAAGATATCGACTACATCAACACGCACGGCACTTCTACTCCTCTCGGAGACGTGGCCGAAACAAAAGCCATCACCGACGTATTCGGCGAACACGCTTACAATCTTAACATCAGCGCTACCAAAAGTATGACAGGTCACTGCCTGGGTGCCGCCGGTGTGATCGAAGCCATCGCCTGTATCAAAGCGGTAATACACGATATCGTTCCCCCTACGATCAACCACTTCACCGATGATCCCGAACTGGATCCACGCCTGAACTTTACGTTCAACAAAGCACAGGAGCGCACCGTAAACGCCGCGCTCAGCAATACTTTCGGATTCGGAGGGCATAATGCCTGCGTGATCGTGAAGAAATACAAGCCCTGATCACATTTACACACAGGTGGTTGTAAATCAATTAACTGATCAGGTAATTTTACCTGAAATGACCGTGTATTTATCAAACATATACGCCAATTGAAATTTTTTGCGTAGCTTGAATTCTGTGGATTTTATCACTAACCTTTTTAGGAAACACGAAGGCTCCTCTTTCAGAAAGGAGCTGAAAAATATCCTGGGATTTAAGCCGAATAACATTTCGCTTTACAAAACCGCCCTCACCCATCGCTCGATCCGTGAAGGCGCTGACGAAAACAATGAAAGGCTCGAATACCTGGGTGATGCCGTATTGAGCGCCCTCATCGCCGATTATCTTTTCAAACGTTACCCCTACAGAGAAGAAGGTTTTCTTACAGAAATGCGCAGTAAGATGGTGAACCGCCAGCAACTGAACGATATCGCCGTGCGCATGGGACTGAAGAAAATCACGCTTTACAATAAAATGGACAGCTCCCTCAAAGTGAGCCAGATTTTCGGCAATACACTCGAAGCCCTGGTAGGAGCGGTTTACCTCGATTGCGGATACAAAAAAACCGCACGCTGGGTGCTGGATCATATCATTCTCCCGCATATGTTCATGGAAGAACTCGAGAACCTCGAGATCAACCACAAAAACAAACTTTACGGCTGGGCCAATAAAAATGGAAGAGTGCTGGAGTTTGAAACCCTGAATGAAAAACTGGAAAATGGCCGTCGCCTTTTCACCATTGCCGCGGTGATCGATGGCAAACACATAGCAGAAGGCCGCGCCTTCAATAAAAAAGATGCCTCACAGATCGCTGCACAGGTGGCGGTTGAAAAACTCGGCATCGTCAATTCCGACTCGTTAGTCGTGGGCAATGGGCTCGGCTAACTTTTGTCCATGCACAGTTCCACCAAAATTCCCCCGGTTGTTTTCGGATGAAGAAAACAAACCAGTTTATTGTCGGCGCCTGGTTTAGGTTCGGGCGAAAGCAACTGAAAACCGGCCTCCGATAAACGTTTCATTTCTGCATGAATATCGTCTACGGCAAAAGCGATATGGTGAATGCCTTCTCCTTTTTTTTCAATGAATTTTGCGATCACGCCTTCGGGGTCGGCGCTTTCGAGTAATTCGATTTTGTTTTCCCCGGTTTGAAAAAAAGCGGTAGTAACACCTTCGGAGGCAACGCTTTCTGTTTTATAACAAGGTGTACCCAACAAGCTTTCGTATAAAGGAATGGCGTTCTTCAGCGATTTGACGGCAATACCGATATGTTCGATTTTTTCCATTTTACAAAAGTAGGGAAGAGGGAATTGTGAATAGTGAATTGTCAATAGTGAATAAACAGCCTGGAGCTGTTACCTATTACCTAAAACCTATTACCTATACCTTCCACCTTCCACCTTACCCCTTCCGCCCTAAACCTTAAGTCCTACATTTGTGTTTTAAAGTAATGCCGGCACTTCCCATATACATGGACTACAACGCCACTACGCCCTGCGATCCGCGGGTAGTAGAGGCACTGGTGCCGTGGCTCGGTGCCCATTTCGGTAATCCGGCCAGCAGGGCGCACGCTTTTGGCTGGGAAGCCGCCGCCGCCGTTGACCTTGCGCGCGAACAGGTAGCACAATTGATCGGGGCAGAAGCTTCGGAGATCGTGTTCACCTCCGGCGCCACCGAAAGCAACAATCTTGCGCTGAAAGGCGTTTTTGAAAAGTATCAGCAGAAGGGAAAACATATTATCACGTTTGCCGCCGAACACAAAGCGGTACTTGACACGTGCAGGCATATTGAGAAATCAGGGGGAGAAATTACCGTTCTGCCCGTTGACAAAGAAGGAAGACCCGATCCGGACGAACTGGAAAAAGCTATTCGCCCG